>JGI24025J20009_10000459_pt1 | contig 31664 bp, 34 predicted proteins | sample Cruoilmetagenom3_FD_20009 | JGI IMG/M metagenome (IMG submission 20009) | reverse complement strand
GAATGCCAGGATGGAAAGCTTCTTCAAGACACTGAAATACGAGGAGGTGTATCTATGTCAGTATGAGACCTTTGAGGATGTGGTAGCCAGGCTTCCCTATTTCATCAATGAGGTCTATAATCGGAAGAGACTTCATTCGGCCCTTGGTTACCGCTCACCGAATGACTTCGAGAAATTAGTGCTTATTCAGGAGAACAATGGATTACCCCGCCAGACTCTCCTAACCCTATCTGTCCAATTATAGGGGTGCACTCCAGTATGACCAGAAAGCCCCCTTTGCTGCGGCTTGCTATAGCGATGGCCGCTGAAGCACCTCTTCTGCTGCAAGTGAGCAATAAATGCTCTTAGTACCATAATCCCTATCTTAGTGACATCGGTGCTAAACCCATTAGCGCTTAAAAAGTCATTCAGATAGCGGACGCTATTAGCCACAATAGCTATGGTGTTTTGGCTCTTTCCCTCGGTTTGGGCACAAAGAGAGTAACCCGAGCTAAGAGTTGAAAGCTCCGTCGCTTTTTTTGACGAAGCAAGCACCCCCATTTTACAAAGCCGTTTTTGGGGGCTAAAATAGCTATGATTTCTGCGGGTGTAACTCAGCGGTAGAGTGCTTGCTTCCCAAGCAAGACGTCGAGGGTTCGAATCCCTTCACCCGCTCCATCCCTAACTGCCTTGTCATCCTTCCTCTCCCAAAGATACCAGTCTCAGTTTCAACTACAGAGGTGTTCAAGTCTGAGACAGGAAAGAAAGAGGCAAGTGCCAAGTTGCCTTACCGCATTATCAGCAATATAGCCCCGCGCCTAATTGACAATTGACACCACATGTGCGCCAAAGTATAATTTCCCCCAGCCATGAGGATAAAGCTGAAGGCAGAACAACTGAACCAGTTGGGAGTGCAACTCCCTTTTGAAGTAGTACTGGATCAAGCCAGAGATGTGAAGGGTTTCCTTGAAATACTAGGGCACAATATGCCTTGGACCGAAGCGGGTCTGAACAAGTTTGGCGATCCGATAAGAAAGCCGAACAGGGTAGCTTTTTCCGTGGAAGCAATTGACGGTGGTTATATCTGTGACGTTCATCCTGCTTTAGCTTGCTATATTTCTAATCTTTTGGATCAAAACAGGAATTCCCAAGAGTAGTTCTACGCCGGGCCGTTAGCTCAGTTGGTAGAGCACCTGACTTTTAATCAGGGTGTCGTGGGTTCGAGTCCCTCACGGCCTACCAGATTCAGTAGTCAGTCCCACCCCAGGTTTCCGAAATAATCAGGCAGCATCAAGGTGCTGTGTCTGCCGAGAGCCTGATTTTGTGATTTGCGGGCAAAGATACCAAGGCGCAACGGTTGTGATTAATTCTGAGCTAAGCTCGAGACCCTTGCCTGTACCAAATCTTGCTGCTATGTGAAAAGTCAAGGGTCGTTTTGTATAGTCCGCCACCATTCCGATGCGCCCACGTCCAGCTATGTCCATATTTGGCCAGGTCCGCGCAAGACACCTACTCTGTCTATACAGTGGTGTCAGGCTTTTCCGAGATATCAACCATTTTTGGCTTGACCAGCGAATAGAAGTCCCGCCAGTTGATTTCCATAGTCCGATTGTGCAGTCCTGGGTTGGAAAAGATGACTTTGTTCTTGGATAAGGAGTTATCTGCATAGACAGGCAGTCCGATAAGGTTGCCGAACGGGTAGCAAGCTCCAATTTCACAACCCATTTTCCTTTTGACTTCCTCCGGCGTAGCAAAGTGGAACTGCTTTATTTTCAATAGCTGCTTCAGCTTTTTAGAACTGAGCTTGCAGTCACCCGGCAAGACAGCAAGAACAAAATCATTGCCGCATTTCAATAGTAGGGATTTCGCTGCTTGGCTCATTGATATGCCTCTAACTCTAGCCGCTTGCTCGCTAGTATAAACAGGCTCATGTTCGGTTTCCCTGTAGGGAATATCATTTGCTTTCAACAAGTTCGTGATCTCTTCGTACCGCTTAATCATATGACCAATCTATTCCACCGGAAAGCTACTTTCTTGGAGATTTCTTGTCAGCTCCTGGAGTCATTTCAGCAGTTAGTTTACCTCTAATATGTTGCAATCAACCAGATAAGGTGATTCAAAATGAGTTATTTCACCAGCGCTTTTATTTGGAATTGGAAACAACCTTGCCGAAAGCGGCTTGTCTAATTTTATGGATAGTGTCGCCATATCTAATAGAATAGCGTAAATTTTATCCTCAGAAATATTTCCAGGCAACGGAATACAATCTAACCCAGTCCCACAAACAGCGGAAAAAAGTAAGATACTATCAATATCAACAACCCCTTCGCTACATCTGGCTGCCAACCCTACATCTTCCAGGATAGGCAGCATCAGTCCGGAATACCCGCATTTCTTAACACCAAGTGCTTGTAAGACCTTTGTAATCATTCCTGAGATAGCTAGAGTCCCAGGAGCACCAAACTTGCCCAGATTTAGCTTTTCATAGGCAAAAGCGATGCTTTCATTCTCTTGCAAAGATGGTGCCTCGGAAACATCAATACCCTGTAAGAGAATCCCTTCTTTTTCCGCAATCTCTTGAGCAGTATCCTCGACCTTTTTGACTTCGGTAGCAAAAATAGATGCAAGATTTTTTTCAGCTTCAACCAGGTTTCCTGATTTCTCAAACGCCTTTGTCACCAAGTCACTATCTTCTAAAGCTATCGAAAAGCACGTTTCACCTTGATGATAACTTGCTGGAAAAAACGGAATGTCTGGTGGACAATTGGAAAGAGCAGCAAACCGAATATTTCCGTAACCGCTGTCTGTTGTTTTGGAAATTGTTACAATCGCCTTTGCCGCTCTTCTTGCAGCTTCGTAGTTTATGCCGCCTTTTACATGTCCTATTGTCGCCGAAGCAAAAACTGTGGAAGTTGCTTTATTTATTTCCGGAATCAAATCGATGGACTTTTGGTCAGCAACTGTTCCTATGCTGAGAAAGTTGATTCCGTTATCTATGCAGAGCTTCTCCATATTTGTTATTTCAGCAACTATTTGGTTCGGGCTTAATGAGCCAAGGTACTCTACCCACGGCTGAGTGGCAATTCTCAGTGTTTGTACTTCGTAGCCATTACCCTCAAAAATGCTTTTTGCTGCTAAGTTAAATCTGGCAATTTTCTTGATTTCTACTTCGTGAACGGGATAAGACAAATTAACACCTGTCGTGATTGTTCTTATCTTCATGATAGAACCCTCCCTGTCAAAACTGCCGAAGCTCTACTTCTGCGCGCACACTATCATATCCCATCCACCCTCCATAGAGATGGAATCATGACTCGCCTGGCTGGCTTGCGCCTGTCGAATTCTATCACTTGCTGTGGTGGCTCTCAAGGCGGCCGCTGGGTGCTCAAGAAAACACAAGAGCGGAGTCTGAGGCATCATACCGTTGCAGTTTCAGTACAACAACTGGTTTCATAGCATTCAAATCTGTTATGCTATCTTCAAGTGCCGACCGAAACTAGTTCGGAGAGAGGTGCCAATGGAAATCTTGGCAAGACTGGTGAACTTCCTTTCGCCTTCTTTCTTCGCAATTCTTGCTGGCCTGTCATTCACGGCTGCTGGTCTATTATTTGTCGCCGGCAGGCATAGCACACCCGACCTGTTAGCAATAAGCGGCAAACTAAGCAAACTGGAGCCACCTGAGTACAGAGGCGCCGGCTACTTGGTATTGGCCTTTGGGTGGTCTATGCTGGGCCTCATCTTAGGCTTCATCTTTACTGCAATTACTAGTTTTCTGGGGAGCCTCATCTATGTGATTCTGTCGCTGCTTTGTCTTCTATTCACGCTATGCTTTTTGTACGCTGGAGGAGCCGCGCTACTGCACGCTGTGACAGGCCAGAAAGGTGGACTTGTGCCCTGGTTCTTTCCACCTATGCGATACATTAACACCCAGATAGCGCAATTTGGAGACTGGTTAACTGCGGGGCTTCTCAGGCCATCGTGGCCTCAACAGATTAGTGCTGGGGTCGGCGGCGGGGCCGAAGCAGCCGAAGAAACTGCTAGAACTGCGATGCCTGGGCACCTGAAGGAAAACTTCGCTAAGCAGGTGGAAAAACTGCACGCTGCGCTTGCTCAATACGAAGCTCACCTGAGCCTAGAGCAGAAAGAGAAACTCACAGAAATGAGGGCAATCGTGGAGGAACTAAGAAGCCTGTATCCGTGATTTCACGCCTATCAGGAACGCAATCACGGCTTTGCTGAGAAAAGCAATTCCGGGGGGTAGTTAGTACTATGGAGCGGTTGGATAACATTCCGGTTAGCTTGGAGCTTAAAGACGTATTGGAACGGTTGCACGTGCACAAGGTAAGTAGACACGTAGAAGGAACCGTCCACGAATTGATCGACATTGTTCGGCCTATTGCTAAACCTAAAGCTATCTATAAAGTCTGCTATGTTGACAAAGAGAACGGAGACTCGCTATCTATTGATGGAGTCAGGTTTACCAGTCACGTCCTCAGAGTCAATTTGGACAAGGTAGAGAGGGCTTTTGCATATGTTGCAACATGTGGAAGAGAACTAGATGAAATAGTTATTCCCTCCGATGATTTCTTGAAATGTTATTACCTGGATGCAATTAAGGAGATGGTCTTGGGCTCAGCTCGCCGCTGTCTCAAGAGCTACTTAGCAAGACGGTATGCACTTGGACAGATATCACACATGAGCCCTGGGTCTTTGGCAGATTGGCCAATAACGCAACAAAGAGAGCTGTTTTCAATCTTCGGCAATGTTGAAGATTTGATTGGAGTGAAACTAACCGAGAGTTTTCTGATGGTCCCACTAAAGTCCGTGTCTGGGATATACTTCCCAACTCGAATTGAATTCGTGAGCTGCCAGTTATGCCCACGGGAAATGTGTAGCGGGAGAAGAGCACCCTATGATCGTGATTTAGCCCAAAAATACAGCGAAAAGATATAAGACAAAATTAGTAACCTGCTTTTCAGTGAATAATGAACAAAATGGACGATTTCCCAACGTTTGAGTCAGACAAGAGGGGATGAACAAACAGGGCTTGTGCTTCGCCGTAGATTCGTTTCAGCCAGCGGCACCAGCGAAAACAAATCCTGCGTTGTAGCATGCACATGGTTGGCTATGGTGTAGTAAGGCCTCGCCTTTGTATATCGGTCTCCCAGTTTGTCCACGTAACGGTACTTGTACTGCAGTTTGCACTGGCCGAATGTAGTGATGCCAGAGGCGGAAAGGTTTAAAACAGGTGTTTTGCTGCTGTCTCTGCCAAAGACAGGAATGCTACCAAACGTTAATCCATCAACCCTGTTGTCTCGCCCCGGCACCTTCAGTTTTGCGACCTCAGCATAAAACACATTTGTTTAGCATTGACAACTCCCTTGTCCTGGTAGCAATTATTGAACAACACGTGGACCTCCTCAGTGCGGTTGGCCAGCTCGTTAATCTTACTGGCCCAAGGGCGGAGTTCCTCCTGCCCATAAAGGTAATTGAAGCGTTCAACCGTAGTTATCCCTTTCTTCTCCCAAGTTTCCGTGTTTCTTCCGTGAAAGCGCACCAGCCCAAGGTCGCAGGTGACTTCTGCCACAGGAGGCACGCTTGACCTAAAGCCCTGGGGCTCATCAACGCATACAAACGGCAAATCATTCTGTCTAAGAAAGTCGAGAGTCTTGGCTTTGTTTCTTTCATTGAGCCATACATTATTTCTGAACTCTATTGCCAGGCGATATTGGGACAATTTTTCCTTGCACATCACCACATAGTCAAGCTGCTGGGACTCAGGATAAAACCACGGCGGAAATTGAAACAGCACCAGGCCCAGCTTGCCGACGCTATCCAGAGGAAGCAGAGCGTGGGCAAATCTCTCCCAGAGTTCGTTCGTTAACTCACCGGGGAGGTCGCGATAGTACACATTGCCTTTTCCCTGAAGTTGTGAAGGCAGCCCCGGCCTTATGTCCTTTGGCAGTGAGTTAGTCGGTGTTGGGTGCTGGGTAAACAGCCTGAAGGCCTTCACATCAAAAGTGAAATCTTCAGGCACCCGCCGTGCCCACAAATAACTAGTTGCCTCGTTCAGCATTGAATAATAGGTGCTGTCCACCTCGACCACGTCAAACTGGCTGGAGTAATATCTAAGCCGGGCCTCGGCTGAGCAGGCGGAATCAGGGTAGAACCGACCACAGTTCAGCAGGGTAGGATCGGTCCATGAGCAAGTTCCCACTCGTATCTTTCCCACCTCAAGCCATTCCTGTAGAGCCGTGTCCCTGCGGTCCTCTTTCCGTCCATGAAAGCTCTTCAGCCTCCTCTACGGGTAAATCAGCCACCACGCTTACAACCAGTTGAGCTATCCTGTCACCATGCCTGATCTCAAATCTGCTGCCCCGACCAAGGGTGTACATTGTCACAAGGAGCTCCCCTCTATAATCGCTGTCCACGGTGCCAAAAGCAGCCACGACGCCCTTTGCCGACAGACCCGACCTGGGCCGTATTTGCACGTCGTAGCCTCTAGGCACCTCCACGGCAACACCAGTACCAACTAGCTTTGGCTTCTCTTCCAGTGTTATTCGCCCGCCCTCTTTGACGTAAGCAAACAGGTCCAGACCCGTAGCGCCCTCAGTGGCTCGCTGTGGCAGCCGGGCATCGGGGTACATCTTCTTGACTCTTAACACTTGACTCCTCCAGTGGCGCTACACCCTTTTCTCTAGGGAATGTAATTATAACATTAGAAAAAGAGATGGTATTAGCAAGAAATCTGCGAGCAAATATCAGGTGGCCTGATTCGTCCTATTCTAGTTGGTAAAACATTGGTGTATAATGTCATCGCACTGTAAAGTGCTATGACGAACTAACGGGGTGCTTGTAATTAAGGTCACAACCAGGGCTCTGTTAGCTGGGGGCAAAGTAGGTGGACGTTTCCACGTCTGAGGCTAGCCAAACGGTAAGGATAGCAGTAGATGCCATGGGTGGCGATTTCGCTCCTGAGGAGATCATTAAAGGAGCAGTTATGGCTGCCCGGAGCGATGGTATTGAAATTATCCTCGTTGGGCCAGAAGATGTCCTAGAAGCAGGGTTGGCTAAGTATCATGGTTCTCATGCCATTAGTTGCGTCAGGGCTAATGAATTCATTGAAGAAGGTGAACACCCCACCTTGGCCATTCGTCACAAGCATAGTGCTTCTATAGCTGTGGCAGTGAAGCTAGTAAGGGCAGGTAAGGCAGATGCCATAATCAGCGCCGGCTCCACCGGGGCAGCATCCGTCAGCGCTATTCGTTTTCTTGGCTTGATGCCAGGGATAGAACGCCCAGCACTTTGTGTACCCCTCGTTGGGTTTTCTCCAAGAACTGTTCTTGTGGATGGCGGAGCTAATGTAGACTGCAAGCCGTATCACCTGCTATCTTTTGCAGCCATAGGTTCAGTCTATGCCAAGAAGTTGCTGGACGTTGCCGATCCCAAAGTAGCCCTTCTAAGCGTCGGCTCCGAAGAAGGCAAAGGTAGCAGGCTGATCCAGGAAAGCTACCCACTTCTTCAAAGTAGCGGTTTGAATTTCGTCGGTAATATAGAAGGCGGGGATATTCTTAGTGGGCGAGCCAACGTCATTGTCTGTGACGGCATTGTAGGTAACGTGCTAATGAAGTTCTACGAAAGCATAGGGCACTACTTCGCCAGGTGGCTAACTAGTAGGCTGGATAATCTACCATTAGTTGGCCCAGTTAAGAGGTTACTTGACCAGATGATTTCGTTCACCAAGATAACCAGCACCGAAAGTGACGGTGGCGGCCTGCTCTGGGGAGTCAACGGGGTTGTCCACTTGCTCCATGGTAGTAGCCGAGCACAGCAAGTAGACAAGGCGGTAACAAGGGCAAAACACGCCATTGAAGCTGACTTCGTTGGCTCTTTAAGGTCTGAGCTAGATATGATTCAAAGTAAGTGCAAGGGCTACCTGAGGACTAATTCTCAGTCCCGACAGCGAACAACGCCAGCAGTGGCAGCCCAATATATTTACTCACAGACAAAGTAAAGTCAGCACCTTGCCATTAGCTATTACCGGCACCACCAGAAACCAAATGTCCACTACGGTGAAACTGGCAAAGGGCAAACAACACAGTTCTGATTTTCTCTTCTTGTAGTGAAGAAAGGCCAATTGAATTAGTGATTGTTTATGATAGTGTCAGCAGCAATACGGAATCTCTGCCATTCAGCCAATTTCTTACGCAGAATTCTGCGGCCCTTCCAAGTGAGATGGTAGCATCGCCGCTTCTGTTTCCGACTTACCTTCTCCCATGAGCTTACCACCAGTCCTTTTTTCTCCAATCGGCGCAGGGCGGAATAAACGGTGCTTCCCGCCAGTTTGAAATAGCCACTGCTTCTTCTTTCCAATTCCTTAGCAATCTGATAACCGTGCGTAGGCAGCTCTCCGATGATGAAGAGCATCAAAGGCTCTGTCACGCCTCTCAATAGCTGGTGTAAGTCAGACCTACGCATTACCTCTCTATTATACCACCTATGCTAGATTGGGTCATCCTGGCTACAAAGCTCGGCACGAGAATTTTCCACTATGAGAGTACCAATGCTATAATAAAGCTCAAGCCAAAATGCTAAACAAGATTAAGCACATCCTCATTGCGTTAGTGTTGGTAAGCCTAATGCTAGGTGCCAGCGGATGTTCCATATCCTTACCGTGGTCACCTGCTTCATCTCCACCTACTCCATCCCAACCCAGCAGCCCAAGTCAATACACCAACCCCGATTGGACGTTCCCTCAGGAAAACAGCCAGCCATCGCTGGCATTGCCCGACATTGCCCAGGTCGTTAACAAGGTGATGCCCTCCGTAGTCTCTGTCACCACTGAGATGGTAGCGTACGATGTCTTTAGCCAGGAGTATACACAAGCCGCCGCCGGCTCTGGAGCAATTATTGACGGCCAAGGATATATTATCACCAATAACCATGTCGTAGAGAACGCCAGAAGCGTGCAAGTAGAACTATCTGATGCCAGAACTTTCCCCGCTGATATAGTAGGCACCGATGCTTTGGCTGATCTAGCAGTGCTCAAGTTAGACGCAACAGGCTTGCCTGAGGCTCGACTTGGCGATCCGTCCCAACTGGCTGTAGGTGATTGGGTAGTGGCTATAGGCAATTCATTGGGAGAGGGTATATCCGCAACCCAGGGTATCGTCAGCCGTTTGAATGTCTCGGTGAGCGTTAAGGGAAACACCCTCCGTGATCTAATTCAAACCACCGCAGCTATCAATCCCGGCAATAGTGGTGGCCCGCTGGTAACCATGAGAGGTGAAGTTGTTGGCGTAACTAGCGTTAAGGTAGCTGAAATTGGAGTAGAAGGCATGGGCTACGCCATAAGCATCAATACTGCTCAGCCCATAATTGAAGAATTGATTCACCAGGGTTATGTAACTCGCCCCTGGCTAGGTGTGTCGCTATACACCGTAACCCCCTTTGTGGCCATGATGAACAAGCTTTCAGTTGAAGAAGGGGCACTCGTTGTTGAGGTGGCTAGCCACAGCCCAGCGGAGGCCGCCGGGCTGGAAAAGGGCGACGTCATTATTGAATTTCAGGGTAACAAGATAGCCAATACCAATGACCTTCTACAAGCTATTATCGAGAGCGAAATTGGCGATACGGTGCGAATAACTTTCGTCAGGGACAAAAGCAGCAAAACAACCACAGCACAGTTACGGGAAAGCCCTCCTCCGTGGGATTAGTGACTACAGTTTGGCCAAGATTATGCTCAGCCATGCCTGACAAAAGCAAGAGACGAGCTACTGCGGTTAGGATGGTGCTTTCGCAATTGCTAGCAGCACATCAGCATCGGAAATGCAGTATTTCTCAGCATAAGCTTTTTCGGGTGGACAGCCATCAACCAGCTCCAGAGACAAAGTCTCCTGCCTGATATAGTCAGCGAAATCCCTCATCACCCGTTTAATTGACTCTTCACCTTCATAATAGGCAATGATATGGTCAGCAATATCAAAGCCAGCAGCACGGCGCATAGTCTGAAGACGGCGTACAAGCTCCCTGCTTATTCCCTCGGCCACTAACTCAGAGGACAAGTCAATACTCACAGCTACCGAATATTTTTCCTCATTGGCTATAGCATAACCAGGCATCTGAGTGGGAAACTCCTGATGGACGAACTCCAATTTCTTGATATTTACTTCTTCCAAGATGTGAGGCGTCAGCCTTTGTAGGGCGCTTTTTTCCTTCTCCTGTGTTACTCTGACAAGTGCTTTGGCCAGCGGCTGGCGAACTTTAATCTTCGCCTTCGCTCGAGCTGCTCTCCCCAGACTTGATATCTTCATAGCCAACTTCATATCGCTATTGAGCTCCTCATTGACTCTGGTCTCATCGGCTAGCGGGAAATCAGTTAGATGCACACTTTCTTCAGCCGTAGCGTCAACAGAACGAACCAAATTCTGATAAATCTCTTCAGCGATAAACGGTGTCAGAGGAGCTAAAAGCTGAGATAAGGTTACCAGGCACAGGTACAATGTGCTATGTGCTGCCAGTTTATCAGCATCGTTCTCACTCTTCCAGAATCGCCTCCTGCTTCGCCTCACATACCAATTAGAAAGGTTGTCAACAAAGGTCTCGATATGGCGTGCCGCCGAGGTAGGATTATAGTTATCCATAGACTTAGTTACATCAGCTATGAGTTGATTAAGCTCTGAGATAATCCAACTATCCAGCTCAGTGAAACAGATTGCTTCGCTGTGCTGACAATGACAAGGCTGAGGAGTAAACTGGTCAATATTGGCATACAGGACAAAGAAGGAATAAGTATTCCAGAGAGTAAGTAGATTTTTTCGCATCGTCTCAGCCAGCATTCTGCTAGAGAAGCGGTGAATATTCTCGCTTGGCACAGATGCTAACATGTACCACCTGAGGGCATCAGCGCCATAATCATTGACCACAGTCCAAGGATCAACGATGTTGCCCTTGGTTTTGCTCATCTTGTCACCTTTGGCATCAACAACGTGGCCCAAGCAGAGAACATTCTTGAAGCAAGGCTGGCCGAACAGCAAGGTAGAAATGGCATGCAAGCTATAGAACCAGCCACGAGTCTGGTCAATAGCCTCACAAACGAAATCAGCGGGAAAATTCCGTTCGAATTCATCTCTATTGTCAAAGGGGTAATGCCACTGGGCAAAAGGCATAGCTCCCGAATCAAACCAACAGTCAATCACCTCCGGGACTCGCCGCATCTCGCCACCGCACTTAGAGCAAGAAAAAACTATCTCATCCACATAAGGACGGTGCAAATCCAAAGATGGGTTTAAACCTGTGAGACTTGGCTTTGCTCTTAGCTCATCAATGCTACCTACGCATTCATAGCCGCCGCAGGAAGAACAACGCCAGATGTTGAGCGGAGTCCCCCAATACCTTTCCCGCGAGAAAGCCCAATCCACGTTGTTCGCCAGCCAATCTCCAAAACGACCATATTTGATATAGTCGGGATACCAGCTTACTTCGGCATTACCAGAGATAAGCCGGTCTTTCACTGTGGTGGTTCTGATATACCATGTCGCCTTAACATAGTAGAGAAGAGGCGACTCGCACCGCCAGCAAAAAGGATAAGTGTGAACAATTCTCTCACTACGAAACAGCAACCCGCGTGATTTGAGATCTTCAAGAACCAGAGGGTCTGCATCCTTGACAAACTTGCCAGCAAAGGAGTAGCTCCCGGTTATTTTCCCTTCTAAATCCACGGGCTGCACGAAATCAAGGCCTTTATCCATTCCAGCATCGAAGTCAACCTCACCAAAGGCAGGAGCAACATGGACAATGCCAGTGCCTTCCTCCATTGAGACAAAATCAGCGCCGATTACAGGATACGTCAAATCCTGCTTCCTCTCTTGCCCATCAAAAGAAGGCAAACTCTCACGGGGCACGCCAAAATCATGCGGATTAAATAGAGGCTGGTACTCAAGATGGACAAGATCTTCACCCGGTATAGTGGTTACTTCCTCATAGCCTTCAAGCCCAACTCGACCGACAAGCTGCGTAGCTAGAATAACATACTCCTCATTTCCTTCCATGACGCTATAGCTAGCTTGAGTTGCTACTGCTAGAGCAGTGTTGCCAGGCAAGGTCCAAGGGGTGGTTGTCCAAGCAAGAAAATAGGCCGGCTTCTGGGACAAACGTGGCGATTCAAGAACAGAACGAAGAACTGAATTGCCTTTCGACAACGACGGAACATAAACCCTGAACTTTACGTAAACCGATGGGTCCTCAGTATCGTCTCGATACCCCAAGGCTACCTCATGCGAGCTGAGCGAAGTGCCACACCTTGGACAGTGGGGCGTCGTCTTATAGCCTTGATAAATCAAGCCTCTATCCCACAATTGCTTAAGCGCCCACCAACAAGACTCAACGTAATCATTGTCTAGCGTTATATAAGGATGTTTCATATCTATCCAATGGCCAACACGCTCTACCATAGCCTCCCATTCCCTGATATACTTGAAAACGCTCTCACGACAACGCTGGTTAAACTGAGCCACCCCGTATTCTTCAATCTGGGGCTTACTGGTGAGACCAAGAGAATTCTCCACCTCTAGTTCAACAGGCAATCCATGAGTATCCCAACCCGCTTTACGTGGCACATAGTATCCCTTCATTGCTTTGTAGCGAGGGATAACGTCTTTGAACAGTCGAGACAACACATGATGAATTCCAGGGCTGCCATTGGCCGTGGGCGGACCGTCATAAAAAACGTAGCACTGCTTCCCTTGTCTGGCCTCCACACTTTTTTCGAAAATGCTCCTCTCCTTCCAAAAACGAAGGATATCCTGTTCCATCCGGGGAAAATCTACCTTGCTATATACTTTGTGAAACACAGGTTAACCTCACTTCAGCAAAATGACTACCTTTCTATCCTCACCTTCACCTATGCTATGGGTGACCACATCTGGATGATTAGCTAAAGCCAAGTGAACAATACGCCGCTCATCAGCGGGCATCGGTTCTAACGTAATGGCACGCTGTCTCAGTCTCACTTGCTCTGCCAGTCGCAAGGCTAATCTGTGCAAGGAGTCACAACGGCGTTTCTTATACCCGCAGACATCAACGTTCAACGGCAGCCAAGCCTTCAGTTGCCCTGCCACTATCAGCCTAACAATGTGTTGCAAACAAGATAGAGTCCGACCCCGTCGCCCGATCAAAATACCCAAATCCTCCCCTTCGATATTCAAAGATACAGGGATCTCGTTAGACGAGGTCTCAACTGCGCCTGTTACTCCTGTTAACCTAAGCAAAGCCTCCAGTACTCCTGTGGCTACTCGAGCTACATCGTCTCCTGCTGAAGTTAGTGCTGGCACTCTGCCCGTTGTCTCCAATTCTTCCATATTCTGGCCTCCTGTCATAGGCAGTTCACCTGACGTCTGACATTCCGCCGGTGGCACACTCTATCTTCTTCCCCTTGATGCTAGATGTGGCGAAGAAGGAGACTTCAAATAACCCCAGCCACCAGTAACGAAATATTGAGTTGCAATGCCAATCACATTGGAAGCAAGCCAGAAGAGAGGTAAGCCACTGGGAAACATCAAGGTAAACATACCAAACATGAATGGCATCATGAGCAGCATCATTTTACTTGTGGATTGCTGCCTTGGATCGGCAGATGGAGCAGTAGTCATTTTCTGCTGTAGCCACATCGTGCCACCAACTAGAATAGCCAAAACCAAAGTGTGGTCAGGCTGACCTAAATCGAGCCACAAGAAATGGCTATTCACAGGAATTGTGGCATTGACCACTTCCCAGGAATAAAGATGCCGTGATAAGTCCAGCAAGTTTTCCGGCGTGGTAGCTAGTGCCTTCATAATAGACTGATACAGGGCAATCCAGACAGGGAATTGAACCACCATAGGCCACATGCAGCCAATAGGGTTCATCCCGGCCTCCTTGTACACCTTCATCATTTCCTGTTGAAGCTTTTGCTTGTTCTTGGCGTATTTCTTCTGCAGCTCCTGAAGCTTGGGCTGCATCTCCTGCATAGCCTTGGTGGACTTGAGTTGCCGCAAGACAAGCGGGGTCAGCAGCAAGCGAACAATGACAGTCAAAATAATAATGGCCAAGCCAAATTCTGCCTCTTTGGGTAAAACGCTTGACAAAGCGAGCATCCCGTTGAGCGTCGGGTTGAGTATAATTAAATTCCATAAGTCTGCCATAATTACAAACCTCGCCTAATCTAGACAGAATTTCAGTTTCATTTCTCTCTCAGCTACGTCCACAACATATAAGTAGTTATCCTGCGCACGAACATATACCATGCTATCGAGAGCACAAAGAGATGACCATATAGGAGCATCAACGGATGGCTTATCGTCACTTTGGGAATCATCTGGATTCTTAACTCTTTCTGGACTACCAGTCTTCGGATTAACAACGAATACATTGCCTGATTCTGTGGCTACCACCAGCGAGTCATCTACCAAAATCGGTGAAGAGATGATGTGATCCTTCTTCTTCTCGACAAAATCCCCGGTATCAAGTTCCCACAATTCTTCACCGCTCTCGACATTGAGGGCATAAACTCTGCCATCAAGACACCCAGCATAGGCAATGCCGTCATCAAGCACTGGAGCGGCCCAAAACCAATTGGCAGCAGGGAACTCCCATAGCAGGTCACCACCATCTGTTTCTATAGCATAGAGCTTACGGTCAAATGAACCCACAATCAGGGTATCTTTATAAAGCACTGGAGATGAGACAAATCCTGTTTCTGCTTCAAAGACCCAAGGCAACAAACTACCATCTTCAGCTGACAGAGCATAAACATGCCCATCAAAGGTACTCACATAAACGGTTTCTCCCGTTACCACTGGAGTTGACCATAGTTTGTCACCCAGTGTATCCGACTTCCACTTTTCATCGCCATAAGTCGCATCCAAAGCATAGACTCTGCCGTCCGAGCTGCAGACATAGATAGTATCGCTCTCTGCCACTGGGCTGCCCACGATGGCACCAATTACGTCATCCGTCCTCGGGTAAATCCACTCGCCGCCTCTCATATGAGGAAAGGACAAATTTTGACTCCTAGCTGATGGGTTTATCATCAATACCTTACCACTATAAGTGCCAACACAAACCGAGCCATCAACCACAACAGGTGTGCCATATATGCTGACCGGCGTAGGTGAACTGCTACACGACAGCATGCTTTTAGATAGCGTAGTAATAGGGTAAGACCACTCTCCGTTGGAAGAGGGAAAGGGTAGCTCTTGGCTTCGAGCTGAGGGATTTACTGCCACTATCTTGCCATCCATAGAACCTAGATAGAGAATCCCAGCATAAGACGTAACTCCAGAATACCCTTGCGGCTTAGAGGAAACGCAACCACCGGCGCTTAAAGCAAGAAAACAGAAAACACCGACGCAAGCCAACGTTCTAATCTTCATTTCAACGCACCGGAATGACAGCTAGGGCACAGGGTCGTAACCACCTTTGGACAAAGGATTACAGCGTACCAATCTCTTAATGCCCAGCCAAGCACCTCTAACAAGGCCGTACCTTTCAATGGCCTCACTAGCATAATGCGAGCAAGTAGGTAGGAAACAACAAGAGTGTGGAGTAACTTCTGATATTGTTGCCTGATATAGTTTAATTAAGTCCAGCGTTATTCGCTTCATTACTCCTTTGCAGTAACCTTCCTCGAGCTAGCAACCCGGCCACCGTTTTTCCCAGGCGGTGATAGTCAGCGGCAGCTGCCTGCGGCCGAGCAATAAACACAATATCCCACCCTGGCTTTATCAATTGCAACCTCACTGTCTCTTTTAGCAACCTTTTCATCCGATTGCGCTGCACGGCCTTGCCCACTTTCGCGCTTACGGAGAACCCACACCTGCTCAGCTTCAAGCCATTAGGCAGCACCTTCATTACAACCAAATCATCCAAATATGTTCTGCCTTCTCGGTAAACCAAAGCGTACTGTGCTGTATTGGTTAAAGCCCAGGGTCTACTCATAAAGATATGATCAAACCGGAGTCAATTTCCATCGCCCCTTGAGGCGCCTCGCTTTAAGTACTTTTACCCCTCCTGGACTGGCCATTCTGGCCCGAAAACCCAATTTACGTTTGCGAGAAATTCTCTTTGGTTGATAGGTCCGCTTTGGCATTTGGTCTCCCTAAGACATTGACTGGCGCACGCCCATACCGCCTGTCTTCCAAGCATGGCTTGGTGCGTAAGGCAACAGAGCTAGATATCGCGCCCTTTTTATTGCTTGCGCCAACTTGCGCTGGTGCTTAGCGCAGGCCCTGGTCCTGCGGCGCGACTCGATCTTGCCGCGACCTGAAACATAGCGCGATAGGCTGGCAATATCCTTATAGTCTATCCTTATCCTTTCAGCACAAAAGGGACAAATTCTCGGCTTAGGAACATAACTTCTTGTCCCCTCCGTTTTTCTACGGTAAGTCAATTTCCAGCTCCTTCACCGGGGTCAAAAGGTAAATCCCCAGGTTCAAGCTCACCTTCCTCTGGCAGCGAAGCCAAAGCTTGTTTTCCAAGGAAAACTACGCGGTCAGCAGTTACCTCAAGGCTAGTTCGCATCTGACCGTCCTGTCCCTGCCAGTTACGCGCGTGTAGCCTTCCCTCGACGTAGACTTGCCGCCCTTTGGATAAATACTGATTGCACTGTTCAGCCTGCCTGCCCCAAACGCTAATCCTGAACCAGTCTGTTTCCTCCCTGCTCTCGCCGCCAGAAGTAGTGTAGCGACGATTAGTAGCCATACGAAAAGACGTAACCGGTTTGCCATCAGGTGTGTACCTCATCTCTGGGTCAGAGCCTAAATTCCCGATAAGTATTGCCTTGCTTAGACTCGCCATCTATCACTCACCAGCTTTAGTTACAAGATGCCGTAGTATCTCGTCTTCAGCTCTAAGGTTTACTTCAAGCTCTTTAACCGCCTTCGGCTCCAGGTTAAAGCGAGTAAAGCTGTAACTCCCTTCCGAAAAGCGCTTTATCGAATAGGCTAATTTCTTCCTTCCCCACTGTTCTGTCCCGTCCACAACCCCACCCCTCTCAGTGATAAAACGATTCACCTTATCCACAACCGCCAGAATTCCTTCGTCATCAACCTCAGGATTGACAATCGTAACTAATTCGTAATCACGCATTTTCTTAATTGTAGCATTATAGCACGTCGGTGATCATAATTTAAGCACAAGACCACAGGTAAACCTTGGTTTCCCCCTACCATTTCCTCCAAGGTTACAGTTATATCATAAGTAGCATGATAATGCTACTTAACTTGGGGGTTGCTGTTGTCCAATTTGAGGCTGAAGCAAAGCCAGTGCTATAATCTTCACCAATGAAGATAGCGGAGTTGGGGGAATTTGGCTTAATTAACCTTATACAAAGCATCAGCGATGAGTTTAGGAATCCCGAACAGCCGTCTTGGCAGCGACTCCTAATCGGCATTGGTGACGACACAGCTGCTTGGCAAGGGGACACTCACATTCAGTTGGCTACAACAGATACGCTGGTGCAAGATATCCATTTCGATCTGGACATTGTTACATGGGAGGAATTGGGTTGGAAGGCGCTGGCCGTTAACCTAAGCGACATAGCTGCTATGGGCGGCGTGCCTCAATATGCCTTAGTGTCCTTGGCATGTCCCGGCGAGATTGAGGTAGAGAATATTTCCAAGCTTTGCCGTAGTGTGGCAGCTTTGGGTGCGAACTTTGGAGTGGCCATAGTTGGGGGGAATCTCACTGCTGCGGCTAACTTGGTCGTTAGCATCACCGTCCTCGGCCGTTCAATAAATAGGTCAATACTCAAACGCTCAGCGGCTACACCTGGCGAGCAAATAGCCGTCACAGGACATCTAGGACTATCAGCAGCAGGCCTGGAAATGCTCAAGGGGAAAATCAGTTTGGATACTGAGACAGCCAACACCTTTAGGAAAGGCCACCTCCAGCCTGTGCCCAGAGTAAAGGAAGGGCAAACTTTAGTCGAGCAAGGAGTCAAGACCGCCATAGACATAAGCGATGGGCTTGTCGCTGACCTTGACCATATTTGCCAAGCCAGTAAGGTCAATGCTCGGGTAGACATAGCTCAACTGCCTGTGCACCCTCTAGTCGAGGCCAATTTCCCAAACTATCTTGAGCTAGCTTTATGCCGAGGTGAGGACTACGAGCTCCTTTTTACCGCTGATAAAGCAGTTGTTAACCAAGCCAGAAGGGCCCTAGACTGTCCCGTAACTGTAATTGGCGATGTTGTCAAGCAGAGCTTGCCAAATAGAGTAACCCTGCTGGATAGCAACGGGAATGTTGTCTCCTATAACACGGGAGGTTGGGAACATTTCAAGGAATCAAATAGAGCTGAAATCCCATAGCGCAGAGCAAACTCAGCTACTCGGAAGCTATCTGGGTGAGCTGGCTCAACAGAACGATATCTTCCTTCTCACCGGTGATTTAGGAACTGGCAAGACATGCCTTGTTCAAGGCATTGCCCACGGGCTAGGCGTAAAAGAGTACGCTTTTAGCCCGTCTTTTGTTCTCGTCAGAGAGTATCATGGCAGACTCCCTTTATACCACATCGATCTCTACCGCCTTGACCGTATCGCGGAGATTGCTGACTTAGGACTAGAGGAGTATTTCAACAACAATGGGGTGTGCGTGGTCGAGTGGGCAGAGAAAGGATTAGGGGTATGGCCAGAGGATAGCTTACTCATAAAGCTAGCTTACGCGCCCCATTGCCAGACACAACGCATTATCCACCTTGAACCCGAGGGCCAGCGCCACTCGGAATTAGCAGAACAGCTAAAATTGATTTTGAGCAAGGCAAAAACATGGAGTTGGCTATAGATACCTCTACCAACATCGTCGGCGTTGCTTTGTCACAGAGAGGTGAGACTCTAATCGAGCTTACCTGGCGATCAGCGCACAACCACACTGTAGAATTGATACCCAATATAGCGCATTTACTTCAGCAAGCCGATATAGAGCCGAACGCTATCGAGGCGATCATTGTAGCCAAAGGGCCAGGGAGCTTTAACGGGCTACGGGTAGGAATAAGCACAGCGAAAGGACTGGCCCTCTCCTTGGATATTCCCTTGCTGGGCATAAGCACACTGGAAATCACAGCGTATCCTTTTGCTTGTACCGCTTTGCCTTTGTGCCCCATCCACAAGGCTGGTCGCGAGGAGATAGCCGCCGCACTCTACCAGCAAGTAGATAATGAATGGCGCTGCCTAGAAAAAGAACATGTAACCACGCTCGATGCTTTGTGTCAGCAAATCAACCAAGAAACGCTATTTTGCGGCGAAATCCCCCAAGACATAATGAGTACAATACAGCGAAATTTGGGTAAACGAGCTATAATTTCACAAACGGGTGCATTACCTCGAGTTGGCTTTCTAGCTACGTTAGGATGGCAAAGACTGAATGAGAGGGGAGGAGATGACTTAGCTGCTCTACAGCCTTTATACCTTCGCCCCCCACACATAACGAAACCCAGAGAGAGGAGGATATGAATGCGCATTCCAAAACCGGATCTTGCCGAGAGTCCCTCAAGCAGGCTTTGTTTTGCCTGTGGTGAGGACAACCCCATAGGACTGAAGTTGAGACCTGTTTACGATGGGGAAAAGGTCAGGGCAGAGTTCACCGCTGGAGAGTTCTATCAGGGCTGGGAAAACGTAATTCATGGGGGCATTGTGTGCACTCTCCTTGATGAAATAACCGCTTACGCTATGCTCTGCCGTGGAATTGATTTTGGCGTCACTGCCAAGAGTGAGGTGAGATTTAAATCCCCAGCCCCCATCGGGGAGCCAATCGAAATCTCCGCCTGGGTTACCAAACTGAGGAAAAGACTAGTGGAAACCAGTGGCCTGCTTGCCCTCAAGGACGGAACCGTTATAGCCGAGGGTAACTCCGAGTTCTATGTATGGAGACGTTCCAAAAAAACCTTTCTTTGGGACATGGATGGGGTCATTACTGATTCTGCTTCGTTTCACTTGGCTGCCTGGCAAGAAACCTTTGCTAAGAGAGGAAGCAAATTCAACAAAGATGATTTTACCAAGTTTTTTGGCACCAGAAATGACTTCATAATTCACAGCGTTCTAGGAAGAAAACTTGGCCAGAAGGACGTTGCCACAATAGCCGAAGAAAAGGAAGAAAATTTCCGCCACAGGATAAAGGGAAATATCAAGCCACTCCCCGGGGTAATAAAACTACTGAATACGATCAAGCAAGGAAGCTTCAAACTAGGTCTAGCTTCTTCAGCGCCAAAGGAAAACATTGATTTGGTCAACAGTGAACTTGATTTACAAAAGTATTTCGATTGCATTATTTCAGGCAGAGAGGTAGCTGAAAGCAAGCCAAGTCCCCAGATATATCTTCTAGCTGCCCAAAAATTGGGGGCTGAGCCTGGAGACTGCGTCGTGATTGAGGATTCGCCTTTTGGCGTCAAAGCAGCTAAGACCGCTGGAATGAGATGTCTGGCTGTAACCAATACCCATTCAGAACAAGACCTCCAGGAGGCCGACAGACTAGTTAACTCCTTGGAAAACGTGGATTTGATTACCCTGATTAGAAGGGTATAGGAAGAGGAGTATACCTTGCAAACGAAGCAAAACAGCCTCGACGCCCAGAGAAGTTTGGTACTTATCAAGCCCGATGCAGTGCAACGGGGACTGGCCGGGGAAATCATTGCTCGGCTGGAAACAAGGGGCCTTAAGATCGTAGCTATGAAAATGCTACAGATGGACAAAACGCTAGCGCAGCGCCATTATGCCATTCACAAAGACAAAGCTTTCTTCGGTGACCTGGTCGATTTCATTACGTGCAGCCCCATTATTGCCATTGTCTTCCAGGGAAAGGGCGCCGTGGACACAATAAGGGAGACAATGGGGAAAACTGATCCAGCTAACGCCAAGCCCGGTACTATCAGAGGAGACCTCGCCCTGGACATCGGACATAACCTAATACACGGCTCTGATTCAGAAGAGACCGCCTCTCAAGAGATAGACCTGTTCTTTTCGGAAGAGGAAATCCTTGATTACCACAGGGAGATAGACAAGTGGCTGAGCTAGGTCTTGCTCCCTATTGAATTGTAAGTACAGGAATCGCTCTATCCCAGAGTCTATCCAATTGATAGTAATCGCGCTCCCCCGGGGCGAATATATGAACGATGACAGAGCCAAAATCAGCAAGCATCCAGCCTGAGTCGGAACTGCCTTCACTATGATGGGACACGACACCGCACTTCTTCAATTCATCAATGATACCTTGCCAGATAGCCTCTAGGTGACGCCTAGTCTCCCCGTTGCAGATAACAAAATAGTCGGTAAACGAGCATACCTGTTCCACGTCTAGCATCACAATATTGCTTGCTTGCTTCTCAGAAGCAACTTCTACAGCTGTGCGCGCTACCGCTTCCGCTTCCAGAAAGACTAACCCTCCTGGATTCATTATACCACTTTTATTTGATTGAACAATACCTGCAGGGCCGACTTTGACCAAAGCTGCGATTTCTCTATTCATAGCAACTTTGCTATAATGTTGAAGGAAAGATGAAACCAGTATTGTGGCGCAACGGGTTCTTCTACTTGTTACTCTTTGTAGTGGCAGTGGCTTTGTTGTTTGCCTTTTTGCCCCAAGGCAACGCCCCTCAAGAGGTAGGGATTACAGAGTTCATCACCCACATCAAACAAGGAGAAATCAACCACGTCTCACAAAAGGAAAATACCCTTATTGGTTCATATGCAGAAGAGAAAAGATATACTGCCGACTACTATGGCTCCACGAACGACCTAGTCACCATTCTCGGCGATAACGGAATAAATGTCGGTGAGGGTGGAATAAGCTTGGATGTTGAAGCCGGAGGGCGTGACTGGGCGACGATAGCTTTGCAAGTTATTTTGCCAATTGCACTGCTTGGCGTACTATTCTATTTCTTCTTCCGCTCAGCTCGTGGAGCTGGCACACAAGCTTTCAATTTCGGCAGAAGCCGAGCCCGGCTCAGTACTGGCAACAAGTCCGACGTAACCTTTGCTGACGTCGCTGGAACTGACGAAGCGAAGGAGGAAGTCCAGGAAGTCGTGGAATTCCTCAAGTCACCCGACAAGTTCCGCGCCTTAGGTGGGCGTATACCTCGGGGTGTGCTCCTGGTAGGGCCGCCGGGGACGGGCAAGACTCTACTGGCCAAAGCTATAGCTGGCGAGGCTAAAGTGCCGTTCTACTCAATTAGCGGCAGTGAGTTTGTAGAAATGTTTGTCGGTGTTGGCGCTGCTAGAGTCAGAGACCTGTTTGAACAGGCTAAGCGCAATACACCATGCATAGTCTTTGTGGACGAGATTGATGCTGTAGGCCGACACCGTGGCGCCGGCCTAGGTGGCGGACACGATGAAAGAGAGCAAACCCTAAATCAAATCCTATCTGAAATGGATGGTTTTGATACCAACACTAACGTTATCGTCATAGCCGCCACCAATCGGCCTGACATACTCGACCCGGCCTTATTACGCCCCGGCCGCTTTGACCGCCACATCGTCATTGACCTGCCTGACATCAATGGCCGCAAGGCTATCCTAGAAGTGCATAGTAAAGGTAAGCCATTTGCCAAAGAAGTTGACTTAAGGACAGTAGCTAAGGAAACAGCAGGTTTCAGCGGGGCCGACTTGGCCAACCTAACTAATGAGGCAGCGCTGTTGGGTGCCAGACGCAACCTCAAGGAAATTACGCTAAAGGAGCTCGAGGATGCCGCCGACCGGGTTATCGCCGGGCCTGAGAAGAAAAGCCGCGTAATCAGTAAAAGAGAAAAGGAAATGATTGCGTACCATGAAACGGGACATGCTCTAGTAGCCAGGATGCTGCCCAATGCAGATCCAGTGCACAAGGTCTCTATCGTCGCCCGCGGAGCAATAGGAGGATGGACACGCTTTTTGCCCTCCGAAGACCGCCACTTGTGGACTCGGTCTCAATTCAACGATAGGTTGGCAATGGGCTTGGGAGGGCGCGTGGCTGAGGAAATCCATTTTGGGGAGGTAACCACAGGAGCACAAAATGACCTGGAAGAGGCAACAAAGTTGGCTCGAAAAATGGTTACTGAATACGGCATGAGCGACCGATTGGGGCCACGAACCTTTGGACAAAGGCAGGAACTCGTTTTCTTGGGTCGCGAGATCAGCGAGCAAAGAGACTATAGCGATAAGATAGCCCAAGAGATAGATGAAGAGGTACACAACATTATTCAGGGTGCTTACAATAGCGCAAAAAAAATCCTGACCCAACATAAGGCGAAACTGAAGGAAATCGCTGAACAACTGATAGCTCGTGAGACCCTGGAGGAAGACGACCTTAGCAAGTTGTTTGAAGGTCTAACCCCACAGCCAGCTTCTAACTAGACGCCCTTGTTTTTCTCCGCCGCACAGTGTAATCACCTAAGCTAACCGGGTGTAGGTGTTTGCTTTGCTAACCCGACATGTGGCCAAGCCGAGCCGTCTCTTCAGCAATGATGCTATCATCCAGTTTAACAAACAATGGCTGTGGCTGACGAAGTTTCTGTCCAGGCACTGGCGAGAGAAGCTTCCAACCTCCATCCGCGGCGTTCCCCTCGAAGCCAAGAAAACGGTGAAGCTTTTCAGAGCTGAAGGGAAGAAAAGGGTAGAAAACGGTCTTCAAAACTGATAGCACAGATAAGACAGTATAGACTGATTTGGCCGCGCTTTCTGGCTCTATCTTAATCGTCTTCCAGGGGGCCTGGTTGTCAAGATAACGGTTGGACTCCTGAGCCAGAGACATGGCCTGCCTGATTGCCTCCCTAAAGCTGCAACGATGAAGTGATTTATCCACCTCGTTCAGTGTAAGTTCCGCCTTGCCGAGCAAGATCCGGCTCGGTTGGTCAAGTTCACCGGGAGAAGGAACAACGCCGTTGAAATTACGATGGGCAAACGTAAGGATACGATGTGCCAGGTTTCCGTACGTAGCTACCAGTTCATCATTATTGCGGTGAACAAACTTGTCCCAAGAGAAATCACTGTCCTGAGTCTCAGGCATGCTTATGGATAAGAAATAGCGTAACGGGTCCGGGTCATACCTCTCTAAGTAATCGGGAAGCCAGACTGCCCAAGCTCGGCTGGTAGAAAGCTTCTCGCCCTCAATAGTCAGAAATTCATTGGCCGGAACGTCATAAGGCAGATTCAATCCACCATAACCCATCAGCGTTGCTGGCCAGCTGAGCGCATGGAAGAAAATGTTATCCTTGCCTATGAAGTAAAAACTCTTGGCATCACCCTGCCAGAAAGGCTGCCAAGCAGCATCATCGCCATGCAACTTTGCCCACTCCTTGCTTGCCGACAAATAGCCAATGACCGCCTCAAACCAAACATAGATGCGCTTGTGCTCAAAGCCCGGCTGTGGCACAGCAATCCCCCACTCGATATCACGAGTTATAGCTCTGTCTTTTAGTCCCTCATCCAAATACCTCCAGGCGGTACCAAGCACATTTTGCCGCCAGTGAGACTGTTGTCTTATCCATGCCTTCAACCTGTCTTGAAAAGCGCTGAGACGCAGGAAAAAGTGCTCAGAGTCCTCAAACCGCGGCGCAGTGCCACAAATATGACAGTGGACATCTTCAAGCTCTACAGGATTTAACGGCTTCCCGCAATTATCACATGCGTCGCCCCGCGCTCTGGGAAAGGCACAGTAAGGACACACACCTTCAATATAGCGGTCGGGAAGGAAGCGCTGACACTTCGGGCAATAGGCCTGAAGCATCTTGTCTTTATAGAGGTAGCCATTATCAAGCAGGGTGAGAAACATATCCTGGGTAACCTGTGCGTGATTGGCAGTGCCAGTAGTAGTAAACAAGTCAAAGGAGATGCCAATCTTTTGCCAGCACTCAAGAAATTGTTGATGATACTTAGAGACTATTTCCTGTGGCGGGGTAGACTCTTGCTCAGCTCGAATTGTAATTGGCGCCCCGTGCTGGTCGCTACCAGAAACCATTAGCACGTCATCACCTTTAAGGCGGTGATAGCGAGCAAAAATATCCGCCGGCAAGTAAGCTCCAGCAATGTGTCCCAAGTGCAAAGGCCCATTGGCATAGGGCCACGCGACACCTATGAGAATACGCTCAGTCAACAAATCCCTCCAAAATCTCAGTCCCTGTACTCTCCCCTAAGGAAAAGAGCAAAAAAGGCTGATGCGAAATGTAGTTCAGCATTATACCCCATAATTGCAATACTATCTACTTCTCTTGACTCTGACCCATCATGCTTGTATAGTCTGTAACAATTGACCACGGGTAGGAGGAAATGTCTCAGCCACGACTCAAAGAAATGCAGCGGGCTTATGGATTCGATGAAGTCACCCTTGTTCCCGGTGATACGACTATAAACCCTGACCAGAGCAACATACGCTTTACTATCGGTGACTTCAAGTTCTCCATACCTATCCTAGCCTCAGCTATGGACGCCGTCGTTGACCCTGCTGTAGCCATCAAGATGGGCAAACTCGGTGGCTTGGGCGTGCTCAACCTCGAAGGAATCCAAACGCGCTACGAGAATCCCGAAGAAATGCTTGAGCAGATTGCCCAGGCCCCTGAAACTGAGATTACTTCGCTTCTCCAGAAACTTTACTCAGAACCCATCAAAGAACATCTCATTAGTGCCCGCATTGCCGCCATAAAAAGCGAGGGGGTTATCTGCGCTGTATCGGTTACCCCAGCTAACACTAAGCGACTGGCCCCCATAGCTAAGGAGGCGGGAATTGATATACTGGTGGTGCAATCCACCGTCACCACGGCCAAGCATATCTCGAAGAGCTATCGAGGACTTGTCTTGCCCGAACTGTGTGGAACGATGTCCCTGCCTGTCGTAGTAGGCAACTGCTGTAGTTACAGCGCCGCCCTAGAGCTGATGAAAACGGGAATCAATGCTATTCTAGTTGGCGTTGGTCCTGGCGCTGCTTGCACTACCAGGGAGGTCATTGGTGTCGGTGTCCCACAGATAACTGCTACCATGGATTGTGCTGCCGCCAGAGAAACCTATTTCAAAGAAGGTGGTAAATACGTTTCGGTCATAACTGACGGAGGCATTCGCATTGGCGGCGACTTATGCAAGGCGTTCGCCGCTGGCGCCGACGCCGTCATGCTTGGCTCGCCGTTGGCTCAAGCTACAGAAGCCCCCGGAAGGGGCTATCATTGGGGAATGTCACATCCTCATCCAGCACTGCCGCGTGGGACCCGCGTCAGGGTCGGCACCTCCGCTCCCCTAGAACAAATCCTGTTCGGTCCCACTTCAGTCACCAATGGCACTCAGAACCTTGTTGGCGCTCTACGCACTAGCATGGGGGTCTGCGGCGCTCGAACCATCAAGGAAATGCACAAAGTCAGGATGATTATCGCCCCAGCCATAAAAACAGAAGGAAAGTATTTACAGGCAACGCAGAACACCCCCTGAGATTTAGAGTTTTCACACAAAGGCAGAGACAACAAACCAAGCCCCAAACCCAATCAAGACCAAAGCACAAACCGTAAACACAACTCTCTGCACTCTATGTGTCCACCATTTCCTTGACTTAAATGTGCTTACAGAAAGAATCTCACACCAAACCAAATCACAAAGCCAATGCACCACAGCGAAGAGAATAATACCGATGAGTCCAAATTTGGTAGCGCTAATTACCAGGGCCACCCCCAGAGTCACCCACCAAACATAAAAGGCAGAGTTGGTGCCAGTAATGACAATGCCAGCCACCAAAGAGCTAGCTGGCAGACCACCTATCTCTCCAGGTGCATCGCCAGCGGTTCGGAACATGCGGAATCCCAGATAGAATAGCATCAAGCCACCCACAACATATATGGTGTTTACAACCTGCGGCGAACTTATAAAGTGCACAAGGCCCAGATAAAGTGCAGCTATCAAGGGCATCTCAATGACAGCATGGCCTACTGCAATCAAGACTCCAGCATTTTTTTCGCTATAGCCCTTAGCCACAGTGACAGCAGTCATCGGCCCAGGAAGCATTACACCAGTGAGGGAAATGCCGGCTGCCGATAATAAAAATAAGCCGAGGCTTGTCTCCATAGCTTATTGGGAGTAAAAAACAGCTTTAGGCTAAATTTCTTCTTCCTCCTCTTCTTCTTCCTCAGCAGCTAAATCTCCCCCATAACGGGGAAGCACTACATCCAGCTTGCTGCGGCGGCGTTTAGCCTCTTTTGGTAGCGCTCTCATCATTCGTCTCAGCTCTATGAGCTCTTTGGCTGACTGTGTCGGAGGAGTAACTACGCCATCAATTCCGGCTTTCCAGAGACTGACGAACTCGGTACTCGTGACTAGTGCAGGCAAATTCATTACAAGAGGCTTATTCAAGAGCTCGCTGAAACGCTGACACACAAGAAGATGCTCCACAGTGATAACTGACCCCTCACCCTTATTGATAAGCATGCCGTCTATATCAATATCGTTAATAGTCCTGACTAAGTTTTGATTCAAGGAGGGCTCTACCATCAAGAGCTTGCCTACTTTTCCCCCCTCCAGCACAGCTATGGGCGTCGTCATGTCAAAGACGATAAAATCACAGCCGGTGTTGACGATCTCAGCCAGCTCCTCCTTGTTCGCATCCGGCAGCAACACCCCTAGAGGCACGCCAGACATAGCCTTGACCATCTGCTCAATGACTCTAATATCAACGCTTCGGTTCAATATTAGCGCCGCATCCACACCGGCTTCGGCCAAGGCCTCAGTCTTGCCAACATCCGCCCCAGCCAGCCCGGCAATAAGCAGCATCGCCGACTCCTTCGTCTCACTAGAAGACGGATGGAAACCCAGAGGCCCAGCTGTGACCCTGGAAAGGCTTTGCAACTTATCAACCAGTGTACTCATTCTGCTCCAAAGCCAGCGGTCGGATTCGAACCGACGACCGGCGGTTTACGAAACCGCTGCTCTACCCCTGAGCTACGCTGGCACGAAATTAGTATAGCTGATAAGGCAGGCTGTGACAAACGGCCTTTCCAGAAACGGCAAAGCTGGTCGGATTTTGACAGGATGTGGGAGAAGTGATAGCTTATGGCCAGCAAAGGTCGCCGGGTTTGGCCGGAAGGTCAGCCGTTTCACATCCACCAAATCCTCGGCGTAAGGAGGTATAGATTGATGGGCCACAGAGTAGAGAAGAAATATCAGTATGGAACTCACATTGCAGAATTCGTGGATGAGATTCCACCTCTAGGTGAAGACCGAAAGACCATATTTCTACCCGACACAGGGATTGATAAAGCGATAGCGTTAGGTGGGCGCACCTTGGGGATAATGCTGGCTAGCATCATGCGCCCTCTGGCTGAGAAATTCGGTGATGAGGTCTGGGAAGTTGCTAAACAAGCGATGTACCAAGTTGGTCGCCGCCGTGCCGCAAGTTTAGCCCGACTTATGAAAATCAACGATCTCAAGGATGCGCGATGCTTGGGCAGGATAATGGACATCGAAGACAATAATTCGGGCGTCAAGGGCGAGTGGATTGAGACTGGGAAAAAGAAGGCGGTGAAGCGTGAATATGAATGCCCTCTTGTTGTTCCACAGCTAGAACAATGCCCCCAGGTGTGCAGCATACTTCTTGAGGCCATGGAACAGGGCACCTTCGATGAGCTCGGCGTTAGAGTTAAGAAACCCCTTATTACTAAGGTGATACCGTCGAGCGACCCTTACTGTGAGGTGGTGGTTGAGCTGGAAGAGTGAAAGTAGGAACAAGGACAACGCCTAAACGCCCTGAACTCTTCACCAGTTCGGTCAGGTCAGCTTTCCTTTTCCATTATTATCTCGCCAGCGATTCGAGCTGCCTTTCCCGGTGGTACGCGGCATTTCTTATAACCGCCAATCTTTTGGAACTCCTCAGCCTCTGCAGGGTCTGCCAGGTTGAAGCTCCGACCACACTGCAACTTTACCACATCACGGCACATTAGACTGCCAAACTCCTGCTCAAATCTGCGGCAGAACTTTCTAGCTGGCCTGACTGCCCTCAGGAACCCATCCCAGTCATCCAAGCTTTCCCGACCATAGGCTAAGCCGATGGCCATAACAGCGCCAATCACTGCTCCACAAGTTTCCCCTCTTAGAGCAATGCCTGGCATAGCGGTAGCTGCCTTGAAGGTCAATACATCACCCAAATGGAATTGCTCTTGAAGCGCAAAAAGGCATCCCTGGGCACAGTTGACAGATCTCTCTTCATAGTCTCCCGCCTTTTGCTCCAGCTGCTTCAGAATTTCTTCCCTCGATGTTTCGTCTGGCATTTCCAGTCCTCCTCCTATGAAATTATACGTATTTTACAGAGTATACCTCCGCGGTTGCTACAAAGCATGACGTAAATTCAAGTTTTTTTCAACTTTGTGCACTGAGCAAGCTGTAGACGTTACCGCCAAGCAGCAGATGGTCTATGGGTGTAAAACCCCGCAGTTGATGTCCAGTGCATAAATGACCAGCTCAGTTCGCTGCAAAAACTGATTGCCCCTATTTGCGGTGTTCCTATACTTAGCCAGCCTTAGTCTGCGTAGTGTTTCCTTGCTTCTTTGGCAAGTTATCCAAGCTAGATAACACGCAGTTCCAAGTTCCCTCGCTGTGTCAAGCTATCAATGAACGGCCCCACCCCTTGCCACAGGCAACAGCCTTTCACCTGGCACCACCGCAGCACTTGGCTAGCGCAGCCAACTGCAGCAATCGGGGCTAGCAGTACAGCGCTCGCCACAGCGCAATCAGGCAAAATAGCTCGAACCCACCGCCCCTGTGGCAGAAGAGGGCAACCACCACATTGCAGACGAGGCAGCCAGTTTTCTCCGTTAACGGGGTCACCTTTCAGGTAAGCTTTGATTGGTTCGGAGTCACTGTGTTTCGTTTCCTGTTGACGACTGACAGTGTTAAAATGATATCAGGTGCTTACTAGAAGACAGCAGGGTACTTTGCAAGATAGGAAAACTAAACGCAATGAAGCATATTGGGAAGGCATCTAAAGGTCAACTCCGCAGGAAACTGAGAGCACACTTCCTCACGGGCATTCTCATCGTTGTACCCCTTGGCATCACTGTATTGATACTGGTTTGGATGTTTAACAGTATAGACGATGTTCTGCAGCCCATAATCAGATCCATAGTGGGTCGCACGATTCCTGGCGTGGGCTTTGGCACAACGATAGTATTGATTTTCGTGGTTGGAGTCATAGCCAGCAATGTCGGCGGGAGGAAACTGGTTCACTACGGCGAATCCCTATTGGCCAGGGTGCCGCTCGTTCGGCAACTCTACACCGGTATCAAACAAATCCTGGTGAGCTTCTCTAGCCCTGGTGAGGCTGGTTTTCTGCGAGTTGTGTTGGTAGAATTCCCCAAGAAGGGGATGAGAGCTATAGGGTTTGTCACTAATGAATCCTACGACAAGTCTGGTGAAAAGCTGCTCACCGTCTTCATACCAACCTCGCCGAATCCAACGTCAGGCTACCTAGAAATAGTGAGGGAAACTGACGTTGTTCACACTGAGATTCCCATTGACGATGCATTAGAAATGGTTTTATCTGCTGGTAAAGTGTCACCCAAGGAAATCAACGACAGGTTGACTGCCAAGGATTAACTGCCACCTGGGCCCTTCACATAATTCCCCATCAGTCGAGCGTTGATCCAATAGTCAAAGTCACAGCCTCGCTGACAGGAAAGGATGGCCATCACGTTCGAAATGAGGCAGATAGTTTTCTGCCGCATCCATCTGTTGAACCCAGCCGTTCCCTAATCCCAGTTCATCAAGCAATTCGAGAACTTCGGAATACTCTGAGGCTGAGATTTTACGGCACAGCTCCGGTATTCGAGTGGCTAGATGTGCTGGGTAATATTGAGACATGATGCTCATGGTAACCTCGGGTGAAATATTATGAACCAGCCAGGTGAGTGAATCGCGACTACCCGCCAGCCCATTGGGCAGGATAAGGTAGCGTACAATTAACCCCCTCTGAGCCAACCCCGAATCATCCAACACCAGCTTATCACCTACTTGCCGATGCATTTCAAGAATAGCTTGACGAGCTGGCATCACATAATCACTGGTATGGGAGAACTTTGCTGCCCAGGTGTCGGAGGCATACCTTAAGTCAGGCAGATAAATATCTACAATCCCATCCAGTGCTTGAAGCGACACCAACGAGTCATAGGCGTTAGTGTTGTAAACTATAGGCACCCTTAGCCCCATAGGTACCGCCTCCAAGATTGCTCGAACCAACTGAGGCACAAAGTGAGAAGGTGAAACAAAGCTGATATTGTGACATCCCAGCTCGTCCTGAAGATATATCATGTTTTCAGCCAGAGCATGGAAACCCATCTCTTTGTCAGCCTGGCGCTCCGGCTCCTGGCTGATGTGATAGTTCTGACAGTAGACGCACCTCATGTTGCAATTGCCAAAGAAGATAGCCCCAGTCCCCCTGGTACCTGAGATGACCGGCTCCTCACCATGATGGTCGCAAACTGCAGAGACTATGGGTAGATACCCAGAATGGCAAAACCCAAGCTCATTTTTCAAACGGTTGACATGGCACTCTCTGGGACAGATATCGCACGATGCCAACCGCATTTCCAGTGCTTCAGCCCTGCGCCTGAGTTCGCCGCTGCGATATAATTTTAGATACGAAGGTTCCATTCTAGGCCTCTTTAATTAGTTTATCTTGGCGGAGTTTTTTCTTCCACATTCTCCAAATCCTGGTAAAAATGAATC
>JGI24025J20009_10000458_pt1 | contig 31672 bp, 30 predicted proteins | sample Cruoilmetagenom3_FD_20009 | JGI IMG/M metagenome (IMG submission 20009) | reverse complement strand
AATTGCAAAGGGAATCCAGATAAAGATCGAGATACCGAAAAGACGCAGCCAGGTGGACCATCCATGTTTAAATCCTCGCCCTATCTGAGTTCCACCAACCGTCTCAACGTCATTTACCATACCAATCAAAGCTCCCCGGCTCACGTACTGCAAAACAACACCTGCTATCACAAAAACAAAGGAGATTAGAAGAATTGCAATAATAATCTGAGGAGTTAAAAAATTAAACGGCTGCTTTATTTGTTGGGCAAATCTCCCAGTGTTCTGAGGAGTAAAATCTCTACCTCTAAATATATATTGCAATTGCGGACTGGAACCTCCGCTACCCAAAATAGCAATAAGAATTCCGAAAAACCACATTGACTTATGCTTCCAGGTTATTTTCATAGATTTCTTCAATATTTCCAAATAATTCATCTCTTCCCCCCAAGAATAACCATAAGTCCCTTTTATCTTACCAAATCTTACGCTATTTTTAATTATTTCACATGTATCTCAAAAACTTATTTCTACTTCACCCTGTTTTCTCCTGCTAAAAGTAAAAACCAGCAAATTAATTGCCATATCATTTTTAGGCGGAGAAATAGATTGTTCAGGAAATAAGCCGAAGCTGTTTGAGGCCCGATTTATCGGGGCAAGTTCTGCAGGCGCCTGAACAACCGTACATTTTGGAGCCGTAAAAAATGATCGGCCGCCCTTCTTTTGGTTCGTTTTCTTGGGCGAGCAAGAAAATGAAGGAAGTAAAGTTTCGCAATGAGAGAATCGACTGAGTAGGCGCGCGCAATCCGGAGCTGTTACCCGACCCATAAAATAGATTCTTTAGGCGAGTAAGAAAATGAACAAATAAAATTTATTTTTGTCCGGTGGACAATTGTCTTTTGGATAAAAACTTTTTTCAATTGCTTCGCTTTAAAACGTACACACCTGCCTACCGCCGTGCCCGCCTCTGGTGGGACAGATAGGCCGAGTAAACCGGTGGTTTATAGCACAAACAAAAAGGCCCTCGCGGGCCAATTTGCAATAACCTAATTTTTATCCTTAAAACTTATTCTTCAACTATCGCTTCATTGGGACAAATATCAACGCAAGTCCCACATTCAGTACATTTCTTCTGGTTAATCTCATACTTATTCTCTACCTCAACAATAGCACCAGAAGGACACTCATCAGCACACGCACCGCAGCTCAAACAATCGTCCGTAATCCGATAGGCCACAAATTACACCTCCATTTAAAAATAATTGCAAAAAGCATACCCGAGGTTTGGAAATATGTAAAGAATTTACGTACTAAAATGCCGCATATGTATTACATGGTGATTTATTCGACCTTAGTCAACCTGTATGTCCTCTTGCCGAGCTTCATCTTTTTTCCATGACTGAGCTGAACACTCCAGTCAACAGAGGGGAAAATAGTGCGAAATTTATCTTTTGCAGAAGTATCCTTTAAACGACTGTCCTCCATGCCCTGCGCAGAATTAACTAAATCGACGCTGGCTTGATCGATAGCAACGGGGTCGTGCGAAGCAAGTATGCCCACATCCCTGACAATCGGGGCATCACTCCAGCCCCAACAATCGCAGTCGGGCGTTATATTCATCACAAAATTAAAAAAGCCTACCTTATCTATTTTATTTCTTATAGCACCCAGAGCATACTCAGCAATTTTTTCCTGAATGATATCCGGTTCCGTCTCCCAGTTTATAGCTATTGCTTGAAACAGACATGTCACAGTACATTCCCCACAGCCTATACATTTCTCGCGTTCTATCTCGGCCTTACCCGAAATGTTTATCTTAATGGCTCCGGCGGGACACCACTTAATACACTTTTTACAGCCGGTGCATATCTCTGGATTAACTTCAGGGAGAACATCGGAATGCATCTCTTGTTTCGCGCTTCGGCACCCCAAACCCATCCCGATATTTTTGAGTGTTCCCCCAAAACCTGTAAGTTCGTGACCCTTAAAATGAGAAACAGCAATCAAACAATCCGCCAAATAAGCCGCGCTTGCGATTTTAGCCTTTTTGAAATGTTTGCCATCAATTTCAACTTCAAAATAATCTTTCCCGTTCAAACCATCCGCAATTACAAGAGGCGCACCCACAACACTGTAATCAAAACCATTCTCTATAGCAGTTATGAGATGATCCACGGCATTTGCTCTTGAGCCAACATAAAGAGTACTTGTATCGGTAAGAAAGGGCTTCCCTCCGTAAGCTTTTATCTTATCGACAATCCGACGAATAAAAATTGGAGGCACGAAAGCGGTGTTCCCTCGCTCACCAAAATGAACCTTCACCGCTACCATGTCGCCCTTTTCTATAAAATCACCGAAACCCGCCTTGTCAAAAAGAGCTTCCGTCTTATCAAGCAAGCTTCTTTTCTTACCGGCCCTCATATCAGAAAAATAAACCTCAGTCATGATGGCCTTCAATCTCCTCCCTAATTAAAGCAGCTGCGCCCATAAAACCGGCTCTATTGCCAAGTTGAGCTTTCACAATTTTTACAATTTCTGAATTAGGTTTAATGGCCCGATTTTTGACCACATCCTCCGCAAATTCCAAAATTAAGTCGCCTGTTTCGGCCACACCGCCACCAACAATTATTAGTTCCGGGTTAAAGATATTTACCAAATTTGCGAAAGCCACGCCGACATTCTCGCCTATCTCCCGTAAAATCCCAACCGCCAACTCATCTCCTTCCATGGCCGCTAAAGCAAGAGATTCACCATTAATTTTGTCCATCTCCCCACCAGCCATCTTTAAGATAAGCGCATTCGGCCTTTCCGCAATGGCCTTTCTCGCCTTTCGGGCGATGGCCGGCCCAGCCGCCATCGCCTCAAAACAACCATAGTTGCCACAGGCACAACGAGGACCATTTTTATCGATTACCATGTGGCCAATCTCGGCTGCGCAACCAATTGATCCTCGATAAATTTCATTATTTATGATTAAACCGCCGCCTATTCCCGTACCTATGGTCACACAGACAATTTGGGAGGCTCCCCTCCCGGCGCCAGAACATTTTTCCCCCCAAGCAGCAACGTTGGCATCATTATCCAAAAAAACGGGAACTTTAAAATATTCGCTAATGGTGCTCTTTAAACAAAAATTTCTAAACGGAAGATTTGGAGAAAAGATGACCGTGCCGCTTTTGAAGTTTACCGTCCCCGCTACGCCTACCCCAATACCTCCAATATCTTTTACGGCAATTTGGGCAACATTAAATATTTTCTCGATGAGAGATATCGCAAGTTTCGCAACGTGCTCACCGTCCTGCAACCCCATCTGCCGATGAGCACAGAGCTCCGAAGGACCGATTTTAGGAGTCGGCTCAATAAGTTCACAAACCACATCATTTTTCTTATTGATGAGGGCAACAGCGGTTTTAGTCCCCCCTATATCAACTCCTATTACAAAATTATCGTCCGGCATAATCTTTATCACATTCACCTGTTTTTATATCGCTTACTAAATCTTTTGAGTAAACGCAAATGCGGTTCCTTCCCCGCTCTTTTGAAAAGCTTAAAGCCTGATCCACTTTATCAATAAGTTTGAGTTCATCATCAGCATCGGTGGGATAGGTGACCACACCGGCACTTATGGTTATCTTTTCTCCTTCAAAGTCCGCTTCTTCAACGGCCCTCCTTATTCTTTCCGCCACCTCTGCCGCTTCGCCGCTTGTGTTCGGCAAGATAACCGCAAATTCTTCCCCTCCGTATCTTGCTACAATATCAACGGCTCTCACCTGCTCGTTAATAATTTTGGTCATTTTCTTCAAAAGTTCGTTCCCTTTTGCGTGCCCAAACTTATCATTAAACGGTTTAAAAAAATCAATATCCAGCATAATCAAGGAAAGTTTGCTCCCAAATCTATCCGCTCTCTCTTTTTCTTCCCCTATCCTGTCGATAAAATAACCATAATTATGGAGCCCGGTAAGCTTGTCAACCATTGAGAAATGCTCAAGTCTATCACAACTGTCTTTCAGTTTTTTTGATATCCGGTCTAAAACCAAACCCATCATCAACATGGTTAAAATCTCGATTCCCATCTGGGTAAAAGAAACATCGCTTACCAAGAAAAGAACAGCGGCCGCACCCAAAGAAACCAATACCCCGCCCCATGCATCAAAAAACAGCGCGGCAAAAACAAGCGGTATATAAAATAAACCGAAAAATGTAGCATCTTTTGTTGTCACATTTACAAGACAAGCTAAAGCAAAACTTATAATTATTGCCACTAAAGCACCTATCTTTGAGCGGGACCTTAACAAAGAAACCATCTCCTTAGATTTTATACTGCAATTATTCACGAAAAGACGAACAAATCCTCCTGTCAACTTCAAATTTTGCTAAAATAGTTTTGTTTATTATACGTATAATTTAACAGAAGGGCCAAAAATGAATTTGGGGAGATTTGCATATTTTGCAAAATATTACGTGGGCACAAAAATATCAAAAAACAAGAGGCCCCTTCTGGCTGGAGTTAAACTTACCCATCGCTGCACCTTAAAATGCCGTCAATGCCCCTTCTGGCAGAGACCAGGAAGTGATATTAAATTCGCCGATTTAAAAAAAATTATGAAAAATTTATATCAACAGGGGGTAAGAATATGGCTGATGGAAGGCGGCGAACCTCTTCTTTGGAGAGACGGCAAGTTAAACATCAATGATGTCGTCGCAGAAGCTAAAAAATACTTTTATTGCGTCGGGATAACCACAAATGGAACGCTCCCCATAGATGTAAAGACCGACGTTGTTTGGGTAAGCATCGATGGTTTAAGGGATACTCATAATTACTTAAGGTGCAATTCTTTTGACAAGGTCATCGAGAACATTAAAAATTCAAAACATCCGCATATCTTTGCAAATATAGCAATCAATCGTTTAAATCACCAAGAGGTCCCCGAGCTGGTAAAATTTCTCTCCGAAATTGTAAAGGGAGTAACAGTTCAGTTCTTTTTTCCTTATCCCGAAAGTGAAAATTTGACCATATCATGGGATGATAGAGAAAAGGTGCTAAATGAATTGATAAAATTAAAAAGAGAAGGGTGGCCGGTAATTGATAGTTTTACCGCCTTAGAAGCCCTCAAGAAAAATACATGGAAATGCGAACCCTGGATGGTTGTATCGGTGGAAAGAGATGGAGCCGTCACTCAAGGATGTTACCTTAAAAATAGAACCCCCTACGAGAACCCATGCAAGATTTGTGGACTTGCTGCCCACACCGAGCTGTCACTATCTTACCATTTAAACTGGGAAGCCATGAATGTGGGCAGGAAAACAATGAAAATTTTTTAAGCTTTTATTAAACTACGCTTTCTTTTCTAAGCAACTCACCAACAGCTTTAACAAACTTTCGAGGTTTTACATAGTTTAAATAATCTACACTGTCACTTCGTTGGATATCATCTGTTTTTACCACGGGAATCGACATCTTCATTTCCTTTAACTGCTTTCCGGTCTCTTCGGAGTCCGTTAAGATTAAATCAAAATCAGAGCCGGCCAATGTGCTCAAATCAAAGTTCCTGCTGTCCTCTCTTTCGACAAAATATCCCTCAGCTGAAAGAGCCATCCAATAAATATTAACCGGAGAAAGTTTCTCTTCAATTAAAAGTAGTTTTTTCTTAGAATTTTCTTCTTTATAGAGCATGCCTCTCCCATCTGATTCAGCAGATTCCGATATGCTAAAAAGAGATCTTGCTTTGCTTACTTCCTCGTCAATTTGCAAAAGAATTCTTAGAGAACTGCTGTCTGATAATTTCAGCATATTCCATGCTCCTTCGTCGATACCTTGAATAATGTCATCCCCTCTAAACCCTATCCCTCTTAACTTGCAAAATATATTGGCAAAATAGACTATAGCTATAATTTTTTGATCAAAAACATTTAATCCCCTGCCAAAGATGGGCGCATGATGATATCTGATTACTGCCCTTAAGGTATAAGGCAAATTCCACTTGGAAGCCACTTGCTCGCCCATTTGAGCATGGCTGATACCATATATTTTCTTCTCAGCATCGAACATGCTTAACCCCTCGTTATCAACTAAATCCATCACCTTGATAAAATCTTTCCTTAAATATAAATCAAAAGTAATTTTACCTATATCGTGTAAGAGACCTGCAATAAACGCTTCTTCTGGCTCTGGATAACTCGTATACTTTGCGAGGAGACGAGCAGCCGACGCACAACCCAAAGAATGTTGCCAAAACTTATTTTTATCAAGAAGCGCCTCTTCGGATTTTTTGCCAAGCACTTCAAAGACTGAAAGTCCGAGGGTCATGTCTTTTATGGTCTGATAGCCCAAAATTACAACAGCGTGCGTTACCGTCGATATTCTCTCCGAAAAACCATAAAAAGCAGAGTTAACAATTCTGAGTACCTTTGCCGTGAAAGCAGGGTCTTTTGATATAACTTCCGCCAAATCCTTTGCCGCCGAGCGTTCATCATTAACAACAGCAAGCATTTTGCTAACCACTTTGGGAAGTGGTGGTAAGTCTCGCATTCTTCCAACTACAGTTTTTAGTTTGTCTTCATCCAAGTTTATCACCTAAAAACCCATGATATTTGCAAAGACTTCCCTATTAAAACCCACTTCTCAACAATTTTAAATCGCTCAGCATATCCGCTAAAACCTCATCTTTTAAAATCCAAATTCTCCGAAAATTTTATAAAAACACGCTGGTATCTCCGGCAATATCTCCTTTTCCAGTTAATCATCATTTAACTTTCCCCTCAAATTTTTTATCGGTAAATTTCCAAACTAACTTTACTTTTTTATTTAAAAAAAGAAAGTCGATAGCCTTATCAACTTTCTTTGCACCACCTCTATCGATTTTTTACCCGTTTATAAAAATGAAACTTATCTCGTAGCCAAACTATTTCTCTCCAAGTTAACTAAATCTTCAAGACTTGTATCTTTGAGAACATCCATCATTTTCCTTTGTGCTTCCATCCAAGCATTTCGAATGGAACATTTATCGATTTGTATAAGACAACCTGTCCTCGTTTTGCATTCCCCAATTACTGCAACGCAGGGATTAGATGGTTCAGAAAAACTTTGTATTTTTTCTACAACATGCGTTATGCTAATCTTTGCCGGATCACACGATATTCTAATTCCCCCTCTCGACCCTCTGAAACTTGATATAAGACCACCCTTAACCAAACTCGCTATAATTTGAGCCATAAACCTCGGAGGAATTTTACGTCTTTTCGCAATATCTTTTGATAATACAAGCGCCCCATCGGGCTGACTGGCTAAATCAACCATTATCTTAAGAGCATAACAAGTTTTTTTGTTAAACTTTACAAATTTCACCTTCCAACCTCCAAAATATTTTTACCTTACAAAGAATGTGTAACTTTATCACATTTATCCGGTATTTGACTTTTGTTTAAAATTTTAATCAGTTAGAAACTTGGACTTCTTGCGAATTTGCCCTTTCAGCCAAGATGCCCACTCATCAATCCCACTGGCATACTTGCAAGAAACTTTAAAAATATTTATAGCCGGGTTCAATCCGTTCAATCCATTCTCTAAACTCTCCAAATTAAAGTCAACATAATCCAACAAGTCAATTTTATTTAAAACAAGGACTTCCGACTCAACAAATATGCTGGGATATTTAAGTGGCTTATCATCCCCCTCCGGGACACTCAATATAACCATCTTAACGGTTTCGCCCAAATCAAATTCCACGGGACAAACAAGATTTCCAACGTTCTCAATGATGATAATATCCAACGAATCGAGGTCGAGCATATTTAAAGCGCCTCGAATCATGTTTGCATCAAGATGACAGGCACCACCCGTATTTATTTGAATTGCAGCAACACCATGTTCTCGAACCTTTTCAGCATCAACCTTTGAAGCAATATCTCCTTCAATTACAGCTACATTCAAGTCATCTTTCAAAGCTTCAATGGTTTGCAATATAAAACTGGTCTTTCCCGCCCCGGGAGAAGCCATTAAGTTTATTACATAAATTCCCTTATTCTCAAAAATCTCCTTTAATTTAGCGGCAAGTTTATCGTTAGCCGCTAAAATGTTTTGCCGAAGTTTGATTTCCATTTAATTCCCAACCTCTTCTTTCTCAATTTCTATTGCTGAAATCGCCAACTCTTTACCTGCAATTATTTTCATGCCTTCACCTCACTCGCAAAGAAAATCAAGATTTTCCACCCTCTTAACGCTACCACAACGAGGGCACTTTGCTTGAAGCGGTACATCTACTATTTCTACCTCAGCACCATCTGCAATGGTGTCTTTGCTCATCAACTCAAAATAAAATTGAACGCAATCGCCGACTATGTTTGTAAGCTCCCCAATTTCAAGCTTCACCTTTTTTATTTTCTTAGCATTTCTCTTTTCGGCTTCGATAAAAACTATAGATAAAATGTTTTCGGTCATTGCTATCTCATGCATGTTTAACAACTCCCATTCGCCAGCCAACAGCTTACTCTATCAGCCAACCAACAAACTAGCTAACCAGCAATCTTCTTATAAAGACAACAACCCCCAAGATGACACCAGGAAAGAAAAACCACCATGGGAAAGCATATACCATCGGAGACTTAAAAACCGCGGTGTAATTAAGGGTAAAAGACAAAATAACCATCAAAACTGCCAGAAACTCAAAAAATAAATCCAAAGAGCTGAAATTAATCTCATCTTGCGTCAAGGTTAAAAGAGCCATCGTAATAAAAAGAATAGATATTAAGATGGGCGCGGCAACAGGGCCAATCCAGGGAACGGGAATGAGAAAAAGCAGGTCTAAATCGAAGAACCCACCCGGCCAGCGCAGCAAAACCCAAAGCCAAACATAATAAAAGATATCCCAAATCCCAAACGAAAGAAAAAAATAAGCCGCCTTGTCTTTAAGTTTCTTGCCCACAATAAAGGCAATGGAAAACAGCATAACAATAGTTGCGACTTCTCGACCCACCTCCACAAACGCCATCTTAGTGGGAATCATCTTTAACGGAAAGAAAAAACCCTCAGGATAGTAAAGCGCCCTCAGGTAGACGACAACCGTCGCTTCCAGATAGGCCATTGCCACGACAAATATTCCAACTCCCAAGATTTTAAACTTTTTTTCATTCAGATTTTTCATGGCATCCTTTTTACCATCATCACTTAAGAAAAGTAAGCAGCCAGAGTGTGCGCCCTATTCTGACTAATTCCAATCTGGAGAAATTAACCTTAAAACAAATTAAAACTCTTTAGCCAAACATAAAAAGATGTCCAAAATTTCAAATAAGAAGAGGGGGTAAGCTACCTTACCTTTGGTTTTTTTCCTCTTAATCTTCCCATCACATCTTCACTTCTATTACCAGTTAAATCTCGATGGTTTCCAGATGGTATATTTAATCCTTCTAAACCAGCTTTCACGCTTTGATACCCCTTTTCTAACTACAATGACGGAACTTTTAGCTTTTCTAATAACCTCATCGGATAATGAGCCAAAAATAATGCTCTTAAAAACCCAATCGCCTGAAGCGGACATAACCACAAAATCGTAGTTTTCCGTTTCGCAAACTATCTCCTCAGCTACTTTTGAACTTTTACGACTTCCCGTCCCGGCCGATACACCAGACACATTTGCAAGTTTGTTTTGGTAATCTTCAATTATTTCAACCTCTTCCTTATTGGCCCTTGGGTTTATAACCCTAAAGAAAGAAATCTTGGCACCGACAAATTCAGCAATACTGCCTGCAATTGAAACAGTAAACTCCGCATACGGTCCGATGGGGGTTGACACCAACACTTTATTTATCTCTTTTATTCCCTTATTATCTTTAAATGCCACAACGTCGCAAGAAGCATGCTGCATAACCCACTCTTCCACGTTTTCCAGCACCTTAACCCTTCCAAGTTTCCCCTTCCATTCAAGCACCATCAGATTACAACCTTCTTTTTCGGCCAGCTCTAATATGTCTTTCTTTGGAGAATAAGAAGAAATTAATGTGGCTTCGGCCTCAACACCCAATCCCCGGCAGTCCTCAACAATTTGGTTCAACATCTCTTCGGTCTCTCTTAGTTCGTCCCCCAACATCCCCATTCGTGAAGAGAAAGAAACTGAGGGAGATAACTTCATCATTTTTACGGCCAAAATTCTCCCATTCCTTTTTTTAGCAATTGCACACGCTATGGAGATTAAGTGTTTACTATATTTTGTCCCTCTAAGCGGAAGCAAAATCTTGTAATGTCCTTCATCAACCGGACTGTTTTTAATTTCATCCATTCTTCGCAACGCCATCCTGGCTCTTAGACCCCTGGAGATATCCAAAGCCACGCTCTTATTTTCTACCCTGTCTCTACCCCACAGATAATACCAGCCCAAGCCACCAAAAATGAACAGGAGGGCTGCAATCGTTGGCATTGCTCCCATCGCCGGTATTAAACTCAAAGAGGCAATCGTTCCTATAATCTGTACCAAGGGATAGCCCGGAGACCTGAACGAGGGTTTAAACCAGAGGGGTTTGTTGACTCTCATTAATATTACCGAGACGTTGATGAGTGAAAAGAGCACCAAGTTAAAAGCGCTGGCAAGCTCCGCCAAACCGATAACATCGACAAAAAGAACCAATAAAATCATTGCCCCCGCAGTTACAAGAATAGATTTATATGGCGTATAAAATCTGCCGTGAACTTCACTCAGCCAATCAGGTATTAATCCATCTCGGCTCATTGCAAACAAATACCTCGGTGAACATAAAATTACAGCGTTTCCCGTAGAGAAAGTCGCCAAAAGACCGGCAAAAGCCAAAATTGTCATACCGATATCACCCATAAAAATCTTGGCCGCCTCCACAACAGGAGTCTCCGTCCCCGCAAAAAACCCGTGGGGAGCAACCCCCGCAATCACAAACATTACCAAAATGTAAAGGAGAATAATCATAATTGTAGACAGGATAATTGCTTTGGGAATTGTTTCTCGAGGGTTCTTTATTTCTTCAGCTATTGCCAAAACTTTTATAAGCCCGACGTAAGAAACAAAAACCAGACCGGCCACCGTAAAAACAGAATCCCAACCATATGGAAGAAGGGGTTTATAATTAGAAAAATTAACTTCAGAAAGACCCCAACCGGTAAAAACGACCAATATAATCAGCAACCCGATTACCATTAGAACTTGGGTGTTTCCACTTTCCTTCGCTCCCACGACATTTATGAAAGTCAAAAAAACAATTGCCGCTATTGCCACAGGAACCACGGGTAAGTGAACAAAAAGTGCAAAATAATAAGCAAAACCAACTACGGCAAAAGAGCCTTTAAAAACCAGACCTACCCAGCTTCCCCAACCCGCTACAGAACCGATGGCCGGCCCTAAGCTCCGATTAATAATGTGATAGCTTCCGCCGGCCTTAGGCATACCCGACACAAGTTCGCTTGCCGATAAAGCAGCGGTTAGAGCAATTAGCCCGGCAATTGCAAAGGAAATTATGGCACCGCTCCCCGCCTCCGATATAGCAATCCCCGGAAGAACAAAAATGCCGGCCCCTATCATCGTCCCCATACTTATGGAAACCGCAGACATAAAACCCACATTTCTTTTCAGTTTCCCTTTGATTTTATTCTTCATAAGAACGCATCAGCCCCAACAATACTTTTGGATCTTTATCGGTAAGCAATTAAACTAATTAACGTATTTTAACAGAAGAGCTTGCGCCAATAATAGTAGCTCTTAAAAAAACAAGAAAACCAGAGCAAAAACTTGCCCTGGTAAACTGCTTTTAAGCGCCATATTTTGTGCTTATTTTAAAGCTTCTGACCCATTAATCCAAAGGATTGTCCTCTGGATAAAACCATGTCGCCAACTTCGTGATTAATATTCTCGGCAACCACGGGGCATTTCACTTTAAAAAGAAAGAAGATTGGCCTTTTTTCACCCGATAGAGCTTCGAAATTACCCTGGCCTTTGCTTATTATCATCTTGGCACCATTGAACCGCTCGATAAAATCAGGGGAGCAAAGTTCAAGAACAGTGGCCGGCGCATCAGAGCCAGTTGAAATCAGCTCGGTTACATCGTTGTGAATTCCGCACTCTCTGGCATCATCCAGCGTGGCGTCATTTATGATGGGCGCGCCCCGCACCGCATAAACTACTCTCTTACCCATGCTTTCGATGACCTCGACCAAAAGACGGTCAAACACGACTTCCCCAGCGTTATCACCCAGATAAAGTACTTCTTCAGTGTCTTCGATAAAATCGCAAAATATAGAGTAGTCGAGCGTGGCAAATTCTTTATGAAAAGCCTCTTTAATTTCCTTTTCAACATCAAAAGAATTCCCAACCCCAAAATCGATGATGTTTCCCGCGATGACCATTCTTATTGAGGTAAGAAGAGGATCCGCCGAATTTAAAACTTTTTCTCTTAGTTGAGGATAAAGCCCCAGAGCCATCTGATTATATTTGTCTTTAACTTCTTTATACGGGTCCAAGCTACCCGTCAAATCCCGAACTATCTTGTGAATCTTTCTCGACACCGAAGGAGGTGATTCATCAAGACAAATATTTGAAAACTCCTTGGCCACTTCCTGCAAAACTTCTTTATGAAGAGCTTCATCATCGGAAACCATTCTGGAAGCTTCCAAGGCCTGTCTAAAAAAACACGAAATGCAGTCCAAACATGTCTTCAATTAAATTCTCCTTTAGTGAAATTTTTAAGTTACTTTTTTAGCCCTTAGAATAATAATATATTTTTCCGTCTTTAGTAATGCTTTTTAATTTGCCTTTTTTATTTAGCATTTCAATATACTTAATCAATTCCAACCTATTAGCCCCTAAAACTTTTGAAATATCTCCAATCGTGCAAGGCCTTCGTCTGAGAAGAGCTAAAACTTCTTCTTCTTTAACATCTTTTATAAACAATCCCTCAGATATACCCTTAAAATCAGCTATAATCTCGCAATCATTCCCGATAATTTCTCTTGCGATTTCTAATTCCGCATAATTAAGAGGATGAACCTCTCTGCCACCCGGCGGTCTTACGACTGTATTTAACTGAACCTTATTGGGTTTTATCAATCCCACAGCTTCTTTAATTCTCTCGAGCTCCTTTTCGCCATCGTTTATCCCTCGGCAAAAAAGAACCTCCAGCCAAACTTCGCCCTTAAATTCTCTGATGAAAGAACGCAGTCCTTCGATAATATCCCCTATTTTAAGAGATGAACAAGGCACATTTACCGCTTTAAAAATCGAAGGCGTAACCGCGTCCAAAGATGGAAACACGACATCGGCCTCCATTAAATCTTCTTGAACATCCTCGCGAAACAGAAGAGAACCGTTCGTGAGCACGGCAACCGGAATGGGGGTTAAATTTTTAACTTCCCTTATCATCTTTCCTAACTCGCTGTTTAATGTGGGTTCCCCGCTCCCGGAAAAAGTAATGTAATCAATTTGTCCCTTAAATTCAGATAAAAAAAGAGCTAATTCTTCTAAAACATCTTGAGAAGAAATATATGCTTTCCGCTCAACCGTCTTTAAAGTGGTTTCGCCAAGCTGGCAATAAACACAATCATAACTGCATATTTTGAAGGGAATTATATCGACACCAAGCGAGAACCCTAATCTTCTGGAAGGGACAGGACCGTAGACATACTTCATTAAAATCTTCCACGACCCTTCCCGTGTCCCATTCCACCGCCGCGACCCCCTCCGGGAAACTTCGTCGCTCCTTGGCCCGGCTTAAAATAAGGGCCGACATTTGCCTGAGCCGTTGACTTGAGTTCACCCGCTTTAAACTTTTCAACAACTTCTTTAATCGTCCCGGCAACACCTGTTATCACTTCAATCCCAGCGGCTTGAAGAGAAGAGAAAGCATTTGGTCCGCAGTTTCCCGTTAAAACCGCCTTTACACCCCTTTCGGCCATAAACTGAGCTGACTGAATACCTACGCCGCTTACGCCCATGATATTTGGGTTTTCGGTGGCTTTAAAATCCATCGTTTCGGTATCAACAAAAACAAAGTATTGACACCGGCCGAAACGTGGGTCAATGGAGGAATTTATGTCTGGTCCCGTCGAACTTACCGCTATCTTCAAAAAAATCTCCCCCTTTTACTCAAATTAAGTGAGTGGTCTTTTCTTTAAATACGAACGGAAAAATTGAGAAATTCTCTGTCCGAACCTTACAACATCAATTATCATTTGAGCGATCTCAACCACAACATCCGATTTGGAATAACTCTTGTTTAATTCAACCGCGGGCCCAAGCTCCGCAACATCGCTCTTTTTCGGTACTATATCTTCTCTCGCTTCTTCTTTTTCTCGACGACCCTTTCTTGACCCCACAAGCATTACCTCCTCATCGAGAGCTATGATTCCTTGCCAACAAAAAACCATAGCCACAATACAAGTTATTCCTTCTTGTTGATTTCGTCGAGACGTTTCTCTACCATATCTAAACGCTCTTTCAACAAACCTGCCTCTTCCTTAAGAATATCTTTTTCTGTTTTCGGCTCCCGGGGAACCATCCCCTCTTGACCCCGGCCAGGGCTGTAGCCAAAGCGTGCCCAACCCGGCTGGCCCGTTGCGTAATACATATTTCTATATCCTCTGCCTCCCGGTGCAAAACCTTCGCGAGGCCTTCTTGGATAACCTGCTCCGTAAGATGGTGAGCAATTCCCTCGTCCCCCACCCGTCATGGGCCCTTCACCTCTTGGTCCCGTTCCATTGAATCCAGGCATAAAAATCAACTCCTATAATTAAATAAGTTTAAAACCGTCTTCCACAACCACCTCGGCGTCCAAAACCTCCGCCTCGACGAAAACCGAGACCTAAGCGAGGCCTTGCGTATGAATACAGCCTTGGCGCGCCAAGCAACGAAGGCATCGGCCCAACAGGACGATCAATCCCTGAGGCAGCATAGCCTTCATACGGTAGTGCGCAATATCCTCTTGCGCCACCCGTCATTGGCCCTTCGCCCCTTGGTCCCGTTCCATTAAATCCTGGCATTTATTTCACCTCCTTTTGACAATCCTTGCACAAACCATAAAAATCCAGTTGATGAGCATCTATCTCAAAACTATGTTTTTGACTCAATTCCTTCTCTATCTTTTTAACAAGGCCGGTTTCCTCGGTTAAAAAATCATCATAATTAATTATCCGACCGCAATTTCTACATATAAGGTGGTGATGATGCCCTTTTTCGCCAGAGGCAAGCTCATACCTGGCTCTACCATCACCAAAATCGAACTTACAAACCAAACCCATCTGCACCAGAAGGTCTAATGTCCTATAAACGGTTGCAATACCTATCCCTTTTTGTATTTTTCTCACTTCAAAAAAGACATCTTCGGCAGTTAGATGACAACGCTTTTTACTTAAAACGTCTAAAATAGCACTCCTTGAGGCAGTTATTCTATAACCGCGTTCTTCAAAATTATTTCTCCATCTTGGACCATGCATTGCAAATCTCCTTTTGATAATGGTTCTCATTATTATTTAACCCGAAAAAGAGTCTTGTGTCAAGTGAGAAGGGATTGATGGGAATTCATGAAATCATGACTATGGGTCACAAGACTGTTGAATAATAGCCAAATGAACGCTTTTTCGCGTCATTGCCTAGTATAGGTCTAACGATGAGGCGAAGCCCTGTCTGCCGACATGCAGGCAATAACAAAATTCAACAACCTCATCACTTGGATATCATAATGTGAAATACGGGATTTTTAGAAAAAATCGCGCAGAGATAAAATCACATAAAAATTGAGCAATTAGAAAGAGTGCTAAAATTCACTACCAATCATGTATGGACCTACTCTCCAATATCAACAGCGTGATCAGCCATTCGCTCAAAGAAACAGCTTATCATTATTACTTTAACATAAACTTCAATTTTTATCGGCTTTGCAAATCCGATTTCGCCCACGACCCTTGGCTTTATAGAGAGCATCATCCGCCCTTTTAACCAACTCATCGAAGGTTTCTGAGCCGTCGTACTGAGCAATACCAAGACTTACAGTAAACTTGACTACATCCTCATTTTTATTTTTAATTCTTAATCTTTCAATCACAGAGCGAATTCGCTCGGCAATGCGAAAGGCTTCATCCATATCAGCCTCGACGCAAACAACAAAGAACTCCTCGCCGCCAATTGCTTTTAACTGTCAACTGTCCGATAAGCTCTTAACCTGTACAACATCATCACTTGGCTATGTACCACCCAATGAATTTGAGGGGCAAATCGTAGCCATGGTGTCTTAACTTATTGTCGGAAATTTGGGGTTCACTCCAGACTGTTTCTCTGATTTATCAGTTTCATTTCTTGTAACTTCAAAACCACTCTCCTTTATTCCCTTTTCATCCTCTACTTTTCCACAACCACAAAGTACAGAAAACATTCCCGAAAGAAGGCAGAGAAGGACAATACAAATATATTCTCTCTTCCTTAGGTTTTTATTTATTTCCATCATCTTCTCTTCCACACTCAAACAATATTTTATCTCTAATTTTTTTACTTACCTCATCAACCATCTCATCGGTAAGAATTGTTTTTCCTTTTTCAAGACCCATTTCAGTCAAGACATACGATTTCGGAGTTACCCCTATATGCTCAAGATTTTTTCTAGCACAAGCATCGGAGCATCCATCTATAGCAATATTTTCATCTGCACCCATCGCCGATTTCACAGGGCCAGAAAGATGTGCGCCTACGGCTGCAAGACATTTCATTTTCCCAAATCCTTCTTTAGAAAGTACCCTTACAACCCTATCGGATATTTCTCCCACATCGGAACAACCTGAACAAGCATAGATTAGTTTAACTCCTTCCGCACAACAGCAATTGTTCATTTTCCCACCCCCTTTGTTTTTTTAATTTGTCTCAATCCATTTTTTAATTTCTTCCTTGCTTGGTATTTTACCTGCCGCTTTTACCTCCCCTTCGATGACAAGGGCAGGGGTCACCATAACACCATAGTTCATAATCTCATCAATGTCCGTCACTTTAGTTACTTCTGCTGGAACACCGAGCTCGCTAACAGCTTCTTCTGCTAATTTGGTCAGCTTTTTACATTTCGAGCATCCCGTCCCTAAAATTTTAATCTCAACCATATAGAAAACACCTCCTTAATTTTTCATCCCATTATTACTCCAAACAAGAGACCAGCGACCGTCGAGAAAACAACCACCAACGAAACAAAAGTTAACATTTTTTTGGTGCCAATTATCCTTTGAATAGCCAACATTGAGGGGAGTGAAAGAGCCGGGCCGGCTAGAAGCAAAGTCAAAGCTGGCCCCCTTCCCATCCCCAAATTCAAAAGTGTTTTAATGATAGGAACTTCGGTTAGAGTAGCAAAATACATGAACGCGCCAGAAATAGAAGCGATAAAATTGCCCAGGAAGGTATTCCCCCCGACAAATCTTCCTACCCAAGCGGGCGGAAGAAGCACCTCTATAACTCCTGCAAAGAAAACCCCTATAAGAAGAACGGGTACTATGAGCTTCATTAAGTTCCAAGTTTCTGAAAGCCACATATTAATTTCACTTCTCTCAAACCAGTAAAGAGACATATAAACAACAAAGAAGATTTCAGCAATAACAAAAGGCCACTTGATGAAGTTGGCAAATTTGGAAGTAGCAGTAAGAAGAATTAGCACCAGAGTTGCGATAAAGACAAGCCGGCCTAAATCATTCCCCTTTTCGTTATCCATAGCGTTAAACATTGGCATTTCCTTATTTTTTTGATTTTCTTCTTTCCGATAAATAATGGCCATCATAAGACCTATTGCCACCGCAAATAGGACAGCCAGGATTGCTCGAGCTAAGCCAAGCCCGGGGCCAAGAAGGCGAGCTGTATAGATGATAGCAAGAATATTAATTGCGGGGCCCGAGTAAAGAAATGCGATTGCTGGTCCAAGACCGGCTCCTCGTCTATTAATTCCCGCGAAGATGGGTAGCACTGTACAAGAACATACGGCAAGTATTGCACCTGAGACCGAGGCTATACTATATGAGAGAAATTTATTAGCATCAAGACCAAAATACTTCATCACAGAATCTTTGGAGATAAAACTAGCAATGGCTCCCGCAATAAAAAAAGCAGGGACTAAACAAGTTAAGGTATGGTGCCATACATAATCAATTAATGCTCCCCAACCGCTTGATAAAATAGCTTGCCAGGTAATCATTTTATCCTCCTAAAATTACTTCTTTATAAAGCTTTGTTAAACAACGGATTTTTTCATCATTTAACCGATAATGAATCCACTTACCCTCCCGCCTGGCAATTACAAGCTCTGCTTCACGAAGGATCTTTAAATGATGTGAAGTAAGATTTTGCGGGAGATTTAGCGTCTCGTGAATCTCACAAACACAACGTTCGCCATGCTTTAGAAAACATAAAATTCTTAACCTGTTCTCATCGGAAATAACTTTCAAATACTCCATAAGTTCAATCAATTTTTTTGTTTCAATCTTGCAACCAACTTGCAAATTTTCCATAGCACCTCATCTCAATCACTATTGTATCAATGTTTATTGATATATTACTGAAGTTTATCTCTTTGGTCAATATTTTTTCAGGAAAAATCTCAAAGCAAAACACTTTGCCAATTGGTAGACAAAACTATGTGATTAAAATGGAGAAATAATGACAGGATTCTATATCGAACAAGCGGTGCGCATTTTGGATTTACAGGATTTAATAAGGAAATTTTTCATTACGTGAGCTTAAGCAAGCTTTATTTAAAAATCAACAACTTACTTATTTCTTATCTCTCTCAAAAACGCCTCAACCACCTCGGGATGAAATTGAGTTCCTTTGTGTTTCTTGAGTTCATCTACAGCTTTCTTTTCAGATAGGGCCTTGCGGTAAGGTCTGTCTGAGGTCATGGCGTCGTAGGCATCAGCCACCTTGATGATACTCGCCCCAAGTGGAATCTCATCTCTTGATATTCCATTGGGATATCCTTTGCCATCGGGACGTTCGTGATGGAAAAGGACACAGGAGACTATTTCGGGAGAGAAGTCCACCGGCTCAAGGATTTTGGCGCTTGTCTTAGGATGTTTTTTAATTACCTTCCACTCCTTTTCGGTAAGACCGGTTGGTTTTCCAAGTATCTTCCCGCTTACCCCTATCTTTCCCACATCATGAAGACGGGCAGATATTTCAATCTCTTCTATCTCCTCTTTGGGCAACTTCATCTCTTTGGCGATGGCCAGGCTGTATTTTACGACCCTTTCGGAGTGACCGTGAGTATAGGGGTCCTTAGCATCGACGGCCATGGCTAAAGCTTTGACCGTATTTAACAAACCTTTCCTTATATCCTGATATAGCCTGGCGTTCTCTATGGCCGCCCCAACCTCGGAGGCCAAGATGGTAAAGAGTTTTAGGTCGCTTTGGGTGAAGGCCCCTTCTTGGTCTTTGTTGTCTACGTTAAATACACCGATTATCTTATCTTTGACCTTGATGGGAATGGAGAGAGCATCCTTTATCTTCCTTTCCTTCTTATACTTCTCAAAAGGGGTATCCTTCATATCCTTCTTTAGAAAGAGAGGCTTACCCGTTTTTGCCACGTAACCGGCGATGCCCTCTCCCAATTTCTCTTTGACTTGGGCAAACTCTTTGCTCAAGCCGAAAGAAACGGCAACGGTTAAGAGCTTTTCTTTCTCATTTAAGAGCATGATTGAGCCGCACTCTGCGTCGAGGAGTTGCCGAGCGCTTCCCAAGCTTAATTCAAGAACCCTATCGAGCTCCAAGGTGGAGCTGATATTCGCACTTACTTCGGAAAGGGTAGTGAGTTCGGTGACCCTATTTTCGAGTTTCACTTCTGCTTGCTTTCTTCTCTCTTCTTTTTCCATACTTTCCAGGGCAAAACCGATGTCTTCACATACCTCTTCTAAAAGTTTTACCTCCTCAACATCGAAAGCGTAAGGCAATTTGGAGCAGACCTTAATCGTCCCAAAAGTTTTATCTTTATAGCTTAGAGGAACGGCTTTACGTGAACCGTACCCATATTTTTCAAGAAGGGAGGAGCTGCTGCGATAGAGCTCGGTGCTCCCTTCGCCAACGATATCGGTTAACTCTTCTTTTAGGACCTCGTAAACATGCGAGGCATCTTTCTCTAAAGGATCGGGATGCGCACTCTCTTTTTCTTCATGTTCCGGTGCCACCGCTGCCGCCTGAAATACGGGCTTATCGTTCTTGGTTAAAGTAGCTTGAGCCGCGCTATAGTCCCGAGATTGAACAAGAACTTCACACGACTTCTTCAACAACTCCTGGGGGTCAGTTTCCCTAACTACCAATTGATTGATATCGCTTATTGCACGAAGCACCCTGTTTAAGTGCTTGATGCTCTCTTCGTTCTTCCTTTGCTCGGTGATGTCTCTTGAAATTTCAATCACTGCCGTGGGTTTTCCCTCTTCACCTCTTAAAGCTACATTGGCGGTACAATGGAAATATATTGTTTTACCGTTTTTATCTATCGCCCAGGTACCGTGCTCATGAACCTTTCCATCCTGAAATGCCTTGAGCGTAAGGCAGGGATATGGTTCACAAGGTTTATCTCTTTTATGGTATGCCTCATAACATTTTTTGCCGATAATATCCGCGCCAAAGATTTTCTTGGCGGTTTCATTTGCCCAGAGAATATTTAAATCTTTGTCCATCATACTCATATGGTCACTAATTGACTGCAACATAGCATTAAGTTTTCCCTCGCTCTCCTGCAGTGCCTCCTCCGCCTTTTTGCGCTCAGTGATATCGACATTCACCTCAGCAAACAACCAATCGCCCTTATCATCCTGAAATGGTATGGTTGTAACTTGTATCGGCCTATTTCCTTCTTTGACAAGAACCTCCTCGGTAACAGTGGAAGCTTTTGTTTTCTTGGCCTTCGCGATTCCACATCCAGGACATACCTCATCTTGACCCATGAAATATTCATAACATTTTCGTCCCATCAGCTCACCATAAACTTTCTTCCACTCTGGGTCGATATATCGAACGTTAAACTCGGAATCGATAATATCGAGACCCGTCTTTGTCGCGCCTAAAATGAACTCAATTTGCTGTTTTAGTTTCTTAACTTCTATTTCGGTTTGCTTGCGCTCAGTGATATCCTTGAAATCTTCGACAATACCAATTAGTTCACCACTTGATCCCCGAAATGGGGTTGCCGTTACAATGCAAGGGACTCTGGTGCCATCGTTTCGTTCCTTTTCTATATCGCATTCAATGTGTTCCTCGCCGCCGAGAATTCGGGTCAGCGGGCAATCGGGGGTATGGCAGAGAGGACCACGAAACACCTCGTAGCACTTTTTGCCCACCACTTCGTCTCTGCTTACGCCCGAAAGATTCGAAAATGTTTCATTAACTCGAATCATGTTAAAATCTTTATCGACCACACGCATTCCATCAGCTGCGGTCTGGAATATCTGATTAAGTTCTTTATGGGCAAGTTTGGTTGACTTCTCTGCTTGCCCGCGCTCAGCAATTTCCCGAGTTAAAGGATGAAAAATCAAATAGTAAAGTGCAGGGAATACCAAAACAATTAATGCGATTGCATCCAGCAGAGGAACCATGTACCAGGGCAAAGGAGGAACTTTCCACAACACCAACATAATCACAAGTTCAACTACAAATATAATGAGTGCCAATCGCCATATAAGGGCAAAAGGAGAAGTAGACCCTTTTTGATTGTCTCTTTCATTCATTTTATCGGTCATTATTTCGCACTTTCAAAACTGTTTGGGAATTTTAAAGTACATAATTATTATCGACATTTAATAAATTACACTTTAGAATCTTTCTACTTTAGATACGATACCACCTTAAATCTCTTAATTTTCCTCATTTTTTTGCCGACAAAAACAGTTCACAGATTATAAGCATAAAAATTCAAAATGCTGCACCTACCAAAGAAGGACCGGTAAGCAAATGCTAAGACGGATAAATAGGTTATCTTAAATGGAGAAATAGCAACAACATGATTATAAGTTGAATAAGTGAGATACATTTTTGACACTACGCATTGTTTTTAGAAATTTCCGCTCTCTTGTCTTCCGCCAACTTGCGAAGAACAGGGTGCCAATCAACAAAAAAGGACCGCCTGATATCAGCATAGCAAAAACCTTATTGTGACCAGCGGCAAAGTATGCGAAGGTGCTGTGCATGATACCGATAATTATCACTATTGTTCCGCCGAGTCCTTCCCTTTTGCCACCAAGCAATAAGAACACCCGATGTGAAGCCCCACAGGCAAGCCCGTGATCCTCTGCGAAGACAGAGTAAAGAGTTCGAGTAAAACCGGAGCAAATCCAGTGTAGAAAATATGACTATACTTAGAACTGGGAAAACGATGGTGGCGGGACGCGGAATCGAACCGCGGACACGAGGATTTTCAGTCCTCTGCTCTACCGACTGAGCTATCCCGCCAAATTTCAGTTTATGTATATAGTTTGTAGTAAGAGCTAAAGTGCTCTATCCCTCGGGCTTCGCCCTACGGGACCCCGGAGGCCTTACCAGGCCAAGGGGCCGACTGAGCTATCCCGCCATAATAGATACCTGGCCACATAGCAATATAGTGACATGGAGCTATAAAAAACTATATTATCAAGTTACCATGTATCCATATAACTAATGTGGCGGGAGCGACGGGACTTGAACCCGCGACCTCTGGCTTGACAGGCCAGTGTGCTAACCAATTGCACCACGCCCCCATATTAAATTGTTAGTCGGGAGTCATTAGTTATTAGTTAATTCCCAACTCCTAACTCTTAACTACTCATCCTTCGCTTCGTTCCAGGATGACCCAGCTCCAGACACCTGTGGTGGAGAAACGAAGGGTCGCAATTCGCCTACGGCAAGATTGGTGGGCGATGCAGGATTTGAACCTGCGACCCCCTGCTTGTAAGGCAGGTGCTCCCCCGCTGAGCTAATCGCCCCATTAGTAACCTAGTGACATTGTAACATAGCAACATGGAATTTTATGGATTAATAGCGCTTATGTTCTTTGTCTATCTTATTTATCAATGAATTTATTTGCTTACCTAATACATTGTACTCATCGACTAAAACTTTGTAATCCACATCAGAAAGATATCCTAATGCCTGAGAACAATCCAAGTGAACTTTTGTTTCATCTACAGACCCTAAAGCGTTTATTAAAAATTTAATAAAGTCCTTTTCGTACTTTTTCCTCTCCCATAACCTTCGGCAATGTTTGCCACAATCGACTTAGATGATTTCCTCACCTGTGAACCTAGCTCAAACCTTTCGATCTGGGGAAAATTAAGAGACGCTTAATGAACCTTTAGAGCTAGTTCAAAAGCTCGTTGATATACTTTCAGCTTTTTATAACCACTTCCCAAATCTTCTCCCATCACTTAAATTACATCCCCAGGTTTCTATGTATCTACGTTACCATGTCTCCATGTCGCTAAATTGGTGCCCCCAGGGGAATTCGAATCCCCGCCGCAGCCTTGAAAGGGCTGTGTCCTAGGCCCCTAGACGATGGGGGCATATTCAATACTTAGCTACATAGTTACCTAGTTCCATATCACTAGAAATGGTGAGCCGTGAAGGACTCGAACCTTCGACACCCGGATTAAAAGTCCGGTGCTCTACCAACTGAGCTAACGGCCCAAATTAAACTACCCAACAACTTTAACACTACCATGAAACTGAGGTGCTCTATCCCTCGGTCTTCGACCTACGGGACCCCGGAGGCCTTGCCAGGCCGAGGGGCCAACTGAGCTAACGGTCCATATAGTTATTAACTATTAGCCAAAATCTAAAAACTTACAATCAATGGCTAAAGGTAATTGCGACTAAAATAAAAAAACCACAAACTACTTATTGCCTACTGCTTTTATTTTACACAGCAAAAAACAGGGTATCAACCACAACCTAAGCTGTCAAGAATTTTTTGCAGTTGAAGCTATCTAAAAACTAATGACGGAAATGCCTTTTGCCTGTAAAAACCATTGCGATACCATGCTCGTTGGCAGCGGCAACAACCTCTTCGTCACGAATCGAGCCGCCCGGCTGAATAATTGCTTTAATTCCAACTTTTGCAAGAGCATCTATAGAGTCCCTAAAAGGAAAGAAAGCATCCGACGCAACCACCGCATTCTTGCAAGCCTTAGCCCCTCCCGCCTTCTTTATGGCAAGCTCTGATGAATCAACCCTACTCATTTGACCGGCTCCAACACCAACTGCCTGAAGATCTCTGGCTATTAGGATTGCATTGGATTTTATATGCTTTGCAACTCTCCAAGCAAACAACAAATCTTCCCATTCTTTTTCCGTGGGTTCAGTTTTTGTTGCAACCTTTATATCTTTGCGTTCGTCCAAACCTATATCGGCATCTTGCAATAAAATTCCACCATCCACACGTTTAATGTCCGTCGCAGGAGCCAAACCTTCTCTCTCTTCCCCCATATGCATTAAGCGAATATTTTTCTTCTTTGTCAGTATTTCCAACGCTTCCTCCAAAAAAGCCGGGGCGATTACCGCCTCAACGAAGGTAGCTGCAATTTTTTCCGCCACAGTCACATCGACTAACCTGTTTAAGGCAACAACGCTGCCAAAAGCAGAAACCGGGTCAACAGCATGCGCTTTCTCGTAGGCCGTTGCGATATCATCTGCAAGAGCTACTCCGCAAGGATTGGTATGTTTTATTACCACTGCTGCTGGCACAGTAAATTCACAGCAGAGCGACCATGCCGCGTCAAGATCAATAATATTATTAAATGAAAGGTCTTTCCCATGAAGTTTATTTGCAAAAACCAAAGAATGTTTTGGGGGATTGATTTCCTTGTAATATGCCGCCCTCTGATGAGGATTTTCGCCATAGCGCAAATCTTGAATTTTTTCAAACTTTAAATTTAACAAAGAGGGGAAATCTTCTTTACCGTAAAGATATTGACTAATTATCGTGTCATATTCCGCTGTCAATCTAAATACTTCTTTTGCCAATTTCAATCTTGTTTTCCTCAACATACATCCGTCATTTTTTTTCATCTCCGAAATAATTTCATCGTACCTTTCGGGATTAACCATAACCGCAACGCCCTCAAAATTCTTTGCAGCTGAACGCAACATCGATGGACCGCCTATATCAATCTGCTCAATAGCCTCAGCCATGGTTACCCCTTTTTTTGCTATTGTTTCAGCGAAAGGATATAAATTTACCACCACCATATCAATGGGATTTATGTCATGTTCCTTGATTTGCTCCATATGTTCCTTATTATCTCTTATGGCCAAGAGACCGCCGTGTATCGCGGGATGAAGAGTTTTTACGCGCCCATTCAGCATCTCAGGAAACTTGGTCACCTCGGATATCCCCGTAACCTCTATTCCTGCGCTCATTAAAACTTTTGCGGTCCCACCGGTTGAAATAATTTCAACATCAAAACTCTTTAAAAGTTTCGCGAAATCTACGATGCCCTCTTTGTCGGAGACACTTATAAGCGCCCTTTTTACCTTAACCTTGTCCATCAATTCTCCCCTTTCTCCAATATTCTCACTTTTCTTCCTTCTATCTTAAGTCTTCCTTCAGCAAAAAACTTAATGGCTGCAGGATAAATCCTATACTCAACTTGATGAATCCTGTTGTGAAGACTTTCAACGGTATCGTTTTCCATAACGGCCACCGCTTCCTGCAATATTATGGGACCGGTATCCAAACCTTCATCGACAAAGTGCACCGTAACACCCGATATTTTAACCCCATAATCCAATGCGTCTTTGACGCCGTGTGTACCCGGAAAAGAAGGAAGAAGCGCCGGATGGATATTCATTGTCCTCCCCTTGAAAGCACGCACAAATTCGGAGCCAACTAAAAGCATGTAGCCAGCCAGAACTACCAGATCAACTTGATTATCTCGTAAAATAGAGATTAGCTCCCCATCATAATCTTTTCTTGACTCAAAATTATCTTTATCTATAAAAACGGCTTTTATACCGTGTTTTTTTGCACGTTCCAAAGAATAAGCATCGGAAACATTGCTTACGACCAAAACCGCTTCCGCGGAAACCTCTCCGGATTCACATGCATCGATAATCGCCTGAAGATTAGTTCCGCTACCGGATGCCAAAACACCCAGCTTGATTTTTTTAGACATAAGTCATCTCTTTTTCGCCCGGAGTAACTTCTCCTATCCTAAAAACCCTCTCTCCTTCTTTGTTTAGTGACTCTTCTACTAAATCCGCCTCTTCAGGTGAAACTATTACCGCCATGCCTATACCCATATTAAAAGTCTTAAGCATTTCCCCGTCGTCAATCTTCGCTTCTTTTTGGATAAGCTTAAATATGGGAGGAACATCCCAGGAAGACAAGTCAATTTTTGCATTACAATCTTCGGGCAAGATTCTTGGAACATTTTCGGTGATTCCTCCACCGGTGATATGAGCTATGCCTTTAACATCGAACAACTTAGTGGCCTTTAAAATTGAAGGAGCATAGATTTTGGTTGGCTTCAGAAACTCTTCTCCCAAAGTACAATCTAATTCAGGAAAATCTTTATCTAACTGAGATGCTTTTTCATTAAGAAAAATTTTTCGCACTAAAGAATATCCATTGCTGTGAAGACCCGAGGATGCAAGACCAAGGATTATATCGCCTTCCTTAATATCAAGCCCATCGATAATTTTATTTTTATCGACAACACCCACACAAAACCCGGCTAAATCATAATCATCCGGAGTTATAACCCCGGGATGCTCTGCTGTTTCTCCTCCTAAAAGAGCACAACCCGCCGTCTTACAACCCAAAGCGATACCGGAAACAATCTGAGCAATTTTTTCGGGGATAAGTTTTCCTGTCGCAATATAATCCAAAAAGAAAAGTGGCTCCGCACCCGAAACCACAATATCATCAACGCACATTGCAACGAGATCTATCCCGACCGTATCGTGTCTATCCATCATTTGAGCAATCTTCAACTTTGTCCCGACGCCATCCGTACCGGAAACCAAAACAGGTTCTTCATACCGGTCTTTATTAAAACAAAAAAACCCACCAAAGTCTCCTACCCCAGTGAGCACCTCGGGACGAAAAGTGGATTTTACTTCCTCCTTCATAAGTTCAACTGCTTTCGCTCCCGCTTCAATATCTACTCCCGCTTGCTTATAAGTAAATTTTTTTGATTTATTCATATTCTCCAACCTTATCTATTCTTTACCGGAGTTTCCAGCATCTCCTTGCTCAATTTATATTTTTCAGGAATCTCAATTGGGTACATACCGTCAAAACAAGCCGTGCAAAACATTTCTTGCGATTTCCCGGTGGAAGCAACCAACCCTCCTAAACTTAGATAACCCAAACTATCTGTGCCGATAAACTCGCCAACCTCCTTCGCACTCTTGTGAGAAGCAATTAATTCCTCCTCGTTAGCTGTATCTATTCCATAATAACATGGGTATTTAATGGGTGGTGAGCTAACCCGCATATGCACTTCTTTTGCCCCCGCTTCTCTTAAGAGACTTACAATTTGTTTGCTCGTATTCCCTCTCACAATAGAATCATCCACAACGACAAGGCGCTTACCTTTTATGACTTCTTTAAGGGGATTTAACTTCATTCTGACACCAATCTGCCTACTGCTTTGAGCTGGTTGAATAAAAGTTCTGCCCACATAACGATTCTTTATCATTCCTTCTCCGAAAGGAATCCCCGAGCTCTGGGCATAGCCCACCGCCGCCGATATTCCTGAATCTGGAACCGGCACAACAAGATCGGCATCGGCCGGATATTCTTTTGCCAGTATTCTTCCCATCTTATTGCGGGCATTATGAAGAAGTTTCCCGTAAAGTAAACTATCGGGCCGAGCAAAATATACAAACTCAAAGATGCAAAGAGCCGGCTTAATTCCGGAGACTACTTTTTCCGAGGAGAGTCCTTTTTCATCTATCACAACCATCTCCCCGGGCTCGATATCCCTCAAAAATTCTGCTCCAATGATGTCTAAACCGCATGTTTCAGAAGATATCACATAATTACTTCCCAGTTTTCCCAGACAAAGCGGTCTAATCCCATAAGGGTCCCTAAAACCTATTAACTTGTCTTCGGTGACAACAGCCACAGAGTAACCTCCTTTAAGTAACCCCATGGTTTTTCTAATGCCATCTTCCACGTTTTTCTTGGAAAAATCCGCAATCAATCCGGCAATAATCTCGCTATCGCTTGTTGACCTAAACTTGTTACCATTTCGGGTAAGCATCTTTCTAAGTTCCGCCGAATTTACTAAATTCCCGTTGTGAGCTAAGGCAAGAGTCCCGTTACGATATGTTTTATGAATTGGCTGAGCATTTTCCCAGTAATTGGAACCTGTTGTTGAATATCTGGTGTGTCCGATGGCAATCTTGCCCGTGAGGGACGATAAAATTTGTTCGTTAAAGACTTGTGGAACAAGGCCCATGTCTTTAAAAACTAACACATTGCTACCATCAGAAACCGCGATTCCGGCACTTTCTTGACCTCTATGTTGCAAGGCATAAAGACCAAAATAAGTGAGCCGGGCTACATCTTCTTCCGGTGCATATACTCCAAAAACTCCGCATGCTTCCTCAAAACGGTCCGGACAACAATTTAACTTACACCCTTCAAGACACCAGTTGTTCAACTTTTCACCTCATACCCTTGCCCGCATTAATCCGGCAAGATATTTTTTCTAGCATATTCAACAGCGTTTATAAAAAACTTCAAACCCGAACCACTCTCAGGCAAGTCTTCTCTTGTCCACCTGGGGTAATGCGTCCGCCTAACGAAGTCCTCCGGATGCGGCATCATCCCAAACACCCTTCCCGTCTCATCACAAATACCGGCAATGTTGTTAACAGAGCCGTTGGGATTAAAAGGATAGCCTGCAAAACTGCCCTCAGCATCAACATATTGAACAACAATTTGCTGATTTGAGCATATTCTGTTTAAAGTTTCCTCGTTTTTCACAACAAATTTGCCTTCCCCATGACACACGGGCACATAAAGCAAATCGTCGATTTCTCTTGTGAAAATACAATCTGAATTCGGATTGACCCTTAGATAAACCCAACGATCCTCAAATTTACCGGAATCGTTGAAGGTCAAGGTCGTTAATTGACTTCTATAATCACCGTCAAAACCGGGAAGAAGTCCAAGCTTAACCATCACTTGGAAACCGTTACATACACCAAAAATCAGCTTCCCGTCAGATATAAATTCAAGGATCTGATCGAGCAGTTTATATTTTAATTTATTTGCCAAAACTTTCCCAGAGGCAATATCATCACCAAAAGAAAATCCACCTGGAAACATCAAAATTTGATATTCTTTCAACGTCTTTTCGCAAGAAGCAAGCGTATTGACATGCACCCTCTCAACTTGAGCACCCGCTCTCTCAAAAGCACATACCGCATCATAATCCCTATTTATCCCCGCCGCCAAAAGCACACACACCTTAGGTTTATTCACCATTCAGCTCCCAATCGCTAGCTATTTAATGCAAAAGTTAAATTTGTCTTGATTATTTTTATTCTACTCTTTTGACTTCCATCTATCAGCCATCTGCTATCTGCCATCAGCTACTTTACCCGTTACCCTGTTAGTCGGGAGTCTCTTAGCGAGAAGTCGGTAGTTTGTCGGCCAAATTATTGATTTTACTATATCCCACACTCCATACGCCATATTCCATATTTTATACTCCATACTATAGACTCCATCTGCTATCTGCCATAAGCCAACAGCCAACTACCAATCAAGCGTTCTCTGCCAGGCTTCTTTTAAATTATAAATGTTTGCATCTATAACAAGTTTTCCGTCTTTTCCGATAACTTTAAAATCATCATCCGCCCTCACCTTGCCAATTTGGGCAAAGACGTTTCCTTTCAACATCCGTTCAAAATCGGCTTTTTTCTCGGGCAAAACGGTCACAATGAACCTGCTGTTCGTCTCGGAAAATAAAATCTCGTCGTCTCTTAGAGAGCCCTCCATTGGAACATTTGACAGATTTAACTCCATGCCCAAGCCGCCGGCAAAAGAACTTTCCGCCGCCGCGAGCCCAAGTCCTCCTTCGGAACAATCATGGCAGGATGAAACGAGACCTTCCATAATTGCCTTATGCAACGAGCCGTATAGTTTTTTCGCAGCTTCTGCATTCAATTTCGGGACAGAATTTCCGACCAAGTTCTTCGTCATAAGATAATGGGAGCCACCCAGCTCATTTCCGGTTAATCCCAGAATATATACCAAATTCCCTTTTCTCTTAACATCCATCGTAACAGCTTTTTTGGTGTCTTCAATTACCCCCATCGCAGATATGAGAAGTGTGGGTGGGATTGATATCGTCTTATCTTCCACCTGATATTCATTGTGAAAACTATCCTTCCCGGATATAAAAGGCACGCCCAGCCCAACCGCCGCGTAGTAACATCCTTGAGTAGCTCTGACCAATTGAGCCAACTTAAAATCGCCATCGGGATTATCCTCTGATAAAATCGGGTTTCCCCAGCAAAAGTTATCAAGAATCGCAATGTGGTCCGGATTTGCCCCAACGGCCACACAGTTTCTTACAGCCTCATCTATGACAGAAGCAGCCATCCAATATGTATCAATTTCGCCAAACTTTGGATTTATTCCATTTGAGACAACGACCCCTTCTCCCTTATCCGGCAAAGGTTTTATGACAGCGGCATCTGACGGACCATCGTTCACCTTACCAACAAGCGGTTTAACCACGCTTGCTCCTTGAACCTCGTGATCATACTGACGAATCACCCATTCCTTACTGCAGACATTAAGTGAGGAAAGAATATTCTTTAAATCGGGCAATAAATCAGCCGGCTGAGAGAAATCCGGGGATTTAAACTCCCGCCTTTTCCAAGAGGCCCTTAATTTCAGTTGTGAAAGCCCTCTATGCACGAAGTCCATATTAAGGTAGAGGACAGTTTTATTTTCATACTTGACGTCAATTTTCTCGCTCGACCGAAATTCGCCGATTACGGTTGCTTCAACATCCCATTTTTCACAAACCTTCATAAATTCATCGATATCATCCAAAGGAACTGCAAGTGTCATCCTCTCTTGCGACTCCGATACCCAGAGTTCCCACGGGTCAAGACCGGGATATTTGGTCGGAACCTTTTCCAAATCAACCACGCAGCCCCCGCAAAACTCGGACATCTCCCCAACTGAGGAAGAAAGCCCACCGGCTCCATTATCGGTAATTGCGTTATAAAGACCTCTATCACGAGCTTCAAGTAGCGCATCCATCATCTTTTTTTGAACGATGGGCGCACCTATTTGAACGGCCGTAGGCGAAGTTGTCTCCTCAAGTTTGACCGAGGAGAAAGTCGCGCCGTGAATACCATCTTTTCCAATTTTTCCACCAACCATAACTATCAAATCACCTGGTTCAACCATTTTAACATGACTCTCGCGCCCCAAAATCTCTTTGGGCATCATGCCCCCTGTTCCGCAATAAACCAGAGGATTATATACATATGCCTCATCAAAAACGATCGCTCCGTTTATCGTGGGTATTCCCATCTTATTTCCGCCATGCTCGACTCCCTTCCTTACTCCTTTGAATATGCGCTTGGGGTGCAATACCTTCTGTGGCAGCTTCTCGTACGGAAAATCGGGCGGGCCAAAACAAAAAATATCGGTGTTAAAGATGAGATTGGCCCCCAAACCGGTGCCCATGGGATCTCTGTTTACCCCGACGATACCGGTAAGC
>JGI24025J20009_10000457_pt1 | contig 31706 bp, 21 predicted proteins | sample Cruoilmetagenom3_FD_20009 | JGI IMG/M metagenome (IMG submission 20009) | reverse complement strand
CCCGCCGCGAAGGCGCTGCCCACAATTGATCCTATGGATGTTCCACACACTATGGCTATATCAATACCCTCTTCCAGTAAGCCATGAATCACGCCGATATGAGACCAGCCACGGGCTTAACCGCTGCCAAGGGCAAGGCCGATCTTTCTTGTTTTAATCATTCTTATCTATCCTCAGTTATTTGTTTTTGTTGAAAGGTAATTGCTGGCTGCTGAATTACCTCCTCAGCCCGTTTCTTAAAGTCTTTAATTATCTGCTCACAAATCCTGCTTCCAAGCACTCGCAGGGTCTTGTTAATTATGAAGTTTTTGTGTTTCACCACCACGGAAAATGTTACCGATACACCTTCTTCATTCTCATTGAATATCCAATGGCCAGATAATTCCCTGAATGGACCGTTGTCCTGTTTGAAATAAATGGATCTGTCATTTTTGAATTGAGCAGTCATCTGTACTTTGCCGCCCAGCAGACGGTTGTTGAATGTCACGGTTATATAGTCATTCCCCTTCGTCAAAACATCCACGGGTTTTATTCCATGGATGAACTCGTGGTATTTCTCGATACCTGAAGCAATCTGATAGGCAACTGTAAGAGGTACATCTAAATGTTCAATCTTTTTGAAACTATACATAACACTTTCACAAAATTTAATATCATAGATTCTTGTTAGACCCGATCCGATACCCAGGACTTCCATTTTCCAATCTCCGACGACATGTATTCCTTAAAAATAGTCAGAGTACTCGCAGATATGCATATCTCAGAGGGTGACCTGTAACAAATGGATGGATCCATTACTCCGGACTTACTGTTCATTTCTTCCCTTGCCGCCATCACCATGAAATGCAGCCGGTTCAGGATATTTACCTCACTTGTACCGGCATCCATATTAATGGAAAGAAGATTAAGCTGGGGATACAACGTCTTCAGCTTTCGTTCCAGGCCATTGCCGGTAATATGATTGGCAAGGCAACCGAAGGGTTGAAGGCATACAATATTTTCCGCCCCATCTTCTAACATCGCGATTATTTCTGCAGGCAGAAGCCAGCCCTCACCGGCCTGATTGGCAAGACTTGTGGCATTGCTTGTCGCCTTTGCCAGTTCCTTTAAATCATGGGGTTTTCTATAATGCCGGAAATTCTGCATAACTTTCTCAACTCGAGACAGATAATATTGTGTATATTTATCAGCCACGCGTGTCAGCAATTTATCTTTCACAGAATGCTTCATATATACCTTCTGATCGAATTCCTCATTGACGAATCTCTGCGCAAAGAATCCTGTAAGTGACGGAATGACTACTTCGATTCCCTGTCCAATCAACCATTCTATAATGTTATTGTTGGAAAAAGGATTGTATTTAACAAAAATTTCTCCCACCACTCCTACTATGGGGACACGATCGTTTGTGACATTAACCGCGTTAAATTCAGAGACAGCGTCATTGAGTAAATTCAATAAATACTTAAAATTTGCCTCCTCTATTCCTTTCTCCATCCGTGAGAGGTATTTCTTGTGTAGAACCTCCGATTCCCCCGCATTTATCTCACGTGCTGCTGTGGCAAGGTACATCCTGGCAAGGGCATCGGTAAAGATAACCGCCATGCCCAACCGTTTAATCAGTCCCTTCCTGTCTATAGTAAAACCCGGCTGCAGGTTAATGTCCTTCGTTGCAAGGGATAGCAGAGGAACATCATCAAACCCTGCGCTGATAAGCGCTTTTTTCGCAACAGGAATATAGCTGGATGCCCTGCACTGGCCTCCTGTCTGAGTAAGCATGACAGCCGTGTGTTTCGGGTCATACTTTCCTGATTGTAATGCCTTGATAATATCTCCTACGACAATAATAGCAGGATAACACATATCATTATTGACATATTTGAGGCCAACATCTACGGAAGATCTGTCCGGAGGCGGAAGAACTTCCACCTTGTAGCCAAGTGGCCTGGAAACGGCGGGTATTGGTGGTGAATATAACGGAGAAAACCACGGTACAATTATGGTTCTTCCCCTGTCTTCCGGCATAAACACGCAGCTTGTTTTGCCTTTTACCTTTTGCCTTTTACCTTTTGCCTCTCTTATAGCCTCCAGCATGGAACGGAGCCGAATCTTTACTGCCCCTAGATTGGCTATTTCATCCATTTTGATGAGTGTATAAATCTTCCCGGCGCCTCTTATTATTCCTTGTACCTCATCGGCAGATATGGCATCCAGCCCACAGCCAAAGGATGTGATTTGAACCAGTTCAGTATGCTCAGTATCAGCAACATACTTCGCAGCGGCAAGAACTCTGTTCGTATATGCCCATTGCGTAAGGATATTGCTGTCTTTCAAGGCACATTTTTCCGGAACCGGAACGGTATCCTCCGTAATGACATTAACCCCCATCCCTGATAATAACTCAGGAATACCATGATTGACAAGTGGATCAGTATGGTAAGGTCTTCCAGCTAATACAACGACAGGGCGATTATTTGTTCGGGCATTATCAATAACACTAACTGCCATTTCTTTGATTTGATCTTTATATCCTCTGTGGGCCGCTATACCCTTGTCTACGGCCTGACGAACAAGCTTCTTGCTGATCCCGAATTGTCTTGTAAAGGAATAAAGCTGCTCTTTGAGGAGAGAGATATCTTTAAAACTGATAGCAGGACTGTCCATCGGTATTCTATGTTTTCCCTCCGGGTCTATGGAGCTTTTAATCACATCGGGATATCCGGTAACTACGGGACAGTTAAAGCTGTTCATGGTATCACGATACTCTTTATTTTCATAAACCACCGTCGGATAAAATATCCTGTCCACACCCTTTTCAATCAAATTAATTATGTGACCATGGACAAGTTTTGCAGGAAAACAGATATTATCTGACATAACAGTACTCGACCCTTTTTCAAACAATCCAGTACTGGAAATGTCGGAGAGAACTACCTTGAAGCCACACTCCACAAGAAAAGTACACCAGAAGGGAAAATTCTCATACATATTCAGGGCGCGGGGGATACCAAATGTCAGGATGGGCAATCCATCGGGTTCTGTTGTTCTATCAAAAAGCAGCTTAAACTTCGCGGCTATAAGATTTTCCCCATGTTCTTTAAAGGAAGATTCATTTGAAAAATAGCGCTCACACCGGTTACCGGTAAAATAACTCCTGCCATTTTTAAATGTCAGTTTCTTTACGCTGCATCTGTTTTCACATCCCTTACAATGAAGATTTTTTGTCGTAAAGCCAACTTCCTGATCAAATAAATTGAATCCGCTGAATTGCGCAACTTCAACAGAATCAGCCTGATAATTTCTCCGGGCAGTAAGCGCAGCCCCATATGCGCCCATCAATTCGGAGATGTCGGGACGTATTACTTCTCTTCCGATCAGAATTTCAAAGGCGCGCAGGACGGCAGGATTACGAAATGTGCCTCCCTGGGCAACGATTTTTTTCCCGAGTGTGTCAGAATCTTTCAATTTAAGGACCTTGTAGAGAGAATTCTTTATCACAGAATAGGCAAGCCCTGCCGAGATATCCGAGACGGTTGCACCCTCACGCAACGCCTGCTTGACCCTTGAATTCATAAAAACAGTACACCGAGAGCCCAGATCAAAGGGCACATTTTTCTGACATGCAAGACCGGCAAATTCAGAGACTTCATAGCCAAGAGAACGAGCAAATGTCTCAATAAATGAACCGCATCCCGATGAACAGGCCTCATTGACCTGAATGTCTGATACAGCGCCATCTTTGATATAAATGGCCTTCATATCCTGTCCGCCGATATCGAGAATAAATGAGACATCTTTGTCAAAGTATTTTGCAGCCCATAAGTGAGCCATTGTCTCCACCACGCCATCATCCAGATCAAAAGCAGCTCTGGTGAGATCCTCTCCATAGCCGGTTGCCGCCGTCCTGACAACACGGGGTGTAACTCCTGCCTTTTGGAATTCTTCTTGAAATTTGTTCAAACCCGCTCTAACTGCCTGGATGGAATCACCATTGTTTGATGCATAATGTGTCAGCGCTACTCGTCCCTCACTGTCAATAAGGACGAGTTTTGTCGTAGTGGAACCCGAATCAACGCCCAGAAAGCACAATTCGCCATCAATTCTGGAGATATCTGTTTTCTTTACTACGTGTTGCGCATGTCTTTTTTCCCAAGCCTCTAATTCTAAAGGGTTACTAAACAAGGGGGAAAGCCTGTTGATTCCAGATTCCTGCGGCACCCGCGTTTCCCCTTTTTCTATTAATTGAATGAGTTTTTGAACTGTAATCTTGAAACTCCGGTCATGTTTTTTCTCAACTCCTGTCGGAGAATGGTGAAGGGCCACACCCCTGGCAGGAATGAATTCGGAATAATCCGATATTACAAGGTCTTCTTCTCTGTTCAGTTCAAGAACATTGATAAATGCTTCCTGTAATTGTGGGAAAAATTTAAGTGGTCCACCGGCAAAAAGAATCTGCTTTTTAATCTCGTGACCACGAGCGAGTGTAGTAATTACCTGAAGCGCTACAGCGTGGAATACAGATGCCGCAATATCCTCTTTGGAGACCTTATTGCTCAAGAGAGCTTGAATATCCGTCTTGGCAAATACGCCGCATCTGGAAGCAATCGGGTGTAGTGATGTGCTGTTTCCGGCCAGTTTATCAAAGTCAGGTAGAGATACACCCAGCAATACGGCCATCTGGTCTATGAATGCTCCTGTGCCGCCGGCACAACTTCCGTTCATCCTGATATCCGGACGGAACCGGTCATCAAAAAATACGATTTTCGAATCTTCACCGCCAATCTCGATAAGTGTCCTGACCTCAGGATAACAGGTCTTTATCAGCTTTGCCGAGGCTACAACCTCCTGGACAAAGGGAATGCCGAAGGATTCCGAAATTCCCATACCTGCTGAACCTGTGACAGCCAGATCCAACTGAATATCACCCATCTGGTTACGCGCCTCTTCCAGTATGGACAGGACCGTTTCAAGAATCATTGCGTTGTGACGGCGATAGCGTGAAAAAACCGATTTGCCGGAATCGTCACAGATTACCACTTTGACCGTGGTAGAACCTATGTCAATCCCCGCAGGGTAGCTGTTTTTATGTTCTACAACCATTATGTAATGTATTTCCTTTTATTAAGAGGGTAAGGTTAACCCCCCTTACGCTTTCTGTTTTTGCTCATTTTCTGATATTTGAGGATTGTCATACATGATCCCCTGCAGCATGGCATTCATAAGAATTTCACGCTCCACTACTTCGGGACTCTGACCTTGCCATTACCTGTGACATAATCTCTCATCGTACAGTAGGTGTCCACAAAGCACACAACCCATGATTCCGGATATCGGGGAGGAATTATTGTAAGAGGCCACATATGTTTTATAATGATATCCTCCTCCTTTTTTGAGAGGACTGTCACTTCGCGGGCGTTTTTCAAAGATATTCGTGGATGACGAAAGCCATGCAGTCTCGGCCCCTCACGCAGCCAGTCATAAAAAAACAGATCATGGAGTAACGCGCCTCTCACTGTTGCATCGCAATCTAAAGACAATTTTCTAGATATCAGAAAGCTGTGCCACGCTACCTCCAGACTGTGGTCAAAGCGAGTCTTGTAATGATGGTGTCTGAAATCTGCCAGCCTCTGGACATCAGGATGATCAATTAGAGGCTTGGCAATGTTCATAAATTCTGATTCATCATCACCTGACAATAATCTCCCTTTCCCCTTCTTTTCCCAAATGATTTTGGCAAATCTGACCGTCCAGTCGGCAAACATAACACCGGGCACAACAATAGCAAAAATATGCACAGCAACGGGATTCAGGAGGTCAAAAAATGAGAGATACACGGGCAATACAAGGTACTCGAAGGCAAATGCCAGGATCAGCCAGTAAATGGAAAATTGCAGGCAGACATAATTTTTAATCCTGAATCGCTGCCCTGAATAATCCCAGAGCGGGAGACGCAGGCATCCGTCAAAGATAAATCCTGTTATAAATTCGAGTCCCGTTGTGACGAAAAGATAAACCAGACCTTTTACAGGCAAACTGCTTTCCTGCAGATGTGCTGCACAGAAAGTAAGAATAAGGGCACCAATCCCATAAATTGGAAGATAAGAACCTTTTAAAAAACCCGGATTGACAAAAGCCCTTGCATTAAATGAACGAAAAATTACCTCAAGGATCCAGCCGATAAAGGAAAAGAAAACAAAGAGAAACATATATTCTGACAATTTCATACTATCTCTTTCCTGACAAGTATGCCTTTGCAAAGGATATTGGACAGGTTGTCCAGGTGCTTTTCAATCTCATTATCGTTTTCTTTCAGCAGCCAGGTTGTTTCGAAGCCCCTGAGAGCATACTCGATCGCCCGGGCAGTAAGCATTATATTTGAAACATAAAAAATCCCTTCTGCTACACCTTTCTCAAGAATTGAGTGGAGAATACTCACCTCCCTTGAGAAAAGACGGTCACGGATACTGTCGGCCTTTGGAAGCAAATTATCTATTCCTCCACGCCCGAGGTTCAAAATGTTAATTGCATCCTTCATGTAACGAAACTTTGCATGCAAGAATACTCTGAGTTTTTCTGCAGGAGATTTTTCCTCATCAACAATTGCCGATATCTTTTCAATCATGTCGTTGACTTCGCGATTGAGAACTTCCAGATATATTTGATCCTTACTGCCAAAATAATTATAGAGGGTCGCCTTGGCAACCCTCGCCATCCGGGCTATTTCATGCAGGCTCGTCTTCTGCATGCCATACCGTCCGAACATCTTTCTTGCCGTATCAAGTATTGAATCCATCTTTTCCTGTTTCATTTGAAAGCCCCCAACTAAACTATTAGACTATTATTGTTTTCTAGTCCAAATTAACAACAGGTATGTACAATGTCAAGAGAAAAAATACAATATTTGATATTGATTGGGTGTACGACAAATTTATGGATAACATACTTTATCCACATGCTCTATACTCCCAAAAATCTTCCCATCTGTTACTGAGGATACAGCAACGTAAGGCAATAATATTATTTGCCCCTCGAACCGTCCAGTGCATACCGGGTTAATCAGATTATAGAGTAAATAAAAAGACTTGTCAGTTTACCCATAAATTTCTTGTAGACCCAATGGTCGGGCAAGCCTTGTTTTTTAAACTTTGCTGTGCTATGCGTATCTCATGATAAGCATAACTGCATAAATTATTATAAAATTTAACATTCACGTAACCCGGCTTAAAACAAGGCCTTACGGCAAATCTTATTTCCAGAAAAGTTATAAATATTTATGCAGATATGCTTATGTTCCGCCGCACTCAAAATATAATACACTGGCACAATATCTGATACCACTCTCTCGTCCCGGCGAAAGGAAAAGTTAAGAGCAAAATGGAAAAGTTAACCTGGTGGGGGAAGCAATTCATAATCGCATCTCTTTCAATATTCTTTCTTTTATTAGGCATTGACACACTAATGACAGCTTATCATTTAAATAATCCCCAAGTGTTCATCATGTACTTTTTTTCATCAAACTTTATAATCTTGATCAGTGTTGTCGGCATTCTTTCTGCCGTTATCAAGATCTATATTCGTCTTAAAGAAAAAAATGGAGACAATGAATGAAATACGGATCATCTCCCGATTAGTTGTAGTTAATTAAGGCAAAAAAGTGCGTTATCTACAATTGATTCCAGAAGGTTCAAGGGCTCAAGAATTCGAGTGAAAGAAAGGCAACCCTGGAATCCTTGACCCTTCTTCTCAAAGTATTAGAGGATGCACCATGACCGACAACAGAAGTTTTAACAAAATCAAAAAGAGGATAGATTCATATCGAGATGACATGATTAATTTGCAGGTTAAACTTACCGCCATACCTGCCCTGGGTCCTGACAGTGGAGGAAAAGGTGAATATAAAAAGGCAAATTTTCTCATTAAGTACATTCGATCTCTTGGATTCAAAGACATCAAAGAATTCAACGCTCCGGACAAAAGGGTTCCTTCCGGTATTCGCCCAAATATAACAACAACCATTCCAGGCAAAAATCAGGAAAAGACCGTTTGGATCCTCACACATATGGACGTTGTTCCTCCCGGAGAATTGAAATTATGGGATAAAGATCCATACAAAGGATATGTTAAGAATGGAAGGATCTATGGAAGGGGAATGGAAGATAATCAGCAGGATCTTGTTGCCTCCATCTATGCCGCAAAAGCATTTTTTGATGAAGGTCTCCTTCCGGCATCATCCATCGGCTTAGCTTTCGTGGCTGATGAAGAAACAGGAAGCAAGAAGGGTCTTGAGTACCTGCTGGAGAACGAAAAAAATCTTTTTAAGAAATCAGATTTTCTCGTTGTACCTGATTTTGGCAATAACAAAGGAACAATGATAGAAATTGCTGAAAAAAGTATTCTCTGGTTGCGCTTTAAAACAAAGGGAAAACAGTGTCACGCAAGCAGACCTTCTCTCGGGAAAAATGCCTTCGCGGCAGCATCTCATCTTATCGTTAAATTAAACAAACTATACCAGATTTTTGATTCATCCGACCCCATTTATCAACCTCCTGAAAGTACATTTGAACCGACAAAAAAAGACGGAAATATCCCTAACATAAACACTATACCAGGAGAGGATATATTTTATCTGGATTGTAGAATTCTCCCCTCCTATAACTTATCCGACATCCAATCTAAAATAAGAGATTTGGCCGATGAGATAGAAGACCGGTTTGACGTATCAATTGAGATAACCCCAGTTCAACGCGTTCAGGCCCCCTCTCCCACACCGTATAATGCCCCTGTTGTCACCGCTCTTCAGAAGGCAATCAAAGATGTTTACGGTACCAATGCGTACCCTGTCGGAATCGGTGGTGGTACGGTCGCTGCCAACTTTCGAAAAAAGGGATACGAAGTAGCGGTGTGGTCCAAGTTATCCGAGACGGCACATCAACCGAATGAAAATTGTCTGATCGAAGATATAATAGGAAATGCAAAGGTTTACGCTCATTTATTCTTACAAAAGTGAGTGCTTTTCTTATTACTGAAAACTGTTGCAATCGCAAAACGTAAGTGATAGCATTCCCGCGAAATAAACATAAATTATCAAGCTTGAAATTTGCAAAAGGTTAAAAAAATATTTGAAGCTCGATTCAGAAAATATTTCGATTAAAGAGGTTCACTGTCCCGACAATGATGCTCTGAAAATGCTTCTTGGAGAGCACGACGGGAACATTACTCTCATCGAAAAACTGGAAAATGTAAAACTCAATGTCAAGGGTAACAAAGTTTTTGTAAAAGGAAACCATATCGGAGCCTGTATCATTGAGAATTTACTGAATCAACTCTATATGATTATCAAAAAGGGGTACCCCGTTTATCCTATCGATATTGATTATGCACACAGAATGCTTACCAAAAATGCTTCGGTTAACCTAGAGAAAATTTTTCTTGATACGGTATTTATTTCTTCCAGCAAAAGGATGATTACTCCCAAGAGCATTGCCCAGAAAATATATATCGATTCTATCAGGAAATATGATATGGTTTTTTCTATAGGCCCGGCTGGAACCGGAAAGACTTACCTTGCCATGGCTATTGCTGTAGCATTTCTCCTGGAAAAGCGAGTGAACCGCATCGTTTTAACAAGACCCGCCCTGGAAGCCGGTGAGAGGCTTGGGTTTCTCCCCGGTGATCTTGCAGAAAAGGTTAATCCATACCTGAGACCTCTTTATGATGCCCTTTATGACATGATGAATTTTGACAGGGTCTCTGCCATGATAAATAAAGGGGTTATTGAGGTGGCTCCTCTCGCCTTTATGAGAGGAAGAACGCTAAATGATTCCTTTGTTATTCTCGATGAGGCTCAAAACACCACACCCGAGCAAATGAAGATGTTCCTTACAAGGCTGGGCTTTGGTTCAAAGGCGGTCATAACGGGAGATGTAACTCAAACCGATCTGCCTCCTGATAAGATATCAGGTTTGATAGAAGCAGAAGACATACTTAATAAAACAAAAGGAATTAAATTCGTCTATTTCTCGGAAATTGATGTTGTGAGACATCCTCTTGTCCAGGATATTATCCGCGCATATAACCACCTAGGCAGGAGAAAGAGTAACAATCGCAGAATTAGTGATTAGCCGATCACTGGCCACGAATGACCACTGATCACTGAATGATATGTCTAAAAATATAAAACAATTGAATATAAAAAACGGATCAACTCGAATTAATTTTATCCCCTCCTTTGCCGAAAATCCTTCATTCCAAAGATGGGCCATAGTAATTTCAATGACCCTGATCTTAACCCTGATTTTATCCCAGCAGATTCATCTTACATCTCCTGAATATAAGTTGGGGGCAATAGCAGCAAAGGACATTAAAGCAGATCGCGATCTACTTGTTGAGGACAGGGCATCAACGGAACAGAAAAGACTGCAGGCGGTAGGAATGGCAAAACCTATCTATGATTACGATGGGAATATGCCGGCAAAGATCGGAACTATCATGGCAAAAGCCTTCCTCGGCATGGCAGAAGCATATAACCATATTAACGGTCAGAACATTTCTCTAAAAGATAAAAAGATTGCTGTTAAAAAGGCAAGAAAAGATTTCGAAAATACTCTGGGCTTTACACTGGCAAATAATGAATATGAAACCTTCCAAAAGTACAAGTTTTCACTTGACATATGTAACTACATAGTAAGACTGGTCTATTCAGTTTACAATGAACGTCTCATCGCCCGTGAAGACTTATCACCTCTAAATAAGGATAAGGGTATTACGATAAGAAACATACAAACACAAAGCGAAGAGAAAAAAAACGATCTTTCATCAATCCTGAATATGGATAAAGTAAATGCACTTATCTTGAGAAATTCAGCGGTCATACTTGCAAAGGAGGCAAAAGGCATAAGGCAAGTTTCCTGTTCGCTGGCCGGCAAAGCCATCCAGCCTAATCTTACATTTGCCAAGAACACGACCGAACAACGAAAACAGAGTATTATGGATACTGTAAAGCCGGTGTTTTACAAAGTTCAGAAAAATGAAATGATCGTTCGTGAAGGAGAAAAGATCTCAGCTACTCATTTAGACAAACTTTACACTCTTTATAAAAATCGGGAAGGAAAAGATTTCTTAAATATTAGTATGTTCCTGGGAATGTTTCTTACCATTATGCTTTTCTCCATCATCCTCTATCATATATTCAAAACCTGGCTCAAATCTGCTAATATCAATACCGATATCTTGTTGCTCGGCATTGCTTCAATCTTTCATGTACTCGCGGTAAGAGCAGGCATATTCATTTGTGAATCAACGAATCATGCATTCCCCGTTATCCCTGTCAGCGCTTGTTTCTATGCCATACCATTTGCAGCGGCTACGATTCTTGTTGTTGTTCTTCTTAACAGAAACATCGGTATGATATTTACTCTTTTTTCGGCTTTTCTCATAAGCTTTCTCTTTGAGGAAAAAGCATCAATGTTCGTTTTTTCCTTGCTTGGAAGCATGGTAGCGGCTTATAAAATTACTGAATGCAAAGAACGCTCGGCATTCATCAAAACAGGCATTTATGTCGGCCTTATTAATATGGCTGCTATAATCTGTTTGTCTCTACTTTCTGGAAAGTTATTCATGGCCGACACCCTTTTTAACCTCCTTATGGGAGCCATAGGAGGTATTCTGTCTGCCGTGATCGCATCCAGTATAATCCCCCTGTTCGAATCCTTTTTCGGTTACACTACAGATATAAAGCTGTTAGAACTGGCCAACTTGAATCAACCTGTTTTTCAAAAGATGATTATGGTAGCGCCGGGAACTTATCATCATAGTATAGTTGTGGCATCCATGGTAGAGGCCGCCGCTGAGGCAATAAACGCAAATTCTCTCTTGGCAAAGGTTAGCGCATATTATCATGATATAGGCAAGATGAAAAAACCTCTCTACTTTATAGAAAATCAAAACGGTATGGTAAATAAGCTTGATAAACTTTCACCAAAGATGAGCAGTCTTGTCATTATATCCCATGTTAAAGAAGGGTGTGAACTGGCAAAAAAATACAAATTAGGCAGAGAAATTACAGATATTATCAGACAGCATCATGGAACACGCACGGTAGGCTACTTTTACGAAAAAGCGCAACAGGATAAAAATCCTTCCGCCAGATCCATCTCAAAAGATGAATTCAGATATCCAGGGCCCAAACCAAAAACAAAAGAAGCCGGGCTTGTTTTACTCGGTGATGTTATTGAAGCTTCTTCAAGGGTGTTGAAAGATCCGACACCTTCAAGGATAAAAAGTCTTGTCGCGGACAGAATAAATCAAGTCTTGATGGAAGGGGAACTGAATGAATCCGATTTAACGTTTCATGATCTTAGTAGAATTGCTGATAGTTTTACCAGGATTCTAAATGGAATATTTCATCAACGGATAAATTATCCTGAACCCATTGCTAAAGAAAATAACGGAAAAAATACAAGAAATGGCAATCTTAGTAGAAAACCACCAGGAAAAAATAGAAATAGATATCTTAAGGCTGCGCAAAATCCTTGACAAGATACTGAGACACCTGAACCTGGAAGATGGTGAAATTAGCCTTCTGTTTGTCGATGATGAGGGTATTAAAAAAATTAATCATCAATATTTGAACAGAAATTATCCTACAAATGTTATTGCATTTTCCATGAGGGAGGGAGAATTCGGAGATATCAATCCACACATCCTTGGAGATGTCGTTATATCAGCAGAAACCGCCTTAAGAGACGCAGAGAAAGAAAATATTAGATTTGAAGATGAACTCGATTACTTGATGATTCATGGCATACTTCACCTTCTGGGATATGATCATGGAAAATCGGAAATTGAATCGAGAAGAATGAAGGAAAAAGAAAACGAAATATTCTTTGAAGTAAAAGAATATATTATTGAATAAGCTCATAGATTTAAAAGCACACATTATCTAGCCACTATGATAACCTGTCCCGGATAAATATCATCATTTTGACTTAAACCATTCAGCTTTATAAGTTCAGGAACTCTAATATGATGTTTGTTTGCGATAGAAGACACACAATCACCTTTCCTGACAACATAAGTATTTGGTGAAGAACCGGATTTAATTTTGATTATCTGCCCAATCTTGAGTCTGTCATTTCGTAATCCGTTCATTCTTTTTATTTCTGAAACGGTTGTATTATAACGTCTTGCCAAAAGCCATATAGAATTGCCCTTCTTTACTCGATAGTTTATTATGGCCCCATCCTTGTATTTTGAAATTCTCTTTGTGCGTTTTATTGCTTTTTTGTCGATATAACTATACCCTCGAAGAGGGATTTTAAGCCATTTTCCCGCTCTAATCCTATGTTTCGAGGTTAAATGATTGGCCCTCGCAATTGACCTGACAGATGTTTTATATTTTCTTGCAATTGTGGAAAGGGCTTCACCCTTCCTTATCTTGTGTCTCACGTATGCAGCACTTCCTGGAATTTTTGATTTGGGAATACTATTAACAATGAGTGCGAATTGTTGACCCTTCCCTGCAGGAATTTTAAGATTATATTCTCTATCTGGTGTCACCTTATATCTAAGTTCTGAATTGAGAGTGATTAATTGATCTTTTGATACTTTAAGATAACGGGCAATATCCTTTAATCGCATGCATTTCCTTGTAGTAACAATCTCATAGTTAACAGGCTTTTCTATATCTTTGGAAAGGTCAAACCCGTATTTCTTTGGATCTTTTAAAATATGCAGCACCGCAAGAAAGCGGGGAACATAGCGTGACGTCTCGAACGGTAGCTGACGGTAGAGATCCCAGAAATTATCCAGGTAGTTCATGTGTTGTCTCGATATCACTCTCAGGACTCTTCCTTCACCGCAATTATATGCGGCCAATACAGTCAGCCAGTCTCCGAATATTTCGTGTAGCGCTTTGAGATAAGCTATAGCGGCCTTTGTTGATTTCTCAACGTCCATTCTCTCATCAATCCAGTGGTCACGCTTAAGGCCAAATCTGTATCCTGTCGAGGGGATTATTTGCCATAAACCAAGCGCCCGGGCCGAAGATAGCGCATTGATTTTAAATCCACTTTCAACTAATGGAAGCCACGAAAGCTCCTCAGGAAATCCTGCGTCTTTCAACTGTTTTAACATGGTGGAACGGTACATGCCGGATCTTTTATAAGAACTGGTAAAAAACCTGCGTTCTGAGCGCTGAAAACGACGAATCTCTTTCCTGACGTCAGCATTCATTGTAAGGGGTATTTCACTTTGAGTTCCGGTAGCAACCTTGCTCCTCGAAGTATAAATTTCCAGGATTCGCTTCGCTATCATGAAACGCAAGTCGTCCTTTTGCCAGGCTATTTCAGGTTCCCCATCAACATCTAATATAAGCGAGTATGCCTGATCAAGCAGGTTCAACGCATTGTCAAGTTCTCCCTTTTCCCACAGAATCTGAGATTTGCTGAGCAGGTCAAGGGCTTCGTCCATATTTTGCTCTTCTTGAGCCTGACGCTGCTGCTCGCCGTTAGAAGAATCGCCACCATTTTGTTCTTCAGGAGGTAAAACAGCGTTTTCACTGCATTGTATTGTATGGTCACTAACAGTCTGTTTAGTATCATCAATTTTTTCTTCCGCTTTTTTTTGCGTTTTCGATGATATCGAAACATCCAAAGCATCAACACAGACTTTCTTTCCCTTGTAATCATGCAAAGGTTCTTCACGAACTGAATGAACCGGCAGGGAGCACGCGACTACAAAAAATAAAAGAAATACTGCGAACGATATCCAAAACCTTAATTTAACCATTAACCATTCCCCTATCAGTATTTAACCAATCAAATATGCTTCAATAAAATCATCTATGTCACCATCTAATACCCTGTTTACGTTTCCCACTTCCAAATCTGTTCTGTGATCTTTTACCATTCTGTAGGGATGAAGGATATAAGAACGTATCTGGCTTCCAAAAGCTATAGTTTTTTTGGATTTATCCATCGCCCTCAGTTTTTCATCTTCTTCCTGACGTCTCATTTCATACAACCTCGACTTCAGAACCTTCATCGCTACCGCTTTATTTTTATGCTGTGACCTTTCATTCTGACATTGAACAACTATTCCTGAAGGAACGTGGGTAATTCTAACAGCGGAATCGGTCTTGTTGACGTGTTGACCACCCGCACCGGTTGACCTGTATGTATCTATTCTCAAGTCTTTTTCGTCTATTTCGACAATGATATCATTATTGATCTCGGGATATACAAAGACAGACGCAAATGATGTATGCCTTCTTCTACCTGTATCAAAGGGAGATATTCGCACAAGCCTGTGTATGCCGGCCTCAGCCTTTGCATAACCGTATGCATATTCCCCTTCCAAAGTAAAGGTTACGCTTTTAACTCCGGCTTCATCACCGGGTTGGAAATCAATAATTCCGGTTGTGTATTCTTTTCTCTCGCTCCATCTCAAGTACATGCGTAGAAGCATTTCTGTCCAGTCCTGTGCTTCCGTACCCCCCGCGCCTGCATGAATTGTTACAATTGCATTACAGGAATCCACCTCCTCACTTAACATCATCTTCAGTTCTTCATCACGGATAGAGGATTTTAATGCACTTAAATCACGCTCAACCTCTTTAACAGTATCTTTATCATCTTCTTCTATGGCCATATCGATAAGAATTCTCAGATCCTTAAGCAAATTATGCTTTTTTCTCCAATTCTCGACCGTCAATTCCAACTTATTTTTTTCTTTAAGTATCTTCCTGGCATTCTCAGGATCATTCCAGAAATCATCTTTCGATATCTGTTTTTCAAAATTTTCAAGCTTCTCCTCCGAACCTTCTACGTCAAAGATAACCTCTCATATTATAGACTCTTTTTCCCAGACTATTGATTTCCTGCAAAATATCTTCGATCATTGGATCTTCTCCTTGTTCCTGTAATTTGTATACTTAAAAAAATGACTGCCAAAGATATGAAACACAAGCACGCAAATACATCACCATACTTTGAATAGAATGTTTTTTCTCCCAGGAATTGAATCTTTCCACTTATGGATGTTCTTTCAAACAAGCTGGTCCGAGAAATAACTTCCCCAGTAGGTCCTATGATAGCGCTTATACCGGTATTAGCCGCTCTTATCATATAGACGCGATTTTCCACAGCCCTGAATGCGGCCATTGTAAGATGCTGATAAGGAGCCGACGATGTGCCGAACCATGCATCATTTGTTATATTAACCAGTAGTTCAACGCCATTATTCTTATATTCTCTACTGATTCGAGGGAAAATTCCTTCATAACAGATCAAAACTCCTATCTTTTTATCACCCATTAGAATGGAATTCGGTTTTTCCCCGGGAACAAAATCTCCAACACCAACCACCAGTTTTTCAAGAAAGGAACACAGGTTGCGGAAGGGAACATATTCACCGTAAGGAACCAGGTGCACTTTATCATATTTTCCAACGACTTCACCTCCCGGTGAAATCAGGTAAGCGCTGTTCAAATAATAATTATCACCATTTTTTTTAACAAGACTTGGGCTTCCGAACAAGAGATAAGCCTTCGACTCTGTTGCTACATTAACGACATATCTATGTTTATCATCAATATTCTGAAAAAAGAAGGGCATTGCTGTTTCCGGCCAGACAGTTAAAAGTCTTTCGGGTTTTGACATATCCAGGGATAAATCTCCGTATATCTTCAGCGTATCCATCTGATATTTGTTATTCCATTTCATATTCTGATCAATATTCCCCTGGATGATTGTAATATCCTCTGCTTTTTTTTCTTTCATTATATTTTCTAGATGGTTTAACCGATATTCACCATAACCAAATACCATCAGTATAACGACAGACCCCAGAACAATCTCAGACAGGACTCTCTTTATGGACTTTCTGGTGATTCCAATCAGCTCGTAAATAATACAATTAATAAGAACTATTAAGAAAGTTAGCCCGTAAGTCCCTGTTACATCAACAATCTGGACAACAGGAATCATCCTGTGCAAAGAATATGCAAGATTCTCCCACGGAAATCCTGTTAAAAGGTGAGATTTCCCATATTCGAGACATGTCCAGATTATGGGAGCCGAAACTATCTCCCTTATGCCTCTCATCTTGAAAAAAACAACCCCGGCTGAGAAAATAGCCACATAGAAACTTAAATAAATAGAGAGGAGCAACATGATAGAAAAGCCGAGATACAAAGGAAGCTGACCGTATTGGACAACAACAAAGGTAATCCAATAAATTATTCCTATGTTGAATACAAGGCCCGCTGCTAAACCTATTCGAAATGCCTCACAAGGATTTTTCCTCTGTAAAGCATATAGAAGTGGTACAAGAGAAAACCAGATAAGGTAATTCAGATCAAACTTTGGAAAGGAAAGAAAAAGCAGAAATCCTGAAGCCAAAGATAAAACTAATGATCTTTTGTCCATTGCCCTGGTTTGTCCTCTCCCATGTTAACACTTGCTCACTTTCATCATACTTTCGACATCTTATTTATCGCTTTTATTCTTATTTTCTTTATTCTTCGTTCATCAGCCGATTCAATGATCATTTCAAAATTATCATAACATATAACTTCTCCGGGAATGGGGATTTTCCCGATAATGTGAAAGATTAATCCTCCAAGGGTCTCAAATTTTCCTTCAGGTATTTCTACACCGAAATATTCTTCAAACTCTTCAATTTCCACCCTGCTGTCTACAAGTACATCGCCATTGGTAAGAACCGTGAATACATTCTCTTCTACATCATGTTCATCATGTATCTCACCGACTATTTCCTCTATTAAATCCTCCAGTGTTACAAGCCCTGCAGTACCACCATACTCATCGATAACAATGGCCATATGAGACTTTTTCTCTTTCAATTCATGAAGAAGAAGATGGATGTTTTTAGTTTCCGGTATGTAGTAAGCTTCTCTGAGAATCGAGGATATATCGCACGCATCGGAAGGCTTTGCCCAAAATCTTAAAAGATCTTTGACATTTAATATCCCTATAATGTTATCGACACTTCCATCATATACAGGCATTCTTGTATGACCATGATTTAGAACTAGTCCCAAAACGTCTTCTATCGCAGAATCACTGCTTACAGCAATAATTTCTGTCCTCGGAACCACTACCTCACGGACCATTCTCCCCCTGAGCTCAAGAACACTTTGAATCATTTCACATGATCGCTGATCAATGAAACCTTTTTCCTTCCCTGTATTGATGATTGATTCAATCTCTTCTTCAAGATCGAATTTCCCTTTTTCTTTGCCAAATTTCGATAAGAGATTATCAATCCACGCTTTACGTTTCTCAGAAATAATAAGCTCCTCCTACAATCCTCGCATAAATTCGGGCCTGAGTAGATTTTCATTCTCAGACTTGATCACGTTGTAGATGAGATCAACCGTTTCATCTTTTTTCCAGGGCATTCTTGCTCGTACAGGCAAATAGTTTGATGCATGATTGGATGTAAAAAAACAATCGGTGAAATCGGATTTAGCAACAATAGTACCGAGTTCTTTAAGGAACCCAAATGTATCAGGAAGTTTAAAATTACCAGACATATATTCTTCATGTAATGGTGTGCCGGGTACAACCATTACGGTAAGTGCTCCCACATAATCAGGATCAATTTCGGTCAGTATTTTTGCTGTATTAAGAGCATGGGCCATGCTTTTCTTTTTACCGCCAATGCCGAGAAGCACAGTAACCGACAATGTAATACCCGCATCCTTAATCTTTCTCCCAGCGTTCACCATCTGCTCGTAATTGACACCTTTGTTAATATTCTTCAGCAAATCCTCGTCTCCTGTCTCCACTCCAAGATAAACGATCTTAAGGCCCAGTTCTCTTAATTCTCTCAATTCATCAGGGGTTTTTCGGAGAATACTTTTTGCGTTAGCATACGTCCCGATTCTTTTGAGATCTTTTATATTCCGTTTCAGCGACTCCAGAATAGGTACCAGCTTTTTCTGGGGCACAATCAAGGCATCTCCATCACAGAGGAAAACTCTCTCAATAAAACCATAACTGCTCGCTTCCAATATGTCTTCTTCAATTTCACTGAAGTCCTTAATCCTGAATTTTACCCCCTTATATGCCCTGCAAAAGGTACATTTATTATGTGAACATCCAACTGTTACCTGCAATAGTAAACTATGTGCCTCACTGGGGGGCCTTATTATCATACCTTCGTATTTCATTTTCATTACCCGGGCCTTATTCCACCATAAGGATTAATATCAATGTCATCGCGGCATTTACTGCAAAAGAACATCACATCCACACTACTGCAACCATGTGGCATCATATCAAAGTTTCGACAGTTTTCACATAGCGGTATGCCACACCCATTGCAATAAACCACAGCGTTTCTCTTTCCACATACTCCGCATGTTACTTCGCCTTCCGATACAATAACCATCTTTAATGTTATTTTACTCCTAATTAAAAAGGGGTTAACCATTATTACGGCTAACCCCTTGATATTAATGGCGGGGTCGATGGGACTCGAACCCACGGCCTCCGGCGTGACAGGCCGGCGTTATAACCATCTTAACTACGACCCCATAAAACGATAGAAAATTTTTTGCAACAATCTTCCTTTTTATTTCATGGTAGGCGGAACAGGACTTGAACCTGTGACATCCACGGTGTAAACGTGGCGCTCTCCCAACTGAGCTACCCGCCCTAAACGGATACTACTTCTTAGCTGAGGGGTTTTTCTAACCACATTAGGTTTTAATGTCAAGTGATATTTGAAATTCTACAAAGGAGCTGGACCAGCCCCGGCGCTTATCTGAATTTTACCACTATCCACAAAAGCCATTTTCTCCTCTGGTTTATCTTCCTTGATCAGAGCTATATCAAGTACCTCGTCTACATTATCAACAGTAATAACTTCAAGATCTTTCAATACCTTCCCCGGAATATCAGCAAGATCTTTCTTGTTATCGCTTGGAATAATTACAGTCTTTATATTCCCGCGATGGGCCGCTAAAAGTTTCTCCTTCAAGCCACCAATTGGCAAAACTCTTCCTCTCAATGTGACCTCACCTGTCATTGCAAGATCACTTCTTACTTTTTTCTTCAAAAAAGCAGAAGCGATAGACGTAACCATGGAGATTCCCGCCGATGGGCCATCTTTCGGAATAGCTCCCTCAGGAACATGAACATGTATGTCTGATTCCTTATGAAAATCCCTGGGAAGACCAAAATCATCTGCCCGTGATCGGACATAGGTTAAGGCAGCCTGGGCGGATTCCTGCATTACATCACCCAGATTGCCTGTCAGGATTGGCTTTCCTGTACCTCTGACAACCATTGCTTCAATATCAAGAAGTTCACCACCTGCTTCCGTCCATGCAAGACCTATAGTTAATCCAATCCTATTCGTACCTTCCGTTTCACCATGTCTGAACTTTTGAATACCAAGATATTTTTCTACTGATTTTGATGTTATTTTAACCCGTTTTTTTAGTCCAGTTGATACAATTTTCTTGGCCACCTTCCTGCAAATCGATGCTATCTCTCGCTCCAGATTTCGCACACCGGCTTCCCTCGTATATTTTCTTATGATAGCTAATAGCGCTCCATCCGTAAAGGTTATGTTATCATTCGTCAAACCATTCTTTTCCGTTTGCTTGGAAACAAGATAGTTTCCGGCAATATTCAACTTCTCATATTCAGTATAGCCGGCAATGCGAATCACTTCCATTCTGTCCTGGAGAGGCGCAGGTATCGTCTGTATTATATTCGCCGTCGTTATAAACATGATATTGGAAAGATCATAATCTACTTCGATATAATTATCATTAAAAGCAATGTTCTGCTCGGGATCAAGAACTTCCAGTAAGGCCGATGCAGGATCTCCTCTGAAATCCGAACTCAGCTTGTCTATTTCATCAAGACAAAACACCGGATTATTAGAACCTGCCTTTTTCAGCAATTGAATGATTTTCCCTGGCATAGCTCCAATATAGGTCCGTCTGTGCCCTCTTATTTCAGCCTCATCCCTCAGCCCGCCGAGAGATAATCTCACAAATTGTCTATTTGTTGCTCTGGCAATAGATTTAGCTACCGAAGTCTTTCCAACACCAGGTGGGCCTACCAAACATAGTATCGAACCTTTATTTTTTTCCGATAGACTCTGTACTGCCAGATATTCGAGAATCCTCTCTTTCACAAGCTTTAAACCATAGTGATCTTCTTCTAAGATATGTTCTGAATCATTAAGAGTGTTTTCATTTTTAGTTGTGTCATACCATGGCAAATCCAATATCCAGTCTATGTAATTTCTGATAACAGTTGCTTCAGCAGACATAGGTGCCATCATCTTTAATTTCTTTGCTTCTTTTTCTACCTTTTCGCGAGCTTCTTTTGAGAGTTTCTTTTCTTTCAGTCGTTTCTCAATTTCCTTTATCTCGCTTTTCGCACTATCTTCTTCTCCCATTTCTCTCTGAATAGCTCTCATCTGTTCGTTGAGGTAGTAATCTTTCTGGGTTTTTTCCATCTGTTTTTTTACACGCTTCTTTATCCGCCCTTCGACTTCCATGACTTCCACTTCAGAAAGAATGAAACCGTATATTTTCTCAAGCCTCTCAATAACATTAACTGTCTCAAGCAGATCCTGTTTTTCCGTTATTTTTATAGTAAGATAAGATGCCACAACATCAGACAATTTTGCGGGATCACTTATAGACGATATGGATGCTATAATCTCACCCGGCACCTTCCTGCTTAATTTTGAATAATGTTCAAATGCCTCGGTTATATTTCTTATGAGGGCCTCTTCTTTAACAGTCTCACCTTCAACTATTATTTCTTCCAGTTGTTCAATCCTCACGAGAAAAGAATCTGGATTGGGCAGATATTCCTTAATTACTCCTCTCCTTTTCCCCTCCACTAAAACCTTGACTGTCCCGTCAGGAAGTCTTAATAATTGGATAATAGAACCCAATGTACCAAATTCATAAATATCACTTTCATCGGGGTCATCTTTTTGGGCGCTTTTTTGTGTCGATAAAAATATATCCTTCTCCTCTTTCATGGCAGCTTCCAAGGCATTAATCGATTTTTCACGACCTACAAAGAGCGGGATAATCATGTGAGGAAATATCACGACATCCCTCAACGGTAACAACGATATTATTAACCCTTTTTCTATTTCCATTGGTTTATTTTTACCCCTATTAAAGTTAAACATAATCCTATCTATTGTAAACCTTTTTCCGAAATGTATCGTCGTGCAGGGTTTCCTTTTTTGTCTCAAAGAGCAAAATCGGTTTTTCTTTATTTATAACAACTTCTTCACTGATTAAACACTCTTTGACATCATCCCTCGACGGCAGATCATAGAAGATATCGAGCATCGTATTTTCCAGGATCGCACGCAGTCCCCTTGCACCGGTTTTCCTTTCCATCGCCAACTTTGCTATGGATCTCAGTGCTCCATCAGTAAAAGTCAGCTTGACATTTTCAAATCCAAGCATCTTGACGTATTGCTTTATATTTGAATTTGCAGGTTCAATTAATATCTTTACCAAATCCTCTTCACTTAGATCATGTAACGTTGCTATAACGGGCAACCGACCTATGAATTCCGGTATCAATCCATATTTCAAAAGATCCTCAGGTTGAACTTCTGATAATGTTTCACCTATATTTTTTTCTTTTTTGCTCTTAATGTCCGCTCCAAAACCCACTGTGTTAAAACCTGCTCTTTTCCTGATAATATCTTCCAGAGCATTGAAAGCTCCCCCACAAATAAATAATATATTCGTAGTATCTACCTGGATAAACTCTTGCTGGGGATGTTTTCTTCCACCTTTCGGGGGAACATTTGCCAATGTTCCCTCTATTATTTTTAATAAGGCTTGTTGAACGCCCTCTCCCGAAACATCTCTTGTAATTGAGGGATTCCCTGATTTCCTCGAAATCTTGTCAATTTCATCAATATACACAATGCCACTCTGTGCTCTTTGCACATCATAATCAGCATTCTGCAGGAGACTTAGAATAATGTTTTCAACATCTTCACCTACATATCCTGCTTCCGTTAATGTGGTAGCGTCTGCTATAGTGAATGGAACATTCAACATCCTGGCTAAAGTTTTAGCCAGAAGAGTTTTCCCTGAACCGGTAGGCCCAATAAGTAATATATTGCTTTTCTGAAGCTCGACACCATCATTATCAACTTTCGAAAATAATCTCTTGTAATGATTATAAACGGCCACGGACAAAACCTTCTTGGGTTTCTCCTGACCTATAACATATTGATCCAGAAAATTCCGTATTTCCCTGGGTTTCGGAATTTCTCTTTTGGATTCTTCTATACTCTGCACTTCAGATTCTTCTTCAATAATATATTTGCAAAGTTCTATACATTCATCACATATATATGCCGAAGGTCCAGCTATGAGTTTTTTTACTTCGTGCTGTTCTTTACCGCAGAAAGAGCATCTGCGACTATTATGTTTATCTTCACCATTTGTATTCTTTCCGGTCATAAGGATGCTCCTTTCACTTTTCCATTCAATACCCTCTTCTCTATTACTTCATCAACGATTCCATATTGTTTAGCCTGTTCACCAGTCATGTAGAAATCTCTGTCTGTATCGCTCTCAATTTTTTTTAAAGGCTGGCCCGTCGAATTTTTCAAGATGTTATTTAACTCCTGCTTTAATCTTAATATTTCTTTTGCCTGTATACCAATATCGGTTGCCTGTCCCTGAAAACCACCAAGAGGTTGATGAATAAGAACTCTCGAATGAGGCAACGAATATCTTTTACCCTTCTCGCCGGCTGCAAGGATTATTGCACCCATGCTCGCAGCCTGCCCCATACAAACCGTACAAACATGCGGTTTTATATAGCGCATTGTATCATAAATAGCCAATCCGGCACTGACAACACCACCGGGTGTATTAAGATAAAAATAAATCTCCTTATCGGGATCTTCAGATTCCAGATAGAGCATCTGGGCTATTAAGAGATTGGAGATTTCATCATCTATAGCTGTACCAAGAAATATAATTCTATCTCTCAACAACCTTGAATAGATATCAAAAGCCCGCTCACCCCTGCCATCTTGTTCAATTACCATAGGAACGAGAGCCATCATTCTTCCCCTGTTTTTTTATTATTACTCTTCTTTACATTCTTGATATCGGATTTTCCCTCGAGAAAATCCAGTGTTTTTTGCTCCAGGATTTCATGCTTGAGATGTTCTTTAATATTATTTGTCTCATAAGAGGCTTTCATGGATTCATAATCCTGAGCCAATTTCCGGGCCAGCTCCCTTAATTTTACTTCAATATCTTTTTCATCAACCGTAATCGATTCTTTTTCGGCAATTTTGTGGATGAGAAGAGAAGTCTTCACCATTTTCTTTGCCTCGCTTTCAAATCTGTCATGTAAATTTGAACTGATTTCGGCAGCTTTTTCTGGATTCATTCCGTTGTTAATCATACGCTGTCGGGCATCAAGCACCATATAATTGATTTGTCTGTTGACAAATACGGATGGTATTTCGAATTCGTTATTTTCCAGAAGCCTGTCTATAATCATATTTTTCAAATCAGTGTTGATCCTTGTTTCATTCTCCTTAATAAGAGATTCTCTTATATCTTTTTTAAGATCTTCCAGTTTGTCATATGCATCAAAGTTTTTTATAAAGTTTTCATCTAAGTCGGGCAATCTTTTCTCTTTAATGTCATTCACCGACACTGAAAATATTCCATCCTTTCCTGCAACATCCTTTGAGGGGTAGTCATCAGGAAACCTCACCTCAATTTCTTTTGATTCTCCCTTATTGACTCCTATTAATTGATCTTCAAACCCTGGGACGAAAATCTTTGAACCGATCTCGAGCGTGTAGTTTTTTGAAGTCAGTTCTTTGCTGGTTTTTCCATCAACTTTTCCTTCAAAATCTATATTAACAAAATCACCCTCAATAATTCCTCTATTATCTTCTATGCTCTCAAAGGCACTGTACATCTGTCGGAGTTGCTCCAGTCTTGTTTCTACATCTTCACCCTTAACTTCATATTCTTCTTTCTCCACTTCAAGGCCGGCGTAATCCTTTGGTTCAAAAACCGGTTCAATTTCAACAGTCGCCGTATATTCAAAATTCTTATTTACTTCTATTCCCTTTTGGTCAATAACCGGATTATCAACAACTGAAATCTTATTTTTCTTTACTGCATCCGCATAAGATTCCCCAACCAGAGTTGATACGGCTTCCTCTTCTGCCTGGTTTTTATAGTACATCTCCAACACTTTTCTTGGTGTCTTGCCAGGCCTGAACCCTTTAACTTTAGCTTTCTTACCAATAACACGATATGCCTTGTCCAACTCTTTTTTAACATCAGCCCAGGAAATTTCAAGCAACATTTTCTTTTTTACAGAACTAATATCTTCGATACTTACTTCAGCTTCTATTTGACCCACAATTTACTCCTTTTCCCATATTTCTAGACCTTTACACAACCAGATCCTGACACGTTGGTGCGAGAGAGGGGAGTTGAACCCCTATCCGCAAAATGCGGGCTGGATCCTAAGTCCAGTGCGTCTTCCAGTTCCGCCACTCTCGCGATACATCCTGCCACATATTTTATTAACTACCCCTTCAATTGTCAACAGGGAATAATAATCCTGGCTCTTAAGGTAAAAGTCCAAGAGAGTGAGCCTGTGGCTAATAAGAGCAACCACCGGCAGATTACGGATAAAGTACAAGGTATACAAAATTAAAGGCCGCCATTAAGGCGGTCCTGATTAGATTACTGGTCGGGGCGAGAGGATTTGAACCTCCGACCCTCTGAACCCCATTCAGATACGCTTCCAGACTGCGCCACGCCCCGACTTTTCATCCTGATAAACTACGAAAAAATAACATGTATAATACAACTATGTCAAGCGTTATAACCCCAATGTCAGATAAGAATCAAAAGTGCACTTTTATTAAATGTTAGAGGAATAGCTATAAAATAGATATAACTATTCTCAGAAACTGGACCGTGCAATAAGGTACATGATAGCCTGCAAAAACATTGAGGAGGCAAGGCGAAATGCACAATCCCCTCTGTGCCTGCCTGAGTAGTTACATGTCAATAAGCTTTTGGTTTGACATTTCATACATGTGAAGATAGTATATTTCAAGAGGTTAAAGGTGATGGTCTCGTAAAAAGTCCCTTTAGCCTGTCATTTCGAGTGAAACGAGAAATCTTTATTCTGCAACCTATTGAAAAGATACTTGCATTTGATGAATCATCTCTTGCCGGTTTGTGGGGCAAATACAAAAATAAAATGGAACAGTTTGATACCACAAAAAAATGGGAAAAAGCGGTTATTATCTTTTTTATTATAAATTCGGTAAGGGTAAAAACCATCTCTTCAATGAGCAGATCATACATCGTCAGGAAAACGAGCCTGACGATAAGAAAACCCAGAACAGCAAGCCCCCATATCTGAAACTTGTCAAATGATCAAAGAAAAATCCGCACTCAAAAGAATAGAAGAACTTCAAGATCTAATCAACTATCATAATAAGCGCTATTATCAATTTGATGATCCTGAAATATCGGATGCTGAATATGATAAGTTGATGACAGAATTGATTCAACTTGAAAATACATACGCCGATCATATCGATTCAACTTATTCTCCAACCCAGCGTGTCGGAGCAGCACCTCTTGAAAAATTTGATACATTCACCCATCTTACACCTATGCTGAGCCTTTCAAATGCCTTTTCTAAAGATGACATCCTGGATTTCAACGAGCGCATAAACAGATTCCTGGATAACGCGAAAGATATTTCCTTTGTTGTCGAACCAAAGCTTGATGGTGTAGCGGTTAATTTGATTTACGAAGGTGGAACTTTTACCGCCGGAGCAACCAGGGGTGATGGAACGGCAGGTGAAAATGTTACGCGAAACCTTAAGACAATACACTCTCTTCCATTACAAATAAAAAACGCTTCAGATATCCCTGATAAAATTGAAATTCGTGGAGAAGTTATTATAGGAATCGATTCCTTCAAAAAACTCAATAAACGCAGGAGTGATGCCGGAGAAACCGCCTTTGCGAATCCGAGAAACGCGGCGGCCGGATCGCTGCGCCAGTTAGACTCCAAGGTCACATCAAAAAGACCGCTTGATATTTTTTGCTATGCTATTGGTTATGCAAAAGGTAAAACATTTAAGAATCAATGGGAGATTCTCCAGACCCTTGCGGGCTGGGGTTTCAAAGTTAATCCTCATGTTAAACAAACAGGGAATATAAATGAGTGTATTCAATACTATGATGAGATGACCCTTTTGAGAGAAGATCTGCACTATGAGATCGATGGTATCGTCATAAAAGTTGATTCTCTGGAAACCCAGGCCCGCCTGGGTGCTGTTTCAAGAAGCCCTCGCTGGGCCATTGCCTGCAAATTCCCGCCCACTCAGGCTACAACGAGCATAGAAAATATTATTATACAGGTTGGCAGAACAGGTGTCCTTACCCCCGTTGCAAAAATGAAACCCGTACCGATTGGCGGTGTGACGGTAAGCAGCGCAACATTGCATAACCAGGATGAAATAAATAAAAAGGATATCCGCATTGGCGACACGGTAATCGTGCAAAGAGCCGGTGATGTAATTCCGGAAGTCGTAAAAGTTATAAAACCTCAGCGTACGGGCAGTGAAAGGATCTTTCACATGCCGGATACATGCCCTTCATGTGGCTCCAGAGTGGTTCGTCTCGAAGGCGAGGCAGCCTGCAGGTGTATTAATTTTGATTGTCCGGCCCAGATCAGGGAAAATATCAAACATTTTGTGTCCAGGGGCGCCATGGATATAGAAGGATTGGGTGAAAAAATAATATCACAGCTGCTTGATGAAAATATTATTAACGATCCTGCAGATCTCTATTATCTCACTAAAAAAGATTTAATCGTGCTGGAACGAATGGCAGATAAGTCGGTTGAAAACCTGCTGGCTTCAATTGAAAGATCAAAAAGTCCTCCTCTGGAAAAATTTATTTTCGCCCTGGGAATCAGACATGTGGGAGAACATATATCAAAAATCCTGACAAAAGAATTTTTCACCCTGGATAATCTGATAAAAGCAACAGCGGACGAATTAACTTCCATCAAAGAGATAGGGCCTGAGGTTGCGGGAAGCATCACAAAATACTTCCGACTTTCTTCCAATTCTAAAATGATTGAAAAACTCAGGAAGGCTGGGGTAAAACCACAAGATGCGACCGAGAAAAAACCATCTGAACTTACAGGAAAATCTTTTCTCTTCACGGGAACACTTGAAAGTTTCCCGAGAAGCAAAGCCAGGGACATTGTTGAATCCTTAGGCGGAAATGTTTCAGTTTCGTTAACAAAAAATACCGATTACGTTGTTGTTGGAAAATCACCAGGTTCCAAACTCGGCAAGGCGCAACAATTAAATATAACTACAATATCTGAGGATGATTTCCTGGAATTGATAAAGGAAACATCGTAATGAAAAGAGTTCACATTTTTGTATCCGGAAAGGTTCAGGGGGTATGCTACCGGGCAGAAACCCGGCGTTATGCCAAAAGTTTCAATCTGAAAGGCTGGGTAATGAACCTCGGAGACGGCAGAGTAGAATGCGTTTTCGAAGGGAAAGAAGAAAACGTCAACAAAATAATAGAATGGTGTAAAATTGGTCCAGACTTTTCCTCTGTACAAGAGGTCAAAATCACAGAGGAACTCTTCACGGGAAATTTTACTGATTTTAGCGTCAGGTACTAATGCGGCAAAGCCGCAAAGGTTCAAGGTCAAAGGCTAAAGGCTAAAGGTTTTTCCTTGCTCCTTGATCCTTGTTTTGTAAACGTTCACGAAACGTTGAAATTAGAAAATAGAAACTGGAAATTTGGCCTTCATACTTTATGTATTGTCAAGGTTTGGTCGAGTGGTTAACTGTAATTCCTTTTGTAAACTCGTTTCATCCCTGCCTGTGCGTGCCCCTGTCTGCCGTACTGGCACAGGCAGGCGCCCGTAGACAGGTCTCCCAAATTTTTCTACTTTCCAATTTCAAGTTTCAAGCCGTGGACGGCTACCTTGTTTTTTACTGCCTGCGCCAACAGCGATGAGTTCTGCTATAAACTGAAGTATTTTCCATCCCTTGTTCAATCAGTTATCTTTTCCGGGGTGATTATTTCTTCTTCATCAAGTGTTGCCTCTGCAATGCCTCTTTGCTTTCTCAAATCTTCAATCTGTCTGAGGGGGCGTTCAAGCTGATTGCGGCGGGTTGAAATCAGCGCGTTATATTCCTTCTGGGCATCTTCTATTTTCCGCCCCATCTTTTCCATTGAACCTACGAAAGCTCCCCACTGTTTATCAAACGCACCAAGAAGTGACATGATTTGAGCCGCCGTCTTTTCCAGATTAAAATTATCCACTGCCTGTGTTATGACAGCCAAAACTGCATACAACGTTATGGGTGAGCAGAGAATGACCTTATTTTTTAATGCTTCGTCCATGAGAAATCTATCGCTCTCATTGATAAAAGAATACACCTGCTCATTCGGTATGAAAACTATTACATAATCGACTGTGTTTTCTTCAGGGTTTATATAATCTCTTGTCGTTACTTCTTTAATTCTGTTTTTAACATCTCTTACAAATTGATTTTGATATTTATCTCTTTCTATTTTTACTTCCGCTTCAAGATACCGCAGATAGTTATCTAAAGGAAATTTTACGTCCATGTTTATCTTAAGTTCGTGTGGTAACAGGAAGGTATAATCAGGGCGCGTATTAACCGTTTCCATAGTCTTTTGTTTAATATAGTTGATTCCTTCTACAAAACCGGCAAGTCTCAAAACATCTTCGGCCATTCGCTCACCCCATTGTCCGCGCACTTTTGTGCTTGCCAGCGCCGCCTTCAGATGCCCCGTAGTTTCCTGAAGCTTCCTTGTCTCCTCAGCAGTAAACCTTAATTGATTTGTCAGTTCTCCAAACTTCTGTTCCCTGTCTTTCTCCAGTTTGATTACAAGACCCTGAACATTTTGTAAATCTCCTTTCATTGCTTCAAGAGTCTGGTCAATCAGTTTTTTCTTTCCCTCGAGTTCTTGTTCTCCCGATTGTGTTTGTTTTGACAGGTTTTCATTGGCAAGCTTCAGAAATTCCTCGGTATTCCTTGACAAAGCATCCAGTGAAAGAGACCCGAATGACTCCTTTATCTTATTGATTAGTACCTCCAGGTCCTGTACTTTCTGAGACTCAGTTTCTGAGATTAACTCCCGTGCAATTGCTTTGGCTTCCTTTCTTTTTAGAGCATAAACTATAAATACAATAACTGCTCCAAAAAATGCACCGGCAATAAAAACGACCAAATATTCCATATAAACAATCCTTAACAAAATCTACTGCGGCAAAGCCGCAAAGGTAAAAGGCGAAAGGCACAAGGTTCAAGGTTTTTCCTTGATCCTTGTGCCTTTTCACTGCCGGTATCAACATCTGCGCAAAAAACGCAGTTGTTGAAAATAAAGACTCTAAATGTACGCCGCACAAACAATCCCGCAGATTGACCTGTCTGCGTACGGCAGACAGGAGCACGCACAGGCAGGCGCAGAGATTGCGGGAAAGGGCCATTTCTGAATGGAAACTAATTAAGACCCATCCCAATAACCAAACCTATAGCAATACCCAGCCCGATAAATATGGAGCCCACCACGATCCCAACGGCTATGTTTTTTTCTGATAACTGTCTGGAAGTATCAAACGGCGTTATTTTATCGAATATTCTGTATCCGATCATCATAAATACGAGTGTCATCAATGCTCCGAATATGGCATAAACAAAATTCAATAATGCGATGGAAAGCTCCATTACCTTAATACCCCCTTAATCTTATTAATTTTTCTGACATAACCAATTGTTTCTGCACTCCGTTTGCGTGTTACTTCAGGCAACGTTTGTGTCACAGATCTCCATAGATTCGGATTCAGTTCTTTTCTTTCTGCTATCTTCTGTGCTTTGATAATATTTCCCCTGCCGGAATTATAAGATCCAAACATGAAATCAAGTCGGTCTTGAAACGAACGTTCAGCCTTCCATATTTTCCACAGCGTCCTGTTATAATAAATGCCGGCGGCTATATTCCAGCGCGGCTGTTCTCTGCTGCCTCTTATATATGTGTTTTTTCTGGTGATTTCTTTAAAGGTCCTGGGCATAATCTGCATAATACCTGAAGCACCGACATGTGATTTAGCCTTTGGCTGCAATCTCGATTCTGCAACAGCTTGAGCTTTGAAATAACGCCAGTCAAAGCCGGGACCAAAGTATCTCTTTGAATACTTTGAAAAGTATCTGTCATATCTTACTACTTTGTTATATCGTTCAAAGGCTTGCACCTGAAACGGTATAAGAATCAATACAACAGTAATAAAAATTTTCTTTACCATTTTGTCTCCTGCAAAACATATTTGTATCGCGAAAGCACGAAAGTATGAAAACACGAAAGAAAAGAGATTACCATAATATAAAAATATTGCGTCCGGGTGTCAAAGAAAAAGATGACCCTGTCAGACAAAAAACTTAAGTACATTGTTTTTTTACCGATTTAAATATGACAGTCTCGTAAAAAGTCAAACTTCCCCTCTCCTGGCGGGAGGGGATTAAGGGGAGGGGGACGTAAGTACATGAAATGGTGTTGTATTCACCCCCCCCCTAACCCTCTCCCTTCAAGG
>JGI24025J20009_10000455_pt1 | contig 31734 bp, 32 predicted proteins | sample Cruoilmetagenom3_FD_20009 | JGI IMG/M metagenome (IMG submission 20009) | reverse complement strand
GTAGAAGCTGTTAATGCAGCGAAAGAACAAGGAACAAGAAATGGAAAATAAGAAGCGCGAATGGAACCAGCCTGAGGTTTGCGATGTGGACACGGCGCCGTCCAGCATTGCATCGAGCGCTGGCCAGCTTACAGATGGGACCACAACTTTCGGCGCAACGAGTTAGCTGCCCTCGTTACGGTAGAGCTGCAAACGACACCTGAGGGGTTTGGCGGCTCAACAAGCTAGGCGATCTATTGTGACAGCTCATCAACTTGTTTGCTGAGCTTTCGCGACAATCCCAGCGCAAACAACGCCTCTGCCAACACGAACAGCGGCCCAACCAGCAGGCTGCGCAAATCGTCCACGAAGGCAGGCTTACGGCCTTCGTAATGATGGCCGAGGAACTGGAGCGCCCAGCCCACCACAAACAGGCCGATGCCGCCGCCGAGCCATGCTGCGGTTGAGATCGCTGCGATCTGTGCGCCGATGGCAACGAAAATCGCCAGCAGCAATGTCATCAACAGGCCGATCTTCAGGTCGAGCTGCAAGTACCAAACCGCAGCAAACGCGCTCAACACGATGGCCGGTGTGAAACCCAATCCGGCCACGCTGAAAACTGGCCGCGCCAGCAACATCATCAACGCCAGAACGATCATCGGAATGCCCATTGCATGGGTCAACACATTGCGGTGATCGCGGTGATATTCGCCATAATTGGCGAGGTGCTCAGCAAGCGTCATGTCGGCATCCTTCTCTCTTGCGCGGCAGAGTGAATGCGCGGGCGGTAAAGTCAAGGCTTGCCCCGCCTTGCCTACACTGCCCGGAACCGGCGATGCAGCAGCAATGAGCACCGCCTTCAGCTGCCTTTCGCATCACCAAAACCTGCCCTTTCGGCATCGCCAGAATTTCCTCCTCTTGGACAGTGCTCCATGTGCTCCACAATACACCGCCGTGGCATCCTTCCGCCCCACCCCAATTCACTTGCGTTTCGCACCCGTTTCGCCTAGGCGCGCACCCGTTCGACGGACAGATCACATGTTCGCGGATGGCAAGCCAGCATGGCCGGGTCTCCTACCGGGGCGCAACGCCGCCCAAGCCTGCTGTTTTTGCCATTTGCAACCTGCCTGTTTGAAGAGCGCCTTTGCGGCACGAGGTCGCAGGGGCAGTTCGGCCTCTTGGCCCGCCTTTCGCAATCCCGCGAGCGGCGGAGAAAGACCCCGGGGCATACCCGGTGGCCGGTCAAAACGTTTGATTAGGACTACACACCACATGGCAACTAGCGCCAATCCGACCCGCGATGATTTCGCGGCAATGCTCGACGAACAGCTTGGCGGAGCCGATGGCGGCTTCGAAGGCCGCGTCGTCAAGGGCACCGTCACCGCCATCGAAAATGGCATGGCAGTCATTGATGTCGGCCTCAAATCTGAAGGCCGCGTCAATCTCAAAGAATTCGAACGCGGCGAAGGCGACCAGGATCTGGCCGTTGGCAGCGAAGTTGAAGTGTTCGTCGACCGTGTCGAGAACGCCGACGGCGAAGCAATGCTCAGCCGTGACCGCGCCCGCCGCGAAGCCGCATGGGACAAGCTGGAAAACGAATTTGGCGAAAGCGCCCGCGTTGAAGGCCGCATCTTCGGCCGCGTAAAGGGCGGCTTCACCGTCGATCTCGACGGTGCTGTGGCCTTCCTCCCCGGTTCGCAGGTCGATATCCGCCCCGTGCGCGATGTCACTCCGCTGATGGACATGCCGCAGCCCTTCCAGATCCTCAAGATGGACCGTCGCCGCGGCAATATCGTTGTTTCGCGCCGTGCCGTTCTGGAAGAAACCCGCGCCGAACAGCGCAGCGAGCTGATCGACAAGCTGGCCGAAGGTCAGGTTGTCGACGGCGTCGTCAAGAACATCACCGATTACGGTGCCTTTGTTGATCTGGGCGGTATCGACGGCCTGCTGCATGTCACCGACATGAGCTACAAGCGCGTCAACCACCCCAGCGAAGTGATCGAAATCGGTCAGACCGTGACCGTGCAGATCGTCCGCATCAATGCCGAAACTCAGCGTATCTCGCTTGGCATGAAGCAGCTGGAAAGCGATCCGTGGGAAGGCGTTGGCGCCAAATATCCGGTTGGCATCAAGGTTAACGGCACTGTCACCAACATCACCGAATATGGTGCATTCGTGGAACTGGAAGCAGGCATCGAAGGCCTCGTCCATGTTTCCGAAATGAGCTGGACCAAGAAGAACGTCCACCCCGGCAAGATCGTTTCGACTTCGCAGGAAGTGGAAGTCATGGTTCTGGAAGTGGACGCCGACAAGCGCCGCATCAGCCTTGGCCTCAAGCAGGCTCAGCGCAATCCGTGGGAAGAATTCGTCGACAACCACCCGATTGGTGCGACGGTCACCGGCGAAGTCAAGAACGCCACCGAATTCGGCCTGTTCATTGGCCTTCCGGGCGACGTCGACGGCATGGTTCACATGTCGGACATCGCATGGGGAATTTCGGGCGAAGACGCGCTGGCGCTGCACCGCAAGGGTGAAGAAGTTCAGGCCGTCGTTCTCGACATCGATGTCGAGAAAGAACGCATCAGCCTGGGCATGAAGCAGCTTGAAAAGGGTGCTCCGGCCGAAGGCGGAGTGGGCGATAGCCTGCGTCGCGGCGAAGTTGTCACCGTCACTGTTCTCGAAGTTCGCGATGGCGGCCTCGAAGTGCAGGTTGGCGAAGACGGCGCAACCGGCTTCATCAAGCGTTCGGACCTTGGCCGTGATCGTGACGAACAGCGTCCCGATCGTTTCCAGACCGGTCAGAAGATCGATGCCATGGTTACTGGCTTCGACCGTTCGAAAAAGCCCAACTTCTCGATCAAGGCGCATCAGATCGCCGAAGAGAAGGAAGCTGTGGCACAGTTCGGTTCGGCCGACTCCGGTGCATCGCTCGGCGACATCCTCGGCGCTGCTCTGAAGAAGGACGAAGCGTCCGAAGAGCCGAAGAAGGAAGAAAAGCCAGCGAAGAAGGCCGCGAAAAAGCCTGCCAAGGCAGAAGACGCCGAGAAGGCTGACGATGCTGAGAAGGCTGACGAAGCTGAAAAGGCTGAAGACAAGGGTGAAGACAAGGAGTAATCCTCCTTCCATCCGAAGCCTAAGAAAGGCCCGTCTGCGCGAACCGCAGGCGGGCCTTTCCTACATTGGCCAAGCGTGTAGACTGTTCGCATGGCTGAACTCGCCAAACCGAAACACGCCGCCTGCCAATGCGGTGCCCTGACCGCCACCATCGCACCGCGCGCGGAAGCGATGACAGTTGCGTGCCATTGTCTCGCCTGTCAGCAGCGCAGCGGATCGCCCTTTGGCGTCATCGCCTATTTCCCGAAGCAGGACGTGACGCTGGCGGGCGACGCACAGCAATTCAGTCGCACCACCGATGAAGGGCGCGATTTCACCAGCGCATTCTGCCCAAATTGCGGCAGCACAGTATGGGCGCTGGCGAGCAAATATCCCGACATGATCGGCGTGCCCATCGGGGCCTTCGCCGATCCCATGTTCGGCAAACCCGAACGCTCGGTATTCGAGCGGAGCAAGCATTACTGGGTCGCACTTCCGGCTAATGTGCCGCGTCATCCAATGGGGAGGAATACATGAGCACCGACATCGCGATCCATCAGTTCCCGTGTCTACAGGACAATTACGGCTTTCTGGTCCATGATTTGGAAAGCAAGGAGACGGCCTGCGTCGACACGCCCGATGCCGCCGAATGCCTCGCTCAGGCGGAAAAGCGCGACTGGAAAATCACGCAGATCTGGAACACCCATTGGCACCCNGATCACGCGGGNGGCAACGACGCTGTCCGCGCGGCAACCGGATGCAAGATCATCGGCCCGCAGGCAGAGGCNGACAAGATCGGCCATCTCGACCGCGGCGTGCGCGATGGCAATCTGGTGAAACTGGGTCAGCACACGGCGCAAGTGCTCGACGTGGGAGGTCATACCGGCGGACACATCGCCTACAACCTTATCGATTATGAAGTCACTTTCGTGGGTGACGCGCTGTTTGCGCTTGGCTGCGGCAGGATGTTCGAAGGCACGCCGGAGCAGTTCTGGAACAGCCTGTCCAAACTCAAGAAACTGCCCGAAGAAACCCTGATGTTCTGCGCGCATGAATATACGCAGGCCAATGCCGCCTTCGCGCTTCATGCCGATCCCGACAATGAAGTTCTGCAGGAATATGCCCAGTGGATTGAGGAGAAACGCAAGGAAGGCGCGCCGACCGTACCCTTTGGCCTCGAACGTGAGCTGGAGACAAACCCCTTCCTGCGGGCCGACGATCCCGACATGATGGCGCGCTGGGGCGGCAATGCGCCGCACGAAACCTTCGCCGCGCTGCGGGCGGCAAAGGATGCGTTCAAGGGATGAGGCTTTGGCGAGCGCCCGGAGGCTACTGCGCTAGTCGTTCAGGACGAAGGTAACCTTCAACGTGCAGCGCCATTCGGTGACGGCGTTGTCGTTGACGGTGCATTTGATGTCGCTGACCCAAACGCCGGTAATTCCGTGCAGCGTCTTGGAGGCGCGGGCGACGCCTTCTTTCACGGCATCTTCGATCCCGACAGTGGACGACGCGATGATTTCGGTGACTTTTGCTACGGACATGGTCTCTCTCCTTTTGTGATAGGTACTTCACCAAAGGTGGGAGGCCGCAATTGTTCCGCGATGCGTGCTTAACCCGCCAGTACAAAGCCCACGAAAGCCACCGCGCCAAGCGCGCTGCTGGTCAGGGTGATGCGCCGCAAAGCCCTGACCTGAAGGCCCATGGTCACGCCGCTTGCGACAAGCAGGAACAGGACCAATGCGAGCATTGTCGCGTATATCTTGAACCACACGCTGCCCTTGGCCTTGTGCAATTGCACGAGCCACCGGTGCAGTGTGGCTTCCTTCACCGCGACTTCGGCAATCATCGGATCGTCAGTCGCGCTGACGGAGGCTTCACTGCGGGCACCGCCCCAGCTAAGCGACTGCTCGAGCCCTTCACCGCTGGTGCTCAACGCACCGCTCGGCTCGGGCAGGTCCTGCGCTGCCAGGCCAGCAAGTGCCGCATCGCGCAGCCCGGCCTCGCCTTGCGCAGCATAGGGTTGCTCCAGCGTCACCATCTCGGTGCTCTCGCGCCACTCACCCTTATTGCCCCAGGTGTAGAGTCCGCCGGTAATGAGGAACATCAGCACCGCCGGGAACATGAAGGCAGCGGCGATCAGGTGGAGCTTGGTGAGAAGAGCGCGATTCATTGGTAATCCTTATTGCGATTTGATCGCAATAGCGTGCCGCGCGAGAAAGCCAACAAAAAAGCGCGCCAAATCCGGAGATTCAGCGCGCCTTTGAAATTCAGTCTAGCAACGAACCTAAAGCTGGCCGATCACCTCATCCGCCAGTGCCTTGTCGGCGGCGGCATCGTGGTTCTCGCTAATCAACTTGGCAGCGGCAGCAGTCGAGGCATCGGCGGCCTTGGCGCGCAGCTCTGCAACGGCCTGACGCTCTGCAGCAGCGATCTTGTCTTGCGCCATGCGTTCGCGCCGGGCGATCATTGCCGCAGTATCTTCCTTCGCCTTGGCGACGATGCCGTCCGCTTCCTTCTTGGCATTGTCGAGCATCGCTTCGGCGTCTTTCTCGGCGCCAGCGATCTTGTCGGCATATTCCTTGCGGAGCGCTTCTGCCTCAGCACGAAGCTGCTTGGCCTCGTCGAGGTTGTCCTTGATCGCCTTGATCTTGTTGTCGAGGCCGCCTGCGATGGTCTTGTGAACCTTCGCGCCGAAGATTGCGAACAGCAGCAGCACGGTCATCGCGATGGCGACCCACTGATACGGCTCCATGCCGATCAGCGTGGGGTTGATATGCGGCTCAGCTGTGCCTTCCGCAGCTTCCACAAAGACCTCTGCAGGTTCTGCTTCAAACACTTCAGGAAGTTCGTGGGTGTTTGCGTTAGCCATGGTTCAAGGCCTCCTTCACGGCGGACTTGGCAGCGGTCTTGGTGACGCTCACATTGGCGAGGCGTGCAGCAATGTCCTGCGCAGCTTCGGCAGCGACGCCTTCGATCTCGGCAGCGGCTTCGGCGCGGCTGGCAGCGATGCGCTGTTCGGCCTCTTCCAGCTGCGCGTCGATCCCGGCCTGCACCTTGGCGAGCTTCGTCTCGGTCGACTTCTGCGCCTTGGCCTTAGCCTTGCCGACCAGTTCCTGCGCCGCCTCACGATTGGCGTTTTCACGCTGGCGCCAGGCTTCCTCCGCCTCATCCGCCGCATCGCGGGCAGACTGGGCAGCGGCAAGATCGCTGGCGATCTGCGCATCGCGCATACCGACAGTTGCCATCACCTTGGGCAACATGCCCTTGCCGATGACGAAGAACACGAATCCAAAGGTCACCAGCAGCCAGAACAGCTGGCTGGACCAGATTTCGGACATTTGGGCTATCTGAGGCATGGACGGATTCCGTCTGTAGGCGAAAAGTCAGGGTAAATTACCGGCCGGACGCGAACCGCCCGACCGGCAAATTGCTTCAGACGAAGAGGATGATCATCGCCACAACGAATGCCAGCAGGCCGAGAAGCTCGGCAGCGGCAAAGCCGATGAACAGGCGACCCTGCTGACCGTCTGCGGCACCCGGGTTGCGCAGTGCGCTTTCGAGGAACGAGCCGAACACGTTACCCACGCCCAGCGCGGCCATGCCAGCACCGATTGCAGCGAGACCGGCACCAACCATCTTGGCAGCTTCGAGATCCATGAGATAATCCTTTCAAGTGAACTTAAAAATTAGAAGAAAATTGGGTAAATAAAACGACTTAGTGCAAATTCTCGGCATCGTTGATGTAGAGCGAAGCGAGAAGTGCAAAAACATAGGCCTGAATGCCCGCGACCAGAATTTCCAGCGCGGAAATGCCGATCATCAGGACGAAGCTGGGAATGCCGACCAGGAAACCAAAGCCGACACCGGCATTCCAACCATTGATGACAAAGCCCGAAAGCACCTTCAGCAGCACGTGACCCGCCATCATGGCGACGAACAGTCGCAGCGCGAGGCTGAAGGGACGCACGAGGAACGAAATCAGTTCAATCGGGAACAGGATCGGGATCATCGGCAGCGGCGTACCATGCGGCACGAACAGGCTGAAGAAATGCAACCCATGCTTCCAGAAACCCACAATCAGGACGATGGAAAAGCTCATGATCGCCAGCACGCCGGTAACGGTGAAGTGGCTGGTGAATGTGAACGGGTGAATGCCAAACAGGCCCACCGGCAGCAGGCCGAGCAGGTTCGCGAACAGAATGAACATGAACAGGCTGAAGATGTAAGGCACATATTTGCGCCCCGCTTCGCCAATATTGGCGTCGAGCATATCTTCGATAAAGCCGGTGAAGGTTTCCACAGTCATCTGCCAGCGACCGGGCACCAGTTCACGCTTCATCCCGCCGAGCATGAAGATGAACAGCACCACAGCAGTGATGGTCATCCACAGGGCGGAATTGGTGTAGGCAATATTATATCCCGCAATGTTCCAGCTTTCACCGAGCAATGGCTCGACGGTGAACTGGTACATCGGGTCGACTTTTGCCGTTTCGGCTTCGCCTGCCACGTTTGTCAAATCCCTTGCACTTCTCGATGTCGCGACCCGTAGAGCATATTACTCATCAGTGCCGCTACTGGACGTTCGAATGATATTCCTGAAGGCGACCACTATTCCGAGGAACAGACCCACCAACAAGGCCCCTGGGTTGAGATTGAAGAACCATCCGATGGTCCAGCCAACAACAACACCGCCGAAAAGCCCACCTAACAGATCAGCTAGAGCCCGGTTGCCCGCTTTGTAGCTGGCATCGGACCCTTTGACCTGCGGCCGGTTGCGCTGCTCTTCACGCTCTCGTGCGGCACTGAGCCGCTCTTCGAGCGCGTCGATCCGCGCATCCTCACCGATGGGTTCCCGTTCGGGCGTTTCATCGCTCATGCTTAGGGCCTTTATGACAAGGATTTCGCAAGCGCAACAAAGTGCCCGCCGAGGGCGCCGCCCCCTTAGATGGGGGGTATAGGCGAGTCAACCGGTGTAGGGGTGGAAAAGAGGATTAGGCTGAGGTCTAGCTCTGGCAATTTCCACTCCAAACTGAATGGCAAATTTTGAGGTGGAAAGCGGACTTCTGAAGGAATGGCGCAAACAGTTTGCTAGCTAGGTCTCTAGCGACGCACGATTCTCACAAGAACTGCTTCTACTTGCCGGTTTTGGCCTCTGGTCCCGCAATATTGGCCGTTACTGTAGACTTGAGAGTCTCCCTGACCCGAAATGTGGCATTGATACTCAACATCGTAGAACCGCGCGGCGGCCCCGGTCAGCCGAATAGCAAAACCTTCCATCTGCCGCCCTTCGCCGCGACTCCCGCAAAATTCGCCTTCTTGTAGGTAAGGTGAATCGCCGGTGTTCGATAGATGACACATATATTCTAAAGAGAGATCATGCTTCGTCGCATCAACATTGATCTGAAAGCCCTCTGCTTGCAGAGACTGGCCTCTGGTTCCGATCCAACTGCCTTCGCGGCCAGTAACGTCGCCGGTCGACTCAACATGCACCATGACATCAAGTCGGGGCATGAGCCCGTTGCTTTCATCCTGCGCCTTAGCCTGCACTGCAGTTGATATGGCAAGAGAAGCAAGTAGCACTCGCAAAAGCCTCATTACGATGTCCTTTATTATTGTTGAACCCTCAAACAGACATTACTCTGGGGACGGAAGCCTCACTGCTAACTGTCATCTCCGCTAAAGCAAGAGCGAAGGACCCGAAGGGGATGTCCGCAATTGGGTCGTAAGCAGACGTTAGACTAAGGACAACGCGGATCGCGCTGCGCTGGCCCATCGCCGCGCCGCACCCAGCTGCCGCTTGGTGCCTGATACATCTCACCCGGCGTCGTGCGGGAAATCGCCATACACCCTGCGGTGAAGGCGTATTCTTCCAATGTTGCTTCTTCGGCCCGCGCCCGCTGGGTATATACGGCGCGGCGGCGGATATTGATATCGTCAACAACGCGCTGCAATTCAGGCGTCGAAGCGCCGACAATGCCGATATAGCCGTCCATCTTCTCGCCCACTTGCCCATTGGCGCGGGCGGCGGCGTAAGCGGGGTCGCGCTGCGCCATGGCGGGAGCAGCGACCAGGCCGACGGCCAGTGCGGCTCCGATAGCGGTCAACAGTTTCTTACGCATTGTCATTCGTTCTACTCCGGGTCGCCGATCAGAAAATGTCGGCATTCTCGTCAATCGTGTTCTGGGCGTCGTCCGCCAGACGGTAAATCACTTCCTGCGTGATGTTGATGTTGAGTTCGATCACAATCGGCTCGTCAGGCGCTTCGAGGTTGATGCACCCGGCCAATGGGATCGCTCCCAATATCGCCACCACAGCCACCGCGCGCTTTGCCCCTGTCATCGAAGCAGTATGCGCGCCATGGGCGCTTTTCGTCAATTTCGCGTCTGTCATAGCTCGGGCTCACTTTCCGGGGGCTGAATGCCGGGTTCATTGTTTTCAAGGAATTCGAGGAGTTCGCGTTCGGCCTCTTGCGCCGCCTGCGCATCCATCTCATCGACAGTGTCCTGATCGACCGTTTGGCGCAGCCGCGTGCCGTCATCGGTCATCAGACCCAGATCACGCGGATCACGCAGGGAGGCAGGATCATACATCGCCCGCAGCGAAGTGATGAGCTTGTAGAAAGGCGCGCGGATATTGATGCGCAGGTCAATCGGCAGGTCTGCCACCGCGCGGGTGACGATATTGCCCTCAGCGCTTTCACCCTGCCCGATGCCGGTGAAACGCACGCGGGTGACCAATTCGCCAATCAACGGGCCGTTCATGTCGATTTCCATCGCGTCGTAGCGCAAATCGCGCAGCGCAGCGAAAGCGTAATTGGCGAAGAAGGACATGTCCTCATAGGTCAAGTCGCCGATGTAGGAGAGGTTACCGCCGGGTGCGCGCGACTGCAGCGCACCGCTCACAAGCTGACCGTTGCCATCGGCATCGAAGACGATGGGAATGGTGCCGTCGAACGTGCCGGTCGCGGCGAGATTGCCGAGTTCCATGTGCTCGATGAACCGCGCGGCCTCCAGCCCGGTGATCTCCATCACATAGGTGCGGCTTTCCTGCACACCGATATTGATCTCGACCGGGCGCATGACGAGCGTTCCGCCCATAAAGGGCCAGCTTCCGCCAGTAACATTCAACTGCTCTCCATTAAGGAGCTGGAAGCCGACTTCGCCATTGTTCACTTCGATGCCCGGATTGACCGCGGCGACCGTGATGCGCTGGTCAGGTGCGGTTGTCAGGCCAAGGAGGTCGGTAAACACGACCGTACCGCTTGCACCTTGCACAGGACCAAAGGCTGCGGCGAGATCGAGCGAATTGCTGGAGAAAGTGCCGCTGCTAGCGATGGTATTGGCATCCCATGCAAAGCGCCCCTCGCCCGCCACCGTGCCTTCCACATTGGCGACCACACCCAGCGCGAGGCGCGAGAGATCAAGCGGCTGGAAGCCATCGCGGAACGTCAGCGCGTCAATCGCAAGGTCCGCGCCGCCTGTGCTGGTGGTAAGGTCATGGCGGATATCAACCCCGCTGACGACCGTGCCAGTGCCAGGATGGCGCAGGAGCGCATCGGCGGTCACCACATTGTCGGCCAATGTCAGGCTTGCACCCTGCGCGGAGAGCGGTTCGAACCGGTCGTCCTGCTCACGATCTTCAAGCGTAAAGCTGGCATCGCTGAGCAGGAGCTGGTCATTATCGTAACGCCACGCGCCACCCGCACCGAAAATGTCGAGCGGGATTTCGGCGAGCAGCACATCGGCGCCGGTAAATTCTCCGCCGATGGCATCTGCCGACATATCGGCGCGCAGATCGGTGATGGTGAAGCGCTGGGCGCTGCCCACAGGGCCAAGCGCGATATCGAGATCGCGGGCCGAGAGCGCTCCCGGATAGGCAAATCCCACAGGCCCGCTTCGCAGCCGCATTGGCGTGCCCGCCAACTCGCCCGCCAGATCAAGCAACGTCGCGCCCGCCGCCAATCGCAACCCGCCAGCGCCATAACGCAGGATCGGGCGACCCGTTGGCGGGCAGAGGGTGAGCGTTTNGCGGGAAAGTGTCAGATTGGAGACTTCCAGCCGGTCAAAGCCGATGTTGCGGCACCCGTTCCACAGCGCCAGCGCGCCATCCGTGCCGATAGTGCCGTCGATGGGGAGCGCCAGCCCTTGCGCGAATCCGCCCGGCAGCGGGCCGCTGGCAAGCGCCCTACCTTCCAACGCAATGCGCCCATTGCGGCCTTGCAGAACGCTTAGCTGCGGAATGGCGAGCCGCGCATCCCCAGCCGAATATTCGCGCATCGCCAACCGCATTTCGAGTGCGCCATTGCTGCCCTGCTCCATCAGCCCGGTGATTTGCGGCAGGCCAGCGCCGCCGCTCGCCAGATTGCCGGAGAATCGCGGCAGGCCCTGTCCGCCCAATGCAAATCGTGCGCGCGAAAGCGACAGAATGGTCGCCCCATCTCCGCCGCGCAGCCGCGCCTCGGGGAGGGTAATACTGGTCAGATCACCCATGCTGCGCGCGTCGAAAGCCGCGGAAAGCGTGCTGCCCCGCATAGCGCGCGCCAGATTGCTGCGAAACTTGTCCAACAATGGCGCGGCGAGTGTGCCATCCGAAGCCACGGCGGCGGCGGAAAGCTGCGCGTCGACATCTGTGCCAAGCGCGATTCCAGCGCCCGCCAAATCACCATCGACGCTGATCCGCGCAAACTGCTCGGCAGTGCGCAAGCGTCCGTTCAGCGACACCTCCGCAGCGCTGACCATCGGAGACTCAAGTGCGCTGGCGGTCACATCATACAGAGCGTTCAGATCACCATCGCGCCAGCTAAATTGCCCTTCGCCTTGGATACCTGCAATGCGCGCCGACGCGAAGGCACCCCGCCCCGTAGTCACGCCGTAGGAGCCTTCGAGATCGAGGAGATTGCGATCAACCCGCGCTTCGATCTGCAATGCGCCTTCATTCAGTGTCAGACGCTGTTGAGGGCAAGCGAGGTCGCCGAATCGTAGTGGACCCGCAAAAATCGGCCGTTCAGCATCGATGGACAATTCGCCATAGAGTGTCGGTGTGTCGAGCGTGCAGCCGGGCAGTGCCAATTCCTCTGCCACCGCCGCCAACTCGGCTCGGAAACCACCGCGCAAATGGCCGCCGCCGGCCAGTTTCAGGCCAATGTTGCCGTAATCGCTTTCGAGCAGGCCGCGACCATCTTCGATCACCAGCACGGCGTCGGGGAATTCGATCGGATCTGCATCCTCCCCGCCAAACAGCAGCGGATCGAGGTCGCCAAAGCTCAGCGTGCCGTCACGATAGGTGCCGAAGATACGCGGACGGACCAGCCTGATATCTGTCAGATCGGGCAAGCCAAGACGCGGCGTGATGCCAAGCTCCAACCGCTCGATTGTAACATCGGGATTGGCCGGATCGCCAATCACCAGATTGCGCAAGACCTGCCGCGTGGGAGAGATGCTGTCTATCTCATAGCTCGCCCGGATATCGTTTTCGGCAAAGGTATCGGCGATGAAGCTGTCGGCGATGTTCTCGCGCTGGAGCCAAGCGATCACCAGCGCAAGCAGCAGCAGGCCGACGAAAATGCGTGAGGCACTTCGTAACCAGCGGCGCTTGCGGCCCTGGGGCTCTTGGTCCCCTTGCTTCTCGGCATTTTGCGCCATTCCGGTCACGAGTCTTGCGCGAGCCGCGCGGCAAAGGCAATGCAGTTGGTGCAAAGGGGCAAGGCCAACATGGCGCAAGGTGCAGAAAATCCGCCGGAATCCGCGTCAACTGGCGCTGCGGGCCACCGCGCGCGGTTGCGCGAACGGCTGCTTGGCGGCGGCGCAGAGGCGTTGGCGGATTACGAAGTGCTCGAATATCTGCTGTTCGGCGCGCTCGCTCGCGGAGACACAAAGCCTGCTGCCAAGGCGCTGCTGGCGCGGTTTGGGACGCTGGCAGGCGTTCTGAATGCAGAGGCTGCCGCGCTGAAGCAGGTGAAGGGCGTGTCCGATGCCAGCGTCGGGCAAATCAAAATCGCCGCCCTCGTCGCACGGAGGATGGCGCGCAGTGAAGTCTCAGCAAAACCGGTGCTCGGCAGTTGGCAGGCGCTGCTTGACTACCTCGCCATCGATATGGCGCATCTCACTATCGAGCGCGTGCGGGTGCTGTATCTTGATACCAAGAACCGCTTGGTGCTGGATCACCATGTAGGAGATGGGACGGTGGACGAAGCCGCGATCCACCCGCGCGAAGTTATCAAGCGCGGCCTCGATTGCGGCGCGTCAGCTTTGATTCTCGTGCATAATCACCCCAGCGGCAACCCTGAACCCAGCCGTGCCGATATCCGCATCACGCAGGCCATCAGCGAAGCTGGAAGGCCCCTCGGCATCGCCGTCCACGATCATGTGATCGTCGGAAGTGAGGGCCATGTCTCACTGCGCGCGAAAGGCGTGATCTAACCGCCTCTCAGCTTGGCGGGACAATCCCGTGGCGGGCATAGATAGCTTCCAGCTCGGGAGCCATCAGCAGGCCGGTCGCAACATCATCTGCCCCGCCCGTATCGCCTGCATGGAGCCGGACAATACCGCGCAAATAGTGTGATGCGGCCTGATCTGGCTGAACGTCCAGCACGGCATCGAGATCGGCAATGGCCTCTTCCAACTGTCCCAGCCGGAAATGGATCAAGGCGCGGCTGTCGAGCGCGGAGGACGGGTTGCTGGCGCGTTCGACCGCCTGTGTGCACCGGGAAAGGGCAGAATCGAGTGCAATGGAGAACAGCCCACGGAACCAGCAATCGCCATTGAGAGCGGTGGAATTCTGCGGGAAATCAGACACCAGTTCTTCAATCAGTGCATGGCCGCCCTGCACATCCCCGCCCAGCGCCATGACCGTGCCGAGATTGTCGTCGTGATAGGGCCGGTCATCATCATTCACGGGCAGGAATTCGAGCAGTTCGGTCGCCTCATCCACTTGCTCATTATACGCAAGCAGGCTTGCCAGCGAGCGCGCATTGGCATTGCTGGGGTTCAGATCATAGGCAGCTCGGCGATCAGCAATCGCGCCTTCGGTATTGCCCAATTGCTGGTGTAGCCGTGCCCGTCGGCTGTAGACCCACGCAGAAGGCTGTTCCTCGACGAAATAATCGTAATCCGCGAGCGCCGCTTCGTATTCGAACATCTGCATGAGGAAAGCCGCGCGCGCCTGTTGCGGGGCGTAGTCATCCTCATCGGCGAAAGCGATAGCATCCTCGAAGGCAGCAAGGATCGGTGCAGCGCGGCGTTCACGCTCATCTTCGGAAAGCTCCCAGCGCCAGGTCACCTCTGCAGGCGGCAGCAGCTCGACTGTTTCACCATCAAGCCGCCGTGCCGCGCGCTTGGCTTCAGGGAGGTCTGCAGCCGGAATTTCGCCCAGCGTGCGGAAAACCTCGGCATCGGAACGAACGGTATCACCTTCCAGAGTGATCTCGCGGGTGATGCGCGTGTTGGCGAAGCCGCCAGTGAAGCTCTGCTCTCCTTCCAGCGTGAAACCTGCACCGCCGTCGGGCAGGATCATGTAAGAGACAGTGCGCTGACGCGAGGGGCCTGGTGTCACCACGGGAATTTCCCGCCACGCAGAGCGCGCGCGATCGGGATTGAAGGCAGAAAAGCCCTGACCCTCATCGACGACGATGCGCAAGCGGCCATCTTCCCACGAGAAACTGCTGGGCATGATACCGCGCACTTCAATAGTCGCGAGCGCTTCATCAGAATCATAGGCAATCGACAGATCACTAACCCGCATTTCGCCACCCGACCCGAACGACTGCGCCATTTGCCGCAGCATTTCGGGATCATCAGCATCGACCATGGCCTGTAATTGTGCGCCGCCAGGGCCCACCAAATTCATGGTGAGCGAAAACAGCGCCGGGATATCGACGCCGGCCGAATGATCGATATTCATCTCCATGACCATTTGCGGTGTCGCCAGATCGCGCTGGGTCATCGGCACTAGCCCGCTTCCGCCGTCGCGCAATGGCAGGGCATAATGGAACGGCGGCACATCACCGATGGTGGCCAGCCGGGTGGCCGAGCTGGTCCCGTCGAGCCAGTAATCCTCTCCGCCGATCACGGCATGAACGATCATGTGGTCGAACGTCGCCGGAAGGGGGAGCAATTGAGGCGCGGCATCGCCCATGCTTGTACTTACCAGAACGACTTCGGATTCGATGTCCATTTCGCGCAGAAGCGATAGCAGCAGGACGGACTTCGCCTTGCAGTCACCATAGCGGATTTCCCACGTCTCCTCGGCGCTTTGCGGCAGATAGTTTCCGCCATCCAGACCGTTGAGCAGATAGCTGACCTCGTCCTGCACCAATCGCGTGGCGTAGGCGGCGCGCTGGAGCGGATCATCGGTGCGCGCCATGATGTCGGCGGCCTGCTGCGCGATTTCCGAATTGGCATCGAGGACGGCGGCGCTTTCGAAATGCGGCACCATCACCCGGCTCAGCTCGTCCCAGCTTTCAAAACTGCCGACGCGCAGAACCGGCGGGCGGCGGAAGCGGAAGGGCGCGTCATATGGCAGCGGGTCGGGTTCAGCCAACGGCAGTTCGACCGTTAGATAATTGTAACCGTCACGCTCGACAGGTTCGGCCAGCTCCACTCGCTCTTCGGCGGCCCAGAACATTTCTTCGTCAGTTGGCCAGCTCACTGCGGCGCGGGCCATGCCTACTTGCCAAGGATCACTGCGGAGAAATTGCAGCGCCTGCACCTCGTCACCCAGCGCCTGATCATCAGTGGAGACCGAATGCGCGATGCGCAGCACATCGCCTTCGCGCAGGCCGGGGACGGAAACGGTGGCGGTCAACTGGCCATCGAGCAGGCGATATTCCAAACCCTGTTCGCGCCGCAGCACGTCGAAGGTCACGCCATCCTCAATCAGATCGATCACTTCGCCTTCGCGGTGAATCTCAAACCGGTGGATCGTCAAATCACCCTTGTCGGGCAGCCATGTAAGCGTCTGCGTGTTCTGCGCCATCAGCGCTTGCGGGTTGTCGATCCGCATGGCGAAGTCGCTATAAGCAACGACCACGCCGTCTTCGATCCGGTATTGCCAATCGCGCAGCAATTCTGCTGGTTCGCTCTTGTCGGCAAGCAGATCGCCGATGTCAGCCTGTTCGACCCAAGCGGGCGTTTCATCATAGAGCGGTTCTTCCCCGGCATGGGCCGCCGTGCTCCAGACGAGCGCGAGCAAAGGAAGTGCGGAAAGCGACTTGACCATGAATTACCCCTGTTGCGGTGCCGGATCGGCGCTGCATCGCGTGCCAGTATGACAGCGAATGCCTAAGGAAAGCAACGGCCTGTTGCGGAGTGATTGGCCACGCCCCTTGCCAAGCCGCAAGGAAGGCAATAGCCGCCCTCCAAACCTGCCCAATTCTGCTTCGGAGTCTTCGATGGTCCCCCGCTATGCCCGCCCTGCCATGACCGCCATTTGGGAGCCGGAGTCGAAATATGAAATCTGGTTCCTGATCGAAGCCCATGCGACGCAGAAGCTCGCCGAACTGGGCGTGGTGCCGGAAAGCGGGGCCAAGGCGCTGTGGGACTGGTGGAAGACCGATCCCGGCATCGATGTCGCCGCGATTGACGCCAAGGAAGCCGTGCTCAAACATGATGTGATCGCCTTCCTCGACTGGGTGGCGGAACAGGTCGGGCCGGAAGCGCGGTTCATGCATCAGGGCATGACCAGTTCGGATGTGCTCGACACGACGCTGGCGGTGCAGCTGACGCGCGCGACGGACTTGCTGCTGGAAGACATGGACAGACTGCTCGATGCGATCAAACGCCGCGCGCAGGAACACAAATACACCGCCACCATCGGGCGCAGCCATGGCATTCACGCAGAGCCGACCACTTTCGGACTTAAGCTGGCGCAGGCCTATGCTGAATTCGATCGCTGCCGTGAACGGCTGGTGACAGCGCGCGCGGAAATCAGCACCTGCGCCATCTCCGGCGCGGTGGGCACCTTCGCCAATATCGATCCCAGCGTCGAAGAATATGTCGCCGAACAGCTTGGCCTGAGCGTGGAGCCTGTCTCCACCCAAGTCATCCCGCGTGATCGCCACGCCGCCTATTTCGCCACACTTGCCGTAATCGCCAGCTCGATTGAGCGGCTTGCAGTGGAGGTGCGCCATTTGCAGCGCACCGAAGTTCTGGAAGCGGAGGAGTATTTCTCTCCCGGCCAGAAGGGTTCGAGCGCCATGCCGCACAAGCGCAACCCGATCCTGACCGAAAACCTCACCGGCCAAGCGCGCATGATTCGGTCCTACGCCCTGCCCGCCATGGAAAATGTGGCCCTGTGGCATGAGCGGGACATTTCACACTCCTCCGTCGAACGCTTCATCGGCCCGGACGCCACCATCACGCTTGACTTCGCCCTCGCCCGCCTCACCGGCGTGGTCGACAAGCTGCTGGTCTATCCCGAACGAATGCAGAAGAATCTCGATAAGATGGGCGGCCTCGTCCATTCGCAGCGCGTCTTGCTGGCGCTCACGCAGGCAGGCATCACCCGCGACAATGCCTACCGGCTGGTCCAGCGCAACGCGATGAAAGTGTGGGAATCGGACGGCCAGATGTCGCTGCTCGAATTGCTGAAAGCCGACGAGGAAGTTTCAGCCGCGATGAACGAGGAGGAGCTGGAGGACAAGTTCAACCTCGATTACCACTTCAAGCATGTCGACACGATCTTCGCGCGGGTGTTCGGCGAATAGCACACACCCTTCCCAAGCCGCGATCATCCGCCTAGCATCGCAGGCAACAGGGAATTGAGAGGAACTCTCGAATGCAAATCGTCCGCACAGTCATCTGGGTCCTGCTGCTGGTAGGCCTGCTGCTGTTCTCAATCGCCAATTGGGACCCGACGGTCACCGTGCGCATCTGGGAAGGTATCGTCGTCGACACCAAGATACCCGCCATCGTGATCGTGTCCTTCACCATCGGCTTCCTGCCGATGTGGCTCTATCACCGGGCGAGCAAGTGGCGCATGCAGCGCAAGATCGCCAGTCTGGAGAATGCCGCGCGCACGGTCGCCGCAACGCCGGTAGCCATGGCGCAGCCTGAAGTGGAGGAAGCATCCACCGTGCAAACTCCGGCGCCAGCGCCTGCCGCACCGGATAGCGAAGTCGATGCCGATCCGACCGAGAACGAATTGTCGCCCGATGCCAATCCCGGCTCGCTCCGCGATCCCAACGCATAGGATGAGCAACCCGATTTTTCTTGCGCTCGACCTGCCGCAGCTAGACGCGGCCAAGGCGCTGTGTGCGAAGGTCAAAGGCCATATCGGCGGGGTGAAGCTGGGGCTGGAATTCTTCTGTGCCCATGGCCATCATGGCGTGCATGAGATCGCCCATCTGGGCCTGCCCGTCTTTCTCGACCTCAAACTGCACGATATCCCCAACACCGTTGCGGGTGCGATGCAGTCGATCCACGTGATCGAACCCGCCATTGTCACGATCCACGCCAGCGGCGGACGCGCGATGATGGAGGATGCTAAGGCAGCTGCGGGCGAGGGTTGCAAGGTCGTGGCCGTGACCATGCTCACCAGCCTCGATCAGCGCGATCTGGAACGCACCGGCGTCGGCGGCACGCCGCACGACCATGTGATGAGGCTGGCCGATCTGGCGCAGGATGCCGGGCTCGACGGGATTGTGTGCTCAGGACAGGAAGTGAAGTCAGTGCATGATCGCTGGAAGGACGGCTATTTCGTAGTCCCCGGCCTGCGCCCCGGCGGTAAAGCCACAGCCGATCAGAAACGCGTCGTTACCCCGCGTCAGGCGCGCGACGATGGCGCAAGCTGCCTTGTGATAGGGCGCCCGATCAGCCGCGCGGACGATCCGCTCAGCGCTGCGCGGGAGATTGAAGGAACGCTTTAGGAAACTGGTTCCGCTTCAGGTCTTGCAGTCTCCGCCTCTGGCTTGCCCGAAGCTTCTCCTCGCGCGGGTTCGAGCAGCGCCTCTGACACCACTTCCCAGTTCAGCAATTTCATATCTTCGCCCGAACCGACGAAGATGAACGTTTCGGTTCCTTCATCCAACTCAAACGTTGTCTCGCGCGTAATCGTCGTTGTCGTCACGCCATTGTCGGTGTTGATATTGAAGCCGGTCTGGCTGGAATCCTCGACAGCGCCGAGATTGGTGGACACGACCGCCATGACGTCAGCCCAATCCTTCGGATTGACGGCCTGGTGGAATTGCGAATCCGCCATTTCGTAGATGGCATCGTAATCACCGCTCGAATAATGCCCGTGGAATTGATCGATCTGCGTATCCGCATCGCTCATTTGGGCCATCGGATTGCACGCGGCCAGCACCAGTGCGGCAGCCATCGCAAAGATCATTCGCATCTTAATTCCCCCGCAACGTTCGCAATAATTGGAGTCTGCCCCACTTCCACTCCTCTGTCGAATCTCCTAAAGGCGGGCCATGCCGGAAACACTGATCAAAATCTGCGGGCTGACAACGCCCGATGCCGTGGATGCCGCTGTCGATGCGGGCGCGACTCACATTGGCCTGGTGCATTACGAGCCGAGCCCGCGCCACCTGTCGGTCGCTGATGCGGCAAAGCTGCGCGCTCGCGCTCCTGAAGGGGTGAAAGTCGTGCTGCTGACGGTGAATATGCAGGTCAAGGAAACCGCCGAGGCGCTGCAGGATATCCAGCCCGACGTGCTGCAATTGCACGGCGCAGAAACGGCTGAATGGCTCGGCTTGCTGAAAGACAAGACCAAGCTGGAAATCTGGAAAGCCATTGGCGTGAAGGACCGCGCCTCGCTGGAACGGGCGGAGAAGTTCAAGGATGGCGCGCACCGCCTCATTTACGATGCGGCGGCTGGCGCGCTTCCCGGCGGCAATGGCTTGCTGCTCGATTGGCGGCTGCTGATGAATTACCGTCATGTCATGCCTTGGGGTTTGGCGGGCGGTCTGAATGCCGAAAATGTCGGCGATGCCATTCGTTACACCGGCGCGCCGCTGGTCGATGCGTCCTCCGGCCTCGAAAGTGCGCCGGGAGTAAAGGATACAGCCAAAATCCGGGCTTTCTGCGAGGCGGCGCTTGCGGCACAGGCTGCCGCATGACCGAAAACGTCCCCAACTCGTTCCGCAACCAGCCCGATGATCGCGGCCATTTCGGCCAGTTTGGCGGGCGCTATGTGGCCGAAACGTTGATGCCGCTCGTGCTCGATCTGGAGAAGGAATATCGCGCAGCGCAGGGCGATCCGGCGTTCAAGGCGGAGTTCGACGATCTGCTGGAGCATTATGTTGGCCGCCCCAGCCCGCTCTATTTCGCGCCGCGTATCACTGAAGAATTGGGCGGCGCACAAGTCTGGTTCAAACGGGACGAGCTGAACCACACCGGCGCGCACAAGATCAACAATTGCATCGGGCAGATTCTGCTCGCGATGCGCATGGGCAAAACGCGGATTATCGCGGAAACCGGCGCGGGCCAGCACGGCGTTGCGACCGCCACCGTTTGTGCGCGCTTTGGCCTGCCCTGTGTCGTTTACATGGGCGCAGAGGATGTGCGGCGGCAATCGCCCAATGTCTTCCGCATGAAGCTGCTGGGCGCGGAAGTCGTGCCGGTGTCATCCGGGCGCGGCACGCTGAAAGATGCCATGAACGAGGCACTGCGCGACTGGGTCGCCAATGTGCATGACACATTCTACATCATAGGCACCGCCGCCGGCCCGCACCCCTACCCTGAGCTTGTCCGCGACTTCCAGAGCGTGATCGGCACAGAGGCGCGCGCGCAAATGCTCGAGCGCACCGGCAAGCTGCCCGATCTCGCGGTCGCGTGCATTGGCGGCGGTTCGAATGCCATCGGCCTGTTCCACCCCTTCCTCGACGATCCCGACGTAAAGCTGCTGGGCGTCGAAGCGGCAGGCCACGGTCTGGACGGAGACGAACACGCTGCCAGCCTCGCAGGCGGTTTCCCCGGCGTGCTCCACGGCAACAAGACCTATCTGTTGCAGGACGAAGACGGCCAGATCACTGAAGGCCATTCCATCAGCGCCGGGCTCGACTATCCCGGCATCGGCCCCGAACACGCATGGCTGAAGGAAACAGGCCGCGTCGAATACACCTCCAGCACTGATGACGAGGCGCTGGAAGCCTTCCAACTGCTCTGCCGCACCGAAGGCATCATCCCCGCGCTGGAACCGTCACACGCGATTGCCGCCGTTGCAAAGCGCGCGCCGACGATGCGCAAGGATCAGACGATCCTGATGAATCTGTGCGGGCGCGGTGACAAGGACATCTTTACCGTGGCCGAGGCGTTGGGAGTGGAAATCTAGTGCAACTTACCCACCCAATCGTCACCCCGGCGCAGGCCGGGGTCCATCTCACCGACAGCACGGGTGGCGGAATGGATTCCGGCCTACGCCGGAATGACGACGTGCTGGTGGATGTGCTGGGAGCGGAGATTTGAGGCGGGACAACTTTTTTCGCTGCTATCTTGAAGCTCTTGCTTATTGGCTTGCGGGCATTGCCGTTATGGATGTCATTGAAGCCATCGCCGTATCGCTTAGCTGGCTCCAAAACCCGCTCGGTTATTCACTGGGCGATCGGCTGGCGCAGACATTCAATCCGGTATTCCTAGTTATGAGCGGAATAATGATCGTCCCTTTGTTCGCCGCACTATTGGTAGGAAGCAGACGCTCCAGTGGAACAATGAATGACTAGCCGCCTCCAAACCGCCTTCTCCCATGACCCCGCCCTCGTTGCCTTCATCACCGCTGGTGACGGCGACACAGCGGCCAATCTCGATGCTCTCGTCGCGGGCGGCGCTGACGTTATCGAACTGGGTATGCCCTTCACCGACCCGATGGCCGACGGCCCCGCAATTCAGGCGGCGAATATTCGCGCGCTAGGTGCTGGCACCAAGACCGCCGACGTGCTCGCCATTGCCACTGCCTTCCGCGCGCGCCACCCGGACGTGCCGCTTGTCCTCATGGGCTATGCCAATCCGATGATCCGGCGCGGGCCAGAATGGTTTGCCGATGCGCTGGAGGCTGCGGGTGTGGACGGGGTGATCTGCGTCGATCTTGCACCGGAGGAAGACGCAGACCTCGGCCCTTTCCTGCGCGCCAAGGGCATTGCCCCCATCCGCCTCTCCACCCCCACCACCGACGACAACCGCCTGCCGCAAGTGCTCGATGGCTCGGCGGGGTTTCTCTACTACGTCAGCGTCGCTGGTATCACTGGCAAGCAGAGCGCAGCTATCGAGAGCATCGAAGCCAATGTCAGCCGCATCAAGCGCCACACCGATTTGCCCGTCGCGGTCGGATTTGGCGTGCGCGAGCCGGAGCAGGCTGAGGCCATTGCGCGCATCGCTGATGGCGTGGTGGTCGGTTCCGCCTTCATTGATCTGGTGGAAAAACACGGGAAAAACGCGCCCGANCATTTGCACGATCTTGCCGCAAGGCTTGCCAAGGCCGTCCATTCTGCAAGATAATCGTCAATGCGAGGAGCCGCAGGCATAGCCTGTCCTGAGCGGCTGGCAACAGGCGGCAATCCATGCAGAGCCGTACTGGATTGCTTCGCTGCGCTCGCAATGACGAAAAAGTGGAGCTAGAGACGGCCCTATGAGAAAGATTTCTACATGAGCTGGTTAACCCGCGTCCGTGAACGCATGCCTTTTGGCACGAAGCGTGAAACTCCTGACAATCTGTGGGTCAAATGCCCGCGCTGTCAGGAAATGATCTTCGTGCAGGAATATCAGTCCAATTTGAGCGTGTGCCCGAAATGTGAGCATCATGGTCGCATTGGTGCGGACGCCCGGCTCGGCCAATTGCTGGATGAGGGCTATACCCTCCTCCCCGCGCCGAAGGTTACCGAAGACCCGCTGAAATTCCGCGATACCAAACGCTATCGTGATCGCCTGAAAGCGGCGCGTGACGCCAATCCGCATAATGATGCCTTCACCGCTGCTGCTGGCACGATAGACGAGCGCAAAGCGGTGGTTGGTGTACAGGATTTCACCTTCATGGGCGGCTCCATGGGCATGGCGGTGGGCGATTCCTTCATCCGTGCTGCCCAGCGCGCGATTGACGAGAATTGCGGCTTCATCTGCGTCACCGCTGCTGGCGGCGCGCGCATGCAGGAAGGTATTCTCAGCCTGATGCAGATGCCGCGCGCCACCGTGATGGTGCGCCGCCTGCGCGATGCGGGCCTGCCCTATATCGTCGTGCTGACCGATCCGACCACGGGAGGCGTCACCGCCAGCTATGCGATGCTGGGCGATGTGCATGTGGCAGAGCCCGGCGCATTGATCGGCTTTGCCGGACAGCGCGTGATCCAGGAAACCATTCGCGAGCAATTGCCCGAGGGCTTCCAGCGCGCCGAATATCTGCACAAGCACGGCATGGTGGATATGGTGGTGGACCGCCACAATCTGCGCGAGACGCTGGCGCAATTGCTGGATTACCTCAGCCCGGCAAAGGCGGCATAGTGATCCTCCCCCATCGGGGGAGGGGGACCACGCGCAGCGTGGTGGTGGGGCACTGCGTAAGCTCACGCAATATTGAAAGTGCCCCTCCACCATCCTGCGGATGGTCACCCTCCCCGTACCGGGGAGAAAACTCTTGAAAGACTTCGCCATTTCCGAAAATCCGGCGGTGCAAAAGCAGCTCGACAGGCTGGGCGCACTGCCGCTGCCCAAGGGCTCAATCGGGCTGGAAACAATCCGCACGCTGCTGGAGCGGTTGGGCAATCCGCAGGACGATCTGCCGCCTGTATTCCACGTCGCGGGGACCAATGGCAAAGGCTCCACCTGCGCCTTCCTGCGCGCCATGCTGGAGGCCGAGGGGCACTGCGTCCACGTCCACACCAAACCGCATCTAGTACGCTACAACGAACGCATTCGCGTGGCCGGAGAGTTGATTTCGGACGCCATGCTCGCGGCGCTACTCGAAGAGGTGTTCGATGTGGCTGAGGACCTGCCCGCCAGCTTCTTCGAAGTCACTACGGCGGCTATGTTCCTCGCATTCCACCGCGAGCCTGCCGATGCCTGCGTGATCGAAGTCGGCCTGGGCGGACGCTTCGATGCGACCAATGTCTTGGAACGACCCGCCGCCTGCGGGATTGCCGCGCTGGGGGTCGATCATGAAGATTGGCTGTTGCAGGAGGACGTGGGCGCGCCCTCGCCCGAAAACAAGCTGCGGCGTATCGCGTTCGAGAAAGCCGGGATTGTGCGGAGCAGCTCGCCGCTCGTAACGCAAAACTACCCGCCCGATGCGGAGGACGAGATCATCCGCCGCGCTGGAATGACACGCGCGCCGCTGCATATGCGCGGGGCTGACTGGTGGGCGGATGTTGGTGCAGACGCGATTGCCTATCGCGACCGGCACGGACAGCTCGACCTGCCCTTGCCGAGCATGCCCGGTGCGCATCAGGCGGACAATGCCGCGCTCGCAGTGGCGATGCTCCGGCACCAAGACGCGGTCGCGGTGTCACCCGCCGCAATGGCCACCGGCATCCGCGATGCGCACTGGCCCGCACGGCTGCAATATCTGGCGAAAGGCCCGCTAACAGACCTCGCCGCACCGCGCCCGATCCTGCTTGATGGTGGGCATAATCCCGATGCCGCCAAAGCGCTCGCCGCACATCTCGCCACGGTCGAGCAGCCTGTTGATGCGATCATCGGCATGGGCCGCGCAAAAGATGCGCAGCAATTTGTCGAAATTCTCAGCGCTTATCTGGCTAGCGTGATTGCCGTGCCGATTGAGGGTCACGACCATGTGCCGCCCAGTGAATTGGCCGCGATGGCGAGAGCCGCAGGCGTGCCGCTAGCCCACAGCGAGCCGGGCGGGATAGTGCCCGCTATCGAATGGCTGCAATCACGCGAGCGCCCCGGCGAACCGACCGGCGGAACATTGCTAATTGCCGGTTCGCTCTACCTTGCAGGAACGGTGCTGCGCGCGAACCGGGAATGGCCGGATTAAGTCACTCCGCCGGAACCGTCTTGGGATCAGGCGTCACCACACCTGCCGCGCGGCCAGAGTGTGCTTCGCGGATCCACTCCATGATGCACAGCACGACCGCCACTCCGCCGATTGCCGTGGTGAAGATGAAAACCCAGTAATAGCCGCGCTCCTCGATCATCTCACCCAGCGCACCGCGCCCCAGCGTGCCAACCAGCAAGGTGAGCGAGGACAGTAGCGCATATTGCACAGCCGAATATTTCTTCGACACAATGGAACTCAGCCACGCCACATAGGCTGCGCCCGCGATACCGATGGCGAGGTTCTCCCACATAATCGTGAAGGTCAGGCGCGGCAGAGCTTCGGACCCGAATGGCGCCATGAAATTGATCAATGCGGAAAAGCCGATGGCATCGCTTGCACTTTGCATCAGCGCACCACCTCTCGCCATGTCGGCATAAAGCAGGTTGGTCAGCGCTGCGAGAAGTGCGCCAAGCGTCAATGTCGCCATGCGGCCAATGACCGTCAGCAGATATCCGCCCAGCGCCAGCCCGGCGATTATCGCGAACACACCAAAGAATTTGGATGCGAAGGCGACTTCGTCATTCGTGAATTGCAGCTCACCAAGATAGAACGGGTAAGCAAAGGTGCCCCAGATTGCGTCGCAGATCCGGTAAGTCAGCACGAGCGAGAGAATCAGCACCAGCGACCAGCCCATGCGGCCCACAAACTCCACCAGCGGCATCACCAGTGCGCGATAGAGATGGTCCGCAGCGTAGGAGCCGCCTTCACGCTGGGGCAAATCCTCGCTCAGCAGATTCACGCCCTTTTTCTTCTGCGAAGCGAGCCAGCCCGCGATCAGCGCGGGGATCACAACCGTTGCCACGATAATCCACGGCCCCCAGGTCACCGTGAACTCTGTCGGGTTCGGCCGATCTTCGGGCGCATAGGTCAGCGACATATACATAAATGCCAGCACGCCAGCGATGGATACAGCCCACAGCAGGCCCACAGCCGCCAACGCGCGCGAGCGAATTTTCGGATGCAGTTCGCCCTTCTTACGCAGGCTGAGCAACAGCTCATCATCCGCCTGCCCTTCAACCGCATCGCCAACTTTGGTGTCGGGGGCGAACAGTCCGGCAATGCCGATGACCAGCAGGATGGCTCCCATCGCGAGATAGGTCTGCGGCCAACCGATACGCGCAGCGATAATCAGGCCGAAAGCCCCGCCCACCAGCGCCGCCAGCCGGTAGCCCATCTGGTAGACCGTGGAGAGGATATCCAGCGTCGCTTCTTCATCAGCGACATCAATACGCCATGCATTGATGGCAATGTCCTGCGTAGCACTTGCCAACGCGCCAATGCCCGCCAGCAGGCTGAACCAGCCCATATTGTTGTCTGTCGGATTGCTGAGGCTGAGCGAAATCAGGATCACACCAAGCAGGATTTGCGCCGGGACTATCCACTGCTTGCGCCGCCCCAGCTTGGCGAAGCCGGGGATGCGCACCTTGTCGATCAGCGGTGACCACAGGAATTGGAAGGCGTAGGCAAGGCCAATCAGCGAGAAGACGCCCATCGTCTCCAGCTGCACTTCAGCCTCACTCAGCCACGCATAGAGCGTGCCCAGGAACAGCGCGAAAGGAAGTCCGCTGGCAAAGCCGAACAGCGCCATATAGCCGCTTTTGGGATTACGCAGCGAGCGCAGCAGCGTGCCCCAGCCGGGCTTTTTCTTGGGTGCTTCGGCAGCAGCTTCGGCCATGCAATCACTCCGGCATAGGTGTTCAATACGGGTCTAGCGGTAAACCATCGCAATGGAAGGCTGGATGAACGGTCAATCACCGCCTAAGGCGCGCCTATGCCGAACAAACCCCCTCCCTCCGGTGACCGCCCCGAAGGCGACCGTATCGCCAAATTGCTTGCCCGCGCCGGTGTCGCCAGCCGCCGCGAGGTGGAGCGCATGATCGAAGACCGCCGCGTGAAGATCGGCGATGACTTCGTGACCACGCCTGCCACCTTCCTGACCAGCCTCAAGGGCGTGAGCGTCGATGGCAAGCTGGTCGGCAAGCCCGAACGCACGCGGTTGTTCGCTTTTCACAAGCCCACCGGCCTGCTGACGGCGGAGCGCGATTTCTCTGGTCGCCCGACGATTTACGATGCGCTGCGCAATGCCCTGCCCAAGGATACGCCGCGCGTGATGCCCGTGGGGCGGCTCGACTTGAACACCGAAGGCCTGCTGCTGCTGACCAATGATGGCGAATTCAAACGGCTGATGGAATTGCCCTCCTCCGAAATCCCGCGCACCTATCGCGCACGCACCTTTGGCGAAGTGACGCAGGAGCAGCTCGAAGGGCTGATGGACGGGATCGAGATCGAGGGCATGCGATACGGCCCGATCGACGCCAATCTGGAGCGCCGCACGGGCCGCAACCAGTGGATCGAACTGACGCTGACCGAAGGTAAGAACCGCGAAGTGCGCCGGGTGCTCGAATATCTCGGGCTGGAGGTGAGTCGCCTGCTGCGCATCGCCTATGGTCCCTTCTTCCTGGCGGACTTGCCTCGCGGCGCTGCGGTGGAAATCCGCAAGGAAGATATCGAACGCTTCCGCTCCTCGCTCAAACCGGCGAAGCGCAAATGAGAATAATCGCGGGCGAATGGAAACGCCGCCAACTCAAGGCCCCCGCCGGGGACGCAACGCGCCCCACTGCAGACCGCACGCGCGAGACGCTGTTTTCCATGCTCGCCAGCCGCCTCGGCAGCTTTGAAGGATTGAGCGTTGCCGACCTTTTCGCAGGTTCCGGCGCGCTGGGTCTGGAGGCGCTCTCTCGCGGGGCAGCCAATTGCCTGTTCGTGGAGCAGGACGCCGCTGCTGTCCGATGTCTGCGCGACAACATTGCGGCCTTCCGCGCCCAGCAACGCTGCGAAGTGATCGCCGGTTCGGTTATGTCACTCCCCCCGGCAAAGGCCCCGCGCGACCTTATTTTGCTCGATCCGCCCTATGGCACTGGCGCGGGCGCGGTGGCGATTGACCGATTGGTCCGGCTCGGCTGGATCGGTGAAGCGACATGGGTCGCGCTGGAAATTGGGGCCAAGGAAGATGCCAAGGTCCGCGCGCTCGAAGTGGAAAGTGAACGCAAGGTCGGCGCGGCCAAGCTCGTGCTGCTCCGCCATCCTGCATAAGCTTTTGGCCGCCCTTGCGCGGCGTGCATGCGTTCCCTAGTTGTTCACGGGTGACCGACCTTCCCGCTCCNGCTGACGAAAACACGCCGCAAGACGTGCCCGAATGGCTCGCCAGGCTGAACCAGCCGCAGCGCGACGCGGTGATGACAACAGAGGGGCCAGTGCTGATGCTGGCGGGTGCGGGAACGGGCAAGACCGCCGCCCTCACCCATCGCCTCGCCCATATCGTACGCGAACGGCGCGCTTGGCCGAGCGAGATCCTGTGCGTTACCTTCACCAACAAGGCCGCACGTGAAATGCGCGAACGTGTGGGCAATCTGACCGGCGGCGCGCTGGAAGGGATGCCGTGGCTCGGCACATTCCACTCTATCGGCGCGAAGATGCTGCGCCGCCATGCGGAACTGGTGAACCTCAAAAGCAATTACACGATCATCGATACCGACGATCAGTTGCGCCTGCTCAAAACGCTCATCCGCGAAAGTGAGATTGACGAAAAGCGCTGGCCCCCGCGCCAGCTTGCCGGGCTGATCGACAGCTGGAAGAACCGCGGGCTCAACCCGAATGATCTGACGGCGGTCGACAAGGAAAGCTACGCCAATGGCAAGGGGCAGGAGATGTATGCCCTTTATCAGGCGCGGCTGATCAGCCTGAATGCCTGCGATTTTGGCGACCTTCTGCTCCACATACTCAACATCTTCCGCAAGCATCGTGATGTGCTGGAACAATATCAGCAGCGCTTCAAATATGTGCTGGTGGATGAATATCAGGACACCAATGCGGTCCAATATCTGTGGCTGCGGCTGATTGCCCAGAACCGCAAGAACATCTGCGTGGTGGGCGATGATGACCAGTCGATCTATTCATGGCGCGGCGCAGAAGTTGCCAATATCCTGCGGTTTGAAAAGGATTTTCCCGGCGCGAAAGTGGTCAAGCTGGAACAGAATTATCGCTCGACTCCGCAAATCCTCGCCGCCGCCAGCGGGCTTATCCAGGCGAACAGCCAACGGCTCGGCAAGACGCTTTGGACCGATTTGCCACCGGGCGACAAAGTGCGCGTTATCGGCGTGTGGGACGCTCCCGAAGAAGCGCGCCGTGTGGGCGAAGAGATTGAACGACTCGAAAGCGAAGGCGCGCCGCTGGAACAGGTCGCCATCCTGGTGCGCGCCCAGTACCAGACACGCGAGTTTGAAGATCGCTTCATCCAGATCGGCCTCTCCTACCGCATCGTCGGCGGTTTCCGTTTTTATGAGCGCTCCGAAATCCGCGATGCGATGGCCTATCTGCGCGTCATCGCCCAGCCCGCCGATGACCTCGCGTTCGAGCGCATCTATAACCAACCCAAACGCGGACTTGGTGCAAAGACGCTGGAAAAAATGTACCAGCACGCGCGCCGTCAGGGCCTCCCGCTGGCCGCCGCCGCGCTGGAACTGGCCGATACTGACGAACTGCCTGCCCGTGCGCGGAACACCACAGCAGAGCTGATGCGATTGTTCGTGCAGTGGCGCGAAATGGCGGAGGCCGTCACTCCGTCAGACCTGCTGCGCGCGGTGCTGGAGGATTCCGGTTATGACGCAATGCTCAAAGCGGATCGCTCGCCAGAAGCCGCAGGCCGCGCGGAAAATCTCGTCGAATTGCAACGCGCGATGGAGGATTACGAAACGCTCGGTGACTTCCTGCAGCACGTCGCGCTGGTGATGGACAATGACGCCGCCTCGGATGAGGAAAAACTCACCATCATGACGATGCACGCCGCGAAGGGGCTGGAGTTTGACCACGTCTTCCTGCCCGGCTGGGAAGAAGGCGTGTTTCCATCGCAGCGCTCGCTCGACGAAGGCGGGCTGGCGAGTCTGGAGGAGGAACGCCGCCTCGCCTATGTCGCGATCACCCGCGCGCGGCGGCGCTGCACCATTTTGCACGCGGCAAACCGGCGGATTTACGGCCAGTGGACCAGCTCCATCCCCAGCCGTTTCGTCGAGGAATTGCCCGAAGAGCATATCNCCAGCGAAACCACCATGACCGGCGGCCGCTCACTGTGGCAGGCCAATTGGAGCGAGAGCGAAGACCCCTTCGCCCACGTCTCGCAATCCCGCCCTGACCGCTCCTCCACCAGAGGCCCCGGCTGGCAACGCGCGCTCGCCACAGGTTATGAAACCAAGCAGGCCCGCGTGAAGGAAAGCACCCGCTCAGCCGCCAGCTTCGCCGCTAAACCGCGCGACGACATCGGCATGGGCGACCGGGTGTTCCACGAAAAATTCGGTTATGGCGAAGTGATCGGACAGGAAGGCAACAAGCTGGAAATCGGATCGGACAGGAAGGCAACAAGCTGGAAATCGAGTTCGACAAGGCCGGGACGAAGCGGGTTATCGATAGCTTTGTGAGTTTGGCTTGATCAATATCCGCCAATTGACCATGCTGTATTAATACTGCAATACAGCCCTCCGATTGTTTGCTGGAGGGCGCGTTGGCTAGCGATATCACAACCAAGACTGGACCGACTGACCGAATTGCGGGCGCGGCGCTGCTTGCAACCATTGTGATCGGCGCCGTTGGTGCGGCAACCATTGCACCGGGCATCGACGTGAATTTGAGCGGCGATATTGCTGCAACAGCAGCCAATATGCAGAATTCCGGCTCTTCTCTGTTGGCGCTCGGCTGGATGCGGCTCCTGATCTTGTCGCTCGAGCTACTGTTTTATATCGCTATCTGGTTGGCCGTTCGTAGCCGAGCGTCGCTTTTGGCTGGGTGGTCCGGGAGCATGGGCGTCACATCTGCCATACTTGGATCTCTTGGTGCCGTCATAGCGATGAATGCCCATCAAATTGCTGCTTCAGCCACGATTGCGGCCGAACAGCAGGCTGCTCTGCTTTCGCTGCAAGCGACGCTAGACTACACCAGCTTCCATCTGTCCCTGGTCCTCGGAGCAATTGCCAAGGCTGGCTTTTTTGCAATCCTGCTGGGTGCTGCGATGGCTCCGCGATGGCTGACAGCGTTCGGCATGTTCGCCTCACTTCTTGTCGCATTTGTTCTTGTGGGACGTGATTTCGTTCCAATTCTTGGGAGTGACAACGTCACCATCGCATTTCTTGCCGCCAATTTTATCGCTCTCCTATCGTTGGGGATTTTCCTTTCATGGAAAGGACTGCGCGGCAAAACCGAAATGCCTTGATGATACTCTCCGATATTCCGCACACTATGCAATCACCCGCGCCGCTCTTGCACGTCAGTAATTCGTGACTTCCACAAAGCTACGCCCCGCACGGAGGCCTCGCATGCTTGCGCCCCGCAGGAATTTTCGGCCGCGCAAGTGTTCCCCGGCCGCGTCGCCATCTATCAAATTGATTTAAAGCTATTTTCAAGCAATTTCGTAGGGTGACGCTCTGAAACCTTTGTCACCCCGATCTGCGCGAAACCTGCACAATTGATCGCCTTGTGACCTCACCCACTTGGTATAGGGCGCAGGCAAATGCCTCTAACAGGCCGCACGCTGAAAGGCCCGTTTGAACACCACTTTCATCCGCCAGACCGGCCTGTTGAATTGGGCGCGTCGCACCTTTGTCCGGCAGTTTCACAAGCGCGTGCTGGGGC
>JGI24025J20009_10000453_pt1 | contig 31761 bp, 30 predicted proteins | sample Cruoilmetagenom3_FD_20009 | JGI IMG/M metagenome (IMG submission 20009) | reverse complement strand
CCGCCATGACCTCACCCGGCAGGGTCAATTGCGAGAATTGCTCACCTTCGACAACAACCGGGGTTATCTCAACCCCAGGCACTGTTACCTCAAACACGGTTCTCGCAGCGTTCTGCTCGAGCATAGTTATCTTTGCGCTGCCGGTACCGTTCCCAACCGGCTGCCATTCGGCAAACACAAAACCGGCCGCAATCAGCACCGTCAGTGCAACGAGCATTCGTCGTGTCATCTAGAACCTCCTATTGGTTTGCACTTTTCTGACCTCACCCAGGACAGGTTCCTTAACTAATCAACGAACCGGCCTGGATGCGAAACGTTGAACTAAACTTCTCGAAATTCTCAAAATAGTATAATTTTATCCAAACCCAAGTCAACCGATTTATCCCATCAGAAGTTTCTTCTTCACCTCATCAACCGTCAGTCGACGCCACTTACCTGTTTTCAACCCACTAAGCTTCAATTGGGCTAATCTTGTTCTCTGTAACCGGGTTACCTTAAAACCCACTGCTTGAAACATCCTCCTCACTTGTCTTTTCCTGCCTTGGGTAAGCACCACCACCAATTGCTTTGCTCCGACACACCGCACCTTGACAGCCCGTGCCAATCCGTCTTCAAGCTGCACCCCTTTTCTCAACCGCCTTCCCGTTGAACTGTCACAATGCCGGTCAAGTTCCACCAGGTATTCCTTCTCTTTTGAATATCGCGGGTGAGTCAATCTCAGTGCCAGTTCACCGTCATTGGTCAAAACAAGGAGGCCTTCTGAATCCCGGTCTAATCTTCCGACAGGAAACAACCTGCAGCCGAGATTTACCAGTTCCGTGACCGGAATTCCCCTTTCCTTGCCGCGCCGACAGGTACTCAAATAGCCTCTGGGTTTGTTGAGCATTATCACAATCCTATCGGTCTGAGGCCTTACCAGTCTGCCTCCGACCATCACCCTGTCCTTATCAGGGATTACACACATTCCAATATGTGCAGGACTATCATTTACCAGAACCTTACCCTGCTGTATTAAAACCTCACATTTGCGCCTGGCCCCCAATCCTGCTGAGGCAAGATATTTCTGTAACCTGACCGGTTTCACATCAGAATAAGATATGCTAAGATTAAGGAAAGCTAGTACAGGTCCTGACCGATACGAACCGAGTAAGTCTTACCGTGGTATTCCACTTTCACTTCATTTGCGCTGATTTGGATAATCCTTCGCCCCCCGATTTTGTCTCCGGGTTTCAACTGACGGTCGCCAACCATAACAAAACGCTGGCCAGAATCATCAACCAGTATTGCCTCAACTTTGTAGGCAGCCGTCTTTTTCTTGCGCGTGTGTCCCCCCTTCTTCGTTCGCCGCGTTCGTTTCCCTTTTGAGCGCCGGACCCGGCGTTTCTTCACCTTCTCCATTTTTTTCCGTGACCGCCGACCGCGTTTGGCAAGCTTTCCCGCCTTTGCCTTGGACGACTTTTTTAATTTCTTCTTCGAGGATTTGACCTGAGCAGTTTTCGACTTCGGTTTCGACTTCTTCTTACTACCGCCGATAACCAAAACCGCAGCCACCACAAGAACCAGGAGGACAATGGCCACCAAAATATACCGTCCGATACTGTCTTTCTTTTTCCGGCGACGCGCAGTGACGCGCATCTTGCTGTAACCACCCTTTCTCGAAGCCATCATGTCAATCTTCCCCTAACTTGAGTCTTAAAATACCACTTCCTAACATAATATAATTTAGCCGATAAAATGCCTGGATGTCAAGGGTAAATATCAGAAATAAGCCTTGAGCTCACCGTTGAGTTGATGCTCGCTCGGCCGGTCGGGCCGGTCGGAAAAACGGTAAGTAATCAATGCGGTCAGGATATCACTGATAAGGTAGTTGATTCCAGAACTGGCGCTCGGTGTCCAGCCTAAAGGTTCATTCAAACCTACCTCGAATGGCAGTTCTGCCACCGACGCACTGCGCTGCACAATTCCTATTGAACCACGTAGCCTTGTCCGGTCACCGATGCTCCAGTCCCGTAGAACCCTGCCCTCCTTAGCTAAAAGAGAAAACCTCCGAGGACCAGGATAAGATTCAGGTTCTTGAACTACCGAACACTCAACCCCAAGAATAAATTCGAGCTTAAGCCAGGCCTTAACAACAGGATTAAGTTCCATTTTCCATGCCGATTCAGTGTAATCCGCAACCTGAGAAGAATTCTCAAGCCTTATCCGTAACTCCAGCTCAGGAACTCTGCTGGTGAGAACCTCCAGATAGTGCTGGAACCGCTTAAACCTTTTACCCGTGACTGCGAGTGTCCGGTCCAGACTCGAAGCCCCATTGGTTCCTAAATAACCGGTAAGCACAGGCTCCAGCGCTCGCAAGGTAAACCTGAAGTTGTAATTACGAAAGTCCTGAAGCGAAGTAGTATCTGTCCCAGTGCTGGCACAGCTGTAAGAACCTGTCAGCACAACCGGCTTCAGGTTTGAAACTTCACCTGCCGCAGTAATGGAACGCTCCATTGCCGAAGTAAACCTGCCCTTTGCCACGACAACTCTCTCGTAGTCACCGTGCGGGTTATAATAGTACCTGTGGGTTATCGAATCCTGGCTGTACTCACCATTTCCCGGACCAACATACCTGAATACCTCATCCTTCAGTTGAACCAAGTGATAAGACTGATTGAAATCGGCCTGTATCCGTATTCCTGTGGCCGGTGCTGCCACAGTAGTAATATTTCCAAGCCACTGGGTCCAGTCCTGGCCCCGGGCTTGAAGGTAATGCCTGTTCTGCTTGCCCAACTGCGCCTCGAACCGGAACACATCCCCGGGATTCCAGACGATATTTGCCTGAGTCAGATTACCTTGTTCGGCCTTTTGTATCTTTTCTGTTGAGTCGGGTTTATCGGTCNGGTAAANCCTGCAATCGAGCCCNGCGTTCAGATTCTCAATGGGATAAACACCNAAACCGGTGCTCAAAACCCGAGTCCACTCCTCAGGCCGGCTCACCATAGTCAAACCGGCCTTNGGCATGAACCACTTGATTCTCGGGGTCATACTCAGCTTCTGCCTGTTTTCTGTGCCNGCCCGACCTGCCTCACCTTCAAACCACCAGACCCTGGCTGTTCCTCGATATCGGTCTACAGCATCTCCATTGATTTTCTCCAGCACCCCGGCTTCTCCGGAAACTTCAACAGAATCAACCGGCCTTGCAGTAAATACAAACTCATTACTGGTTTTCAGCTTATTGATTCCGGTCCCGTCCCAACGTTGCTCAAAACCGACTATGGAATCTGCACTTGGGAAATAAAAACCCTGCCCATGGTGCTTGGCATGATAACTGATTCGGTAATGCTCATCAGTCCAGCCCAGTTTGACACCAAATGCACCATTCTGTTCTGAGGCACCATCCTGGGCAAACAGGTTATGGATACGATGTTGGAACACACCGGAACCAGAAGCAGTCAGCCCGCCTTGGGAAAATTCGGTGCTGACATTAACCAACTCCTGTCTTTCAGGCAAAGCTATCCTGATTCGCGCTACATAATCTCCTGTTCCTTCACCAACGAACCAATAAGCCAAAGTGTCATCATAAACATAATCCCCTAATGAATCACCGAGGAAAGTAAAACGGACCTGATAATCGCCTGAATTCTGCCCCACATAAATATAATGGTCACCTGCCCGGCAATAAGACCCGCTCCTATCCCCAACATACTCTCCGCCTTCAACCCAGGCGAGGGAACTGTCGCTGCCGATACCTGCCAGATAACGCTTTTCTTCCTCGGTAAGCTCCTCCTGATAACTGCGATTTTGGTCATCACCTTCCCGGAAAACGCCGACACCGCACTGAAGCCCCCCGAAATGAAACCCGGCACTACCGGCAAGGTCATTGCGCTCGTATGCATTTGTTACATACTGAAACGATGCCTCAATCCGTGACTCACGGTCGATAATACGGCGGTTGGTAAATACGAGCTCACCTGTAGAATAATCAATAGTATAATCCGCATCCCAGCCCCTTATCATCCGTATCCCATCCAGGTAAACATCTTCGCTTCCCGGAACCAACTGTGCTACTCTGCCGTCCGGCGCAAGCACATATGGCCCCTGGACACCATCCTTGCCATCAAATATTACTCGGCCGAACTGACCTTTGGGCCTAGCATATCCCAGAGCAAACTCGGCCGGCCCGGTCTGCACATTGACCAATCCGCCTACTGCCCTGCGCTCCACGGTACCGAAACCCTGGGCCCCGAGTTTCAAATCAACATCACCAAAACTGCCGTCCCATTTCTTTCCTCTCAGGTTAATAACCATCTTATCCAGTTCTTCAATATCCCTTGTGGTCCCTTCTGGAGGTATCGGTGAACTCTGGTCCGAGAGTTCTGCTTCAATCCCCACCCCTTCTATTTGGCCGGTTATGGAAACACGGGTCGACTGGTTAATACCCGACCCTTCTATTCCGCCTACAGAAAAACCCACCGACTTGCTACCGCTCAAGTTTATGTCTTTCCCGGCCGACCATACCGAGCTGTTTATTCTGGCAATAACATGAGTCGTATCAGCGGATTCAGCACTGGGTTTCATAATCCGGTGAAGACGATACCCGGAAATCTGGCCTGAAAACGGTATACACCGATAAGATACCCGCACCGGTGTCCACCGCGGAAACCTGCGAGACAGAATCAATACCCCCTGTTCATAGTCCAGAATGTATTGTGAACGGTCAAGCGAAAGGCCGTCAGCAAAAACCGAATCTGTTCCGACCACCAGAAGATTGTGCTTCAACCGGTATACGGTCTGGACCCCGTCAGTAATGAACAGGGTCTGGAACCTCGTGTCGGAAAAACCGCTACAAGGCAATATTGCTGATAGACACCCAAGCAAGAATAGTCTGAGAAAAGGCATTACCGATCAAGGCAACCGGTATATAATAATCCTGTTGCCTTTATTAAGTATCGCAATCCGGCCGCGTAAAACCGCCAGCGCCATCAGACTGACATCCTGGCCAAAACTGGCCTCAATCAGTTGCTCTTGTTTCATAATCAGAAGCCGGGTCTGACCGCGCTTGGCCAAGTACAAACCGCCCGACCCGTCGGTTGCAATCAAATCGTATTTTTCCTTCAGTTGCACAGTCCGCACAACAATGCCCGCCCGGTTGAAATATACAAGCCGACCTGAACTAGTCAGCACGCAGAACATCCCGGCCGGCAGCGCCACTAAAGGCCCTGGACCAGACACACTGCTGATATCCAAAAACTTGCGGCTCTCACCGAAAATGGTCTTGTACCAGACAACACCGCGTTCACCATCGCTGACCAGCATTTCACCGGGCGAATAATTGACAAGCCCGGCCACCCTGACATTAACCAACCAGGATTTAAGCTCAAGCTCATCCTTTAGCATACGATAAAGAACATGGTCATCATAAACATAAAAATAGAAACGGTCCGAAGCCAGCCCGTGTGGTGCAGCCAAGCGCCGGGTCAATGGAATCGTTTCACACCGGGCCATGCCTATGTCAAATCTCAAAAGTCTAATGCCAGAACTTTCCAGCACAACGAGCCGGTCCCCCTCACCACATATATCCACAGCAGACACGGCAAGTCTCAGTGAATCGATAACCTCAAGTCTCTGTTCTGGTCTAGCAATCCTGACTTGACCGGTTCCACGACACCCGAAAAAAACCAGTGGGAAAAGCACCAATAAACGACGAACCACAATCAATTCTTGCCGCTTCTGTAGGAATGTCAAGCCCAGAGGTTTTCTGGAGTTTCCCCAGAATTTCCGGGGTGCCTATTTGCAGGTTGTAGCTCGTCTTCAGAAATAGGAAATGGCAATGCTGAAGAGCGGAGAGAACTACCACATTGCTGTGCTTTTACACTGATACCCGGCAGGTTTTGACAGACTCGTAGGGTCGGGTTACTCTTATTTTGAGCTCTAAGACGGTCGACCGCAAGACTGTGCTCTTGCGCTAGACTTTATACCAGCAGATTTTGCAACTGCATTATCGACCAGACCGGCGGCCCGCCGTTGAACTTCCGGTCTAGCAAGTCAGCCGGAAGTTCAGGTGGCGGTAGGTTATCATATGGAACCGGTGGAATATTTGTAAGCGGCAACGCCAGTCCGTTTGTGCTCGCTCCTGAAGCAAAACCGATAATCTTACCCATCCGGTCCCTGGCCAGTTTACCTATGTAAAAACCTCGATGCTGTTTACGCAGGTCATAGATTGTTTTACCGACAAGAAAACCGCGTGGCTTTCCGTGATAGTCATAAAATACCTTGCCGCACAGGCGATATACCGCGTTGCCGAAACGGTCGTAAATTATTTCTTCATCCATCTTTCGCGCCTCCTGGCCTGTTCGATTCTTTAACTCCAATGTCCACCCCGGAGTAAAAGTGACCACTTTATTAGTCAGGTTAGTTCCAGCTACAGAATGTAACCGTATAATTATCCTTCAAAAACCGTATTTTGTCAATACCTATATGCAATCTGTCTGATTCCCGGTTTACGGTTGTCGTCTTGTTCTATATCACCGACCCGAGTCTCTCTTACCTCGGGAACCTGCGAATAATCCTTCTGGCCTTGTTGAGCTGGCTTTCATACCCCCTGCCGCTCAACGCCTTTTCTGCGGCTGACTCCACATTTTCATCCTGATTCTGGACCTCTCGGGCAATCGCATCCATGCCCCGCTTATTTCCTATCCTGCGCAGGGCATAAATCGCTGCAATCCTGACATCTTCGTCTCGGTCGTCAAGCAGTCTTATGAGCGGCTCTACTGCCTTGCGTGACTCAAGTCTGCCTAAACCCCAAGCTGCACCAGCCCGAACATCTGCCTTGACCGAACGGAGTAATCCGATAAAAGGTTCAACCGAAGGTTCGCCGATTTTCACAAGGGCCCTGGCCGCGGCGCGGGCCACATCATGGTATTCCTCTTTCTTATACATCTCGGCCAAAGGCTCGGCAGCATCGGCCGAACCGATCTTGCCCAAGGCACTCGCTGCAGCCCTACGCATATCTGCATCTTCGTCTTTCAGGAGACAGATGAGCTTCGGCACTGCTTTTTCATCACCTGCCTGGCTTACTGCCTTTGCAGCCGCAATTCTCACACTGATGTCAGGGCTGTCGAGTCCGACCCTTGCCTTGCGCGCCGGCGACCCGCAGGCAACCAGCAACACCGCAAGAAAAGTCACTAGACTCAACCTTTCAGACATCAACAAAATCTTACCCTGTCCATGATATTTGTCAAAACCAGTGCGACCGGTTGACAACCCCAGACCGGTTCATATTACCGCACTTCCGAAGACAAACCCCGCACAAAATCAACCAAACAGCGCTACTACCGGGCCTGGCGAACCTTCCAGATGTCTGACCATCTGCCGATGTGGGTGGAGCTGAAAATAGATTTCGGAAAGGAATACCTGCAGGCCAAGGCAAACCAGTAATCATAACGGATTATCAGGACTGCTTTTTCCCTAATCTGAGTTTCGCGGTAAGAATCCGGTCAGTGGCAAATACCCTTGCGGCCAGGAATATCATTATCCCGGCGAACAGCGCCATATACAGAAATCCGAAACCCACGATACTATAGTTTCCGAACATGACCGCCTTTGGAACCAAGAAAGGATATGAGAACGGTATCGCATAAACAAGAATCCTGACCGGTAAGGATGCGGTCGTGATATCGAAGAACATCGTCAGAAAGAATGGCAGCATCACCAGGAAAATTACCGGCATTACCGCGGTATGCGCACTCTTGGCGTCATCGGCAAATACTGAAAGCAGCGTTGCCAGCGACAGCGCACAGACCACGGCAAGGAAAAGTGCAAACCCGACCAGGATATAACCCTGGAGCGTTATCCCGAGCCCGAGCTCGTTTACCATCTGAGAATCAATGTTTGTCCCGATTGATTGCTCACCCATGACCGCGCCCATATAATACGAAAACCCGAGCATGAATACACCGGTGATAATGAGTGAGAACAACCCGGCCCCGAGCATCTTGCCGAGAACGATGCTCAACCGGTCAATCGGCACGGTCAAAAGTGTCTCCAGGGTTTTGTTCTCCTTTTCCTGACCGATTGAAGCTGCAATCATCTGGCTGGCATAGATTATCACCAGCATCAGCACCATTGGAATCATGAAAGTCTGGGACATCACAATCTCGGAAAGCATTTCCGGAGTCCCGGCAACGACCTGGTCCTTTACAACCACAAACTGCTTGGGCCGCAAAGGCAGCAGCAGGTTCTTAGGTTTCACGGCCGGTGATACTTTGGCCAGATGGTCTTGCGCAAGCTGGTTATTCAGGGCGGTAATGAGCTGCTTGATTTCGACGCCTTTCATTGTCTGGGTTATGGAGAAACCCTGAAACACCCCGTAGATTTCGACTTCGCCGGTCTCCATCACTTCAATGCTTTTCTCAAGCCCTTTGGGAATGACGATGACCCAGTTGACCCCTTCATCCTTCGCCTGCTTGAGAGTTGCTTCCCGGTCACCTTGCGCTTCGGTCAGAACAAGATGCTCACTTTCAAGAAACCACTTAATCCTTTGGGACAGGGCCGACCGGTCATAATCAGCAATAACAACCTGGTGCGGACCCGAACCCTTTGCCTGTTCGCTCCTGACCAGCTTGCCGATAACAGCAAACAACAACGCAATCGCCACCAGGGGCACAAGCATCTGGCGGGTCAAAAGTTCTCTTACTTCTTTCCCGAGCAAATTGACGATTACTTTCATTTCCCGATTGTTATAAATGCCTCTTCAAGGTTTCGGGCCTGGTATTTCTCTTTCAGTCCATCCGGGGTCCCGGTTTCGATTATCCGGCCCTTGCAGAGCATCGCCACCCGGCCGGAAAGGAACTCGACCTCAAGCATATTGTGTGAAGAAAGCAGCACGGTCGTTCCCTGGCGAGCGAACTCTTTTATCCGCTGTCTTAGCTCCATCGAATTGGTCACATCCAGACCCGAAGTCGGCTCATCCAGTATTGCCAGTTTCGGTCTCATCATCAATGCCCTTGCCAGAAGCAGCTTACGCGTCATCCCTTTGCTATAAGTCTTAACCTTATTTTGGATACGAAAGCCCAAATTGGCAATCTTCATGGCCTGTTCAATCATCTGGTCCCTGCCTTTTGCATCCCGCGCATAGAAAGCGGCCATAAACTTCAGATACTGAATTCCTGAAAGGTTCTTATATGCACCGGCATCCTCAGGCAGATAACTGATGAGCCTGCGCACCGCTTTCGGCTTCCTGGTTACATCAAGCCCGAAAACCGTTGCTGTGCCGCCATTCGGTCTGAGCAATGTCGCCAGAATTCTGAGTGTTGTGGTCTTACCCGAACCGTTCGGCCCGATAAGCCCGAAGATTTCTCCGGGCCGGATACTGAATGAAATCCCATCCAATGCCCGCAGCTCGCCATAATTACGGACCAAATCTCGGACTTCACAAGCAGTTTCCATTAAAACCAATACTACAAAGAGTCTGCCCGCAATCAAACAATTATCAAACCACCTCGGCATATGAATCGTCAGACTCCCGGTCCGACAGCACAACAGACAACCAGAAAAGCTGCTGAACCGACGGCAACTCAAACAAGCGGACAAACGGGTCGGAAAACGGCCAATAAACCAGGCGATGAATCAGCCAGTGAAACCGGAAAATAAATGGCTTGAGCAATAGAAAGACAAACGGCAGTTCAAACGGATAGAATGATATTTTGGCGAACGGGTTTAACAACTCCGGGAAAAACTTCTTGGGAAATGGCTTTATGAACGACTAAACAAACCCGTTGGGGAACGACCCCCGGGTGTTGTTTCTGGGGACCCGGTTTCTTTAACTAAGTCCATAAGGACCAGTGTTTTCCACCGGTTGGACATGCCGGCCGGAATTCAGTCTTTCTGGTTGACTCTTGTTGATAATACTATAAACTGAATTAATGTCTAAAAGAATTATGAAGAACCATCAAAAGGCGCTGGTTTTCACACCGGAGCTAGGCGCAAGGTTGCGCCAGTTGCGCAAGGATGCTGGGTTGAACCAGGATGAACTAGCCCAGCGCATGGGCAGAAAGGGTAAAGGTTCGCGAAGCATGATATGCCGGCTGGAACTTGGATACTACCTTCATCCGACAATCGGTCTGATTGCTGATTATCTTAAGGCCTGCAAAGCGGGTTTTGCTGACATTGCCGACCTTTTGGGTATGGAACCGGCCCATGAACAGGAAAAACCTCCTAAGCGCAAGCAGAAGCATGAAACCTACGAGGAAAAACTTGCAGCTGTCAGACACAAAGCCCAAAGGCTTTATATCCAGGGTCTGGTCGAAGAGATGCTTTACAAGGTCCTGACCGACGAAGACTTGCCCCAGGGTTTTGAGGAAGAGAAAAAACTGGCAACTTATGGCCGCAAGGTGTTTGCCGGCCTGGAGCGGCACCATCGGTCGCGCCAGCGATTGCGCAAAGAACTATTTAAGGACAAAAGAATCAGACCGGAACATGCAGACCTGATTGAACGGGTAATCGAAGGAGTTTTCCTTCAGATGGTTAAAGCCGGTGACTTTGAGCGGAAGCCCGATGTAAATGCTACCGCCGTAGTCGCGGCCAAGGCCCACTTGGCAAAAGTAAAGAAAGCAGAAGACCGGATTCTGAAAAAGGAAGAACAGAAGTTTGTGGCCTGGGGCCGAAAACGGGCCAGGGTCATTGACCAAATCAGGCTTGAATCCATGGCCCGGCTGCAAAACCAGGGCATGACCGAGAACCAGGCTGCAAAGTATGCAAACCTGGTGTCTGAGTTGTGCGGGATTGCGTCTGAGTCCGGGCCTAGTTCCAAAGAACGGGAGCGTAAAAGCCAGGAGGTGATTGGCCGGGCAAAGGACAAAACCGGGGTGAAAAGGCTGATTGAATATGTCTATCAAAGGTGGGACGAACTGGAACCGACCATCCCCAACCAGCCCAAAGGTCTTTCGCGCCGGAGCAGGCCAGAATGAAAACTCTGGAACTCGACCCGGCAACAATCCGTGTTCTGGAGAAAATAGAACAGCAAAACCGAACGATGGCTGTTTACGGCATGAAACAAACCCAGGCCTGGGCCCTAGTCGAGCCTCTTGTCAGGTCAACTATTGACAAACACGGTGTTACACTTGAAATGCGCGGTCACTACTTCTCCTGCGGCCGGGAACTGACCCGGCTGTTTCGGACCCTGACCAGTACCGGGCTGGTTGCGGAAACCAAACTCACAATACGCAAGTGGGTTGCTTTCGGATTGGACTCGGCACTGGTTCAGGCCGTTATCCGGGTTTGCTGTAAGGAACTACTCGGGCCGGTTGTGCAGGCCCTTTCGGTAAAGCCCAAACCCGTCAGGCTACGGCGTAAGAAAAGGACCTATCAAGAAGCCCTGNAACAAAGCAAAGCTTCACTGAGCTGTTCCCAGACGATTGAACAGCAATCAGACCATNACCGCAGAGCGGCAATGCACAGCCGCAAAGTCAGCCGGATTGTGCGCACGGTGCTGCTCGAATATNAAGTCCAGCTCAAGCAGTTCATCCGATACAACGCATTCGCCTTTCGCTTGGACAAACTCAAGCGCAACTACGGTGAAAAGACGCTCAAAAAGACCGCTCTTGACCTGGTTGATTTATACGAAGCCAAAGGCCTGAACCGGAAAGTCCTGCTCGCCCTGTGCCGCGAAGTCGCCGAGGTCGAATGAGGAACGACTGGCGATGAACCGTCTGCCCACCATCGTCCGCGGGGTGCTGTTTCTGCCTTCGACCCTTGAACCCTCGAACCCTTGGACCCTGGTCGTCATCACCGGTTAGAAGGTTACAGACCTACACCCGGGCCCGAACGACAACCGAAGAATTCCTGCGGGAGTCTATTTCATCCGTTCCGGTAAAGGGAAACAGAACAATTAAGTTAAACCTCTCGAAAAACAGACCCGTGCACATTGACAATACCTGCTGTTTGGCTAACTTGTCTAGCTATGCATCTGTTCCGACGGGTTCGCGTTATCAAAACCAGGCGCGAACTTCCAGCGTGGGTGGAGAAATTCCGCTGGGTGGTGACCGGACTTATTGTAGCTGCGCTGCTACTTATAATTTTGAAGTCCGGGTATGGATTGCCGTTTACCCGCACCTTTTCCTGGGCCATACGGATTTTCAATCTGTCGGTTCTGGCGGTCTTTACCGTGGATGTCCTGCTCTCTTACGCATCAGCGCCGTCACTGTGGCAGCATTTCAAGAAACGCTGGTTTGACCTGGCCGTTTATTTCCCAATCGTCATTGCCCTGTCAGCAGGCGGCACCGGCATTACTTTCGTCGTTCTGAGACAGGCAATCGTCCTGGGCCAGAGTTTCATGCATTCCCGCCGATTCNCCGGCATCCTGGAAAGATTGCGGCTCCAGCCAGTGCGTCTGATGGCGTTGAGTTTTGTCGGCGCGATAGCAGCCGGCACTCTNCTTCTGACTTTTCCTGCCGCTACAAGAGACGGCCACGGTGCCAGTTTGATTAACGCCCTGTTCACCGCAACTTCAGCAACCTGCGTCACCGGTCTTATCGTAAAGAATACCCCGTTGTATTTTTCCCGTTTCGGTCAGTGCGTAATTCTTGTCCTGCTCCAGCTTGGTGGTCTGGGAATAATGACTTTTTCTGCCAGCCTTGCAGTAGTGTTCGGTCGCAAGCTTGGTCTGAGCCAGCGCAAGACCGTCTCGACAATGATCGAAGAAGCTCGCAATATCGACATCGGCCGCACCCTCCGTTACATTCTGTTCTTCACGCTCATGGCCGAAGGAACCGGCACACTGCTCTTCTTTCTCCGCTGGCTGCCGGATTTCAAAAGCCCGCTCGAAGCACTCTACTGCTCGGTATTTCACGCAGTCTCAGCGTTCTGTAATGCAGGTTTCTCAGTGTTTTCCAATTCCTTTGCAGGCTACCGGTCCGACCCGGCAATCAATATCGTGGCCATCGGTCTCATCATCACCGGCGGCCTTGGATTCATCGTTATCCGGGAAATCTTCAACCGCGATACCCTGCGCCACGGCCCGCTTTTTTCGCTGCGCCGACTGAGTGTTCACGGACATTTGGTGCTCTGGACATCTGGAATCCTGATTCTTTTCGGCACGATATTTTTCTTCTTCTCAGAATATGACCATGCGCTTTCTCATTTGCCCCTCGGCGGGAAACTCCTCACATCATTGTTCCAGGCGGTAACACCACGGACCGCAGGGTTCAGCACCATCTCGATAGGTTCTTTACGGCCGGTAACCCTGTTCCTCTGGGCCATACTCATGTTCATCGGTGCTTCGCCCGGCGGCACGGGCGGCGGTATCAAAACGAGCACCCTGGCAGTTCTGTTCCTCGCGGTCCGCAACCGCGTCTTGGGTCGGGAAGATGTTGAAGTCCGCCACCGCGTGATTCCCAAGGATATCGTCTACCGTGCCACGGCAATCGCCGTGGTCTCGGTCGGTATCGTAGCGTTCTTCTTTACCATACTGCTCGTCACCGAAAACGCACCGTTCCACAAGGTCCTCTTCGAGACCGTATCAGCATTCGGAACAGTAGGACTATCTACCGGCATTACCTCAAGCTTGAGCCTGCCGGGTAAAATTGCAGTAACTCTTCTGATGTATATAGGCCGACTGGGTCCGCTGACTCTGGCACTGGCAATGCACGCCCGCCAGTCGCGGCTTCCAATCAGGTATCCACACGGGCGGGTCATGGTCGGCTAAAGGAGGAAATCATGAAGCAATTCGCAGTAATCGGCCTCGGAACATTCGGAGGCCGGGTTGCCCGAACCCTGATGGCAAAAGGTGCCGAAGTAATTGCTATCGACTCGGACCCGGGAAAAATCGAGGATATCAAAGACGAAGTAAGCCAGGCCCTGTGTCTGGATGCAACCAACGAAGAAGCACTCGCCAACTCCGGAGTGCTTGATGTAGACGCAGTAGTGATAGCAATGGGCGAAAGAATGGAGGCCGCTATCCTCGCTACTGCCATATTGCATCGGCTCGGTGCTGGTCAAATCGTTGCCCGTGCAGCCTCAAAACTCTATGCCCAGATTTTGCACGATGTCGGTGCGGACCGCACCCTGCTGATTGAAGAACAGATGGCCGACCAGGCTGCGAAGAATCTGATAGCGTCCGATGTGCTGGAACAAATAACATTATCCAGCGGACATAGCCTCGTTGAAATGAAACCCCGACGCGAGATGATCGGCAAGAAGCTCGGTGAACTTGACATCCGCCGACGCTACAAAGTAAACATCGTCTCCATCAAAAAGAAAATACCGGTGATAACCGATTCCGGCAAGAGCAGTTTCGAAATCCGCACCAACGACATTCCCGGTCCCGAAGACCGGCTGGAAAAAGACGACATCCTGGTTGTCGTAGGCAGAGACAAAGACATCGAGCGGCTGTCAATGGGAAAGTAGCATGAGACACAACCGTAACAAATACCCCCGCGCCAGAGGAACCATCCGTGCCAGAATGACTCTCAGTATGTTGTATGCCGCAGCCCTGGTGATTCCGGTCGTCATCCTGTCTTTGTTCTACATCCGCAGGATGAATGATGCTGTCGGTCGCATCGTCGACAAAAATATCGAGCTGATGCATATCGGGGACCAGATTCAACTGGACTTCCTACAGGCACGGAGAGACGAAAAGAACTTCCTACTCTACGGCGATTCAATCTATCTTGGAAACAGCCATGCCTCCCTTGAGCACATCAGCGAGTTGTGCTCAAAAGGAAGAAAACTCGGACCTGACCTTGCCACGAGTTTTGACGCCATCATCAGTCGGACCTCGATTTATCGCCGGCTGGCCGATTCCATCACGATGCTCTCGCCTGGGCAGGTCTTCATCCCGAACCGGGCACGCCTGCAGCAGGACCATGAGAAACTCTTGAAAGCAGCGGCCTCGGCCCAGGACACTTCTCGTCGGGATTCACTCCTTGCGGCTGCGGCCAAGCTGGCCAGCAAAATTGCACTTCCAATCCCGGCCGGCCAAAGCGGGCGACTGTTAAACGACAGCATATACTCTCTGCAAGCCGCTATCGCAGTCGGTGCCGACAGTGTCATCGGCTTTGCACAGCAACGGGTCCTGTGCAATCGGCGCAGGGCCAGGCAACTTGCTGCCTGGGGCCAGCGCAATATTATCACGGTGCTTCTGCTTGTGCTTGCGGTGCTGGGCTGGCTGGTCTTCACGCTGCCAAAACGGACAGTTCTACCTATTAAACGGATTGCGAATGCCTTACGTCGGGCCGAAGAAGGAAACCTTGATATTCATGTCACCCCTAGGACCAAGGATGAATTAGGTCAACTGGCGAGGCAACTCAATCGAGCGTTCGCCCGTCTGCGCGAATTCGACGAAAGCAAAGTAAGCCGTATCCTCTATCTCGAACGGAGATTCCGCCTCCTGGCGAACGATATCTCTGAAGGTGTTCTCGTAGTCGACCGGATTCCGAATGTAGTCCTTGCCAATCAAGCGATGGAACCTTTACTCGGACGGCCGGCATCTGAAGTAGCCGGCAGGCAACTTACGACTTTTCCAAACCTGATTTTCCTGCAGCCATTCCTGGAAAAAATCCTGGCCGGCGCTGCCAGCCGTAAAACATGTGATATTCTGCCCCAGCTTCCAGGTTCGGTCGTCTGCATCGAATCATTGCGTGACCAGACCGGAGAAGTAACTGGGGCCTTGATAGTCATAACCCACCTGGGAAAGCCAGGCAGTACGGGCGGGTTTGAAACCCGCCCCGACCATTCAACCTAGTCAGCCCGGGCCGGTTTACCTTTTTCATGTCTCAGGTAAACAATCTGACGCGGGAATGGCACCTCAACACCGTCCTCATCGAAAGCCTTCTTCAACCTGACCCTGAGGTCACGCTCAGCAGCCCAATGCCTCATTGGTTTGACCTTGACCACGACCCGGATACTCAGGCCTGACTCGCCGAAATTCAAAAGCCCCTGAACTTGTGGCGGCTCAAGTGCCAAATCATGGTTATCCTGAAACCACTTCTCGGCTACGGCACTAGCTATAGACATTCCGCGTTCCGCATCCTGCTCGTAAGCCAGGTCCACCGTAACTATTGCCCGCATGAAACCCCGGTTCCGGTTACCGAACCGGGTCAATTCACCATTGGGAACTGTATGAAGAATGCCGTCAAAAGACCTCACCTGGGTGGTGCGAAGGCCGATTTTCTCTACGGTTCCGCTGACATCTCCCACGGCAATGCTGTCGCCTACGCTAATAGAATCCTCGAACAGCAAAAAGAAGCCTGAAAGGAAATCGCGCACCAAAGTCTGTGCACCGAATCCAACAGCCAGACCGACTACACCAGCACCGGCAAGGATAGCGGAATAATCAACGCCTAATGTCCTGAGGCACATTACAAGTGCCACCAGAAAAATCCCATAACGGATGACACTGCGGCTGAGCGAAATTAATGTCCTGGCACGCCGCTCCTTCAGAAGTTTCGCCCTTGTCCTCAGAAGCCTCACCACCACCTTCCCGATAATCCATGAAACAAACCAGGCAATACCGACAATTAGAATCAGTTGGACAATCTTACCGGCATAGTCAGCCAATCTCTCGGGAGCAAAGAATCGCTCGCGTAAAGCCTGCCAGAGTTCATGCCAGAACATACTATTAAAACCTTCCCCGGTGGTTACGACCTGGTATTCCCAGTTCATTGCGATACTTTGCCACGGTGCGCCGGGCGACCTTTATCTCTTCTTTGCCTAAAATACGGCGTATCTCATCGTCACTCAACGGCTTGGACTTATCTTCATTCTCAATTATCCGCTTAATTTTCTGCTTGATACTAGCCCTTGATTTATCACCGGCACCGGCTTTGAAAAAGTACTTCAACGAAAAAACACCGTAACAAGTCTCAACATACTTACCCGCAGTGGCCCTTGAAGCGGTCGAAGGATGCACCCCAAGTCTTTCCGCTGCTGCCCGCAAAGTAGCCGGTTTCAAATACTGCGGGCCCTTCAGAAAAAACTCTTTCTGTTCATCTACAATCAGGTCCATCAAACGTCTCAATGTCCGCCGCCTGGACTCGATCCCCCGTAAGAACATCATCGCACGTTTGAATTTCTCGCGGGCAAACTTCACCTGCTCTTTGGGAAAAGACTTAGGGCTGCGGAGAATCTCAATATATCGCCTTGACAGACGTAGCCTTGGAAAAGTTTCGTCATTGGCCTCCACTGCCAGTTCACGGCTCCGCCATTTCACGGAAAAATCAGGAGAAATGTACTCTGGTAACCGGCCTGAAAAGCGTCGCGCAGGCTTAAGCTCAAGGGTCAGAATCCTCGCTATTGCCTTTCTTATCTGTTCTTCGCTTACACCACAAAGCCGGGCAATTTTCTTGACCCGTTTCTGCAAAAGGAGTTTCCAGTACCTGGAGACCAGAAGAGATTCCAGACTGCACGGTTCGTATCCCATTAGTTCAAGCTGGACCAAAAATGCCTTCTGTTGGTCCTGACAGGCAATACCCCCGGGTTCAAGCCGCTGAATTACATAGAGTATTTCCCGGAGCCGTCTCAATTCGATTCCCTGACTTGCCGCCAGTTCATCCTCACTGACAAGAAGAAACCCGTCTTCATCAAGCGATTCAATGACCACTTCGGCAATGCGGGCATCATCAGGAGAAAAAACGCTCCGCAAATGAGGCAACAAAACTTCTCGTAAATTTGGCTCCGGACCCGGCACAAGTTCGACCGCATCTGTCTTGCCACCAGTATCACGAGACCTTGGAATACTTGGAAGGTAACCATCATTAGGCAGTAGGTCCTCGATGCCATATTCGTTTGCGGATGATACCTTACCAAATTTTTCCTCCTCGCCCGGTCGAAGTCCGTCAGTCTGGTCATCATCAGACCGTGGCACTTCGGGTAATGGACTTTCTTGCACATCAGACGCATCCCGAGACTCGTCAACCTGCTCCAGTGCGGGATTTTCCTCTAACTCCTGGCGCACCAGCGTTTCAAGCTCCAAGGCCGGCAGTTGAAGCAGCTTGAGATTCAGAATAAGCTGTGGCGATAATATCTGCTCAAGCCTTTGCGTCAGGTTAAGTCCAAATTTCATATCCGAAAACGCTCGCCCAGATAAACCTGGCGCGCCTTCTCATCCCGAACCAAATCGTCCGAGGTTCCAGACAGAAGAACGCGTGCATCATACATAATGTAAGCCCGGTCAGTAATCTCAAGGGTCTCGCGCACATTGTGGTCGGTAATCAATATCCCAAGACCTTCATCCTTGAGTCTTCTCACTATATCCTGAATTTCAGCCCGCACAATCGGGTCAATACCTGTAAAAGGTTCATCCAGAAGCAGAAATGAAGGCGATGCTGCCAAAGCCCTTGCCAATTCCACCCGCCTTCTCTCGCCTCCAGAAAGTGTTGCACCCCGCTGTTTTGCCAATCGGAGCACATTCAATTTGCCCAGCAGCGCCTTTGCTTTCAAATCCTGCTCCTCTTTGGCCACGCCGAGCATCTCCAGCACCGCCCTGACATTGTCCATAACCGAAAGCTTCCGGAATATCGAAGGTTCCTGAGAAAGATAACCCAGTCCCAAACGCGCCCTTTTGTAAACAGGCAACCGGGTTATGTCCTGGCCGTCAAGTAGAATCTTTCCGTGCTCAGGTCGGACAAAACCGATAATCATGTGAAAAGTTGTTGTCTTACCAGCACCGTTCGGCCCCAGCAAACCAACTATTTCTCCTTCTTCCAGTTGCAGGTTGACATCATCTGCCACACGCCGGCCGCCGTAGCTTTTCACTAACCCTTGTGTTTCAAGTTTCATTCTAATGCACTTACAGGTCGAATCAAACGGCCAGACAGAAGTTTCTGAATCTCTATTATCGCCACTTTTCCGCTTTCCATACTTATCCGGATTGCCTGCCCGGTTACCGCAATCATATCACCGCCTTCTGTAGTATAATAACTGATAGCATTTCCCTGTATCGTCGCAACATCCAGGTTTCCATCTCGAACTATGAAAAAAACCGTATCACCCTGGGTTTGACTCACGCTGTCAGAAACCCTGGGATTTCCCCAGGCCAGTCCAGAATCCCTGGCCGTAAAGAAAATCAAAGTATCACATAACAGTCCAGCGCTTCCTGAATTGACCCTGACTTTACCTCCGGCCTGTGCCTTTGACTCCCGGGCAAACCACGACATTTCACATCCGGTGACAGTTACCGAATCCGCATCCGCAATCTGCACCATAACAGGGTTCGAGTCTATTATCCCGACATCCCCTGCCAAGTCATAAATTCCGTGCCCGCCGTGCAATCGGAAATTCCCTGTTTTGCTCTTGACGACCACACCAGAATCGGCATCCACCCTTTTTTCCGGAATCGAATACAATAGTAACGGTGCGAAAATCACAAGCGATTCCTGCTCCACTTTTACATTCCCGAACAACTCGGTCTGCTTCTCTTCCAGCCTGTAGAACGCCGAATCGGCCCAGACCAATGCATCCGGACTTTCAATAAAGACTGAGTCACAAATCACCGCTACCCCTCCGGATTCGTTCACCCGGGCCATACCAGCAGTAATTCTGGTATCTCCGTCTATAATACTCACGCTGTCGCGGAACACGCTAACCTGACCCTCTATGGTTTTGACTATCTCCATCCTCCTGGCATAAAACTCAGCACCCACAACCAGTCTGCACATCAGGAAAAAACAGAAAAGACCCGGAATTTGTCTTCTGTTGAGTAACTTCGCCATGTGAAACACTTAATGCTGGACCTTCTGGTTAAACTGGTATTCAGAGGTGCCCTTAACCTCACTTTCAATCTCAATCTTGTTCAATCCGGCATCAGAAATCAAACCGTACCCGGTAACATGACCTTTGGGTGTATCGATTTCCACGGCTGCGTCAGTCCGGATTAGCTGGGTTATATTATTCCAGCATAGAGAATCGGTCCTGAGCGATGAGCTATCCGCCGTCAGAACAAGAACATTACCGCGTGCCACCAAATCGTTATTCTTGGTTTGAACGGTCCCCTGGTCAGCTACAAGCTCTGCGTGTATCTTGCCGTCTTTGTTGTAGAAAAGCACCCTTGGCATAATTACATCAATTCGCTGGAAAGACTCAAACACATAAGCTGTCTCGGCCTCCACAGTATAGAGCCGTTCCCCGCTCGAACTCTCTTGCAATGTGAATCCCTCAATTACTTGACTGGGCAATGAGGCGGTCTTCTGCTCATTCTGACCTTGCCGACAGCTCAAACCAACAAGTATCGCCAACAGAACCGCCATGCGTCGCACTATTGTCCCACCACAGCGGCCGTCTTTGCCCAGAAAACCCACTCTTCGGGTCGGGCCCTCACCTGGTCCAGAAGTGCTTGGGCCGCTGCCCGTTCGTCCCCGGCCGGATAGACCTTCACCCGCATCCTGCCACTTTCAAAAAATGCAAATAGCGGCACCACCCTGACCCCTTTGCGTGCAGCAAGCCTGAAAGGCAAACTGGGCAACCCCAAATGACAACCATCAATATCAACCCAGACCCTCCGGCCCTGACTGGTATTGTCGAGCATGAAACCGGTAAGCCCAGGTTGTTTGAGCCAGGATATGACCTGTTTGATACTATGCGTCAGCCTGACGCAGCGGTTCCGCCGCAATCCAGAAAGAATCCGGTCCAAACTCCCGTTCTTCTGGGCACCGATACCTAAATTAACCCGAAACCCCAGACCGGCAAAAACCTGGGGCAGGAACTCCCAGACCCCGAAATGAAAAGAAACCATAATTGTATGCAACTCCTGTTCCAGAAATCTCTTGAGTGTATTTTCCTCATAAACTACTAGGTTGTCAACAATTACATTACCATAGGGTCTGTTGAGTTTTGTCATCAATGCAAGATTTCTGCCTACACGCCAGCCGTTCCGCACCCAAAACCATCGGTCGAACCGACCACACATAACCCTGAAATTGTGTTTGATTTCTGCCCGGTAATCGAGTCGCCAGACCAGATAGAAAAGAACCAGTAAACGGGAAACTAATATCCCCAGGCTAGTGGGCAGGGCCCGAACCAGCACAAGGCATATGGCGAGCAAAATCAATTGCGGCCTTTATGAATCCCAAAAACAAAGGATGGGGACACAGTGGTCTAGATTTAAACTCAGGATGAAACTGGCAGGCAAGAAAGAAAGGATGGTTTCTCAATTCGACAATCTCAACCAGCTTACCACTTGGTGACAGACCGCTGGCAACCATACCGTGCTGCTTAAGTATATTGAGAAACCGGTTGTTCACCTCGTAGCGGTGCCGATGCCTTTCTGAGATGTCAGTCTTCCCATAACATCTGGAGGCCAGACTACCTTTTCTTATCCTGCATGGATACGCACCCAGCCGCATAGTCCCTCCTTTTTTTCTGACACCCCTTTGCTGTGGTAGCATATAAATCACCGGGTACTTTGTGTGCGGGTTGAATTCGGTTGAATTGGCACCTTTAAGCCCGCATACAAGCCGGGCAAACTCAATTATCGCTACCTGCAAACCAACGCAAAGACCAAGAAATGGCAACTTATGCTCACGACAATAGGCAATCGCCTCAACTTTCCCTTCCATTCCACGGATGCCGAAACCGCCCGGCACGATTATACCGGCAAGCCCGGCAAGGTTTTCCTTTACCGTTTCAGGCGTTATATCCTCGGCTTCAAGCCATCTTATCCGCGCTTTCACACCCGTGGCTGTAGCCGCATGCTGAACCGCTTCTATCACTGATTTGTAAGCATCATGCATGGCCACATATTTCCCGCAGACACCGATTTCTATCTCGGCTTTTGGTTTAGCAGCCGTGTGAACAAAATGCCGCCAAGCAGAAAGCTTGGGCCTCTTCGCCTTGAGCCTGAGCATCCGCACTATCAACTGGTCAAGCTTCTGACGGTGAAAGATTAAAGGAATTTCGTAAATATTATCAACATCCAGTGCTTCGATTACCGCCTCAGGCCGGACATTGCAGAACAGGGAAATTTTGTCTCTTTCTTCCTTTAACATAGATGTTTCGGCGCGGCACATAATGATATCGGGCTGAATACCGATGTCCCGCAATGCCTTGACCGAATGCTGGGTGGGCTTGGTCTTGTGCTCACACGAAGCCTTGATATAAGGCACCAGAGTCAGGTGGATATAAAGCACATTCCTTTTCCCCTCTTCCAGGGCAAACTGCCTTGCTGCTTCCAGAAATGGCAGACTTTCAATATCACCCACTGTCCCGCCGATTTCCGTAATAACAACATCCCTCGTATCGGCCAGTTTCCTTACCCGCTTTTTGATTTCACTGGTAATATGCGGCACGACCTGAATGGTTCGACCCAGATACTTGCCCTGCCGTTCATTTTCAATAACTGAAAGGTATATTTGGCCTGCGGTCAGATTGTTGTCCTGGGACAAGTCGCAGTCTATAAACCTCTCGTAATGGCCCAAGTCCAGGTCAGTTTCGGCCCCGTCATCAGTCACATACACTTCGCCGTGCTGGAAAGGGCTCATCGTGCCCGGGTCGACATTGATATAAGGGTCAAACTTCAAGGGGACAACATCAAGCCCTCGGTTTTTGAGCAAAAGCCCGATAGAAGAAGTGGCAATTCCCTTACCCAGAGAAGAAACTACACCTCCGGTTACAAAAATATATTTGGCCATCTTTAACCGACGAAATGAGAATTCCGGGTGTCGGGTATCCGAAATGCGTCACCCTGAATCTGCAATTCGACGCTATCCCTGACGCTGCTTATGCTTAGGGTCACGCTTGCAGATAACTCTGACAACGCCTTTGCGCTTGACAATCTTACAATGGGCACAGCGTTTCTTTACCGATGTCCGAACCTTCATCTCATCTCCTTTATTTGAACCGGTAGATTATTCTACCGCGATTCAGGTCATAAAGTGAAAACTCCACAGTTACCCGGTCACCAGGAAGAATCCTTATCCAGTATTTCCGCATACGACCTGAAACATGAGCAATTACCTTGTGGCCGTTGTCCAGTTCTACCCGGAAAGTAGCACTCGGCAAAGCCTCGGTGATAACACCTTCGAGCTGAATCAGGTCTTTCTTAGCCATTTTGCAAAGTCAATATTTCTGGCTCACCGTCTGTTACCAATATCGTGTTCTCATAATGCGCGGACGGCTTGCCGTCTGAAGTAACCACGGTCCATCCGTTCGCAAGCGTCGCTACCTCGAAACCACCTATATTCACCATCGGCTCAATCGCTAATGTCATTCCGGTCTTCAACCGTACCCCACGGCCCGGCCTGCCGAAATTCGGTATCGAAGGTTCCTCATGCAGTTTCAGACCGACTCCGTGACCACAGAGCTCTCTGACAACAGAATATCCCTTTTTTTCCACATAATGCTGAACCGCGGCACCAATATCTGAAACACGGTTCCCGGCCCTGGCGTTTGTGGCTCCGGCCCGGAAAGAAGCTTCTGTAGTCCTAATCAGGGAATGAACTTCTGGTTTCACTTTACCTACCTCGAATGTGCGGGCCGCATCCGCAATAAAACCATTTTTGGTCACACCTATATCCACCTTCACAATATCACCTTCAACCAGTTTCCGCTCACTCGGAATACCGTGCACTACTTCTTCGTTTACACTGATGCATGCCGCCGCCGGAAATCCATGGTAGCCCTTGAAAGTAGGAGTGCTGCCGTGCGAAAGGATGAAACTTTCACAGACCTGGTCCAACTCATTCAAACTGACCCCGGGCCGAATCTCAGCTTCAACAGTAGCCAGAGTCTCGGCCAGAATTCTGCTTGCCGCACGGATTCCTTCAATCTCGCGCTTGGACTTTATATAAACCGCCAATACAACCTCTTATTCCTTTCCGGTTTCGAGAATCCGCTTCAACTCTTCAAATACCTTATCACGGCCAAGTTCACCCGCAATCCGTTCCAGTTTGAACTTATCCTCATAGAACTTGATAAGCGGTTCGGTCTGCTCACGATAAACATCGAGCCGACGCCGGATGGTTTCCTCTTTATCATCCTCACGCTGGTAAAGTTCCCCCCCGCACTCATCGCAAATCCCTTCCTTCCTGGACGGCCTGAAAGTCAGGTTGTAAATCTTCTTGCACTTCCGGCACTGCCGCCTTGCAGTCAGCCGTCTGATAACCTCATCATCTGCAAGGTCAATCAGAACGACTGCGTCAACCTTAAGCCCGTGGCCATCAAGCACCCGACCAAAACCCTCGGCCTGAGGAATAGTGCGCGGAAAACCATCATACACTATCGGCTTACCAACATGCTCAGCAATAAAAGCGTTCATGACCTCAATCACGACCGAATCTGGAACCAGCCGGCCCGAAGTAACATATTCCTTCACCTCATACCCTACCGGAGTCTTCCGCTTGATATGGTCACGGAATACATCCCCGGTCGAATAATGGACAAAGCCGAGCCTTTCATGCATCAACTCGGCTTGGGTGCCTTTACCGCTGCCCGGAGGTCCTAACAAAACTACATTCATTTCATACCTTAATAAAAGATACGCCAGTCTATTAACTTTTGGGCAACTGTCAAGCCAACACCGCATTTACAACCACCAAATCCTGAAGCTGATTAGACTTGACACTGGAATGGTTTAGACTAGTCTATCGTGGTGCGAATTTCTGGTTTCTTCAAGAGCATAGTCGAGCGATTCACCAACGACATCGCCATTGACCTTGGAACATCAAAAACCCTGATTTATGTCAAAGGCAAAGGCATCGAGCTCCGTGAACCATCGATAGTGGCAATCGACAGCAATACCACCGAAGTTGTAGCGGTCGGAACCGAAGCAAAAAAAATGCTCGGCCGGACCCCGGGCAGCATTCAGGTAATTCGACCGATGAAAGACGGCGTCATAGCAGACTTCGGCATGGTTGAAATAATGCTTAAAACATATATCGGCATCGTCCAGAAGAAAAAGCTGTTTGTGCGGCCCCGCATCATCGTATGCGTTCCTTCGGGAATCACCGAAGTAGAAAAGCGTGCGGTGCGCGATTCGGTTGAGGCATCGGGCGCGCGCGAAATCTACTTAGCCTCAGAACCGATTGCAGCGGCCATCGGTGTGGGCCTGCCGGTAGAAACTCCGACCGGAAACATGATTATCGACATCGGCGGTGGAACAACAGAAATCGCAGTAGTTGCGCTTTCCGGAGTGGTAAACTCGGCATCAATAAGGATCGCCGGTGATGAAATGGACGAAGCAGTAATAAACTTCATAAAAAAGAACTACAATTTGATTATCGGAGAACAGACCGCCGAGAATATCAAAATCGCCATCGGCTCTGCATACGCAACTGGCAAGGAAGAAACCATGGAAGTCAAAGGTCGGGACCTGGTTTCGGGAATTCCGAAAACCATCAGGATAAACAGCACCAAAGTGCGAGAATCCCTGGAAGAACCGATAGCATTGATAGTTGATGCGGTCAGACTGGCCCTGGAGAAAACGCCACCAGAACTCGCTGCCGATATTGTTGACCGCGGAATCTATATGTGCGGTGGCGGCTCTCTGCTCCGGGGCATAGACCTGCTCATCAAGGAGGAAACAAGCCTGCCGGTTTGTGTAGCTGAGAACGCAATTGAAAGTGTTGTCAGAGGGGCGGGCAGAATTCTGGAAAATATCAAGCTGAACGAGAAACTGATACTCAGAGCAAAGTAGCTTGCACCGCAAGAAATTTGGCACCTGGCAGGACCGGGCATCCTGGTTCCTCATCTTTCTGGGTCTGGTTATGCTGCTTATTCCAAAGACAACAAGGATTGTAATTACCGTGCCGATTCAGACTGCACTACTCGCACCATTGCGCGGAACCTCGATACTCAAGCGTAATATCTTCCGGCTCAAGGCAGAAAACCGACGCCTTTCACTCCTGGCAACCGAACTTGCGGTTGAGAATGCCAGACTCGAAACCGTAAGCCGTCATACCTCAGCATTCCCGGAAGGGCTCGACCTGGTTAGCGCACCAATCATCACCCGTGACCTCATAACTCTGGAACGATACTTGGTTGTCAGCCGTGGCAGGAAACACAAAATCAGGCTTGGCGCACCCGCACTTTCTGCCGACGGTATTATCGGAAAGGTGATTGCGGTCGGAAATCACCAGGCACTTATCCAGACAATATTCGACCCTGACTTAAGGATTGCGGTGACAAATCTCCGTTCCCGGATTACGGCTTTGGCCCGGCCCGATGGCTATCACCTGCTCAAACTGGACTATGCGCCAAAGGCCTCTGATTTCAAGCCGGGTGACACCATTGTAACCGCAGGCCTGGGTGGGACATTTCCGAAAGGTCTGCGACTGGGGATTGTGGTTTCTGTCCTGGATGAACCGAATGACCTTTTCAAATCAGTCAAACTTCGGCCATTTTGTGACATTGCCAGACTTGAGGAAGTATTCCTCCTGAGAATCCCGCCGGGTACCAGCCGTTATCAAAAATCAGGCTGGCTCGATAATATCGGCCCTTTGGAAATACATGCCCCTGAAGAACCTGATTTCTGATGAGACAATTCCTGGCCGCATTATTCCTTTATTTACTCTTTCTGATTCAAGCCGGTCTGGCACCGTTTGGCCCGGACCTGATTCTTCTTGCGCTCTTCGTTTTTGCATTGCACGAAAACAAACTCCTCATAACCATTCTTGCATTCCTGGCCGGTCTCTGCCTTGACCTGACCGCACCCCAAACCATCGGGATAAATATCCTGATTTATTCCGGACTTGCATATGGGATAGCATCTCTGCATTCGATTATCTATCGTGGCCACTGGTACCTGACCGGCCTTGTCCTGGTCGGCCTTGCAATCAAATACTCTGCTTATGCCCTGGTCGGTGCGGGTATTCCCGGTCTCATGCCCCTGATAATATCATCGGTAATTACCATCGTGCTTGCCGTGCCGGCCGACCTCTTTATCTCAAGACTCTTCTATCACCAGTGGAAAACAAACTGAAGCGCCTGACCCAGATTCTTTTAATCCTTTTCGGAATCCTGTCCCTGCGCCTTGTCCAACTTCAACTCGTCCAGGGAAAAAGATACGCCCGGCTAAGCGACCGCAACCGGATAAGAAAGATAATCCTGCCCGGTCCGCGTGGCCGCATCTTTGACCGGACCGGCAAACTGATTGCAGATACCAGACCCTCTTTTACCGTATCCGTTATCCCGACTGAAATGGATGACAGCACCCTGCCTGTCCTTGCGCGCCTGCTCAAACTCGAACCCGAGAAACTCAACCGACTCGTCAAGCCGATTGCATTCATGTCTTCGCCGGTAAAAGTCAAACGCAACCTGGACCGGACCACCGCATTCGCAATTGAGGAAAACAGATTCCGCCTGTCCGGTGTGCGCATAAGCGTTGACCCGGTCCGCTCATATCCAACAGCCGGACTATACTGCCACATCCTTGGCCATCTCGGTGAAGTCGGCCGGCAGGAACTGAAAAAAGACACGACACACCGGCTTCTTGATTACATAGGTCGGGATGGTATCGAAGCCCGGTATGAAAACCTGCTTCGTGGACACGATGGTTGCGAATATATCGAGATTGACGCAAGGGGGCATGAAATCGGGCCTTTACCTGANAAACGGTCAGCCCCTGCAGTTCCGGGCAAAGACCTTTATCTCACCGTAGACCAGAGACTCCAGGNCNTTGCATACCGGCTCATATCTCAATATGACAAAGCCGCAGTCGTCGGAATCGAAATCAAGACCGGTGCGGTTCTCTGTCTTGCCTCCAGGCCCGGATTCGACCCAGGCATATTTACTCAGGCGATTTCCCCCAAAACCTGGGACAGCCTTGTGTCCAATCCGAACAAGCCATTTTTCAATCGTGCCGTGAATGCAGGTTATCCCCCGGGAAGCGCATTCAAGCCCATTGTAGCCTTGGCCGCACTCAACCAGGGAATCGTTACTACCCGGACCCGTTTCAAACCCTGCAGCGGTTCTTTCCACTATGGCAACCGCATCTATAAATGCTGGACCCGTCACGGTAGCCTGAACCTCCTGGGTGCCATTACGCAATCCTGCAATATTTACTTCTATCAGCTTGGGCTCAAACTGGGACTGGACAGCCTCGTATCCTTCTGCAAATCCCTGCCACTCGGAAAGCCAACCGGTATTGACCTGCCGACAGAAAACCCGGGCATCATTCCGTCCAGAAAATGGCTCGATTCCAGATACGGCAAATGGACAAAAGGTATACTTCTGAACTTTGCCATCGGCCAGGGAGAAATTCTCGTAACCCCTTTGCAAATGGCCCTGACATATGCGGCCATTGCCAATAACGGCAAGTATCATGAACCCTACCTGCTTGACCATATAGATTCGGCCGGGAAAACGATTCGCAATATCTCTACCACAAAACACGAGATTCGCTCTGAGCCCGAATATCTGGACCAAATCAAACTGGCACTTGAAAGGGTTGTCGAGCACGGCACAGGTAAAATCGCCCGGCTTAAGGAAATCACCATCGCCGGTAAAACCGGCACGGCCCAGAACCCGAAAGGGCTCGACCATGCCTGGTTTGTCGGCTATGCGCCGGCAGAAAAACCCCTTGTGGTATTTGCCGTGCTTGTAGAACATGCCGGCCACGGTGGTGTTGTTGCTGCGCCAATTGCGCGCCAGCTCATAAGGAGATATTTCTCAATTGAAACGCCCTGACCTCAAAATCATCGTCCCGACCTTGCTCCTTACCGCATTGGGAATGCTTATTATCTATTCCACAGGAGGCAGACATTATCTTATCCGCCAGCTTCTATTTCTGCCGGTTGCATTAGCCGGCATGTTTGCTGCATATGCAATCCCGCAACGCGTGTTTCACGACATGGCCGGCCTTCTCTACGGCGTTATCCTGCTGTTGCTTGTCCTTGTCCTGTTCTTTGGCAAAGGCATCGGGTCAAAACGCTGGTTCATGCTCGGGCCGGTCGCATTCCAGCCGTCAGAATTTGCCAAACTGGCAACCGTTCTGCTGCTTGCCAGAAGCCTTGCGTCCTGCCGCAACCCTCTCTTCACTTGGAAAACTCTTTTCGTTCCCAGTATAATTTGCCTTGTTCCTGCAATTTTGGTCATTACCGAACCGGACCTGAGCGCTGCCCTGGTTCTGGCAGTCATCCTGGCATCAATGCTCTACTGGGCCGGATTCAGGCCGCTTCATATCCTTCTGCTTTTCACACCATTGATTTCATTTGCCGCAGGGTTTTCACTTTATACCTGGATACCATTCTTCGTTTTCTTAGGTATTATAATGCTTATCCGCACCAATCTCTTCCGCACATTGCTGGCCCTCCTGGTCGGTTCGCTATTCGGTCTGCTCTCACCGATTTCATTTTCGCTTCTGAAAGTATATCAGCGCGCCCGGATAAAAAACTTCCTTGCGCCCTGGCTCGACCCGCACGGTGTCGGATGGAATGCTATTCAATCAAGGATTGCAATCGGTTCGGGCCGGCTAACTGGCAAAGGTTTTCTCTCCGGCACCCAGACCCGCCTGGGGTTTTTGCCCAACCGGCATACGGACTTCGCTTTCTCATGCGTCGGCGAAGAATTCGGTTTTATCGGCAGCATCCTCCTCGTCGGTCTCTTCGCACTAATTATCCATCGGTTCCTTATTGCCGCAAGATTCAGCCGTGACAGTTTCTCGTCCCTGGTCGGCATCGGTTGCGCGGCAATTCTTTCTTATCAGGTATTTATCAATATCGGAATGCTCCTCGGTCTGATACCGATTACCGGTGTCCCTTTACCATTCATAAGCTATGGCGGTTCATCGCTTGTCCTGAATTACATCATCGTCGGTCTCATCCTCAACTTTGCCACAAAACCGCAATGACCGACCTGAAATCCCTGACCCAGGAACAACTGAAAAAGCTTTGTCAGGAACTCGGCTGGCAGGACTACCGCTCAAAGCAAATCTTCTCATGGCTCTGGCAGAAGAACGCAACCGATATTCAGGAAATGACCAATCTCAGCAAGGAAAAACGCAATCTGCTTGCATCCGGATATTATATTGGACAACTCAAACCCGAAAGGACCGCGCGTGATAAAGACGGCACCAGGAAATTCACATTCAGGCTGAAACGCGACAATATCATCGAATCGGTATTCATACCTGGGAAAGACCGGAAAACCGTTTGCATCTCGACCCAGGTAGGCTGCAAGCTCGGCTGCAAATTCTGCTACACTGCTAAAATGGGATTTAAGCGCAACCTCGAATGGCACGAAATCGCGGGTCAAGTCCTTGCAATCCGGAAACTCGTGAACCAGAGAATCACAAATGTCGTATTCATGGGTATGGGAGAACCTTTCCTCAATTACGATGCTACTATCGAAGCAATAAAAGCCCTGAATTCCGACTTCGGCATCAATATCGGTGCGCGGCGCATAACGGTTTCCACTTCAGGCATCCCTGAAGCCATCCGCAGATACAGCAGATTCCCGCTCCAGTCCAAACTTGCGATTTCACTCAATGCATCGGACAATGAAACCAGGTCTATGCTCATGCCAGTCAACCGCAAATATCCGCTCGAAAAACTTATCCCTGCAGTGCGCGAATTCACCCAAATCAAGAACAAACGGGTCACATTCGAATATGTCCTGATTGACGGTATCAATAACAGGAAAAAGGACATTCGTCAGCTTGCAAATCTACTCAAAGCAATCCCATGCAAAATCAACCTCATTCCATTCAACCCTTTCCCGGGCACAGAATTTTGTGCCCCACCCTTTCGCTCAGTAGAAGATTTTGCCGAGGCCCTTTACCCCCTGCTTCCTGCGGTCACTATCCGCAAAAGCCGCGGCTCCAGCATCCTTGCGGCCTGCGGCCAGTTGGCCGGAACAACAACCCGCTGACATAAGCAAATGCGCAATTCCGTTCAGACTCAGGCGGTTCCAGCTCGAACTGGCGCAAGAACCGGCATGTTATTCAGTCGCCTTATGTCGGAGTCGACCTGAACCGCAACTACGGCTACAAATGGGGCTATAACAACCAGGGCTCTTCAAACCGGCCTGGAAGCGAAACCTATCGCGGCCCTTCCCGGTTCAGCGAACCGGCCACTCAGATTATCCGCGACCTGATGAACACGCACAAAATCCGCACCTGTCTGGACTATCACACCTATGGCCGGTACAAATGGTGCCCGCGTTGGGTTCACAACCGTTTCCAATAGCTATACCTGGAACTGCTCAAAAATCCCGGCCGGTGTCTACTTCTGCCGGGTGACTACTGACCAGGGAGTTACAACAAAGCGCTTCAACATCGCCCGCTGAGCGCAACCCGCTCCCGCCTGTTTCGGGTTTTACCGGTCGGCTTTCAGCTTGCCCGGTTCCGGCGTTATAAAGGTTCGTTCAGGGTAATTCATACCACCCCAATATTCAGTTTACAATACTGTAAACTAAAATCAGCCATGACACCTGGTTTCCGGCATGTGGTCCTAACCGGCAGAAAATACCGATATTTGGGGACTTAGCTGAAGAAACAGGGTTTCAGAAACAACACCCAGGGGTCGTTCCCCAAAGGGTTTGTCTGGCCGATTATAAAACCCTTTTCTAAAATGCTTTTACCAGAATTATTAAACCCGTTTGTCAAAACATCATTCAACCGGTTTGAACTGTCATTTATCTTGCTATTACTCGACCCGTTTGTTTCACGGTTTCATTGCCCGTCACATCTCCGGTTACTTTAGCCGTCACGTCTCCGGTTTTATTGGTTGCTTTACAACCGGTTTATTCTCCTACTTCACTTGCCGTCTGACTGCTTTTCTGGTTATCTCTGAATCAGATTGCCAATGCGTTTGCAGAAAAGATTCCGCAAGAAATCCATGGGGTGCGGGATTTAAT
>JGI24025J20009_10000451_pt1 | contig 31775 bp, 35 predicted proteins | sample Cruoilmetagenom3_FD_20009 | JGI IMG/M metagenome (IMG submission 20009) | reverse complement strand
ATTTTATGACGTGTATAAGGTAGTAGACCGAAAAGTTACAGTGGGATGTTCCCATATAGATACAGCCTATTGGTAAGTTATTTTATGGGAGATGCCTAAGAGAGCTCTACAACCTTCGGGACGATCAAGTCGAGGAGGGCGAGGGTGTAGCGGTCGGGCGGGAGAACGGGGAGCTATTTGAATACGAAAAAAGGGGATCATAGGTATTATATGCCTTGTTATGCAGAGATCTCGAAGTGGACGGTGGCGTGCGGAGAAAAGGCAGTAATTGATATTGATTGGAGGCGACCGATAGATGAGAGTACTAATAGATCCAAGAATCTTTGCAATTCAAGAAAATGATGAAGCTCTCACAGACAGCATAAAGAAGCTCCTTCGAGTTTTTAAGGAGATGGATGTAAATGTCGCCATTCATCCATTATCTATTAGGTACTTTGAGAGATCAGCCGATGTAAAAACAAGACAGATCATCCTTTCTGAGATTCAGAAATATACAATATTAGATGACTATCCCGATTTTAAAAGTGATCAAGCATATTTGGATGTGGTGAAAAATACAACAGTGAAGGATGATATATGTAGTACAATTCTATATCCGATTTATAAGGAATCGGTTGAGTTCTTGATCACGGAAGATAGAAGCATACATAAAAAAGCCAGTGCTCTCAGCATCGAGGATCGCGTGTTCCTCGTCGATGAAGCTCTGCAGGTATTTTCGGGTTATGTACTCGAATTCGGAACGACGGCACCTTTGCCATTGAAAAATGAGCTTGTCAAGAATTTAAATCTTGAAGATCCTATTTTTGAAAACCTAAAAAAAGAGTACCCCGAGTTTCAAAACTGGTTCACTAAGATCTCCATCGAGGGAAGAAGAGGCTGGGTATATTACAGAAACGATGGTAGTATAGGAGCCCTCTTAATATATAAGGTCGAAGATGAGCCTGTCGACGTTGTCCCGCAGATTCCTGACATGAAGCGTCTTAAAATTTCGACTTTAAAGGTTACTCATGTAGGCTATAAAATCGGAGAGTTATTCATTAAATTGGCTATAGATATATCATTAAAAAACAATATCTCTGAAATTTATCTTACTCATTTTACCCAGTATGAAGACCGGCTTGTTGAATTGATTTCAGAATATGGATTCGATAAGGTTGGAGTTAACAGCAGGAACGAAGAAGTATTTGTAAAGAAACTAACAATAAATCGGGAGGAAGCAAAGCTCCTCACTCCGATAGACATCTCTAAAAAATTTTATCCCAGCTTCTATGATGGCGCGCATGTAAATAAGTTCGTCGTTCCCATTAGACCTATATACCACAACAGGCTCTTCACCGATTTCGGTGGGCGTCAGTCGACATTGTCAGAGTACGCGGGCGAATTTGTTATAGAGGGTAACACTATAAAAAAGGCTTATCTTTCCCATTCAAATATTAGAAGAATGAGGGCAGGGGATCTCGTATTGTTCTATCGTTCAGAAGATCTCCGGGCAATCACATCAATCGGAGTCGTAGAAGCCGTTCACACCGGCATAGAAGATGGAGAGCAGATTGTTAAGCTCGTTGGAAAAAGGACGGTATTCTCTCGCAAAGAGATCGACGATCTCATAAAAAACCCGGTTTCAGTCTTCCTTTTCAGGCATCATCTTCACTTGAGTAGAGAATTGAGACTCAAGACGCTGATTGAGGCAGGAATACTCAAAGGAGCACCTCAGTCGGTGATGGAGATCTCAGACCATCAGTATAAAAAATTAATGTCAATGGGTGGCATCGATGAACATTTTACTATCGATTAAACCAAAGTATGCAGAGGCAATAATAAACGGTCAGAAGACTTATGAGTTCCGAAAAGTTATATTCAAGAAAAATTATGTTAATATTATATATATTTATTCGACGTCCCCAATAAAAAAGATTGTAGGGGCATTTAGAATAGGCGATATAATAGAGGATCGGCCAGAGGACTTGTGGAAGCGATTGAATGGATTTTCTGGCATGGACGAGCAGGATTTTTTCAATTACTTTGAAAACACCGAGCGGGGGTTCGCCATAGAGATAAAAAACGTAGAGAAGTTCGAAGATCCTTTAGATCCGACCGAAGCAATTCCAAATTTCGTTCCGCCCCAGTCATTTCGTTATATAAATTATTCGTTACATATTGGAAGCTCGAGATGCTGGGACAAGAACCGGAGACTTGATGACTACTGATCGAATGCGTGTTCGGCTTGCCTCAACCAGCATCGGTAAACCCATATTTTGCGATATCTCATGTGGCCAGTTCCAGAGAGCTAATATCAACTAGATTCGGCCACCGATATCGTGGCACATTTCCATACGCCATTATCACCCTTGCTCCGAGGCGTTGATCCCCATCCCAACGTATCGGTCGTAGTGGGAGAGGATAATCTCCTTCGTCTTGTAGGTCCCGTACCGCCCGACGTCCTTCCTCTTCACGATCGGGAAGGTTTCGAGGATGTAGTCGACATCCTCCCGGCCGAGACCGTAGAGGTGAGCGTAGATCGCATCGAGTTCCGCCCTGAGACGAGCCCGCCTCTCTTCGTCCCATCGGAAGGGCGCAGGGGCCCATCGATTATGGGGTTTTCCGAGAACCAGCGGCCCCAGCCCTCGGCGCCCACCTCTTCGAGGATGTCCCGGGCGAAGGGCAGAAGGTCCCAGGGCGGTGTAAGTGGGCTCTACAACCATCAGGACTTCGCGTCTTCGCGCCTTCGCGTGAGTCAGAAAGTAGGGGGGGCACGCGAAGACGCCATTCTCCGTGATATCGTCCCATCGGAAGGGCGCAGGGGACCCTTCGATAAGGGGGTTTTCCGATAACCAACGGTTCCAGTCCTCGGCGCCCACTTCTTCGAGGATATCCCGGGCGCAGGGCAGAAGGTCCCAGGCGGTTTAAATGAGCTCTACGACCTTCGGGACGATCAGGTCGAGGAGGGCGGGGGTGTAGCGGTCGAGCGGAGGCGTTGCCTACCGGTCGTATCTTCCCAGGAATATGTAGGCAGGCTCGCTCTCGATGTCAAGGTCGTCCACGTCTCTGGGCCGGAGGCTCCTCTCAGGCGTTATCTCGACGCTGTAATACTCCTGGCCGTAGGCCTTGCAGAAGAGGGAGGGGAGGGTCTTCCTGGTCTTGCCCTCTATCGAGCAGTCGGGGCAGACGACCTCGCCCACGTCGTTCAGGTGAGGCGTCTCCGGGCCGATGCAGCTCTTGATCTCGCCGCCCTGGTTGAAGAAGGCATAGATCTTGGGGATCAAGCGGTCCTGGGTCCTGCCGCGGTCTTTCTGAGGAGCGTATATCAAGTATTATATACCAGTGCCTATAATACCTAATAAAGATCATCGGCCGTAATCCGGGAGATACAATGGCACGTTTATCATACTTGAACCAAGAGCTGCATTTGGGCGAAATATTGGAGATTCTTCGGCAGCAGATGCCTGAGCCGTGCAGCCGTTACAAGGTTGGGGATCTTGGCGTATGTAGCTCATATCTTCGGGGTGGGGCTGATGAGAAGAGCGGTCTAGATCTTCTCGTGGACATGGAAGAGGGGTTGCTGCCCCTTCTACAGTTCATCGTCCGGGAGAACCATTTGAGCGATCTCTTGGGCTTGAAGATCGATCTGGTGGAGAAGAGCTCCCTCAAGCCAGCATTGGGCCGTCGTATTCTGGAGGATGTCGACCCCGTGCGTCAGGAACACTATTACGAGTACAACGGCCGAGGGCGCCCGGGCCGGAAGATCACAGGATCCTATACATGAAAACCTTCGTCTGGACCCCCGTGTACTCCCTGACCCCTCCTATCCTCCAGGGCCTGATGCAGATCGAGGCAGCTCGTGCCTTGGTAGACCACACGCCACTGACCCCCGCAGCAGAAGCCGAGCTTCGACACCTCGCCCGCGTCAGGGCCACCCACTACTCCACATTCATCGAAGGAAACCGCCTTACCCTGGACGAGGCCGAAAAGGTCATCGCCGATGAGAAGGCAGAGATCGCAGACCGAGAAAGGGACGTCGTCGAGGTGCGAAACTACTGGTATGCCCTCTTGCGCGTGGAAGAGTGGGCCCTGAGGAATAAGCCTCTGACCGAAGATCTGATCCGCAAACTTCACGGCCTGGTGGAGCACGGCCCAAAGACCAGGCCCACTCCTTACAGGGACGGCCAGAACGCCATAAGAGATTCGGCAACTGGCAGTCTGATCTACTTGCCGCCAGAGGCAAAGGACGTTCCCTGCCTGATGGCCTCGATGGTAGAATGGGTTGGCGAGGCAGAGAAGAAAGGATTGCCCGCTCCATTGATCGCCGGGCTGATACACTACCAGTTCGTGACCATCCATCCCTACTACGATGGCAACGGCAGGACGGCCCGCCTCCTGGCCACCTTTATCCTTCACCGGGGCGGTTTTGGGCTGAACGGTTTCTTCTCTTTGGAAGAGCACTATGCCCTCGACCTGCAAGGTTACTACCGCGCTCTTTCGACTCATCCTCACCACAACTACTACTTCGGACGAAGCGAGGCCGATTTGACTTCTTGGTTGGAGTATTTCATCCGGTCCCTGGTAGAGGTCTTCGAGGCTGTCAGGCAGCAGGCCCTCAAATGTGCAGAGGAGGGCGTCCCAGCAACGCCTGAGGAGCTGCGCCGGCTCGACCTTCGGGCCAGAAGGATCTTGGGCATCTTCGCCCAGAAGGAGACCATCACCGCTTCGGACGTGGCCTCCGAGCTGGCTCTCTCTGAGAGGATGGCCCGCAACCTGCTCAGAGAATGGGTCGATCAAGGCTGGCTAAAGGTGGCCAACCCCTCCAGACGCGCTCGAAGTTACTCTTTATCGGCAATTTATCGGAAATACATCGGCAACGTCCCAGGATAGTGAGAATAGTGACATCTGACTGCTCTTGAGTTCGCCTTGGTCGGGCAGTATTGGCCGCCCGGTAGGCTGGTCATCGGTTTGCCTTTCTTGTTTGCAGGTTTGGGTCGTGGGTGAGTGCCACTGAAAGAAAGCCCAAGAATCGATAGCTAGCAGCCAATTACCACTGAAATCATTAAAGTACCGATTGCTAGCGGTTTTCAGTAACTCACCCATACGACCACCATCAAGGGCAGGCCGGGGATGTTTTGGGTCTCGTTTGACAACGACCAAGCCAAGAAGAATATCATAATGGTAAAAGTTCAGCAGAAAATATCAGCCGGGTTTTCTAAGGCCTTGCGACGGGCCGGATCTCGTTTTCAAAGAATCCATATTCATGTGTTTCAATTCCTGTCGGGTTTTCTAAGGCCTTGCGACTATTGTTTCCAGCGCTACGTAGTAACGTACAATAATAGTTTCAATCCCTGTCGGGTTTTCTAAGGCCTTGCGACTTGGAAAAGTAGTATTTGCAGAAATAATAAGATCGTTTCAATCCCTGTCGGGTTTTCTAAGGCCTTGCGACGCTCTATTACAGGCTGATCTAAACGCCGGATGGGCAAGTTTCAATCCTTGTTTTCGTGGAACTTGCTCTCGAACTCTGGAAAATCAGCCTAACCGATCCGACTGGGAAGAGTTTCAATCCTTGTTTTCGTGGAACTTGCTCTCGAACTGGTCAGAGACGGCCCATAGGATCCGGTATCGATGTTTCAATCCTTGTTTTCGTGGAACTTGCTCTCGAACGGTGAAGCGGTCTGAGCTTACCACAAAAGATCGCAGTTTCAATCCTTGTTTTCGTGGAACTTGCTCTCGAACAGCGATGTGGGAGACAGAGAACAAAGAGATAATCACGTTTCAATCCTTGTTTTCGTGGAACTTGCTCTCGAACTCCGCGGGCTTATTCTTGTCGGCTAGAAATTGCCGGGTTTCAATCCTTGTTTTCGTGGAACTTGCTCTCGAACCAGAACGAGGCAACCAAGACGGGCCGGACTGAAAAGTTTCAATCCTTGTTTTCGTGGAACTTGCTCTCGAACGGCACGTAAGAGTTCATCAACCAGATCAAGCCTTGAAGTTTCAATCCTTGTTTTCGTGGAACTTGCTCTCGAACCAACGCCAAAACGCAAAGTATCCGATCGTGACGGATTGTTTCAATCCTTGTTTTCGTGGAACTTGCTCTCGAACCCTCGTTCAGTTCTTTCAGAAGCGAACGCACCTGGTGTTTCAATCCTTGTTTTCGTGGAACTTGCTCTCGAACAACGCGCCTCAGTAGATGAAGAAATTGCGCTTGCTGAGTTTCAATCCTTGTTTTCGTGGAACTTGCTCTCGAACCTCCCAGAGCAGTCCCAATATCTGCAGGCAGACTGAGTTTCAATCCTTGTTTTCGTGGAACTTGCTCTCGAACTTCTGCTGGCGTTAACGACCAGAACTCGGTCGGGCTGTTTCAATCCTTGTTTTCGTGGAACTTGCTCTCGAACCCCCGCCAGCTCCTACAACAAACTTATTCTCTAGGTGTTTCAATCCTTGTTTTCGTGGAACTTGCTCTCGAACTTGGTCTCAGCGTCCGAAGGGACGGGAGATATCACGTTTCAATCCTTGTTTTCGTGGAACTTGCTCTCGAACCAGGGTAGCCGATCCTCCGCCCCCTCCAGGAAGAAGTTTCAATCCTTGTTTTCGTGGAACTTGCTCTCGAACTTCCAGAAGGTACTTCCCATAGTTGCTTTTAAATAAGTTTCAATCCTTGTTTTCGTGGAACTTGCTCTCGAACAGCCGCTGACTGCCTGGATGTAGCCAGTTACTCTGCGTTTCAATCCTTGTTTTCGTGGAACTTGCTCTCGAACTGGTCCGGTTGTATGTTATGTAAGTATGTTCATGCGTTTCAATCCTTGTTTTCGTGGAACTTGCTCTCGAACAAAAGTCCTGGTAGCTTTCGGCGCTATCCTTATGCGGTTTCAATCCTTGTTTTCGTGGAACTTGCTCTCGAACGAGCTATGTTAAAACTACCTGGGCTGCAGACACATGTTTCAATCCTTGTTTTCGTGGAACTTGCTCTCGAACAACTGATGCGGAGATTCCCAGCGGATGGGTGATTTGGTTTCAATCCTTGTTTTCGTGGAACTTGCTCTCGAACCTGGAGGCGGAAGGCCAACCGATCCAGCTTTTTGTCCAGTTTCAATCCTTGTTTTCGTGGAACTTGCTCTCGAACGACTCCTCGAAAGGGAAACAGGCACTAGAAGAATATCGTTTCAATCCTTGTTTTCGTGGAACTTGCTCTCGAACCATTGTTAGCGGACCTTCTCAGCCCAGAGTTCAAGAGTTTCAATCCTTGTTTTCGTGGAACTTGCTCTCGAACGCCAGATGATCGTCATGGAGATTATGAACCGTTTTGGTTTCAATCCTTGTTTTCGTGGAACTTGCTCTCGAACCTGCTGCCACCGAATACGAGCTGTGCACCGCATCGTGTTTCAATCCTTGTTTTCGTGGAACTTGCTCTCGAACCACCGGGCCGGATATTGCCTCTACGTCGTAATAGATAGTTTCAATCCTTGTTTTCGTGGAACTTGCTCTCGAACGCCGATTTAGCGCTCTCGCAGATCGGAGTTGACCAGTTTCAATCCTTGTTTTCGTGGAACTTGCTCTCGAACAACTGGAGTTGGCAACGACTGACAAGACAGGTCTCCGTTTCAATCCTTGTTTTCGTGGAACTTGCTCTCGAACTCTGATGACGGCGCAGTAATCCTAGGCCTTCAGATAAGTTTCAATCCTTGTTTTCGTGGAACTTGCTCTCGAACAGGGAGATACTCTCGATTCTTGCCACTCTGAAAGTCGGGTTTCAATCCTTGTTTTCGTGGAACTTGCTCTCGAACAAACTTTGTACGAACGGGACCAAATTCTTGCATAGTTTCAATCCTTGTTTTCGTGGAACTTGCTCTCGAACCTTTACAACCTCTACATATACGCATAGGTATATGTATAGTTTCAATCCTTGTTTTCGTGGAACTTGCTCTCGAACAGGCGAGGGTGGGATTGTAATGAGTGTAGAGATGAAGTTTCAATCCTTGTTTTCGTGGAACTTGCTCTCGAACGCTGGTAAGACTGATGAATATGTCCGTCAGTATAAGTTTCAATCCTTGTTTTCGTGGAACTTGCTCTCGAACATTACTGCCACAAGATCACCTTCTTCTTATCATTTTGTTTCAATCCTTGTTTTCGTGGAACTTGCTCTCGAACCATAAGAATTCATCAGCCAGATTAGGCCTTGGAGTTTCAATCCTTGTTTTCGTGGAACTTGCTCTCGAACCCTGGCGAGCTACAACTTCTCTCCTCCTCAATTTAAGTTTCAATCCTTGTTTTCGTGGAACTTGCTCTCGAACCAGGGCAGCTGCGTGAGCCCGAGTAATCACACTGTCGGTTTCAATCCTTGTTTTCGTGGAACTTGCTCTCGAACGCTCCGGTTGTGACACCCCGTATCCAAGAAGTATGTTTCAATCCTTGTTTTCGTGGAACTTGCTCTCGAACAATGAGGAGAGGATCGGATTGCTGGAGCTGCGGGTGTTTCAATCCTTGTTTTCGTGGAACTTGCTCTCGAACGTCTGCATCATAGTATGCATCTCCAATGTATGTATAGTTTCAATCCTTGTTTTCGTGGAACTTGCTCTCGAACGGTACAAACACTACAGAGCCTCCGGAGAGAGCTCTGTTTCAATCCTTGTTTTCGTGGAACTTGCTCTCGAACCTGGCCGGATATGGAGTCGGCACGCTTCATTTGTGTTTCAATCCTTGTTTTCGTGGAACTTGCTCTCGAACATCTCATCAATCTCCGGGTCGTTCTCCCAAAAATGTTTCAATCCTTGTTTTCGTGGAACTTGCTCTCGAACACCAAACCAAAAGCGAGACGAACGCGCAAGGAGGAAGTTTCAATCCTTGTTTTCGTGGAACTTGCTCTCGAACACGAACGCGCAAGGAGGAATAAAGATGGAAATCATGTTTCAATCCTTGTTTTCGTGGAACTTGCTCTCGAACAACAACAGCTAATGGATGGTACTTTGATATGAGCGTGAAGTTTCAATCCTTGTTTTCGTGGAACTTGCTCTCGAACTAGAACCCATCTCGCCACTCCGATTGGTGTTCCGTTGTTTCAATCCTTGTTTTCGTGGAACTTGCTCTCGAACCGCATGAAAGATGCGGGAGAGTTGATATGTCTGAAAGTTTCAATCCTTGTTTTCGTGGAACTTGCTCTCGAACAAGTGCTCAGCTCGAAGTTTGTCGTGGGCCTCTATGAGTTTCAATCCTTGTTTTCGTGGAACTTGCTCTCGAACTTTGCATGATCTCGCTTGCGGATGAGCCCTTCTCGTTTGTTTCAATCCTTGTTTTCGTGGAACTTGCTCTCGAACAGACCCAATAAGGCCGCCCGCGCCCGATATCATGTGTTTCAATCCTTGTTTTCGTGGAACTTGCTCTCGAACGATAAGTGATGGTATCGCAAATACTGACTCTGAAAGTTTCAATCCTTGTTTTCGTGGAACTTGCTCTCGAACTGGGCGATTACACAAACCGAGCAAGGCACTTTTATGGGTTTCAATCCTTGTTTTCGTGGAACTTGCTCTCGAACACCATCATATTGAAGTGATACCCGAACCCAAGAAGAGTTTCAATCCTTGTTTTCGTGGAACTTGCTCTCGAACATGAGGGATCGCGGATGGGTGTGCACTAAGTCATCTCAGTTTCAATCCTTGTTTTCGTGGAACTTGCTCTCGAACACGGAGAGAATCTGCAAGAAGGGTGCGCTGGGTTTGGGTTTCAATCCTTGTTTTCGTGGAACTTGCTCTCGAACTCGGGCTCAGGGCGGCTACCAAATACCAAGACCAAAGTTTCAATCCTTGTTTTCGTGGAACTTGCTCTCGAACATGAAGATCTCACCGCGAGATCCCCATCCTTCATGAGTTTCAATCCTTGTTTTCGTGGAACTTGCTCTCGAACCCAGCATCTGCCGGGTTTGCGGTCTGGCCTCTATAAGTTTCAATCCTTGTTTTCGTGGAACTTGCTCTCGAACGTGGGTTATCGAGTTCTTCAGGCTACTGTCCCAGAGTTTCAATCCTTGTTTTCGTGGAACTTGCTCTCGAACCAACCAGGTGACCCCACAGACAAAGCAACACACTGTTTCAATCCTTGTTTTCGTGGAACTTGCTCTCGAACCACACCATCCTCTGACCCTCGCTAGCGTTGCATCCGTGTTTCAATCCTTGTTTTCGTGGAACTTGCTCTCGAACCCGGGCTCGGAGACGGTCAATAAACAGGACCTCCTTGTTTCAATCCTTGTTTTCGTGGAACTTGCTCTCGAACCTCCTCGGCATGTCGGAGTAGGCGAGCAGTAATGTTTCAATCCTTGTTTTCGTGGAACTTGCTCTCGAACAGGTTTGGGAAGGGGTTAGGGGCTGGGATCCCGAAGTTTCAATCCTTGTTTTCGTGGAACTTGCTCTCGAACTTCTAATCCTTACCCCTAAGCTGGATTTGAACTATGTTTCAATCCTTGTTTTCGTGGAACTTGCTCTCGAACGCTCCGAGATCTCGAACAGCCAGATCCCACTAAATAGTTTCAATCCTTGTTTTCGTGGAACTTGCTCTCGAACTAAGACCCCCCCGCTCCTACGACAAATTTATTTTTGTTTCAATCCTTGTTTTCGTGGAACTTGCTCTCGAACAACCGTCTCTGCACCAACACCATCTGTATTTATGAGTTTCAATCCTTGTTTTCGTGGAACTTGCTCTCGAACAGGTTGTGGGTGAACGATGGGCATCGATATACGGTGTTTCAATCCTTGTTTTCGTGGAACTTGCTCTCGAACTCCACCAGGTAAAACCGGCCTTCTCTGCCAGTTCTGCGTTTCAATCCTTGTTTTCGTGGAACTTGCTCTCGAACCCGAGGAGATGGTTAGGGCAGCCAGCCAGATGGGGATGTTTCAATCCTTGTTTTCGTGGAACTTGCTCTCGAACCGCCGGTGGTGGCTCCACCCCATCCCGAGTACCCGAGTTTCAATCCTTGTTTTCGTGGAACTTGCTCTCGAACAACCCTTTTTTGAACACAGTGAGGGCATCCAAGCCGTTTCAATCCTTGTTTTCGTGGAACTTGCTCTCGAACACGTCATCAAGTACCTGCTGGGCTATCGGTACAAGTTTCAATCCTTGTTTTCGTGGAACTTGCTCTCGAACGCCTCGGTCCCGGCCCCAGTTTCGGCTAATCTTATAGTTTCAATCCTTGTTTTCGTGGAACTTGCTCTCGAACGTTTGTTCCATCTCGTTTACATGCTGAAGTTATATCGTTTCAATCCTTGTTTTCGTGGAACTTGCTCTCGAACGAAGAAAAATAAGACTCCTGATAAGACCTGTTTGAGTTTCAATCCTTGTTTTCGTGGAACTTGCTCTCGAACACCAGTGGGTCGTTTTTGTTCAGCAGAGTTTTATGATGTTTCAATCCTTGTTTTCGTGGAACTTGCTCTCGAACTCGGCCTCATTTGGCTTCTTGACCCTCGTATTATATGTTTCAATCCTTGTTTTCGTGGAACTTGCTCTCGAACGCCTTTACCGGGGATGGCAGAGTATACATCGTAAAGTTTCAATCCTTGTTTTCGTGGAACTTGCTCTCGAACCGGGTCGCTGGATCTTTATTGCTTCTTTTTTGATGGTTTCAATCCTTGTTTTCGTGGAACTTGCTCTCGAACATCTAGTGCCGCTACCAGATACTCATCTTTTTTATCGTTTCAATCCTTGTTTTCGTGGAACTTGCTCTCGAACATCGGTACCGAGCTTAGGACCCGTCTGGAGGAGGGTTTCAATCCTTGTTTTCGTGGAACTTGCTCTCGAACATGCGATACCATCCCGGCCATAGGGACAAGTTCAAAGTTTCAATCCTTGTTTTCGTGGAACTTGCTCTCGAACCCCATTATCAGCATCCCCGATATACAGCCATATGATGGGTTTCAATCCTTGTTTTCGTGGAACTTGCTCTCGAACACGATGGGTGCTTCATGAAATGCTCTATGTCATGGGGTTTCAATCCTTGTTTTCGTGGAACTTGCTCTCGAACAAAACCCCAACCTCCTGATCTTCCAAATACTGACCGTTTCAATCCTTGTTTTCGTGGAACTTGCTCTCGAACCCTCCACCCGAGGGGAATAGCTGAAGTCCTCATGAAGGGTTTCAATCCTTGTTTTCGTGGAACTTGCTCTCGAACTCGTACCAGAAACGCCGCAAACCTCGGATGGCCTAGTTTCAATCCTTGTTTTCGTGGAACTTGCTCTCGAACCTTCACCAGGTGGCTTTTGAAGCACGGGAAAAAGCGTTTCAATCCTTGTTTTCGTGGAACTTGCTCTCGAACATCCTCCTCGCTGTTCCTCGTTATCGACTTTCATCGTTTCAATCCTTGTTTTCGTGGAACTTGCTCTCGAACACTGCCTTATCTACAGCCGCCTGCTGTTCGGGAGGTTTCAATCCTTGTTTTCGTGGAACTTGCTCTCGAACTACCGGAGACCGAAGATATTCCTCAGTTACAGCTAGTTTCAATCCTTGTTTTCGTGGAACTTGCTCTCGAACTATTGGAGAATCTGAGGAGAATATGTATCTCCATTGGTTTCAATCCTTGTTTTCGTGGAACTTGCTCTCGAACGTCCAGCCGGTTACCTTAGAGGGCGTAATGCTCGTGTTTCAATCCTTGTTTTCGTGGAACTTGCTCTCGAACCTTCACATCTGGACCATAAGAGTTCTCATCCTGGAGTTTCAATCCTTGTTTTCGTGGAACTTGCTCTCGAACATCCGTAATCGACTTCAACCCAGACCTGAGTACATCGTTTCAATCCTTGTTTTCGTGGAACTTGCTCTCGAACCCCATGAACGTGTTGTGGTGGCCAGTCGTGTTGGCAGTTTCAATCCTTGTTTTCGTGGAACTTGCTCTCGAACAACGCCTCTTTTGCGGGCTCTACTCTTGATTGGAGTTTCAATCCTTGTTTTCGTGGAACTTGCTCTCGAACAAGGTCGAGATTATCGCTCTCGTTTTTATTCCGATGTTTCAATCCTTGTTTTCGTGGAACTTGCTCTCGAACTCTGAAACTAAGGGTAGAGCTAGAGGATAAGGTAAGTTTCAATCCTTGTTTTCGTGGAACTTGCTCTCGAACAGTCAGAAACATAAACGAGAAAAAGACCGAAAACTAGTTTCAATCCTTGTTTTCGTGGAACTTGCTCTCGAACAAGTTTTGCCACTCTTTCGAATGGCGAGCATGTAGAGTTTCAATCCTTGTTTTCGTGGAACTTGCTCTCGAACACGATCGGTTGGATGGCAATGTCGTCTAATAAACTAATGTTTCAATCCTTGTTTTCGTGGAACTTGCTCTCGAACAATTTGATGCGCCAGTTCCGGTTGAAGACTCTGCAGTTTCAATCCTTGTTTTCGTGGAACTTGCTCTCGAACGGGTTGAAAACTTAGGATCCCGTCGCGCACGCGGCGTTTCAATCCTTGTTTTCGTGGAACTTGCTCTCGAACAGCAAGTGGTTTTCGTTTTGGGGTGGTCTTGCACTGTTTCAATCCTTGTTTTCGTGGAACTTGCTCTCGAACATGGGCGCCAAATATGCCCATGACCACAACATCCCATGTTTCAATCCTTGTTTTCGTGGAACTTGCTCTCGAACTCACTTCGAGCCGAACCAATGCAGGGGGAGTTAGGGGTTTCAATCCTTGTTTTCGTGGAACTTGCTCTCGAACGCCGATCGCTTCGTTCATGCGTTGGAGATCGATCAGTTTCAATCCTTGTTTTCGTGGAACTTGCTCTCGAACCTTAATGGACGGTGGCGGTGTCAATGGTGGCAAGATGTTTCAATCCTTGTTTTCGTGGAACTTGCTCTCGAACCCAGCATTCTCCGCGGTTTTCATTACATCTAAAAGTTGTTTCAATCCTTGTTTTCGTGGAACTTGCTCTCGAACTCGATCTGGCGTTCCGGGCGAGAGAGGGGGGGTTGGGTTTCAATCCTTGTTTTCGTGGAACTTGCTCTCGAACGACGAGATCGAACGGAGGGGGTACAATGTAACACAGTTTCAATCCTTGTTTTCGTGGAACTTGCTCTCGAACTCAGCGGAGACCGCTTCCCAGGTACCCTATCCTGGAGTTTCAATCCTTGTTTTCGTGGAACTTGCTCTCGAACTTCATCGCCTCTTGTTAGTTGTGCTGCCAAAACTATGTTTCAATCCTTGTTTTCGTGGAACTTGCTCTCGAACGTGGGCGTACCTCCGACCCGTCTGGATTTTCTAGTTTCAATCCTTGTTTTCGTGGAACTTGCTCTCGAACAATTCGACGACTCCGACAAGGCACCGAAGTTTCTCCGTTTCAATCCTTGTTTTCGTGGAACTTGCTCTCGAACAGTGATATCTGGAGGCAGAAGGTCTCTAGGAAGTGTTTCAATCCTTGTTTTCGTGGAACTTGCTCTCGAACATTTCTGGCCTATCAAGACACGGTACCAGTGACCAAGGTTTCAATCCTTGTTTTCGTGGAACTTGCTCTCGAACGCGGCGGCGCGGTGCGAGCATAGAACACCGACCCGAGTTTCAATCCTTGTTTTCGTGGAACTTGCTCTCGAACTTGGGTTTGATAGAGCATCTGCAGAAGAAGATCTCCGTTTCAATCCTTGTTTTCGTGGAACTTGCTCTCGAACTCCGTTTTTAGAAACGATGTTACGATTTCTCTTTCGGTTTCAATCCTTGTTTTCGTGGAACTTGCTCTCGAACTCTGCACCGGCAGAGGTGATATCACTTAAGACGTGTTTCAATCCTTGTTTTCGTGGAACTTGCTCTCGAACCGAGAACTTTGTTCTCGGGATCTGCCTCGGGCCTCGGAGTTTCAATCCTTGTTTTCGTGGAACTTGCTCTCGAACTGTCCGGGTCGCTTTCTTTTGTTCAATGGGCTTTGGTGTTTCAATCCTTGTTTTCGTGGAACTTGCTCTCGAACTGCATGTGGTCGCGACCTTCGAGCTTACTTCGCGGGTTTCAATCCTTGTTTTCGTGGAACTTGCTCTCGAACAAGAGAAAGTTTATGAAGGACAAATAAGAATAACAGAGTTTCAATCCTTGTTTTCGTGGAACTTGCTCTCGAACAAGATCCTCATCTTCTAGTACCGTGATTTCATCTTGTTTCAATCCTTGTTTTCGTGGAACTTGCTCTCGAACATTTTTCGATTTTCGTGTTTTGTTGCTTTTCGTTCGGTTTCAATCCTTGTTTTCGTGGAACTTGCTCTCGAACCCATACCCACGACTTTACAACAGATGTTACTACAGAGTTTCAATCCTTGTTTTCGTGGAACTTGCTCTCGAACGCGAAGGCAGTTATGAGCAGTTCCAGAAACTTTTGTTTCAATCCTTGTTTTCGTGGAACTTGCTCTCGAACATTGGTGCTGTTGTTGCTGGTAGCGTAAACGCATTGTTTCAATCCTTGTTTTCGTGGAACTTGCTCTCGAACGATAATAAGATAGCCTGCTCGGCCTGATTGGTTTAGTTTCAATCCTTGTTTTCGTGGAACTTGCTCTCGAACCCCGCTAGATCCTGCGAAATGGACAGTCGTGGTAACGTTTCAATCCTTGTTTTCGTGGAACTTGCTCTCGAACCCGTTTCTGTTCACCGGGCGAGGTAAGGAAACAAGTTTCAATCCTTGTTTTCGTGGAACTTGCTCTCGAACCTTGCAGACCTCGCAGCGAAACGTAAAGCTGAAGCTGAGTTTCAATCCTTGTTTTCGTGGAACTTGCTCTCGAACAAACATGCAGTCTCCCAGCAGTGGGCCACATTATGAGTTTCAATCCTTGTTTTCGTGGAACTTGCTCTCGAACCATCGATCGTTACACGATCTGAAGCAACCAATTCAAGTTTCAATCCTTGTTTTCGTGGAACTTGCTCTCGAACAAGACAGATGCGGAATGTCTATATCTCATGTGTTGAGGTTTCAATCCTTGTTTTCGTGGAACTTGCTCTCGAACTCTTCGGGACCGATTCGAGACCGGTGATATTGATAGTTTCAATCCTTGTTTTCGTGGAACTTGCTCTCGAACGCCGGGAATGCGACCACATCGACTCCATACCATCATGTTTCAATCCTTGTTTTCGTGGAACTTGCTCTCGAACAGGAGGAGACTGAATGAACAAAGAAGAATTGGAAGAGTTTCAATCCTTGTTTTCGTGGAACTTGCTCTCGAACGAGGTGACCACCCCTTCTTTTGCGATTGGCGGGTAGTTTCAATCCTTGTTTTCGTGGAACTTGCTCTCGAACCCGGGGAAGTACTTTGGGGAAGATGGCTTCTTGTAGAGTTTCAATCCTTGTTTTCGTGGAACTTGCTCTCGAACGAAAGAAGTCCGGTCTGCATATCGCGGTGCACTTTAGTTTCAATCCTTGTTTTCGTGGAACTTGCTCTCGAACATGGAGGTGCTGTATACGACGAATGGCACCCCGATCTGTTTCAATCCTTGTTTTCGTGGAACTTGCTCTCGAACAGTAAACACCAGGTTGGCAAATGTCTGATTTGGAGTTTCAATCCTTGTTTTCGTGGAACTTGCTCTCGAACGTCGGCCGCCTCTTCGGTCGTTTGGAGAGATTTTTGTTTCAATCCTTGTTTTCGTGGAACTTGCTCTCGAACATCGGCGAGTGGCAGCATCTGGCGTGTCACTATTTGTTTCAATCCTTGTTTTCGTGGAACTTGCTCTCGAACAACATCATGGATCCTAAGCGGTGTCCTACCATGAAGTTTCAATCCTTGTTTTCGTGGAACTTGCTCTCGAACGATATGAGGCACTTCGCCACGTCGAAGGTACTCTGGTTTCAATCCTTGTTTTCGTGGAACTTGCTCTCGAACTTGGGGGGCGTATACGCTGCTGTCGTCGTGTCTTGTTTCAATCCTTGTTTTCGTGGAACTTGCTCTCGAACGGAGATATTTTGAACGCCTGGAAGCAAGCGTTCTAGTTTCAATCCTTGTTTTCGTGGAACTTGCTCTCGAACGGTGAGGAGTAGGAGGAAGGGCAAACATGGAAGAAAAGTTTCAATCCTTGTTTTCGTGGAACTTGCTCTCGAACGATCTATTGTCGTTTGGCTTACATTTTAATACATGTTTCAATCCTTGTTTTCGTGGAACTTGCTCTCGAACGCGGTTCGCGAGTTATCGAAAATATCGGTATAAGTGTTTCAATCCTTGTTTTCGTGGAACTTGCTCTCGAACAGCGCCGAATTTTCGCCCTTTTTCCCGTTTCTCCGTATCAAACCGGTCGTTTCTCGCCCTCCTTCAGGCATGTATAGAACTTATTGAACCTCATATAAATTCATTCCCACAAGGTCTCCCTAGCAAGTTACAGTATCTCTACTTCAGCCTCGTAACCGCTCCAAAACCTCTGGAGACAGACTTCCCCAGCCCCATCGATTCCGGTATCGCAAAGTCTGTTGTGAACTCACCTCGAATTCCCGTCACCTTTGCTCCTTTTAGCAGGCAAATCTCATCCTGCATCCTTCCCACCTCCAGCCGGATGTGCTCCTTGGCCACGTACCCCAACCCTTTGGAAGACGAAAGGATGTTGCCCACCAGTATTCTGCGCAGCAGATCTTTCCTTTCCCGCCAGGGAGCATCTAAATATATCGGGTAGTTCCTCTGATTCAGGGCCAGCCAGGGAGTGGCGAACCTGTAGCTGTGAATCTCCGGGCAGCAGCCGAACTCCTCACTCTTCAGGATCACCCCGCGCTCCACGATAGAGTAGCTTCTCTCGCCCAGTTTTATCTCATCGAATTTATCGTAGATTTCCTTTAGGACCTCCGCGCCCTCGTTGATCCCCAGGACGAGGGGGCTGCCCTGAAGCATCTTGTACTGGATGAGAGGATATCTGTATATCAACTTGTCCGTTACATGTTGGTGGAGGAGGGCGTATTCGTTGAATCTGGTGGCGAAGAAGCCGCGCAGCTTAGCTGCGTCCCCGCGCATGGGCGCGTCAGAGTGTAGGGTGAGGTGGAGGATTTTGAGGATCATGGAATTCACCATATTAGAAGATCAGCGAGCCTTCTCCAGCTCTTTCGCGCTTGAAACCTGTTTCCTCATCATAGTAGTTGGGCAGCTCGTGCATTGAGATGTAGCCGATATTGGAATTTTCAACAACTAGGGAATGCGCAAATTTCTCAGGAGCGGAGATCAAATATTCGCTGAACTCCTTCTTTATCTTAAGGTACTTTTTCGTTCTCTCAAAGTGGTTCTTCTCAGATTGCAGATCTTGATATTGCCTCCAGATATTTGCAGCTTCCTCGTCCAGCTCCACAAAGACATCCACCTTGGGATAGTCCTCCTCGATCAGCTTGAACTTCTTGCTCAAATCCTTGAACGATAAACCTGCAATAAAGTCTAAATTTGCTTTTGATTCCGTATCGCCCATCCCTCTCTTCACGGCTTTGAAATATCTGTTATTAAGATCCAGGAATTCAGATTCTCTGATCGATCCTTTGATAGGTTTCAGGATATCAAAAGTCGTGCTCATCAAGAATGGGTCATAAATATATTTATATAAATCTTTTCGCTCATCTCTCAAAATAAAAATTGATACTGAGCCCTTATCTTCTTTGGCCGAGTTTCTGTTACACCTACCTGCAACTTGATTGATGGAGTCTAGAGGAGCAAAGTCCCTGTAAACTATATCGGCGTCGATATCTACGCCGGCTTCAATGAGCTGAGTGCTGACGATGACCTTTCTAGATCCTGCTGATCCCTTTGCGTCCCTAATCTCCTTGATCCTCTTCAGCCTCTCCTTCGGGACCACATTCGTGGAAAGGTAAAATCGCTTCGTATTCTCCAGCTCCTGGCCTTGCACGAAGTTGTAAACGTCCCTGGATGAGCTTATGGTGTTGAGAACAATCAGGAAATCCTTCTCTTTCTTCTTGATCAGATCTTTTTTCAGCAGGGCTTTGAATTCTTCTAACGTTAAAACGTTCTCGATTCTGGGTACGAGCTCAATTCTATTCAAGCCCCGGAAGTACTCTTCTTTCTTTTTTACTATCTCTTTGATCTCTCCTTTTGCCTCCTCGAAGATGAGTGGCTGAGTTGCAGTGACTAAGACGACGTAGCTGTTGAACTTATCGCAAAGCAGCTTCAGAGCATCGTGGATCAACTGCCAGTACTGGTGGGGCACTGACTGAACCTCATCCAGAATAATTATAGAGTTAGCAAGCTTGTTGAACTTGCGAAGCTGCCGATTTCTGTTGGAAAAGAGAGTATGGAAGAACTGCCAGAACGTGGTTACTATTATCTCTGCATTCCAACCCTCCAAGAGCAACAGGCTTTTGTCAACCTCGAACTCATTATCCTCGGTCTTGTATTTCACATCTGCCAGATGGTGGTGCTTGAGAAGTAGCCTGGAATCCACGGCATCTCCGTCGGAAACCACAACATCTTCGAAGACTCCGTAGTTTTGATCGATTATGCTCAAGAAGGGCAATGCATAGATTATTCTGGGCGTGAAGCTTCGCTCTTTGTTCAGTCGCTCTCTCAGCTTCAAGGCCAGGGAGAGTGAGGTTAGGGTCTTGCCCGTGCCCGTGGGAACGTTCAGGGAAATAATCTTATCATCAAGGTTCCAGCCCTTGATTCTCTCCACAGCCTCTTCATAGATCTGATTTCTGAGGCTATTGATGTTCTCTTGGTTGGTTGAGAAATGATGGGCATCTCTGTACTTATCTACCAGGTCTTCTGCTAGGTCTAGTCGATTAAGATTTACGCCATCTAGCCCTGCGTCGGTCTTATCGGCATCCAGAAGGGCGGAATACAGAAATTGAGTTATGAAATATGGATAAATATCACCCTTGCGGCCCATGCTTCTTATCAGTCGTTTCTCCTTTCTACCAATATACGCGGGCGCATCATTTAATATATAATTAATAATATTATCAACATCGGCTTTTAGGCTGACCATCTCTCCAGAAAGGAGCAACGAGAAGAGCTCTCTCATCTCGGCCATATCCATGGATTTTATCTGCTCTTCTGCCGTCTTCAGAATCCTCTCCCTCTCTGTATCTACCTCGCTTATCTCGTCCATGGCATTCAAGAGATTTCCGTGATGCCTTTTAACCGCCAGGAAAGATATGATGGGCAAGTAGTCTACCATTCCTCCTTTTCTTCCCGACTGCCTCAGATAATCTTTGATCACGGCATAAGTGAAGAAGGCGGAGAGTAGACCATGGTGTGTATTCGCTCTGGCTTTAAGGGACTTTTTCTTCTTCTCGTCATTTTCTGTAATGTATTCCTGGAAGAAGCTCGTGGCCTTCCCCAGATCATGGGTAATGCCGATGAGGTAAGCCACATCCCTCAGAAGGTCTGCCTCATCCATGTTCAGGACCTTATCAGATATTGTTTGCCTGCTTAGAGATCCCACGTTTTTCAAGTGATCTACCAGAAGCTTCTCCGGATGAGACTTCAGCTTAAAGGAATACGATTCGCTCGCCATTCTCTACCGTCCAGAGCTCTTTGGCCTTCGCTCTAATCGCCTTTCCATTCCTCTCAAAGAGAATCTCGCTGTAGTCGGTTACCTCCCTCCCCTCACCCATCTCGCAGGGCATCACCTCTGAGAAGTATTCTTTCCCCTCCTCGAAATCAGTCTCCAGAAGGCATTTTCCCAGGACAACGCTATCTATCGTCTGGACTTCTTCCGCAGATCTCTTCATCCCGTACTCCCCAACAAAGGCAAAGTTGCAAACGAGCTGGCTCAGTCCGAGACAAGGCGTGTACACCGACTGATGATTGATGAGGTGGTTTCTAAGTTTTTTATAAAATTGCTCATCAGAATGATAGAAGTATATTCTGTACTTTGGATCTTTAACGAGTTCGAATCTAATCTGAGTTCGGTTCTTGATCAAATGCATCTTCAGTGAGCCTGTGCTTTTGGTGTCGATTAGATTCTCTCCAATTCTCACCTTTTTCACAGGCGCAAGGATCTTGCAGCCAATCTTGGCATCGACTTTAAAGAAATGTCTGAAATAATCTGCTTTGTCCAAACCGGTTATGGCCCCGATCAGCCCTGATAGGGCCGTTCGAGGTGGAAAAGAATAGGTAAGGGGAGAGCTTGTGGAGTAGTTCTTCCTGAAATGAGCATAGTCCCCCCACACGTCGAATACTATTACTCTCTCCGGCATCTTAGACCTCAGAACGCTATTGGTTTTATAGCTATGCCCGTAGCTTTTACCAATTCTTCTATTGGGAAAACGATCCCTTCTTTGCTGAACTCAATCCTATCGTCCACGCAAATCTCAATGTCCTTGATTGAGCTTTTCTCTGCTGCAAGTTTCCCAATTAGTTCAGCTATCTCAAGCTGGAAATCTGCGGTATCGCGAATGCTCTCATGGTGCATCTCGGTTACCAACTTTACCATCTTATCCAGGTCACCGATGTGATAGTTCTCCTTGCTGTAGTTTACCTTGAGGAGAAGCCTGGGGACCTGCCCAGCCTTGGTCCTGGAGATGAGGCTCTTGGTTCCGTTCCAGATGCCTTCCAGCAAGAGCTTTATGTCCTCTTCGGAAAGGTCGGTGTGCTTGGCTGCGTTTTCATTTATTATGCCGTAGAAGAGGATGAGCGAATACGGCAGGATATCTTCTTCACGGAAGGTTGCCTGTTTTGAATCCACTTTCGAGGCAAAGGCTCCTGTGCCTTTTATGTGCTTCATGGTTACTCGGTGAAGAGATCGACCCATCTTGAACTGAACTGGACCGGTATAAGTTATCGAGTCTTTTTCCAGTGGGATGACTCCTCCGAAGAGCCGAATATCTATACACTCTCTGAGAATTCTTTTGGCATCGTTACTAAAGTTCCCAGCCCTCATTTTTCCATCCTGGATGAAACCCTTATCTTTATCGTGGACTATCTCCCTCACGAAGATCTCCAGGCCTTTGAAGTTGTAGAGATAGTCCCTAATGGTCCTCTTCAGCCTCACATCAGTAACGAGGTTTATCCCTGTCTCTTCGTCGATCCTGGGCTTGTTCTCGTCCAGGGGATCACCATTTGGATTTCCATCTCTTATGTCGTAGATGAAAAGAATCTCAGACCTCTTCTTAACTTCCTCACCCATCTTTATGCCTCCTCTTCAATCTTTTCCTCTTCATCACTTGCATTCTTGAACAGTTTGTGCAGATTCATTCCCAGAACAAAATAGAAACTCAACTCGTCATCTACCTCTTTCCAGTTCACTCCGGACAAGACGAAGTGATTTGCTATGATCTGTTCCAGATCTCGGTAGTAGTTCTTCCCGTACTCCTCCAGCTTATTTTGAATTTCAGGAAGAAGTCTCTTGATCAATGCTTCGTTCATCTTCAATCCGTGTAGCTTTGCGTGGAAGGGTGTAGCTTTTTTGTCCATCCACTGAATGTTAAGGAGATTTTGGGCCAGCACACCTTCCAGAAACGTCGCTTTCTTGGCATCGCTATTGAAGAACGCCTCGTTTGCCTCGAAGAATCTCTCAACTCGTTGCTCTAAAGGAAGACCCTCCAGCTCTTTCATGCGAAGGACCTCGCTTCTCGGTTCATTCATATTTTTCATCTCCGCCTCTGTTTTTCTGAATGGATTTAGCTCGTTTATATAGTGTAAAAGCAGGAATCCGTTCAGGGTGGTGATATTGGTAGGATAATCCTCAATGAAAGCCTCTCTCACCCGTCTCATTATAAAGTCCATCAGCAAATTGTAATCGATTTTCGCTCCAACAAATATCTTATCTACTATCTCCAGGAACATCTTGTCAAAGGTTCTGTTCTTGGACTCTCTCGGGAAGAATCGCCTGAGAACTCCGAAGTTGAACTCCAAGTGATTCTTTTCCCTTTGAGTCTCGCTCAATATCGTGTCGTTGTAGATCTCGAATCTCTCATCGACCTTCTCTTTGGCACTGAAAAGAGCCCTCAGTCGTGAGGGAAGAATTCCCTCGATGAGAAGCAGAATTCTGTAAGATGATTGCTCTTTTTTATAAAAAATCAGACTGTTGCTAAAGAAATCCTTTTGATCTTTGACCAAATCCAAAATCTCGTTCTCGTCTGAAGTTATGCGATTCTTAACTTCACAGTTTATTTTTAACTTCCTCTTATTATCTTTGGCTCCTAGAATGTTCAGGACTTCCTCATAATCTCCGCCCAAAGCCAGCTTTGGCATAAGGAGATATCTGAAGCCGTAGAATCCAAAGTCGAGGTTCTCCTCTACGTACTTCTTGCCTACCTCCAGACGGGTGGCACAGTCGAAGCAAACAGGCGTGTTCTTCCAGGATTCAGAGACCTCGAATCCTCCGGCGATGAAACCTGGCTTGTCGAAGGTGTGGAATGTCCAGGGAATTGCGAAGCCGTATACTTCATCTTTTTTCTGCTTGCAAACAGAGCAGACCGCATTTTTTCCCAGCGACGTTCCCTGAGACTTCTTGAGGAAATACTTGTCCTTTCCCTTCCGAAGCAGAATATCATTGAAAACCGAGAGACTGTCAGGATAGTTCAGTTCGCCGTCTGTCTCAATACCAAGAGTGATGATGGCGTTGTCATTGGGTCTTTTTAGTGAGAATTTCTCTTCCAGATCCGCCAATATCTGCTCTGCGTTTGAGTTTATTGCTAGACCCATCCTTCGGAGATTTTCTTTTTCCTCGTTTGATACGTTGTAACTATCATAGTTCTGGAACCATTTGAGGAACCTGTTCTGGAAAGTCGTCTCAAGGCTCTTCGCTATCCTACTCGTAGGCGTGGCATCTGTGCCGTTGGGCGCACCTTTTTTGTAGAGGTATTTTTGGTAGTGATAGTTATCGAACTCCCCAAACTCCACGCGATCAAATACATATTCACCGTTGTTCTCGCTTAACACCACAATTAATACGAATTTGTATTTTCCATTGCTGTTAGGGTTTTCTATAAACGTAGAGAGCAGGTCTCCTCCACCGTTAGTTCTTTGGACATATTCCCCAATTTTCCTTACAGCTTCAATCACTCAAATCACCAATGAACTTTATTATCCTAAATATTACTTTTATAGTAATTCAATAATCATCCTTCATATCTCGCGAATATATTAACCATCTCTGAACTCGAAGCAACCATAACCTTTATATCGATATGATACATATGCTTTTTGCACTACTACCCAAAAGTAATATTGCCGGGTAAGGAACGGAAATGGAGTCGAACGTCTATGGTGTGGATGGCGCTCGCTTATTATTGCCACTGAATTACCCTTTCCATCAGGCAATAGGTGATATGACGCGGCGGATGGGATTCGAACCCATGTGATCCCCCCGGATCGACAGTTCTTAAGGCTATTGCATTGGGCCACTCTGCCACCGCCGCAAATAACCGATTTTGGCTTATGAGGGCACGTCCATGTTTTAGTAGATATAGCGTGTATATAAACCTTTCGAGCCGAAGAGTTATTTGGTAAGTAAGAGGACAATTATCATCCCCCTGAGTGGCATTTTGACCACGATATTTCAATCTATTTTATAAAATTTGTTTAAACCAAATTGGTCGCGGTGTAACCACAGACTTATAAACCAAGGCATCACATAACAATGTGTTCCAACAAAACAAGGATTGAAACGTAGAAATAGCATGTTAAACTATATTTCTAATAACTTAGATTCGTTTCCATTATAACAAGGATTTTCACTTATGCCACCCCTCGCAAGTAGGACTTTGATCTAAATGAGCGTGATTTCTCAATAGATCTAAGATTCTATTTTTCAAAAATCAAATCGCTAGAACACGTCCAAAACGAGCGTATTTGGGCTTAAAATTAAAAATTCACTATCATTTTGATAATATTCTAATTAAATGTACATATCGGAAAAAATGCGTGTTTTGCTGAGTCCCGTGTGCGAAATGTAGGATTTATAATTTAAACACATATATTCCTGTAAGTGCAGTCAACGCACCTGGCCTTCTGCTTCGTTCCTTCAGGATAGTATCCCCTTTGAATTATCATCAGTATCTCGCGCACTATCTGCCGCGCCTTCTTATAATCTTTATCCCTGAAATTGATCTCCTCCACGTGATGGTTACTCCTTGTGTAGCATACGAATCCTCTCTTCACATCGACGCCGTAGTGCTCCATGATGAGAAGCCCGTAAAGAGCCGCCTGGTACTTGTGCGTCCTGTAAACTGTCTCCTTCCACTCCGCATACTTGTAGTCCATGGGCGCAGCCGTTCCGTCCTCCAGGAAAAGCACCTCGTCTACCTCTCCCTTTAAGTGGTACTTTCGCGAAGTCAGGTATACTGCTATCTCTTTTCTGACGCAGTCGAGCCTCTTTCTCACATAATCCCGGTTCACCTTCTCGCGGCTTTTGTGCAGCTCTCGGCCCTTCAAAACTTTATAGCGCCGCTCTTCTCTCTGAGCAACGTCCAGGCAGTGCATGAAGAATACAAACCTGGGGCAGAATAGGTACTCCATGGCATCGGAGACCGTGATGAAAATCTCCTGCTCAGGCGGCGAAATCTCGGCTTCTATTCCCATTCTCTCCTCAGAATATCTTGGTAATGGTCATGCCGCTCACCAGCTCGCGATCGAAACCCACACCGATCAGCTTAATCTTGTCGAAGCAGTCCTCGCACATGGGAAAGACATAGACCAAGTCGGACTCTTCAACGATCGCCTCGCACTCCAGGGCCAATGAGTCGGACTCGTTCCGGTTAAGGTCTCCCAAAAATGCGCTCTTCTGGACCCGGAAAAGGCCGTAGTTCTTGCAGATCTTCGCCACTCGGCTGCGAATTCTATCATCAGATATATCGTAAATCGTCCATACCAACATCAACAACCTCGATTTACCTTCTGTTCTTCGTCTTCTGACTCCAGGATGTCCAGATCAAAGTCCTCCGGTAGCTCAGCACCAGGCCGGATGAGCCCGTTGGCAATCCTGTGGCACTCCATCTGGATGGTGTTCCTGGTCTTCACATTGCGGCCTCGGTAGAGAACCGGTTTTTCCATGGTCTTGTTCACCGCCTCGATCAGAACCGCCTTTCCATCCTTGCTCAGACCCATTCCTTGCTTCAGTGGCTCGAAGAGTTCATCCTTTACCATTCGCCTGGTGAAAAGATAGACGATGGTTTCATCGATGTAGACCCGAAACATCTCTATGATGTCGAAGACCAGGGACTTCTTGTTGTAGGAGTCAGTATGCAGAAAGCCCACGTAAGGATCTAGGCCCGCTATGATGCAGCCTTTCTCCATCAGCGAGTAAAGAACGCCATATCCGTAGTTGAGCAGGGCGTTGAACTCGTCCCTGGCGGGATTTCTACTTCTTCCCGCGAACCTGTACCGTTCAGGCATGATGGAAGAGATGGCACCGAAGTAGGCCCTAGACGCCCTGCCTTCTAATCCGAGCATCTCCTGCCGCCGAGCATCTATGGTGCCCCGCAACCTCTTCATCTGCTCTCGGGAGTGCTCAATCTCTTCGATGTATCTCTCCAGCTCGTCTTTTTTCTCCTTTCTAGTCTTCTTCAATCTTTTTAGTAACGCAATCTGATTATCAAGTTTCTTTAGGCCCCAATTTTTAGCCAAGTTCAGTCCTTCTGAACTATCATATATCTCCAGTTGCCTTCTCCGAATCAGAGTTGTGCTTCCCAGCTTTGGATGCCATACCCTCCCATAAGGATCCCCATGGGCATCGAGAAAAACGATGTCTATATTGTTGTCTACTGCCAGCTTAATGGCATCTGTCGTGATGTATGCGGCCGTCGTAATTAAGACACTGTTGACTTTATTTACTGCCACCTCAAAGCTTTTATTATCCTTCTTTATCAAAAAACAATTCCCACTTTTTCTCAAATACGATCCATACGTATTGATCACTAACTGCATTTTATTTATCACAACCTCAACATTCGAAGTATTTATTAAAATTTAAGCGTTTCGGTTTAGAGTCAAAAAAATCTGTAAATATTTATTCAGACTTCAAGTCCAATATAGGAAATTACTACGCCTTAGAGTGATATTCTATGCCCCATCAGACGAACATGCTCAATAAGTTGTGGTAAATCAGCATTGTTTGGCTTGTGACACTGACTATTGGCACTGTTTATGTGAGATCCTATCCAAGACTTCCGCACGATATTGAGCAGGTTCCATCGGACTCTCAACCACACCATAGTTTCGTGTATCCGTACGGGGATGGCGGCCAGGTCGTAGGCGGATCGATGACGACTACCCCGGCTGGGCTCAAGGTCCCGCGGCCCTCAGCCTGCGACCTCGTCCACCGTGGAGATCGACCCGGCCGCCTGGATCGGCGTAGGTATCCGGCAAGCCAGCGACGGCAGGCCCAGGCTGGCGCCGGGAGATGGCAGCCAGGTTATAGGCGGATCGATGACGACTCCCCCGGGCGGGCCAAGGTCCCGCAGCCCTCACCCCGCGGCCTCGTCCACCATGGCGATATCGTCGTCAATAAGGCCGTAGAGTCTGTAGACGGCATCGTCTATCAGCCGGTCAGGTCTTCTAGTCCCTTCGCGCCTTCGCGTCTTCGCGTGAATAAGGTAGACGACATCGTCTATCAGCCGGCCGGGTCTTCTAGTCCCTTCGCGCCTTCGCGTGAATAAGGTAGACGATATCGTCTATCAGCCGGTCGGCCTCATCGATCCGCGCCAAAAGGAGCCACAGGGTGGCCGTCGAGTCGTCGTACTCCGGGCGCCTGGACTAGCGAGGATGGGTCTTGGCCGACCGGGGAGCTCGGTCTTCGCCCGCTCTCGTATGTGGCATCCCGGCGCCTGGGCTGCGGGTCCGAGGTCTTGACCGACTGGGGGGATCGGCGAAGACGCGCCCTGCCCGAGACACGCCACGGGATCTTTGGGTGTCTGGTGGGCAAAGGTGGCATGGCATCGGAAGATCTGGTATTCTATCGCTGCGGGCGCGTATGGGGGGAAGGATCTCGTGAGAACGCCGCCGCAAGCACCCGAAGGATATCCTATCGAGTTTACAGCAGGAGTTTATAGCAGGAACGAATACTCTGGATAGGTGACTTGCTATGTGGACATTAACTGCGGTGGTGCATAAAGAGGAAAGCATGTACGTGGCTCAATGTCCAGAAGTGGGGACGGTCAGCCAAGGCGAGACCCTAGAGGAGGCCGTCGACAATCTCAAAGAAGCAACAGAACTCTATCTGGAAGAGTTTCCCTTGGACGATATGAAGAGGTCCTTCATAACCACCTTTGAGGTGGCTTCGGTTGTCAAAGCTTAGGAATATCTCCGGCGAGAAGACGGTCAAGATCCTCTGTAACAAATTCGGTTTCGAGATTGCAGGCCATAGTGGAAGCCACGTCAGACTTTCAAAGATGTCCTCAGAGGGAAAGGTCGGGACCGTGGTGCCAATGCACAAAGAATTAAAGTTGGGCACGCTGAAGGGTCTATTGAAGCTGGCGAAGGTCGGAGAGGACGAATTTTCCGAGTATTTGTGACATTGTATTTGCGGCATATATGATCTTTGACATTACCTCATCAGGTATAAATCTGTCGATTAACGCAATAGTTTCATTATCTTGCAATTAGTCATCGATCAAGTTTATATTTTGCATGGAAAAAGGTTTTATGCAATAGTATTGATAGTGTACATGATGAAGACTTACATCTCTCTATCAGGCTTTGACACCTCACAAATACTATCCCTGATAGTAAAATATGGGATAGAAGGCAACGACCGGATGGTCCTGATTAGACCAATAGACGAGCGCAGACACGTGGAAAATATGCTGCTGTTCCACAATGCGAAGGAGAAAACACGAACAGGAGTGCTGACGTGAACGACATACAGAAACAGGATCAATCACCATTGTTCCAGCGCGTGGTTTCTATTCTGGAGCAGGCGCGGTCCAATGTGGTGCGCACGGTCAATGCGCAGATGGTGGCTGCTTACTGGCTGATCGGCAGGGAGATCGTTGAGGAGGAGCAGCAGGGCGAAGTCAGGGCTGCCTACGGCAAACGCTTGATCGAGGAGTTGTCCCGTCGGCTTACAGAACGCTACGGGAAGGGGTTTTCTGTTCCCAATCTTCGGAATTTCAGGCAATTTTATATGACATTTCAGAATCGCATGCCCGAAATTCACTACCCGACGGGTAGCGAATTGACATCAGATCAAAAACGCTACCCAGTGGGTGACGAATTAGCCATCACTGGAAAAAGGCAAAGAGAAGAGGACGGGTCCCCAAAAAACTTTCATCCGAACCTCGGTTGGTCACATTACCGCGCCCTGATGCGAGTGGAGAACCCGGATGCCCGTGATTTCTATGAGATCGAAGCCGCCAGTAATTGTTGGACAAAGCGGCAACTGGAACGGCAGATTCACTCGTTCTACTATGAGCGTCTGCTGAAGAGTCGGGACAAAGCCGGGATGTTGCAGGAGGCGAATTGGACGTCAGTTGAGGTCAAGCCGCTGGATGTTATCAAAGACCCGTACGTGCTGGAATTCCTGGACCTCCCCGAATCCCGGCGACTGAACGAGAATGACCTGGAGGCTGCATTGATCTCCAGGCTTCAGGACTTTTTGCTGGAATTGGGCGCAGGCTTCGCATTCATCGGGCGACAGCAACGGCTGACACTGGAGGGGGACCATTTCTACGCAGACCCGGTGTTCTACCATGTCCGACTGAAGTGCTACGTTATCATTGATCTGAAGACCGCCAAATTGACCCATGGCGATCTCGGACAGATGCAGATGTATGTGAATTATTTCGACCGTGAGGTCTGCGGGACAGATGATAACCCCACCGTCGGATTATTGCTGTGTGCTGAGAAAAACGACGCGGTGGTGCGCTACGTGCTCGGAGAGAGAAAACAGCATATCTTCGCAAGCAGGTATAGACTGGAGCTTCCCGACGAGCAGACGCTGATTGCCGAACTGCAGCACGAAATGGAATCACTGCACACAGACGAGGGGGACACATCATGAAATCCGCACCGGAACACATCAAGCTTGACAAAAAGAACCATGTCGAAGAGCCTTTTCTGGTGCAACTTGAGGGTACATGATGAAGACTTACATCTCTCTATCAGGCTTCGACACCTCACAAATACTATCCCTGATAGTAAAATATGGGATAGAAGGCAACGACCGGATGGTCCTGATTAGACCGAAAGATGAGCACGATAAAAGAGGTGAGACCACCACACAGGCCGTCCGGGACCTGTCCCGGCAGATAGATAGCACCATAAAAGTCGATATCCATCGTGTTGATCATCAGGATTTTGAAGGTACGGTACTCTCCCTGATCGGTCTGATAAAGAATACAGAAGGCGAAATCATAGCCAACATATCCGGCGGTCCCAGGGAGATTTTTCTAGCTTTTACGATAGCATGCATTTCCCAATCTCAGAAAATCTACAAAACCACAAATTACAGCGACATCGACCGGGCGATGACCGAGATTGCGCTGCCCAGGATAGTGCACAAACTCGACGAAAAATCAAATACAATTCTGGAAGATGTGCATGAAAACCAACCTACCACGATAACGGATATCGCAAAGAGACTGAACCTGTCCGAAAGTACCATATCAAGACATATCGGTAGGCTAGTCGATCTCAGATCGGTGAATATCGTTCAGAAAGGCAAGACGAAAGAGGTTCGTCTCTCATTTACGGGGAACATATTTCTTATGATCAGCAGATCGGATGAGAGCCACCACGATAATCGGCGGTCAGATATCTGCAAGTAGCGAGATCTACCCGGCGCTATCTCCATTCGAAATGACACTGATCGAACGTTCAGATCTCTGTTCAGTATTGTCGCCTGGTCCTGCCCGGCGCACACAAAACCGAACAAGGCTACATCGACGGCGGGGAGCGCAGACCTGCCCACCCCTGCGAACCCACACCAAATCCGGACCGCGGCGCCATCTGCTCAGGGCGCCCACGTTCATGGATATCGTCTCGCCGCCTTCGCATACTCCTCAGACCATCTTGTTCAACCTTCAGAGGCTGTCCTTGCGCGTATGCTTGAAGAGCGCGGGTTGTGGGTGGAACGTCAAGTGTTTGTTGCCTTTGCCTTCAATGGCATGCATTTCGACGATGGACTTCGCGTCTTCGCGTCTTCGCGTGAGTCAGAAAGTAGGGGGGCACGCGAAGACGCAATTCTCCGTGAGATGGATAATTTTCTGCTGGAATTGTAGGACGGCCTCTTCAGAAGGATGAAACGCGAGCCCTATTCGGCTGCTCGAGGGCAAAGCCAATAGCCCTGTTGCGCGGCAATTGAATATTGTAATAGAATAAAAATAGAAGGCGCCAAGGTTGCTCCTCAGAGCATGGCCCGGACCGTGGTTATGATGCGATTATTCTTGTCGACTACCAGGACTTCTTCCCCGTCCACTATACCCGGATCGGCGTCGATCACTTGCCTACCGAAGATGCGACCCCCTCGGGCCACGAAAGATACGGCCGCGTCCGAGATCACCAGCTTCTTTTTCGGGATTCTCTTTTCCGACATACTATACCACCTTCAATATAACCGTTCTACGTTATTTGATATGAACTTTGTGGTATATAGTAGCATTTAATCTTAAGTAATCCGCCAGTCGTCATCGCCCATATAATCGCGCCCTGCCCTCCGAAACCCTCCTATACAATCGCCGCACTGAATGTTGGCGTGTGGTTGACCGGCCACCAGACCCAGCCCGGGCCACTCCCACCTGGCCACGGCATTATCAGGAAATCCAATCAAAAGAGATGATAGTATGAACAAGAACACAAAGATGTAAAGAATAATAACACCCTTTGCGACTCTGCGCCTTTGCGCCTTTGCGTTAAATCGGAGAACGAGATCAGCCAAAAAAAAAAAAATCATCCCTTCTGTCGGATTTGCTCTGAGTACATAATGTTATACATTATATACAATAAAAAGAAGCGACACCCCG
>JGI24025J20009_10000449_pt1 | contig 31788 bp, 35 predicted proteins | sample Cruoilmetagenom3_FD_20009 | JGI IMG/M metagenome (IMG submission 20009) | reverse complement strand
CAAAGAGAGGCATCGGAAGGCAGAAAGCGCATGAGATATTGAGAATAATGGCTATGGAAGTTTATAGAACCAGAGAAAAACCAAAAGATGCTCTCTTGCGAGACGATACGGTAAAAAAATATTTCAAAGAAGGAGAGATCGATGAGATATTAGATCCAAAAAATTACATTGGAATGTCCAAAGAGATCGTTGAAAACGTCTTAGATAGGTTAAATGAGAGATACAATATAAAAGGGAATAAAATATGAAGAGGCCACTTGGCATTCTTACATGACTGGATAGGGTTTTCATGTCGGCTTTCATAAGATTCTCATTCGGTTGGGATAGTCTTCAATCTAGAACTGATAGAAATTTATAAATATTGGAAACGCCATTTAAAGAATGTTATGAAATATAGGTTCCTAGCCGTTCTCGTCTGCGTCTTATTGAGTNGTACGATAGCCACTTCTGTTGCCTGCGACCGCTCTCATGACGACTCTACGCCAACATCATCACAACCGTATGAAATCAAGGTACAGTATATAGAAGCATCGAGCGATTATGAATACGGTGTAAAGGCGGGAAGGATGTACGCGGGTATGATCAAGCTGTTGCCCTCCATCTTGCCCGATCAACTTGCTAATATGGGGATGCCATCTCTCTCTCCAGATCACATCGAGTATGTGAAAACGTACTACCCAGAATATCTCGAGCGAATGAAAGGGGTACAGAGGGCAACCGCCGTCCCGCCACAGGATTTAATGCTCATTGGGGCAGCCCTCGGATCCTACGCTGGATGCACGACCAGCGCCTCTTCCCCACCGGCCACGTTGAACGATGATGTTATACTGACGTGGAACTGCGATCTTCCTATAAGTACAAAAATATTGCTGAAAGATATCTCTTCATCCCCGGAGGTCGACGCGCCCGTCCTCTTCGGAAAGCCCTTGTTATACATCAGGGATATCACAGGCCACAACAAGGTCTTCTGCATCGGAATACCCGGCGTCTTAGAGTTACCTCTGATCAACGATAAGGGCTTGGCATTCGTCGGCAATGCTGTCTCGATGAAGGACGATGGCCCCGGACTTTCGGACATTGAGATACTGAATGCGGTGATGGATCGATCTTCGACCGTGGAAGAGGCTGCAGAACTTATAAAAAATTCACCAAGATTCACATCGGACAAAGCGTCTCTCTGCAACCTAAATTACCTATTTGCAGATGCAAATGGGGGAATTGCCAGTATCGAGGCTACAAATAAATACTTTGCAGTCAAATATGGAAAAGAAACAAACGGCATCCTTGCACAGGCGAATCATCATCAATGGCTCGATTTTAGAAAGACGGGTGCACCAAATGCGAACCCTCAGCCATACGGCTATCGCTCCTCATGGATACGCGCGAGGAGAATGTGGGATCTGCTCGAAGAGAATAGTGGAAAGATCGATCTGGATACCGCGATGGGTTTTACGAGAGATACCGCAAACGGCCCCGAACCTGGAAGGGGTGGATACTACTCGATATGTAGATACGGGTCGAGAGACGCGGAAGAGAAGATACCGGACGCCCCATCGCTCTATAAGGAAGATAGTACGATTCTCGCATTCGTGATTCAACCGAGAGAACGGGTGGTGTGGTACTGCGGTACACACCCGGATGAGGCACCGTATATCAAGATCGATTTAAGCGAACACTTCGGAAAAGATACAGAGAAGATTAAGGTGCAAGAGCATGTGATGATGTTCACTCCACCACAGATGCCACCATTGGAAGAGGTACCGAAAGAAAAGGTCGAAAAAAGGGAGGAGGGCATCTCCCTCCCGCCGATCATAGGAAAGATCGCACAACTGCCGCTGTGTGCATCTTCCTTCCTAAATATCTCGTGTAGTTATTGCTGCCCGTTTGATCCTACACCGTGTCTAAGGCCAATCATCAGGCAGTTATTTAGCCAAAGGTAATTTTTCGATCCACTTATTCAATGATGCACAGTAGCGGGGATCACAGTCCTTAAAGCAACCGATACAGGCCGACATCTCATCGCCAGAGAAGAGAGAGTTAAATAGCTCCCTTTTGACGGGCGTTATTTTATAAACTCGAGATTTACCTACTTTGACCCACTCTCTCTTTATGAGCCCTCCCCTCTCGAGTTGGATCAGAATTTTAGAACAAATACTGCTCGTTATGCCAAATTTATTCCCCAAATCTTTTTGTAGAACTCCATCGCCACTTCTAATCTCTCTCAATATTCTATCCCTCAAGGACTCCTCTGGCATCCGATTCAATCTCCTCGCTTAAGTCTTGAAAACCTTCGGTTTTCGAGTTTTGCAAATCTCCGATTTGCAAAGTGATCATCATTCTTTTGCAGGACAGATAAAAACGATATTATTCCCCCTTAATACCACAGAACCGAGTTTTCTGGTTCTCTNTTCATCTAATATCTCCATNGTNTCCTCCAAATGGAGATTCATATAATCGTCAACACTTCTGAGTACTCCCTCGAGAACGTATTTCCCCCTCTTCATCTCCACTTGAATCTTCTTATTAACCCAAGACTGCACTTTTTTTGATGGTAACATCGCCAAAAATCCCACCCTCCTTTTTTTCCTGTTATATGTTATCTTTTACCTAACCATTGGCTTCTCTCTCAAGGTTCAAAAGCTTTTTCTTAATTTCTACCCCATATTTATATCCCCCTATATTATTCTTACCGATCACCCTATGACAGGGGGTTATGAGGGGCGTTCTATTTTTTGAAAGTGCATTCCCAACGGCTCTCGCACCTCTCATATTTCCTTTGTTTCCAAAAACCCGGCAGGCCAGATCGGAATAAAAAATTTCTTTCCCAAAAGGTATCTTCCTTGCCTCCTCCAAAACTCTCCATTCAAAATCCGTGTAAAATGATGAATCCACCTCATATTTGGAAAAATCCGGGTCATCTCCTTCTAAATAACCTTTTAAATCCTGCAAGATGGAATGTGCTAATCTACCATCTTTTTCTCTCCGGTGATGATCGGATAATGAGACCTCTTCTACCTTGTCGCACCGGCATCTCACGCATACGTAAAGATTTAAAAGATCAGAATAAAAAGAATCACACGTATCTATCTTTTGCATATACCACATCCACTCCAGCCTCTTCAAGATATTCTATGCCCCTTTTATCTGGATACTTCTCTGAATAGACCACCCTTTTTATGTGGGCATTTATGAGCATCTTCGCGCAGAGGCTACACGGTTGATGCGTGCAGTAAAGTGTCGCCCCTTCGGTGCTTATGCCGTGAAGGGCAGCTTGAATTATTGCGTTCTGTTCTGCGTGCACCCCTCTGCATATCTCCTGATTCTCTCCGGAAGGAATGTTATTTTCATCCCTCAAACAGCCTATATCTAAACAATGGGGAAGACCGCTCGGGGCACCGTTGTATCCCGTGGTGAGAATCCTCTTATCTCTAACGATGACGGCACCTACATGATTTCTAAGACAGGTAGATCGCTTGGCAACAACTTTGGCAATCTCCATGAAATATTCATCTATACCTGGCCGTGCTGAATTGTGAAAAATATTTGGCATTTGAAAATCTCCGATTTTCAAGTTTGCAAATCAAAGATTTGCAACCATGCACTCCTCTTTAAGTCTATTCTTCTTTTGCTCATATAGATAAAACTTATCTCCTCAAGAATGTTATACAATCGTCCAAGAATGAGAAAAAATTTATATCATATATAAAAGAAAAGTAGGTAATAAGGAGGATGAAAAAAGAGAGAGGAAGATGAAGACAAGAATGGAGGATTTGAGGCATGGGACTGAGCTGTTGAAACGCGGTTTTGCCAAGATGCAGAAGGGTGGCGTCATAATGGACGTCACAAATGTGGAACAGTCCATAATAGCGGAAGATGCCGGAGCGGTTGCGGTGATGTCGTTACACGCAGTTCCAGCAGATATCCGTAAGATGGGTGGCGTGGCAAGGATGGCAGATCCAGCGATCATCGAGGCGATCATGGGTGCGGTCACGATCCCTGTGATGGCAAAGGTGAGGATCGGACATTTCGTAGAGGCGGAGATACTCGAGGCGTTGGGTGTCGATATGATCGACGAATCGGAGGTACTAACGCCTGTGGATGAGCACCATATCGACAAAAGGGGATTTAATATCCCATTCGTCTGTGGCGCGAGGGATCTCGGAGAGGCGCTCAGACGAATAGACGAAGGCGCTGCGATGGTCAGAACAAAAGGTGAGGCGGGAACAGGAGACGTGAAAGAGGCGGTGAGGCATATGAAGATCATACTGGGGGAGATAAGATCGCTTAAAGGGAAAGATGAGGAGGAGTTACACGATGCCGCAAAGAGATTGGTTGCCCCCCATGAGATCGTTTTCGAGACCGCCAGGTTACAGAGACTGCCCGTGGTAAATTTTGCGGCTGGTGGTATTGCAACACCCGCAGATGCCGCTTTGATGATGAAACTCGGGGCAGACGGTATCTTCGTTGGTTCGGGGATATTTAAGTCGGAAGATCCTCAAAATATGGCAAATGCCATTGTAGAAGCGGTAAATAATTATGATAACCCGTCTAAGCTTGCCGAGATCTCCAAGGGATTAAGCGGAGCGATGAAGGGAATCGATGTGGGAACGCTTTCGAGCGAAGAGATGCTGCAGACGAGGGGGATGTAAAAAGAGTGAGGCTAGGCGTCATATCGATACAGGGAAATGTAAGTGAACATATAGACGCGTTTAGAAAGGTCTTTGATGGTGAAGTGATGAGGGTACAGAATCGTGGCGATGCGAGATGCTGTGACGGCCTGGTTATCCCGGGAGGTGAAAGTACCACCATCGGGAAGGCATTGGAGATGAAAGGTATGAGGGATGAGATAAAAAAGCTTGGAGAAGATGGAACTCCGATGATGGGTACCTGCGCAGGTCTGATTTTACTATCAAAAGAGGTTTATGGGGGGGAAAGAAGTGATCTGCTTGGACTATTAGGTGTGACCATCGAAAGAAATGCTTACGGAAGACAGAGAGAGTCTTTTGAGGCTGAAATATGCGCGGATTCAATCGGGAAAGCTCCGTTTAATGCCGTATTCATCAGGGCTCCCCTGATAAGAGGAGTTGACAACGGGGTGAAGGTCCTGGCTGAATACGATGGAAGACCTGTGGCGGTCAGAGAGAAAAATATTCTTGGTTTGAGTTTTCATCCGGAGCTATCCGAAGATTTGAGGTTTCAAAAGCTCTTTTTAGAGATGGTAGAATCGAGTTAAAAAAAGAGGCGATAGAAATAGTACAGAAAGAGTCGTTGGAATACCATGTAAAAAAGCCATCGAAGACGCTTCAAATTTTACAAACTATCAACTACCAACGGCGATCATCTCAATTTCACTGCGGTTCCATAAACAAGGATCTCAGCCGCACTTTGCATAATCGCAGAGGTCATGAATCTCACGTTTATAACAGCATCAGCACCCATCTCTTCCGCTTTTTCCACCATCCTTTTGAGTGCAATCTCCCTCGCTTCGCTCAGCATTTCCGTGTATTCCGTTATCTCTCCTCCAACCAGTTGTTTAAAACCGGCTCTTATATCCTTTCCTATATGCTTCGATTGTATCGTGTTTCCCCTTACAAGCCTCAATACCTGCGTTATCTCTTTTCCTGGAACGAAGTCAGTGTTTACAACGATCATGGTCTCAAATCCTCCTCAGTTATCTCCTCCTTCATCTTCTTATATTCCCTATACCTTTCAACAGAGATCTCTACTATCAGTATCACGGCACCAATGATTAACAGGGTCGTTCCGATTCTTACGCCAAGCAGCATGGTGGCATCTTCAACATCTGGGTTATAAATGGGGTACACGCTATAGCTACACAGAACGATCATCCCAACGAGGAATATTCCAACTCCGATCCATCTTGTAGGCTTCACTTTTTTACACCTGATGAAAGCCCCAATGCAGTCACAAATCTTCGATTTTTTAGGAACTTTAGCTTGGAGAGTATGCCAGGTCTAAATAATTTCCCTTTTCCCAAGTTTTCTTTCTTGTTGTTCCTTCAGTTACACATCAAATTTTACGATGCTGGGCACACATGGGAAACAGATCTATCCTCCCTGCCCCACTCCAAGATCTCCCAACGAACCTTTTAATTGCTCCTGAAGCTGATTAAACCTCTTCTCTATCCTCTCCCCCTGTCTCTCGAGCGTCTGTTTTCTTATATCCAACATCTCCTTCTTCTCACCTAACTCACTCTTTGCCGTCTCCTTGTCCGTCTTCACAAGAATCTCTCCGACACCCTTATAGACGAGGTCGTCTTTTGTCTTCTCGAGTTCTTCCAAAGCTTTTTCAGTCTCTTTTAACGTCGCCTCTATCTGCATTTTTTGCTCTTGCATCGCTTGGGACTGCTGTTGCAACTGTTGTAGCTGCATGAGCTGATTTTGCACCTGCGGTGGTAACTTCTCATCCATTTATATCACCTCTATCAACCAGATCTATCATATCTTCGATCACCTTGATCAATCTTAAGCCAGTATTTAAAGAGGCTCTGAGCGAGACGATGTTTCCAGCCGCGACCGTCAAGCATAGATATCTTCTCGACCTTATTAACTTTACTCTTATATCCGCGCCTTTGTGTGGATCATCGCTCTCTTGAGCCATACATCTATATATCGCTTCCCCAAAATTCGGTTCTGCTTCGAAGGATATCTCCGCTTCGCACTTACATTTCATCTTGAGGTACTGCGAGTAGTCGCAAATCGAAGATTTTTGAGCACATCATTCCGCTTTAACTTTTTTGACCGATGCCACTGCCCTCTCTTTCAAGAAGATGTGGCATCCACAATATGGACACCTTATACCTCTATAAATATCGATCTCCACGCCTCTTTTACATCTCGCGCACCGGTACAATCACCGTTCCTCCTTTATCTTACCATGCTCGTCAAAGTATGAAGACGCGGGAGTTTTTGGCAGATAAGATCCACCGGTAAAGGTATATCCGCATTTGGAGCATCTCCATATACCCGTGCCTATTCTATTCACGGCGTACCTTTCACATCCCGGGCATCTGTGCTTCATCTTCATCTTACTTTCCAGATCAGCAACCAATTTGCGTCCTTTTCTTCCATATCTTGCCCCATATTTCCCAGCAGACCTCGTCTTCTTACCTTTCTTTGTTATTTTAACCATCTTTTACTCCCTATTCTTATAATTTCTTCCTCAATTCTCCAGCTAACCTGCGAGAGGAATCAACTATTTGGGAGATATCCCCAAATGGTATTTTTCCGGCGCCTCTCTTCTGTATGCCAGATATGTCCCCGTTAGCGTTTGTCGTAACAGTTAATTCAATATTTGATGCATCTTCCTCATCCAGACAGGGATCAAAGACTATTTCACCCCCTATCTCAGCACATGTGGTGGCTAGAGGGGTATCTTTTATAAGCAATGCCTCATCCTCTTCCCCAACCTCATATCGGACATAGGGAAGCTTTGTATTCGTTAATGCAGCCATAGATGCAAGTGCAGAAGCGTCTATGAGGTTTCCATCATGATCCAGGATGTGTATATCTATAAAAATTATCCAGACCTTACCCCCCTCCTCTAGACAGAGTTTTTCTAACTCTATAGCGTGTGATCCCCGTATGCCCTTATCGACGACTCTTGCCAGTTCCACACCGTTCTCATTTGGAGGTCCCGCTTCAAATGAAGGGGAGGCAAGTGGAACCAACTCCGCATTTGTGATGATGACGCCTTTATCTGGCGTATCTGGAAAGGGCTCTCCGATCTGTGCTTTTATTCCAGCCAAAACATCTGTATTCCCGATCTTAACCCTTGCAGATCCCTCTGCCCTCGCTATAATCCCCGTTTCTACGGAAACATCTCTATATTCATCGGCCTTTCTTCCGCCGATCCTATCGCCATTTTTTATCAATCTATAGATATAGTCACGGCGAACTTCGGATAAAATATTTTCACTCATTTAATCACTACATGATTTCTCATATTTTTCAATTAAACTTCTTCTCTGAAGTTTATAGACGGATTCACATCCCTTCTTGGCAAAATTTAGAGCTTTTATAAATTCTTCCCCCGTGAGATTGCCATCCATCTGAAGTAGAGTTATATCCCCCGTCTCCGTTATCATCGCGACCGGCATATCTGCCTCTCCATAGTTATCTTCTTCTCTGATTAGATCCAAAATGACTTCTCCGTCCGCTTTTCCTACCGATATCGCAGAGACAAGATTTTTCATGGGTATCCCAGCATCGGCCAATGCCACCGATGCGGCAGTTATCCCTGTGGTTCTTGTCCCAGCATCGGCCTGTAAAATCTCCACAAAGATATCTATAGATGATCTGGGGAAATATTCGAGCATCAAAACAGGTGCCAACGCTTCTCTGCTGACCTTAGATATCTCCACACTTCTTCTATCCGGCCCCGGCCTCTTCCTATCCTCCACCGAAAAAGACGCCATATTATAACGGTATTTTATTATCGCTTTGCGAGAGTCTTGTAGATGACGAGGGTGTGCCTCTCTTGGTCCATAAACGGCTGCAAGAACTTTATTTCCCCCCCACTCTATATAGCACGAACCATCTGCCCGGTTCAATACACCCGCCTCGATCTTTATCGGCCTGATCTCGTCAGGCCCTCTTCCGTCCAATCTAACTCCATCATTTATCAGTTTTTCCGGTCTATTTTGCATTTTTACCCTTACCCTTCTTTTTCTCTTTGATGAACCTATCTATCCTATCCGCAAGTCTATTGGCATGAGCATCTCTCTCGATTTTAAGGATCGTCTCTGCGGCCAATTCGATCTTCTCGTCGCTTCCACTCAGCCATATCCTCCCATTCTGCCCGATGAATATGTTGCAGCCGATCTTTTTCTTGATGAGGTTTATCATAGAACCGCCTTTGCCTATAACCCGCGGAATCTTTGTATGAGCGATCTCAATCACCACCCCCTCCCTTATAACCGCACACTTTCTGTCATCCATCGCTAAGTTGATCCTCATGGGGAATTCTACTTCCTTTATCCTCGTGATGACCATCTCCCCCACCCTCATCTCTTTTTGCATATCCTCTTTCTCTATCCTCTTAGGATAATTAGAGAGACGGAGCAGACCCTCATAAGGAGAATTTATATCCATTATCCACATCGAGAAGGTAGACTCTATGACCTTACCGATCACGAGATCCCCCGCCTTTGGGCGATATTTTCCTGATAGGGGTATCACCTCGACCTCTTTTTTATCGCGCTTCACCAATCCATAAACCATCGAGTAAACCCGGTTCTCCTCGACGAATGTTCCTTCTCCAGCCGTGACACCTTCCCCCAAAAAGCACCCCGGTATAACAACTTCTTCACTCATCTTTATCTTTCCAACCTTTTGAGTAATTTGGTCTCTGCCTCCCCATTGGAAAGCTTGTTGACCAGTCCATAAAAATCGCTCTGTAAAGCTGCCGATGTCTCAACGACAGCCACCCAGGAACCATCATTTCTCCACTCTTCCTTTAAAATTTTTCCAAAATTATTTATCTCACCATAAGATTTTCCCGCATATTCTGCCGGAATTCGGATAGCTACTCTAATATTCTCAAATTTTATCGGTATTATTGGTCTTATAGCCTTTACTGCTTCTTTTACGAGCAGATCAGTACTTTTCATCGGATCTATGTTAATCTTGGCTTCCTCCATCGCCCTTTCTATCCTGGATGGCGGATGTGGTGTCTTTGTCTGCGGATTTATCGCATCTCTTGCGATTAAAGATACAACCTGTCTCCTCTTCTTCTCTCGCATCTCCTTTCGCTGTTTTGTAGTGAGATTTACCTCTCCTTTATGTATTATCTCCTTTGCCACAGCATAGACGTCTTCTGTTCCGAATATCTCCTTAAGAGAATTCTCGGATACTTTTTTCCCAGTTTGAGCATCCTCAAAGATCTCTTCTACCGCCAATAGTTTATCGAGATCGAGATCCTCGACCTCCCCATTACGCAGAGATAAAGAGAGATCAGGATCGGCGTATATCTCAAATTTCTTTCCGTGACTCTTATATCTGACGATCACGGCATCGTCTAACGTTACCAAAAGATCACTCCTCTTTTTCCTCTCCCTTATCCTTCTCTTCTTCCTTATGCATCCACTTCACTCTTTCAACGTACTCTCTCACCTTCTCCGGATCCATCTTTTTAACTTTGGCGTCTTCTCTTTTGACGTAACCTATCTCAACCGTCGAGGCGTCTAGCTTATCCTTTGCAACCTCGTAAAGGGCATCCAATCCCATAAGTATGGAACCTTCAAAGGTTATATTCTCGTCAGCCCGCTCCTCAAAAATTTTCATCGCGGAGTTCCTTCCCTCTCCGATGCTGGTGGCTCTGTATTCCATTAAGGCACCACTCGGATCGGTCTCGAATAGTCTCGGTCTGCCGTTGCCCACACCTGCAATCAAGAGGGCAGTTCCATAAGGTCTCACTCCACCGAACTGTGTGTATTGCTGTTTATGGTCGCATATCTTCTTTGCCAGCACCTCCACCCCTATGGGCTCACTATATGTCATTCTGTTAACTTGGCACTCCATTCGAGCCCTATCTATCAAAACACGGGCATCAGCCACCAAACCGGACGTGGCGATCGCGATGTGATCGTCTATATTGAATATCTTTTCAATCGACTCCGGGACGAGTAGTTTACTCGTTATCCTCTTATCAACGAGCAGAACCACCCCTTCATCTGATATAATTCCCACAGCAGTGGTACCCCTTTTAACAGCTTCTCTTGCATATTCTACTTGAAATAACCTACCATCAGGGCTGAAAACAGTTATAGCCCTATCATATCCCATTTGAGGACCCATCATCTACATCACCTTTTTTTATCTTTAAAATACTTATGAGTGGCTTTTTTTATACCTCCGCTTACACCCATGATATCTATTGCCACCCTCTCATCATTTATATTATTGACCATCGTCAATACTGCCCTCACTTTATTTAGCTCTCCGCGGGAACATCTCAATATCCCTCTTCTGCCGTTCAACTCGATCATCCGCATATTACAAAGGCTCATTCCGAAAGATCCTATTAAAGATGTTCCTGAAGACCGTATAGCATCCATCAGATCTCTCTCTTTTATTTTTTTACCATCAGAGAGCATATCAAATATCACATATCGCTTCTTCTCTCGGAGAGAGGGGGGAATCTTCATCTTACGATCTCGACTCCATCCCTTATTAATCTTCCCTCTTTATATCTTCTATTTTTATCCACGATCTCCAAGGGCATCTTTAAAGATCTTAAGGATTCCTCTCTCGTCATACCAAAAAGCTCTGATAGAGCCGTCATTTGCCTGGGAGGTCTCAAATCAAACTTATTCTCCCCCCCTGTCGATAAGATCATCGGCGTTTTATACTTCCTCATCAACATTAAATTCCTCCTCATCTTCCCGAGAATCGCGGGCATCGACGTTCTACTATATATCAACGCAGTGAGACAGAAATCCATCGCCACTCCATTCTCCGCGGCAAATCTCGCGGTGATATGATCGATCCCGTGCCCACCCTCTGTATGTCTTACCAGGTTAATCTCTTTCTCTCTCGACGCCATCCGATCTATCCTATCATTTCCCCCATGAACCGCCAGTAGATCGCCTCTTCTTCTAAACTTATAAACCTTTTTTTTAAGGTTTGATAAGGAATCTGCGAATATCTCGATCCCAGAAAAAACTTTAAATTCTCTCGGAGGTATCATACTCTCAAAAATCTTCTCGTCGAATATATCGTCTTTGACGAGAACGATCGCCCCAGCGAAACCATACCTCTTCAATAACAAAAGCATCTCTTGCATATTCTCCTTTCCCTTGTAAGAGATGCAGTCGCAAAACTCCATTTCCGAGCTTACTTGTTTTTACTTTCCTTTTCTCGCATGTGCTCTGATGCTTGGCCTCGTCTTCTCCGTGCCAATTCCCTTTTTCTTAAGCCCTCTTCCCTTTTTGCCTGCGCTCGTCTTTCCACGAAAGACCCTTCGTCTGTTCGGTGATTCGCACAACCAATTGAGATCTTTGTCGTTCTTTATGGCAGGATGGTTTTTGTCAACGAATATGACTTCATACCACTTTTTTATACCGTCTTCCCCTACCCAGTAGCTATTCAAGACTTCCATATTCGGAAACTTTCTTGCCGCCCTCTCTTCTGCAATCCTCTGTATGCTCTTTCCACCCGTGATCTTATCCGTACCCATCCTCTTTGTTCTTCTGCCGTGGTTGAATCTCGATTTTCTACGTCCACCACGTCTAACACCAACCCTCGCGACGATTATCCCCCTCTTTGCCTTGTATCCAAGAGACCTCGCCCGATCTATCCTTGTGGGATGTTCTACCCTCACCACTGAAGGCTCCCTTCGCCATATCTGCATCCTCTCCCACAATAGGTTCCTAACGTAGGTCTCCTTTGGCCTTTTCCACGCATCTCCCACGTAACTGTACATCGACTTAGACATTCAAAAATCTCCTATTTTTGAGTATGCAAATCTAAGATTTGCACACATTTTAATCTCTCTTCTTGCTGACCATCATCTCTCTCAATCTTCTTCCAACTTCTTCTATCAACTCGTCTTTCTCCAGTTCCCTATACCTCTTGAGCTGATTCATGTTTGTTCTCTGCTCTAAAATGACGTCTCTCCCATATTGACCCGTCCTTATAAAATGGAGCATATCTCTCATATTCTCTTTCACTTCTTCCCCTATTATCTCTTTCCCATAGATCCTGCCTCCGTACTCAGCGGTATTGCTCACGGCGTCCCACATATTCTCAAGACCACCTTCATATATCAGATCCACGATCAGTTTAAGCTCGTTGCAACACTCAAAATAAGCTATTTCTGGTTGATAACCTGCATCTACGAGCGTATTGAAACCTGATTTTATCAATTCCACCACGCCACCGCAAAGAACAGATATTTCACCGAATAGATCGGTCTCAACCTCTTCCTTAAATGTCGTCTCGATCATACCGACCCTTCCGGAGCCGATACCCTTTCCCCACGCCAGTGCTTTCTCCATCGCATCCCCCGTGTAATCTTGATAGACTGCGACGCATGAGGGAACACCAAAACCTTCCTCATACGTGCTTCTCACGGTTGGCCCGGGAGCCTTTGGTGCAATCATCACCACATCTATCTCTGGAATGGGTTTTATGAGACCATATACCAGACTAAAGGCATGACAGACCCCCAGAGTATCGCCCTTCGATAGATTATTCCTTATCTGTCCTTCGTAAATGGCCTCGTGCATTTCATCCGGTACAGTTATTATGATCAGATCACCTTTTTTCGTGGCATCTGCAACCGAATACACATCAAATCCATCTTTCTTTGCCATATCGTATGATCTTCCTTCCCTCTGTCCAATTATCACGTTCAGTCCGGAATCCCTCATATTCAGCGCCTGATGTCTTCCCTGACTTCCGTACCCTACAACGGCGATATTCTTTTCCTCAAAGACGTCCAATTTTACATCCCTATCATAGTAGATCTTTGCCATTTAAAAATCTCCGATTTTCAATTATTTTTTACCCTTCCTTCTTTATTGTTGTTGCCTTTGCCCCTCTTGCAAGGGCAATCAACCCAGTTTGAGCCATCTCTTTGATCCCAAATCGTCTCATGAGATCTATAAATGCCCTTATCTTCTCCTCAGTTCCGGTGACCTCTATTATCAACGATTTTGGAGAGACATCTATTATCTTGGTTCTGAATATATCAGAAATCTCGATTATCTCCCCCATCGTTTCTCTATCCACGGAAACTTTTATCAACGCCAATCCTCTTCCCGTCATATCACCTGAAGATAGATCACTCACCTTTATGACGTCGATCAACTTATTCAACTGCTTCGTAACCTGTTCCAAAACCTTATCGTCTCCCCCCACCACCACCGTCAATCTGGATATCTTTGGATCTTCCGTCTCTCCGACGGCGGCACTCTCGATATTAAAACCCCGTCTGCTGAAGAGATTTATTATCCTTGAAAGAACGGCCGGTTTGTTCTCCACAAGGGCTGCCAAGACGTGTTTCATATCAATTTCCTCCGATGATCTCATCTAGAGGCGCCCCGGCCGGAACCATCGGGAATACGTTCTCCTCCTCCTCTATCCTGAAATCTATTATCGCCGGCTTATCAGTCTCTATAGCCTCTTCTATAGCCGATCTAACCTCGCTCTTCCTTGTCACCCTCGTACCGAAAGCCCCATAAGCCTCCGCGAACTTGACGAGATCGGGAAGATACCCGAGCTTCGTGCCGGAATATCTCCGCTCATAAAATAATTCCTGCCACTGCCTGACCATTCCGAGGTAGCCATTGTTGAGTACCGCCACCTTCACCGGAATATCATTTTGAACCGCAGTGGCGAGTTCTTGGCAGTTCATCTGGAAACTCCCATCTCCTGATATATCAAATACCATCTCATCTGGTTTGGCGACTTTTGCCCCGATTGCGGCTGGAAGGCCATATCCCATCGTCCCGAGTCCACCGGAAGATATGAATCTCCTCGGACGATTGCATAGATAATATTGAGCCGCCCACATCTGATTTTGTCCAACCTCTGTGACTATTATCGCTTCTCCTTTCGTAGCTTCATATAGCTCTTTTATTATATACTGTGGTTTTACCGTCTCCCCAGATTCCTCAAACGATAGAGGATACTCTTCTCTCCATCTCTTTACCTTCGCCAACCAGTCTTTCGTCTTCTCCTTCTTTATCTGAATCTTGATTTCATTGGTGATGGATGAGAGGATATTTTTTGCGTCCCCCACAATGGGAAGGTCTACCCTCACGTTCTTTCCTATCTCCGCGGGATCTATATCAATATGTATTATCTTTGCATCTGCAGCAAAGCTTTCTATCTTTCCGGTCACCCTGTCACTGAATCTTCCCCCAACGGCAATGACCAGATCGGAGTTCATCACGGAATAGTTTGCGTATCTGGTGCCGTGCATTCCGAGCATCCCCAATGAGAGCGGATGATCTTCCGGAAAAGCACCTTTTCCCATGAGCGTCGTAGTAACGGGAATCATCACCAACTCCGATAGCTCTCTTAATTCTTCATCTGCACCGGAGATTATTGTTCCCCCACCCGCTATTATGACGGGTCTCTCGGCACTTATGATCAGGTCTGCCGCCCTTTTGATCTGCTTCGGGTGCCCCCCATAAGTTGGTTTATATCCGGGCAGGTTTATCTTGATATCCTTCTTATAATCGGTCTCTGCGGTCTGCACATCCTTTGGAAGGTCTACCAGCACGGGGCCTGGTCTTCCCGTAGAAGCAATATAGAAAGCTTCTCTTAGCGTATTTTGAAGTTCTTTCACATCCGTTACGAGGTAGTTGTGCTTCGTCACCGAAAAAGTTATCCCGGTTATGTTTGCCTCCTGAAATGCGTCGTTTCCTATCAACGTCGTCGGCACCTGACCCGTCAATGCGACGACCGGGATAGAGTCCATATATGCTGTGGCTAGGCCGGTGACCAGATTCGTAGCTCCGGGCCCGGATGTAGCGATGCATACACCGACCCTACCGCTTGCCCTTGCATACCCATCCGCCGCGTGTGCCGCGGCTTGCTCATGCCTCATAAGTATATGCCTTATCTTGGAATCGTAAAATTCGTCATAGAGAGGTATCAGTACGCCGCCCGGAATGCCGAAGACCACTTCCACGCCTTCTTCCATCAATGATTCTAAGATTATTGCCGTCCCAATTTTTTTCATTAACCTCACTCCAATAACCTATTGACGCCTGCTATCACTGCCTCTATCGACGCCCTTATTATATCCACATCGACTCCACTTGTGGAGATACTTCTGCCATCTTTGATCAGTTTGACATCGACATCGACCAATGCATCCGTTCCCCCACTTATCGCATCCACATGATATTCGTCCAACGCTATATCCGTAACATCTGATATAACCTTTTTTAGTGCGTTTATGGCAGCATCCACGGGACCTATGCCGACATCAGCACCAATAATATCTTTTTTATCGATCGAGAGTCTTATCGATGCCGTCGGGGTAACGTTACTACCGCTCACGACGTTGTATTCCACAAGCTTCACCATCGGTTCTCTCTCGATCGAGAGAACATTCTCCGTTATCGCCAGGAGATCACCGTCCGTTACTTTTTTACCTTTATCTCCTATCTCTTTTATCTTTCTTAATATCTCATCCACCTGTTCCGAATTGGCATTGAACCCGAAGTCTTTTAGAGCTATCTCCACTGATGTCCTTCCCGCGTGCTTTCCGACGATTATCTTCCTCCTTCTTCCTACCATCTCCGGTTTTATCGGCTCATAAGTGGATGGATCTGTTGCTATTCCATGAACATGGATTCCCGCCTCGTGTGTGAATGCGTTACCGCCAATCATAGATTTATTTGGGGGTACAACCACCCCTGTCAACTTAGAGACCATTCTGGACAACTTGTAGAGGAGTTCGGTCTTTATACCTATCTCCTGGTTGTAGAGGAATTTTAAAGTTGCCGCCACCTCCTCAAGGCTTGCATTTCCCGCCCTCTCGCCGAGGCCGTTTACTGCCACGTGGACCTCGGATGCTCCATTTCTTAACGCGGTTATCGAATTTGCGGTTGCGAGTCCGAAATCATCGTGCGCATGAATGCTCAAAGGGATCTTTACATCAGTCGAGAGCCTCGAGAAGATCTCTTTCGTTCTTTCAGGGGTCAAAATGCCGACGGTATCGCAAAGACATGNTCTGGTCGCTTTAAGTTCTTCACCCTCTTTGAATACATCGATCAGATAATTCAAATCTGCCCTCGAAGCATCCTCTCCGCTCAATTCCACGATGAGCCCATGATCGTTTGCATATTGTATCGCCTTTGCGGTCATCTTCCTTATCTCATCTCTAATCTTATTCGTCTTTCTTATATGAAGATCCGAGACGGGGACGACTAAATGTATCGAATCGACATTACATTCGAGTGCATAATCTATATCCCTCTGAAGGGGTCTCGCGTATGTGCATATCTCCGCGTTCAGCCCCTCATCTGCTATTCTTTTTATTCCTTCTCTTTCTCCTTTCGAAACTACCGCAGATCCAGCTTCTATGATATCAACGCCTAATTCATCCAGATTCTTTGCGATGAGAAGTTTCTCCTCCTCCGTCAAAGAAACCCCTGGCGTCTGTTCTCCATCCCTCAACGTCGTATCTAAAAAGCGTATTTTATTCACGGGTCGTCCACACTCTTTTTCCCACTCTTTATTATCCATTAAAATATCTTTCTATATTCTCCAAGGAACGTGCGATGAGTTCGGCACAGTTGTTTATATCATCTAAACTCAGCACTTCGACTTGTGAATGTATATATCTCGTCGGAATACTTATCACGCTACTTGGAATGCCCGCCCTGGTCAGATGAATTGCCGTAGCATCTGTCGTCCCTCCGGCGGAAACGTCGAGCTGGTAAGGTATGTTATTATCCTCCGCCGTCTCTGTGAGCCATTCAATAACTTTTTTGGGCGCGAGTAATCCTCTTCCAGATGCATCTGCCACGGTTATGGCAGGTCCCTCATCTACCTCTATCGGAGATTCTTTCTTCTCGATTCCCGGGTGATCTCCCGGAATGGTAGTATCTATTGCAAGGGCAAGATCCGGATCGAGCCCAAACGCGGAAGTTCTGGCCCCTTTCAACCCAACCTCCTCCTGAACCGTTCCAACAGCATAGATCGTACATTTTGCTCTTACCCTTTTCATCGCCTCGATCATGACGGTGAGCCCTGCTCTGTTATCAAAGGCTTTTCCCGTAATCCTATTATTTAAAAGATCTTTTGACGCCATATCGAGTGTTATCGGCGTGCCTCTCTTTATCCCCGCTTCATCTACTTCTTTCTCGTTCTTTGCCCCTATATCGATGAACATATCATCCAACTTAATGGGCTTCTTCTCATCTTCCTTCTTCATCACGTGAGGTGGCTTAGAACCTATCACACCCAAGATGGGCCCCTTCTCACCGTGTAAGACCACCCTTGTATTTAAGAGCGATTGATCGAACCAGCCTCCAATCTCAACAAATCTTATGAACCCCTTTTCATCTATATATTTGGCCATCAACCCTATCTCGTCCATGTGAGCGGCGAGCATAACCTTCTTTTTGGAGTATTCTAAAGATTCCGAAGAGTTTTGAGCATTTTTAACGGTTATTAAATTTCCAAGTGCATCTTCTCTGATCTCATCGACGTATTTCCCGATCTCGCCCCTTAGAACTTCTCTGACAGAATCTTCATATCCGGAGATGCCGTTACTGTTGGATAATCTCTGTATAATCCTTTTAATATCGTTCATAGAATCTCCTCCTTACATTTGCTCGTAATTTTCTTCTTTTATATACCTATTCAAGTACGGTGTGTCTCTTCTTCAGATCTTTCTCGCCTTTGTTCAGTATCGTCATCAACTCAGATATGATAGCATCGGTGAAGATCAGTGTGGTATCCTCAAAGAACGTGCCAAGAGGGACAAGAGATCCGTATTCTTCCCCGTTTGGAACTTTTGGAATCACCATCACCAGATCTGAGATCTTTCCGAGGGAGGAATTCGGATTAGAAGTGATGGATGCAATCTTTACGCCAACATCCCTTGCCATCTTCACTATCTCAAGCAAAGACTTCTTCTCCCCAGAACTCGATATCGTAATCAAGAGATCCTTGTCGGAGATTGCAGGTGTAGTCGTCTCTCCCACAACGCATGTGGTGAAACCGAGGTGCATCAGCCTCATTGCAAATCCCTTTGCCACAAAACCAGATCTTCCAGCGCCCAGCAGGTATATTCGAGCGGCGTCTCTTATCGCGTTAACCAGATTTTCTGCCTGTTCCTGGTCGATCAAATCGATCGTATCACCTATCTGCTCAACGATGACTTTCATGACGTCCTCATACTTACATTTCCACTCCCTATTTTCTCTCACGCAAAAATCCTCTAATTATTGTACCCTCCAACTTGGTTCCATTTAAAAACTTTCTGATCAATCCTTCCTTCTCGCCATTAAAGATCAAGGATTCTTCCTTAATATGAGTCAATTCTATGACTTTCCCGCGCATTCCGCCCGTCACATCGTACTTCTTCCCCCCCTCAAATCTTTGATTTAGTATTGTTTTGAGATTTGATGGATTTATCTCCCTTATGATCTTTCCCTCTTTATCATAGACACCATCGACGTTCGTTGCAACTCCAATCTTTTCAATATGGTTGCAAATCGAAGATTTTTGAGCATGTGAAAATTTTCTTGCGATATAACTGACGAGCTGATCACCAGAAACGATGCAACACCCTTTCACGCAATCTGAAACGATGTCTCCATGTAAGACGGGTAAAAAACCATTCTTTACCGCTAATTCAATACATCTGATATTAAAAGAATCGATCCTTCCGTCCTTCCCTGTGATACAACTTAAGGGATGTATAGGAATCACCGGGACACCTTTATCGGCGAGGGAATCCAATATTTTTTTGTTAAGTTCGATAACCGCCCGATGCGTTTCATAAACGCCACTTTTGTTATCCGAACACAACCCTTCATTTAATTTACAGAGAGATGCCTGTGGATGACCAAAATATCCCACGCCATGGATCAAAATTAGTTCTCCCCACGATGAGGAGATCTCGCTCGTTATTCTCCCGATAACCTCCTCTCTTATCTCCTTCTCCCGAGTTAATATGCTTCCTCCAATCTTCAATATCTTCATTCAAAAATCTCCGTGTAAAAATCTTCGATTTTTATGCATGCAAATGGAACATTTGCATACGATTTTTAGGTTCACAGGTCAAAGATTTGTGATCGTCTCTCTTCCCCTAATACCCTTGCATATTAATATGACTCTCCCCTAAACTTCTTCAGCAACCAATACTTCTTCACCAAGCATATCAATGATTTTTACTGCAATTTTGGTTTTGGATCTTGGAATTTCGATCTCATATCCTCCTCTAACTAAATCATCTTTCTTTTTTGGAACGTCAGAGTAAACAATGTGGAATACTTTGCCATCGTAATTCGTATCAATTAAGACAGTATCAATCATGCATCTAAAATCAGGGATTTTTACTTTAAAGAGCCTATTGTCCATATTAAGCCTTTCAACGATCGTAGGGGAAATAAAGTTTTCTATAATTGCATTGGCCTTTGTTTTGTCAATTCTTTCAATTTTAACTTTTGCTTCGTCTGGCTTGCGAATTAAGAAACTACCATATTTTTTATCTGTTTTGAGTTCAATGATATGGATCTTATTAACTGGATGCTTTTTGTTCCACTCCTCAATCCAAGGATCAACTGACAATTCTTTGCCGAAACAAACTATGGTTATATTTCTATCTTCCTCACGTCTGATATTTAATTCATTCTGAATGAGTTGTAAATCTAAAAGCGTTAAAGGATGATTGAAATCAGTAATCTTCACTAAACTTTTTCCTAAATATCCATCAAAAAATGGATCTGTTCTTGTTCTTTGGATACCAATATGCTGAACTGCAAGTTCTATAGCTTCGGTTTGGAGAATCTTAAGGTCATAATCATTAACCCTGTAAATAGCAAATGTTGAATATTTTGTCTCTTCTTTTTTAATCTGTTCATTTATTATTTTTTGTAAGCTCTTGCTTGCTAACTGAATTGCTCCTTTGTTTATATCACATCCAATCCATCGTCTTCCAAGTTTTTGAGCAACTCTTGCAGTTGTGCCTGATCCGATGAAACAATCAAGGACTATGCTATTTTTAGGACAACAAGAACTTATTATAATATTTAATAATTCTTCAGGTTTTTGGGTCTTAAATCCAACCCTTTCTTTAGAACTACCAACATTTATATCAGGGATAAAATCTATTACACTTCTGGTTAATAAGAGCTCCTGCATATATTCTATATTCTCATCTATGGTGGCGATTCTACCCTCGATCTTTTTCATTTTTTTTCTTTTTATTTTTTTCTCTGTTGGAGACAATATTGACTGGAAAAAATGTTCTCTTCTGTTTTTGGCGTAATGAAGAATCGTATCATGCATTTTAAAGAAGAGCTTTTTAGTTTTATCGGGAATTTTGTTGTATCTATACCATACAATTTCACCTAAAAAGTTGTCACCAAAAATCTCATCCGCAATTACTTTTACATAATGACCGACTGCTTGATCTAAATGGATAAATATGTTTCCATTTTCGCTTAACAACTCCTTCAAAAGCATCAATCTTTCATACATAAACTGCAAATAGTTATCATTGTTCCATATATCAAAATACATCGTCTGCTGTAAAATAGAGGACGTACCTTCTTCTATCCATCCTAAATTTTTTAATCCTCTCAGTTCAACTTTTCTTACATAATCTGCCCCGCTTCTAAAAGGTGGATCAATATAAATTAAATCAATCTTTCCTCTAAATCCTTTCTCTAAAAGAGTTGCTAAAACATCTTTATTATCACCATGAAATAGAAGATTATGCCAATTATCCTTAAGATCCTCATAACTTGGAACTTCAGGGATTTTAGCATTATTCAAAGGATCAAACAATTCCACCAACTGAGCAGGAAAACCTTTAACATAGTCCAAAGGATTTTTACCTACCCAGTGGAGCATCGGTCTTCCCTTTGCAGGTGTAATTTTGATTTTATCTTCAGACATTTTCATTTTTCATCTCCATATTATATCTCTAATCGTTTGCATATTTTCAAATCCTATCTCATCCTTATCAGTAAATAAAATTTCATATTTTAATTTATCAGAATTTAAACCTTGAATCTCTCTAACACTTTTTGCTTTAGATCCATCTTCGCCGTCTATTTCATCAGTTCTTAATCTTTCCGTTTTTATTTCTACAATTATCATCTTTCCATTGCTCTTCTTTATTAAAAAGTCTGGGCAGTAATTATGCCATTTCCTATCTTTACCCCTATATTCAAAAAAGAAGTCTGTTTTATTTGGGTCAGTTAAACCGCCTGTGAAGTATATATCTTGTATATCATCAGGGTTTTCATTAAGTTCTATTAAAAGCTTAATGAAAAAATCTTTTTCATGTTCAGAATCAAAATTATATGGCATATAATGGAATCCAAAATCCTTTTTGTTAATGTCTTTGAACTTTTCATAAGAGGTAAGCAATTTTTCAGCCTTACTTTTATAATAAATGATTTCTGTGGTATAAATTACTTTTCCATTTTTTTCTTCTTTATTGAATCCTTCTGGTTTAATAAGAGCTAATGCCTGTTCAATTTCTTCTTCTGTTATCTTATAGTTTTTAATTTGCCCCTCTAACTGCTCTCTAATTTTATAAGCATGCCTCTCTGGAATCTCTCCATCAGGATACAAATCTTTTATTTTTTCATATATTGGCATAAGAGGCAGTCGGTATAAAGATGAGAGTTCAACAGCAAAAGAATAAGAATCAATAAAATCTTCCTCAGTTATCATCTTCTNTTCTTCCATAGCAATCAAAACACCTTTTTTATCCGGTATTTCTTTTAAGCCGTAGATGATNTTCTTTGTTTCCTCCACGGGGATATCGGGTTTTTTGAATTCTATTTGATTAATATCAATCTCTCTATCGATTGGCACAACCTTTCGAATTTTTCTTTTGATCAAAATCGAAGGTATTTCTATTTTTCTCAGCACAAGTTTCTCTTTTATTATATCCTGTGGGGTTCTATTCAATTCCTGAAGTGATTCACCATAAGTTTCCCTGAGTTGTGCATCCAGAATCCTCACATTTGCTTGAGAAAGATAAATTTTTGCTTTATGTACATTGCCAGGAACCTGTCTCAAACATCTTGATGCCGCTTGAAGACAAAAATTATTACTTGATCTAAGGTCTCTTGCCAGAGCAGTAGAGAATAATGATAAACAGTTCCAACCCTCTGTGCCTTTATTTACGAGGAGAAAAACACGATAGGGCAAGTGGGGGTCATTTATTCTGTTATCAAATAAATCCTTGGTCTCTTCTGCTGACTTGTTATGCACTTCTAAAACAATTGATGGGTCTAGACCTCTATCCATTAAGGTTTTCTCAACAATAGATTTAGCATTAGTTAAATCCTCAATTTGTGGGAAATAGATAGCGAGTTTTGCTGGACTACTATCGTAGATCTTAACCTCTTTATAGTTTTTAAAGAAATCTGTAATAACATCTGTAATAAACTCATCATCCGCTATATCTAAATAGCCAACAATATTATCTCGGACTTCTTTTAATATTCCATCCTTGATTCCTTGAGATAGACTATAGCAGTAAACAACATCCTTCAATATTTGCTTTTTATAGTAAGGAGTCCCTGTCGTGTTCACTACTACAAAAACATTTGTATTCTCCGCCAAGTAATCAACAGTTTGCCTTACTCTTTTTAGTCTTTTATCAAGTGGTTGCCCATAAGTATGGTGTGCCTCATCAGAAAAAATGGCGAGATTAGGAAGCGAAGCGATTGTTTGTAGTCTAAGATTTGCTACCTCCTGTTTTATTTCATCAATTTTCGAGGGGTTTTCTAAAAAGTCCTTTATCAGAGTTTGAGTTATAGTATGTTTCTGAATTCTTATTTTTTCAGTATTGGTTATGATTACATTGAAACTACTTCCTTTGATTGTAGGAATGTCTTTTTCTCCATCCCTGGTATAAGTAAATTTTACAGTTGTTATAAACTGTTTATACAAACGATCAGGCAAAATCTTTTCATAAGGCATATCTGAAATTTCTTTCAACGCCCCTAAAATAGTTTTTCCAGGCGCAAAAACCAGAGCATTTTTTACAAAATTTGCATCTGGATATTCGAGTGACATAGCAAATTCGGTAGCTATTATTGAACCAATAAGAACAGTTTTACCTGCCCCCATAGCTAATGCTAAAATATAGCTTGGATACTTCAATGTTAAAGACTCTCTAACTGCTTCCAGTCTAAACTTTTTTACAAATTCATCATCATTTTTTACCTGCTCTAAAATATAATCTACCCCTTCCCCTAAAGCTAATTTTAAAATTTCTTGATTCTCTATGGGAATTCCAAGTGCTTTTAATAATTTAATAGGCTCATTGTAGAATTTTTTGTATAATTCAAAGACATGTGGTGTTTTTTCAACAAGTCTCAAATACCAATATGTTTCTAATGCTTCAAATTGTGCTTTCCTTAAATATTCTAAGGTTTTTTCTCTTTCTGATTCTACAATACTAAAATTTAGGATTTCTGAAATGGCAGGATAATCACACGTATAGTCCTCATCTCTCCATAAATCTACCTTTTCTATTAATTTATCTATAATAGATATTTCCATTTCCACCGCTATTTCCTTAAAAGTTACATTATCACTTATGTGCAAAATACGCGATTATCTCATCGTTCACAGAATCTATCCTGCAGTATCCAAACCGCTCTAATTGGACAACTNCGCCACTCTTCATGCCTTCTTCGCCTACACCCTCATAAACCCTTTCAGGAGCGATAACCTTCATCTTCTTCGAAAAGCCNNNTGGAAGCCAGTGAATGATCGGGATGTCTTCTATTCTCTCTCCGGCATAAAAAGCTCGATCACCTTTTATCTCGATATTATATAGGTTTTTCAGCCGGACGGTGGAACCTTTTCTTGAAAACTTCTCATAATCTTTTCTTGCTATCAGAATCCTATCTTTAACCTTCAGTTCTCTAACTCCCCTCTCCGGAAAATTTGGGTGTAATGGTACCCTTGCCGTTCTCTCTTCGACACCCTTCACCTCAAGCTCGATCGGATCGCAGACGAAGAAATATCTGTTCACCTTAGGGTCTATTATCTTTCTATTCTCCGCGTAGATATTCTTCATGCTGATAGATATATCCGAGTTCCCCACTCCAAGCTTTATCATGAAATTTCTGATCGCTTCTGGAGAGATCCCTCTCTTTCTCATCGCCAGGATGGTCGGAAGTCTCGGATCATCCCATCCATCGTATATTCCTTCATCTATTCCTTTTTTTATGGAGCTCTTACTGAATTTTCCGAACTCATGTATCTTCATCCTGCCCCAATAGATCGTCTTTGGATATATCCAGTCAAAATATCTGTAAATGAACCTTTGTTTCCTTTCCCCATCCATCAGATCTTTTCCCCTTATAATGTGTGTCACTCCAAGGAGATGATCCTCTACGGCGGACTCAAAATCGAGCATCGGCCAGACGTAGTATTTTTTTCCGACTTTCGGGTGCTCTTTATAGATTATTCTGAATACCACAAAATCTCTCAACGCCGGGTTCTCACCTTTCATATCAGTCTTAATCCTTAAAACCGCCTCTCCCTCTCTGTATTCCCCGGATAACATCCTATTCCAATAATCCAGATTATCTTCCACGGATTGATCTCGATGGGGGCATGCCTCTCCTCTATCTTTGAGAACCTTAAAACTCTCCCTATCACAGAAGCATACGTAGCCCTTTCCTAGCCGTATGAGTTCTTCTGCGTAATCATAATAGATCGGCATTCTTCCGGAAGCAGTTACGATTCTATCAGGTTTATATCCGAGCCATTCACAATCTCTGATATACCACTCGTATGCAGAAAGGAGCGGTCTCTTGATCCTTGGATCCGTATCATCGAACCTCAGTATGAACTCTCCATCATAGACGTTGGCGTACTCACCATTTGACACGATTCCTCTTGCGTGGCCAAGCGTTGGAGGGCCATTTGGATTAGGAGCAAGCCTAATTACCACCTTCTCCCCTTCTTTAACGTCTAAATCTGGTAATTTCATCTCTTTCTCTTTTTTTCTCTCTTCTCCACCAAAATCAAAATTTTTTAGAAGATCCTTCAGCTCTCTTTCCCGCTCTTCCTTCCCCATCATCGAAACTTTATCTATAGTGTCTTTAGCAATTTTAGAAACTTCTTTTGCATCTTTCCTCAATTCCGGGTCTTTTGCCATTATTTTTCCCATTACTGCCCCTAAATCCGGAATAGAATCGTATTTTACGGCATTTTCGAGTGAATATATCAAAATTAGCTTCTCCAAATCTTTATGGACTTCCATCTTCACTTATCTCGCTCTATGAAAAATTCGGCAAAAGATCTTATCTCTTCTTTATCCTGCAATGAAATTTTATCGAGGATATCATAAGAGCTTCTCATGTATTCCTCTGCTCTTCTCTCCGCATAATCGATCGATCCATATCTTTTATACAGCTCGATCACTTTTTTTACCCCATCGGGATCATAAGGAATTGAAGTATTATCCATTATAATTTTCTTCTCTCTCGTGTTGCAACTCTTCAGACAATGGATAAGGAGGAGTGTAGGCTTACCTTCGGATATATCATCTCCGATCTTCTTTCCATATTCTTCCTCTTTTCCCGTAACGTTTAGTATGTCATCTCTTATCTGAAAGGCGATCCCTACATTCTCCCAAAAACTTCCAATGGAATCTATATCACCCTCGGATGCGTCTGCAATGATCGCACCACATCTTGCGGACGCTTTAAAGAGCACCCCCGTCTTCTTTCTCAGCAACTCCATGAAGGTATCTTCGCTCATCTCCTTCTCTTTAGTTCCAGAAAAACCCAGATCCATCGCCTGTCCCTCGACCAGGAGAACGTTCATATCGATCATCTCTTTAAAGATCCTCCAGGCCTTCTTTATCCCCAATATCTCTTCATTATCTTCCAGTACTTGATATGAGATAGCATATAAGCCATCGCCAGCATTCAATACAATTGGAACCCCGTATTTTATGTGTAAAGTAGGTTCTCCCCGCCTTAATTGGCTCTTATCTTGAATATCGTCGTGTACCAATGTAAAATTGTGAAAAAATTCGATGGCGATCGCCGTCGGTAGTGCATCTTTTACATCACCCCCAAAGGCATCACACGAGAGCATACAGAGAGTTGGACGTAACCTTTTTCCCCCTCTTGCCAACAACTCCTTGATCGGATCATAGTGGCTGCTTGGGTTCCTGCCCTCGAGATATTTTGGGTAATTGGCGTCTATCATCTCTTTATACATTTTGATACTCATATCATCTCACCTCAACGCAAATCTCTTAACATCTATACCCCTAAGACTTAAATATTCTTTTAAATCCCCTTTTATGAGCAACGGAATATTATTTAAGTCATCTATATCTTCTGTTCCCGTCAGGAACATTGCAATCTTAAGTTCCTTTATATACTTTTTCAATACCATAGAAACATCTTTTTCTCCCTTTAAAGCCGGTTTAAGGATTGGAAGGGCGATTCCTGTCATATCGGCTCCAAGAGCTATGGCCTTTGCAACATCCAGACCGCTTCGAATTCCCCCACTTCCGATGATCGGAATATCCATAACCTCCCGACATTCTAATATGGAGGCAGGGGCTGGAATACCCCAGTCCCAGAAGACGGACCCTACATTTAAAAATCTCCGATTTTTAAGGACTCTATAATATTCAACCGCAGAAAAACTCGTCCCTCCAGCACCCCCCACATCGATACCTCCCAATTTAAGATTTTTAAGTTTTTTGCAGACTTCTCTACTTATACCGGCTCCTGTCTCCTTGATTATGACCGGAATATCTACATTATCACAGAGAGCCTCGATCATTCTTAGGCACCCCTCTCCATTAACTTCCCCCTCCGGTTGTACAGCCTCCTGGAGAAAGTTCAGATGAATACATAAAGCGTTGGCTTCCACCATATCCACGATTCTCTCTATGTCTTCTTTCTTCAGTTCTTTTATCTGCTGCGCCCCGATGTTGGCGCAGATGAACGAATTTGGTGCCTTTTTTCTCACGATTTTAAAGGTTCTTTCGAGAGTTGGATCTTTCAACGCGGCCCTCTGACTCCCGACCCCCATCGCCAAGCCAAGCTCTTCTATGCTTTTTGCTATGTTCGCGTTCACTCTCTCCGTCTTGGGATGCCCCCCGGTCATCGAACTCACCATGATCGGCGCGGTGAAATCTCTATTAAGAAATCTCTTTCTTAGAGATATTTTTTCTCCGTCGATCTCAGGAAGGGCGTTATGGATCAAAATTACATCATCAAAGTATCTATGGGAAGATTCCACTGACTTATTCGCACATATCTTCAAATGTTCTATCTTCCTTCTCGATGTCCTGACCAACTTTGTTGGTGGGATGCCAAAAACGAAGTTTTTGAGCATACGCATGAAAAACCTCACAAGTTCCTCTTCCTTGATGACATGCCAAGCTTTGCTTGAGCATTTTCAAATCGGAGATTTGCAACCACTTCCACTATTTAGTTCTTCACTTTAAATCTTTTTCCATACAGTCAGAAATCTAAAGGTTAAAAAAGGAGAAATCAGAGTAATCACAGATGATCTTGGAACCGATATGGGGAAGACCGATATTATCCACCGAGAAAACCCTCGTTTTTGCCGACCTTCACTTGGGAATGGAGTATGAGCTCCTGAATAGTGGGATAAGCGTTCCAAGCCAGACCAATAATATTCTAAGCAAAATCATCTCGTCGATAAGAGAGTTTAACCCTAAAGATGTGGTATTTCTTGGAGATATCAAACACAACATTCCGATGATGAGCGCGCAGGAGAGAAGAGAGATCCCAAAATTTTTTGGGGAACTGTCGGATCTTGTGGATATCTATGTAGTGAAGGGAAACCACGACGGCAATTTGACCGAGATCCTTCCGCGAAGAGAGAACGTATTTTTATACGATGGCAAAGGTTTTTCGTACCGTGGCGTTGGTTTTTTTCATGGACATGCCTATCCATCGGAGGAGGTTATCTCCTGCAAGGTGGGTGTCATGGCACACAATCATCCAGTCGTGAAGTTGACAGATGGCTTGGGAGCCGTTAAAACTTTGCGGGTATGGGTAAGAGCACCAGTTATTAAAGAGAGGCTTCTCGAACGGTATGATAGAGTAAGTATGGGTGAATTATTGGTGATGCCCGCATTCAATGATCTCTGCGGGGGTATGGCAGTAAACGTATACAAGGGAAAATTCTTAGGCCCGCTTAAAGGAAAAATTCGCCTCAAAGATGCAAGGGCTTATCTCCTCGACGGCACGGATCTGGGCCACATATTTTGAAGATGGAAAAAGTTTTTGATGTTTTAGATGAGAGAATAAAGGATCTTCTTTGGGAGATAGAACCCAGTGAGACCCAGATATCTGCCATTCCGCCTATTCTCGATGGAAAGAACGTTTTATTGGTGGCTCCAACGGGAACCGGAAAGACCGAGGCTGCCATGCTTCCCGTCTTCCATGGGATCTTGAAGGAAAAGGGGAGAGGAGTATCTGCCGTTTATATAACCCCACTAAGAGCTTTGAACCGAGATATGTTGAGAAGATTGGAAGAGTGGGGGAAGAAACTTGGAATAGACGTAAAGGTCAGACATGGCGATACTTCAAAGTATGAGAGAAGAAGACAGGTGGAAAATCCACCTGACGTGCTCATAACAACACCAGAGACCCTTCAGATCCTCTTCGTTGGAAAGAGATTGAGAGAGATATTGAGAGACGTTAGGTACGTTATTTTAGACGAGGTGCACGAATTGGCATCCTCTAAAAGGGGCGTTCAGCTTTCGATAGCTCTTGAGAGACTTGAGAGACTTCGTAGAGGAAAGATACAGCGGATAGGGCTATCTGCTACGGTTGGGAACAGAGAAGAGATGGCGAGGTTCATGGTGGGAAATGAACGAGATTGTGAGATAATAGATGTTCCCACGGCCAAATCCTATGAGATAGAAGTTTTGAGCCCATATTCTTGCGAGAAAGATGAAAAACGGGCAGAAGAGCTCTTCGTCAATCCGGAGATGATGGCTCACTTGAATTTGATCAGAGAGACGATTAATGAGAGCAGGTCTACTCTCATCTTTACGAATACGAGACAGATGGCGGAGATGCTCGGCTCGAGATTGAAGATGCTTGGGTCTTCCTGTGATCTGCATCACGGTTCACTTTCGAGAGAGATAAGGATAAAGACGGAGGAAAGTTTCAAGAGAGGCGATTTAAAGGCATTGATCTGCACGTCTTCCATGGAGCTTGGGATAGATGTGGGAAACGTCGATAACGTCATCCAGTACACGTCTCCAAGAGAGGTAGGAAGGCTTCTGCAGAGGATGGGCAGGTCGGGGCACGGGATTCAAAAGATATCAAGGGGGAAGATAATTGCCACCTCTCCTGATGATATAATGGAATCCTGGGTCATCGCAAGAAGGGGGCTTTATGGAGAGCTTTCAGTTATTCCAATGATGGAAGATTCTTACGACGTGTTGGCAAACCAGATCTGCGGCAGCTTGATTGAGAGAAAAAGTGTTGATCTAAAAGAGATTTTTAATTGTGTAAAAAGAGCTTACCCCTATAGAAATTTAGCAAAAGAGAAATTTATGGAGGTTTTAAGGGAACTTAAGCGTCAAAGACTCGTCTTTTTTGATTTTAACAACTTTGACGAAGAAGATGAGGAGAAGGTGGTTAAGATCGGGGGAAGAACGTACCAATATTATTATGAGAATATATCCATGATCCTGGATGAGAAGAAGTTTGACGTCGTGGATATCGTTCGTAGGGAGAAGATAGGTAGTCTGGATGAGAGCTTCGTCATCTCTTCAGTTAGAAGAGGATCGGTATTCATAACTCGGGGAGATATGTGGAGGATCATAGATCTGGACGATGAAAAGATCGAGGTCGAACCCATCAAAGACCCTGGAGGGGAGATACCGAACTGGGTTGGAGAAGAGATTCCGGTACCGTTTGAGGTGGCTATGGAGGTCGGCAGAATTAGAGGGATATTTTCTTCGGGTATGAACGATGAAAGAGAACTCTTAAAGAGGTTATCCGATTATCCTATAGAAGAAAACTCATTTTCAAAGGTATATGACCTCATGAGAAGACAGGAAGGCTTCATTGTACCCACGGATAAAGTGCTCACGATAGAGGGGGGAGAGAACTCTGCGATCATAAATTTATGTGGTGGGCACCGGGTCAATGAGACATTGGGGGAAGCACTGAGTGCTCTAATATCCGCCCGTTTTGGGGTGAGTGTGGGAATGGAGATAGATCCTTATAGGATAAAATTTACCTTTCCAAGGCGTATTAGTGCGGATCTGATCCGTAGAATTCTCATTGAAACTGATCCGGGGCATCTGGAGGGAATAATTAAACTTTCGTTGAAGAACATTTCTCTCTTGAAGTGGAAGATGATAGGCGTCGCGAGAAGATTCGGGGCGCTCTCGAAGGGATTTGATCACAGGAAGATATCGATGGATAAGTTCTTGCATCTCTTTGAAGATAGTATAATCTTTGAGGAGGCGGTCAAAGAGGTTCTTTACGATAAGATGGATCTGAAGAATGCAAAGAAGGTTTTGGAAGAGATAAGAAAGGAAAAAATAAAGGTTTTAACGTCTAAAATTACCCCGATCGGTTCTTCTGGATATTCCACATCGAGAGCTCTCTTCTGCTCTGAGGCGGCGGACGATACGATCATAGGTGTGTTGAAGAATAGAATAATGGAAGACAGCGTCATACTATTCTGTCTAAATTGCAAGAGATGGAGGACGAAGAAGAAGGTGAAGAATGTTCCAGAGGAGATCGTATGTCCTATATGCGAGTCGAGACTGATAGCCGCACTTAAGCCTTGGGAAGAAGAGGAGATAAAACTTATAAAGAGAGGAGGGGGGTATTCTAAAGAGGATGAGAAGAGGGTGAAGAAGGTTTATAGAAATGCAAACATCGTCCTCTCTTGCGGAAGAGAGGCGGTCATAGCGCTCGCATCCAGAGGAGTAGGTCCTGATACCGCCGCGAAGATAGTAGATAAAACGAGGGAGAGTGAAGAAGAATTTTATAGGGATATTCTCGATGCCGAGAGAAACTTTGCGAGGACGAAGAGATTCTGGGATTGAGATTTT
>JGI24025J20009_10000447_pt1 | contig 31840 bp, 30 predicted proteins | sample Cruoilmetagenom3_FD_20009 | JGI IMG/M metagenome (IMG submission 20009) | reverse complement strand
CGGGCTCTTCTGGGTGAAAAAATTCTGGGCGTTGATGGGTTTGACTTTGACATACGAATCCAGATCGGTGCTGGTGCGTATATTTGCGGTGAAGAAGGCGCGCTGATCAGTTCCTGTGAAGGGCTTCCCGGTGAGCCCAAAACCCGACCTCCGTTTCCGGTGAACTGCGGCTATCTTGGGTTTCCGACTGTGGTCAACAATGTCGAAACATTTTGCCACGCCGCGCGCATAATGGACCGGGGCGCTGACTGGTTTTTTGAAATGGGGTGCGAAGGTAGCCATGGCACAAAGCTTTTCAGCGTGTCCGGCGATTGTCGTAAACCCGGTGTATATGAACTCCCTTATGGCCTGTCGCTTTTGGAGCTTTTGGAACTTGCAGGCGCTGAAGAAGCCGCGGCTGTTCAGGTTGGCGGCCCGAGCGGCACAATGATAGACCGCGCCAATTTTCATCGAAAGCTTGGCTTTGACGATCTCGCAACCGGTGGCGCTGTTATTATCTTTTCGGGTCAGCGCAATATTCTCGAAATAGTTGAATATTACATGTCATTCTTTGTTCATGAGAGCTGCGGATACTGCACACCTTGTCGGGTTGGAAATGTCTTTTTACAAAAAGCAATCGGGAAGTTCCGCAAGGGTTTGGCCAACCCTGAAGATATCGACTACATGCGCGATTTGTCGGCGACCATCATCGAGACCAGCCGCTGCGGGTTGGGTATGACCTCACCCAATCCGATTTTAACCACGCTCGAGAACTTTCCGTTGGTTTATTCTGCCGTGACAAAACCCACATCTGATCGCATTCGGGCGACCTTTGACATTCAGTCGGCGATCGAAGATGCTCGGAAACTCGCCAAGCGCCGCTCGCATATTTTCGATGAGGATTTTACCAAATGAGCGACCCGGATTTCACCTTCACCATTGACGGAAAAACGATTGCGGGAAAGCCCGGCCAGACGATCATGGAAGCCGCAGATGAAGCGGGTGTCTATATCCCCCGACTATGTGATCATGAAGGCCTGCGCCATCAGGGTGGATGTCGGATTTGCACAGTTAAAGCCGAGGGCCGGAGTGTGGCGGCTTGCACCCAACCGGCGGCGGCGGGGGTAGTTGTTGAAAGCGAAACCGATCATATCAATAAATTGCGACGCGATCTTGTTGAGATGCTGTTCCACGAGGGCAACCACCTTTGCCCGATTTGTGAAGCGAGCGGAAATTGTGAGTTACAAGCGATGGCTTACCGGCTCGATATGACCGCACCAACGAAGTTTCCTTTTTTGGAACCTTGTCGCGAGCTGGACGCATCCCACCCGGATATCGCGCTGGATACAAACCGTTGCATCAGTTGCGGGCGCTGTATTCGGGCCTCGCAAGACATCGATCAAAAAGGCATATTTGGATATGTGGGGCGTGGTATCCACCGTCGGGTGGCGGTCAACGGAAACAACCTTGCGGGTACCGATGCCGATATTGCCGACAACGCGGTTTCGGCCGATGTTTGCCCTGTTGGCTGCATAATCCGAAAAGGCGTTGGTTTTGCCACACCCATTGGCGAGCGCGAATTTGACCAAGGCATGATCGGGACCGATATTGAAGGAAAACGCCGTGATTGAAGCGAGAAAAGCAAGGGTCGCAACGGTTTCTTTGGCAGGGTGCTTTGGGTGCCATATGGCTATTCTGGATATTGACGAACGATTGATCGAGTTGATGAAGCTGGTGGATTTCGACCGCTCCCCGCTGACCGACAAAAAGACATTCACCAACCGCTGTGACATTGGCATTATCGAAGGCGGCTGCTGCAACGAAGAGAATGTTCATGTATTAAGAGATTTCCGGCGGAACTGTGATGTGTTGATTGCTATTGGTCAATGCGCCATTATGGGGGGGTTGCCGGCTATGCGTAACGCCATAATGCACTCTGATGCGCCGCTTCGGGAATGCCTTGAAGAGGCCTATATCACGGGTAAATACATTCGCAATACAACCCACAACATCCCGAACGACCCCGCGCTTCCGCTCATGCTGGATGAAGTCTATCCTTGTTCGGATGTGGTGGAGATTGATTATCAAATTCCCGGGTGTGCGCCCGAAGGCGACATCATTTTCGAAACGCTCACCCGCCTTCTGGCAGGTAAATTCCATGGTTTTTCAAGCGACAGTATAAAATTCGATTAGGATATAGAGATGGCTGAACCAAGACTGATCGAGATTTCACCTGTCACACGGGTAGAGGGGCATGGGAAGGTCACAATTCATCTTGACGCCAACAATCAGGTGGATGAAGCGCGGCTACATATCGTCGAATTTCGCGGTTTTGAACGGTTCATTCGGGGGCGTTTATTGTGGGAAGTTCCTGTCATCGTGCAGCGGCTCTGCGGCATTTGCCCCGTCAGCCACCACTTGGCGGCGGCCAAGGCGATGGATGGTATTTGTGGTGTTGATGAACTGCCGCCAACGGCAGAAAAAATGCGCCAGTTGATGCATTACGGGCAGGTCATGCAAAGCCATGTTCTGCATTTTTTTCATCTTGCCGCCCCGGATTTGCTATTTGGTTTTGGCGCACCCGCTGAAAAACGCAATATCTTTGAAGTGATCAAGGAAAACCCGGAGCTTGGACGCCGGGCCATCGCTATGCGTCAATTCGGTCAGGAAATTATCGAGGCGACGGCGGGCAAAAAAATCCACGGAACCGGCGCCATTCCCGGTGGCATAAACAAAAATCTACCCATTGCAACACGCGATGCCTTTTTGGCCAAGATCGACGATATGCTGCTCTGGACGCAGGATGCGCTGGCAATGGCGCGCGGCTACACGCTTGAGCATACCAAGCTGGTTGCCGAGTTTGCCTCTTTTCCGTCCAACTATATGTCTTTGGTGCGTGAAAGTGATGGCGCGCTCGATCTCTACCACGGGAAGATGCGCGCGCTGGATGCGGCTGGTGATACCATATTCGACAATCTGGACTATAATAACTATCAAGATGTGCTGCGCGAAGATGTGCGATCTTGGTCCTACATGAAGTTTCCATTTATTAAGGAAATAGGCCCTGAAAATGGCTGGTATCGGGTTGGCCCGCTGGCGCGGATGAACACTGCAAATTTCATTGATACCCCGCTTGCCAACGCGGCTCTAACGGATTTGAAATCAGTCACAAATGGGGCGCCAAATCACTCTACGCTCGCAAATCACTGGGCGAGAATGATCGAGGTTGTGCATTGTGTCGAAAAAATTCAAGAATTGCTCCATGACCCGGATCTGCAAGGCACTGATTTGAAGGCTACGGGTGAGCGCCGGGAAGAAGGCATCGGCGTGATTGAAGCGCCCCGTGGCAACCTTATTCATCACTACAAAGTAGATGAGAATGATCAGGTAACTTATTGCAATCTCATCGTTTCAACGACCCATAACAATGAAGGCATGAACAGGGCGGTAAAAGATGTAGCGGTCAAACACCTGAGCGGGAAAGAGCAGATTACGGAAGGTATGCTGAACCATGTAGAGGTTGCGATCCGGGCCTATGATCCATGCTTGTCATGCGCAACCCACGCTCTGGGCCAGATGCCGCTTGAGGTCGAACTTTTTGATGCGGAAGGCGCCCTGATTGACAGTCGGCAGCGGGCGGGTTGAAGCAAGATGGACCTTTTGCTTTTGGTGATTGGCTATGGCAATGCGGGGCGTGGAGACGACGGGCTTGGCCCAGCTTTTGCCGAACGGCTGGCCATAGCCAATCTGAAGGATTGTTATATCGATATTGATTATCAACTTACCGTAGAACATGCATTGCAGGTGGCCGACGCGCAGACAGTCCTATTTGCGGATGCGCTAATCGGAGGCGATACCCCCTTCAGGTTTGCACCTGTTCAAGCTGATAGTGCCGCCGATATCGCGAGCCATAGCTTACTTCCCGAGGCCGTTTTGGCCTTGGCAGAAATGCTATACGGAAAAACACCGGAGGCATTTGTGCTCGGCATTCAGGGGGAAAGCTTTGGCGAAGTGGCCGAAGGGTTGAGCGATCTGGCACATGCAAATCTGGATCTAGCTGAAGAATTTATCTTGGAGTGGCTGGTCTCTAACAAGAAAAATGTGTCGCTCGCTTCGAGAGCCTGATGAACTTTGCTTGGGATTTTGCGGTGTTTGAATTGAGTTGGAGGGGCCAGGATGCACGAATTGTCTATATGTGAAAATATCGTTTCGGTCATCGAAGAACAAGCGGTTGAACAATCCTTTGGCAAGGTTAAAACCGTTCGGCTTGAGATCGGCCCGCTCGCCGGAATTGAGCTTGAAGCCCTGTTGTTCAGTTTTGATGTGGCAGCCAAAGGAGGCGTTGCCGAAAACGCAACCCTTGAAGTTATAGAAATGCCGGTGATAGGCTTGTGTATATCTTGCTCTCAATCGGTTGAAGTTAAGGAAAGATACGACCCTTGCCCAATATGTGGCAGCTTTCAGGTGCAAATAACCGGTGGCGAAGAGCTGAGAATAAAAGAATTGGAGGTGCTTTGATGTGCACTGTATGCGGATGCGAAACGGGCGAGATGAAGATCGACGGCGCGCAAAGCCGCGGCCACGGGCATTCCCACGCACCCGGTTTCACTCAGGAACGGATGGTGCAAATTGAAACCGATATTCTAGCCAAAAACAATGAATATGCGGCAGCAAATCGCGAAGTGTTTGCCGGCAGCAATGTGCTGGCGCTCAACCTTGTTTCCTCTCCCGGGTCCGGCAAAACTACTTTGTTAACGCGCACAATTGAAGATATCGCCGGTAATACCAGCTTGGCGGTTATCGAGGGCGACCAGCAGACGACAAATGATGCAGACCGTATTCGAGAAACCGGTGTTCAGGCGGTTCAGATCAACACCGGCAAAGGGTGCCATCTGGATGGCCATATGGTTGGGCATGCGCTCGAAAAACTCAGCATCGAAGACGGCATACTTTTTATCGAAAATGTTGGCAACCTTGTTTGCCCGGCCAGCTTTGATTTGGGAGAGGCCCATAAAGTGGTGATTTTATCGGTAACAGAAGGGGAGGACAAACCGATCAAATATCCGGACATGTTTCATGCTTCGGATGTCATGCTGTTAACCAAAACCGATCTTTTGCCGTATCTCGATTTCGATGTCGATATGTGCTTGGATTATGCGCGCAGGGTGAATCCGAACATTGAAATTTTTCAGGTTTCGCCCAAAACGGGTGAGGGCATGCAGAATTGGTATTCGTGGATTGCGTCACGCCAAGCATCAAACGAAATAGCGCGGTCAGGGTGAATTATGTGCTTGGCAATCCCGGCAAGAATTGAAGAGTTTACGGCGAGTGACAACGCGATTGTCTCGCTTGATGGGGTGAAAAAGGAAATTTCTCTGGCGTTAATCGCCAATGCCCAAATTGGAGACTATGTTCTGGTGCATGTTGGCTTTGCCCTCAATACGATCAGCCCGGAAGAAGCCGAGAAAACGCTGCAGCTCATGGCTGGGTTGTCCGAATCCGCGGGCAAAGATCTATGAAATATGTAGATGAGTTTCGCGACAAAAAACTGGCAAAAAAGCTGGCGTCAGAAATTGTGCAGGTGGCCGACCCCGCACGCAATTATCGGTTGATGGAGTTTTGTGGTGGTCACACCCACGCCATTTTCCGCTACGGGGTTCAGGACCTAATGCCAGACAATGTCGAGTTTGTGCACGGACCCGGCTGCCCGGTTTGCGTATTGCCGATCCCCCGTGTTGACAATGCGATCGAGCTCGCCAAACAGGGGGCAATTGTGTGCACCTATGGCGACATGATGCGGGTTCCGGCGAGCAAAAAGAACTCGCTGATCAAGGCCAGAGCGGCGGGTTCAGATATCCGCATGGTTTATTCTTCCCAAGATGCGCTGAAAATCGCCCGCGATAATCCGGAGCGAGCGGTTGTTTTTTTTGCGATTGGTTTTGAGACCACCACCCCGCCGACCGCTGTGGCGATCAAGCTGGCAGCCGCCGAGGGATTGAAGAATTTTTCGGTTTTCTGCAATCACGTTTTAACCCCACCCGCCATGCAACACATTTTGCAAAACCCCGAAATAGGTGAATCCGAGCAGGTGAATATTGACGGGTTTTACGGGCCTTCGCATGTATCCTCAATCATCGGCTCGGCCCCTTACGAGGGCTTTGCGGCCACCTTTCGGAAGCCTGTAGTCATTGCAGGCTTTGAGCCGCTGGACATTATGCAATCCACTCTCATGCTGATCCGCCAGATCAACGAGGGGCGTACCGAGGTTGAGAACCAATATACTCGCGTGGTTTCCCGCGAAGGCAACCAAAAGGCGCAAAGATTGGTCAGTGAAGTATTTGAGGTTCGGCAGGTGTTTGAATGGAGAGGCCTAGGGGGCGTCTCCCGTAGCGCGCTCAAGATTCGAGATGCGTTTGCGGAGTATGATGCCGAACGGCGCTTCACAATTTCTGAAAGCAACGGTACGGATGTAAAAGGGTGCGAATGCCCTGCCATTTTGCGCGGTGTAAAAAAACCAACAGATTGCAAGCTNTTCGGAACCGTTTGCACGCCTGATAGCCCGCAAGGCTCCTGCATGGTTTCCTCCGAGGGATCTTGCGCTGCCTACTGGTCGTTTGGTCGGTTCCGGTTAGATCGGCTAAAGGAGCCTGCGGCATGAGCCGAATGGCGAAACGGTTTCCGACCCGAATTGACCTGCGCAAGGGTACGGTGGATATGACGCATGGCGCGGGTGGGCGTGCCATGGCGCAATTGATCGAAGAGCTGTTCATCAAACATTTTGACAATGACCTGCTAAGGCAGGGCAATGATCAGGCAATGTTTAATATACCGGCGGGCCGGATGGTGATGAGCGTCGACGGGCATGTTGTATCACCGCTGGTTTTTCCGGGGGGGGATATCGGCTCGCTTAGCGTTCATGGCACGATCAACGATGTGGCCATGTCGGGCGCCAAACCGCTCTACTTGTCGGCTGGGTTCATTCTGGAAGAAGGGTTCCCGCTGGCCGAGCTGGAGCGCATCGTAATATCGATGGCGACGGCCAGCCGTGAAGCTGGCGTACCGGTGATTACGGGAGACACCAAAGTTGTGGAGCGCGGCAAGGGTGACGGGGTATTTATTACAACAACCGGAATAGGCGTGGTGCCCGAGGGGCTGGAAATTTCAGGTGCCAACGTAAAAGCAGGGGATGCCATTTTGGTATCGGGCAATATTGGCGATCACGGTGTTGCGATTATGTCCCGAAGGGAGAACCTTTACTTCGAAACAGAAATCGTTTCAGACAGCGCTGCGCTTCACGGGTTGGTGGCTAATATGGTGGCCGCCGTTCCCGAGATCCATGGATTGCGCGACCCCACGCGCGGGGGTATCGCCTCAACACTAAACGAGATCGCTTTTCAGGCTGAAGTGGGTATGCGCCTGAACGAAGAGTCGATCCCGATCCGCCGCGAGGTTGATGCAGCCTGCGAGCTACTCGGGCTTGATCCGCTTTACGTCGCAAATGAAGGTAAACTGGTTGCTTTTTGCCCGGCGAACAAAGCGGAAGCCTTGCTGAACGTTATGCAAGCTCACCCGTTGGGAAAAGATGCGGCTATAATTGGCCAGGTCGTTGCGGACGATATGGGGTTTGTCACCATGGAAACCGGATTTGGGGGCACAAGAATTGTTGACTGGTTGGCGGGTGAGCAACTGCCGCGGATTTGCTAGGCGAGGTATGCGCGATTTACGGAATCTCCGACAGTTTGTAGTGGCCCGAAGATGAAGGCCAATTGGGAGATCCGTGTTCGTGGGTTGGTGCAGGGGGTGGGGTTTCGTCCTTATGTGTGGCGGCTCGCAAAAGATGCGCGCATTTTTGGTGAAGTCCTGAACGACTCCGAAGGGGTGATTATCCGCTTAGCTTGCGGGCAGGCTCAGCTAATAGAGTTTACCGACAAACTCAGCAGCGGTGTTCCTCCACTGGCGCGGATTGATGCCCTTGAGATATCGCGCTACGAAAGCTCGGTGGAATGGGAAGCCTTTAACATTGCCGCTAGTAAAAGCGGGAAAATTACTACATCTATCGTGCCTGATGCCGCCACCTGTGATGACTGTCTTGACGAAATATTCGACCCAACCAACCGTAGGTTTTTGTACCCGTTTACCAATTGCACCAATTGCGGTCCGCGCTTGTCAATAACCCGAGAGATTCCTTATGACCGCGCGAACACATCGATGGCTCGGTTTGAAATGTGCTCAATGTGCCAAAGCGAATATGAAGACCCGCTAGACCGCAGGTTCCACGCGCAACCGAATGCCTGCCCAGCCTGCGGCCCGCAACTCAAGTTTATTTCTCGTGACGGAAAGGAACTGCCCGGAGACCCCATAACGAATGCAGCACTGGCCTTGAAGGCCGGTAGTATCGTTGCCATCAAAGGGGTCGGGGGCTTTCAACTCGCGGTAGATGCAAGCAATGCTATAGCAATTGAAGAATTGCGCGTTCGCAAGTGGCGCGCCTCCAAACCCTTTGCTTTGATGGCACGCGATAAGGGCGAGGTTCAGAAATATTGTACGCTAAACCAAACAGAAATCCGCATTCTGGAGAGTCCGGCAGCCCCGATTGTTCTGGCAAAAGCTGCGGGGCAGAAGCTGGCCGCCAATATCGCACCGGACCATAATCGCTTGGGGTTTATGCTCCCGAATACGCCACTCCACCATTTGCTTTTGGCGAAGTTGGAGGTCCCGATTGTACTGACCTCCGGTAATCATTCAAGTGAGCCGCAAATAACTGAAAACCATACAGCCTTGGAAAAACTCAATGCAATTGCCGATTATTGGCTAGAGCATGATCGGGACATCGTGAACCGATTGGATGATAGCGTTGTGCAGGTCATTGGCAATGCCCCGCAGGTAATCCGCCGCGCGCGGGGCAATGCCCCAACACCGTTGCGTTTGCATGACGGGTTTCACGGCAGGCCTCCGGTTTTGGCGATGGGCGCCGATCTGAAGAACACGTTTTGCCTTTTGAGCGATGGCCAAGCGATTGTGAGCCAGCACATCGGTGACCTTGGAAATGCGGAAACACAACGCGACCTTCACAGTAAGCTCGCCCTCTACCGCCGCATTCACGGGTTTGACGCGGAGGTAATTGCAGCAGATCAGCACCTCGGGTATTTTTCGACCCGAATTGGGCAAGATATTGCAAAGCGGGAAGGGTTGGAAACTGTAAACGTGCAGCACCATCATGCCCATGTTTGTGCAGCGCTGGCGGAGCATGGGTATGGGCCCGAAGCAAAGCCTGTGCTCGGGGTGGCGCTAGATGGTTTGGGCTATGGCGATGACGGAACCTTTTGGGGGGGCGAGTTTTTACTTGCGGACTTCAGGGGTTACAAACGCCTTGCGAAATTTAAACCCGTGCCCTTACTTGGTGCCGATAAAGCGAACACACAGCCGTGGCGCAACAGTCTGGCCCATTTGCTTGTGGCCTTTGGGCCGGATGCCTTGGAAGCCCTGCAAACCCGCTATGGGTCGCTCCCCTTTTTTATTGCACTGGCAAAATATCCGACCGAATTGTTAACCCAAATGTTTACCCGGAATGTAAACGCACCATTGTCCAGTTCAGCCGGGCGGCTATTTGATGCCGTTGCCGCCATGCTCGGAATATGCTTCGATCAGGTCCAATATGAGGGGCAGGCTGCCATTCAGCTACAAAATATCGCTGAGGGTTACAGCCGCGAAGGCGGATTTTACCCCGTCCTTCCCGCAGAAACCATAGAATGGAGACCTCTCTGGGAGGGAATACTTGGTGATTTGAAAGCGGGCCTGCCAGACGGACAAATCGCAAAACGGTTTCATAACACATTGATCCGGATCATAAGCTTGGTCGCGACAGAAATAGTCCGACGGACAGACGTTGATACGGTTGTTTTAGCTGGCGGGGTTTTTCAAAACAGCCTGCTGCTCAGCGGGGTTTCAGAGCGCTTAAGTGAAAACAACCTTACACCATTGATGCCTTCACATTTCCCTACAAACGATGGAGCGGTATCATTAGGGCAAGCCGCAATTGCGGCTGCAAAATACACCTGAAGCGACCTATTTTCCGGCGAGAATCCAAGGTTAGCAAATTAAGACTATGCATGCCGGTAAAGGGTGGGGAAATGATCGGTCATGATTGCAACGCTTTGCCAGAATCGCTCCGTCACCAACCTTAACTTTGGGCGGCCTTGCCGTTGTTATGTGGTTTTTTTGACCAGTTTCATCTCGATTTTCGTTGCTGCGCGGGTCAAAGTGTCCGTGGTTCCCGTGAGTTTTTGGACTGGTTCGAAAATGTTTTACATATCATTTTTATTCCGCTAGCAAAATCTTAGGGGCTTGATTGCGGGAGAGGGCTAGTGGCCAAAAACGAAGATGCTGTAGCGTATATTCTCGGCCCTTCACCGAGTTCAAGCGAGCTAACGCGCGCCGTGGCAGCGGTGGATCATACCGGCGCCCGGCAAGAAATATCGGTGATCGAAGAGCGGCCATTAACGATTTACCTGAACCGGCAGGAAATTGTGACCGCGATGACGATCGGAGATTACCCCGAGTATCTGGCGCTGGGATATTTGCGCAATCAGGGCATGCTATTGCCCGAGGATGAGATCATCGGCATCGACTATGATGACGAAGTCGAATCCGTGATTGTACGCACGGTGCGCGAGACCAATTATGAGGACAAGCTCAAGAAAAAAACCCGCACGTCGGGCTGTGCTGTGGGCACGGTTTTTGGTGATATGATGGAAGGGTTGGAGGCACTAACGCTGCCGGAAACCGAGGTCCGCACCAGTTGGCTTTACGCATTGGCGCATCAGATCAACACCACCCCGAGCCTCTATCTTTCAGCCGGTGCCATTCATGGCACGGTGCTTTGCGAGCAGGCGCGGCCGCTGGTTTATATGGAAGATGTGGGTCGGCATAATGCGGTGGATAAGGTGGCGGGCTGGATGCTCTCGGAGAAAGTCGGCGCGGAGGACAAAATTCTTTATACAACGGGCCGGTTAACCTCGGAAATGGTGATTAAAACGGCCCTCATGGGAATACCTGTGCTGGTATCTCGTTCGGGTTTTACCGCATGGGGAGTCGAAATTGCGCGGCAGGTCGGGCTCACNTTGATCGGGCGGATGCGTGGCCAGCGCTTTATGTGCCTGAGCGGTGAAGGGCGGTTGGTTTGGGATGCGGATTTGGGTGAAGCACAGGCTGACTCCAAGCGCACAAAGGAACCCAAATGAACGAAATTGCCCAAGGTTTCTGGGATGCCTGGTGGCTAATCCTCACCTTTGACCCCGACCTTTACGAGATCATTTTTCTTTCGCTTCAGGTGACAGTGTCGGCTGTGGTTATTGCATCGGTAATCGGGTTGCCTATGGGCGCATGGCTGGCGGTGAACCGGTTCAAGTTTCGCCGCTACGTGATTGCCTTACTGAACGCCCTGATGGGGCTGCCACCCGTGGTGGTGGGGCTTTTTGTGTACATGATGCTCTCTAGGGCAGGGCCGTTTGGCAGCTTTGGGCTACTGTTTTCCCCGAGCGCAATGATTATTGCACAGGTGATTATCATCACCCCGTTGATCGCCTCAATCAGCCACCAAACCCTGCGTGACCTCTGGGCCGAATACCACGACCTCTTGATCTCGATGAACGCGACAAGGGGACAGAGGATAAAGGCGTTGATCTGGGATGGTCGCCGCGCGCTGCTAACAGCTACGCTTGCCGGATTTGGCCGGGCTATTGGCGAGGTCGGGGCGATCATTATTGTAGGCGGCAATATTGACCATGCCACACGGGTGCTGACAACAGCGATTGCGCTGGAAACCGGCAAAGGCAATTTTGCATTTGCGATGGGGTTGGGCATGGTGTTGATCACGCTGGCAGTGGTTATCAACCTGATGATCCACAGTCTGGGAAAAACCGAACGGGCGAGCACATGGTGATCTTGCCACTCACTTTGCGGGCCGCGACGGCTCATTTTAGAGGAAAACGGCTGGTAGGGCCGGTGGATTTGAGCCTTACCCCTGAGGGGTTCACAATGGTGATCGGACCGAACGGTGCGGGAAAAACGACGCTGTTGCGGCTGATGCACGGTTTGCAGCGCTGCTCGGGCGGTGAGATCAACTGGATGGTGCCTCAGGCGCAGGCGCGGCAGCATCAGGCCTATGTGTTCCAGTCGCCCATCATGATGCGCAGGCGGGTTGTTGACAGCATTGCCTTTCCACTGATTTTGCGCGGAGCCAGCAAGGCCGAGGCACGCGAAAGAGCGCTTTCCTGCGCCGGGCGATTTGGTCTGGGCGAGTTGTTGCAAAGCTGGGCGCCGATGCTTTCGGGCGGTGAAAAGCAAAAGCTCTCTTTGGCGCGCGCGTTGATCACCAAACCGGAGATCCTTTTTCTAGACGAACCTTGCGCCAACCTTGATGGAAGTGCCACCCGCGAGATTGAGGCGATATTGCAACTGGCGCAAAAAGAGGGCACGCGGATTGTTATGTCATCCCATGATATGGGGCAGGTGCGCCGGCTGGCCGATGACGTGATTTTTATGCTGGACGGAAAGGTTCATGAGCGGGCGGATGCGGGCAGCTTTTTTGCAGCACCTTCTACCTCCGAGGCAAGGGCCTTTATCAATGGAGATATTGTAGAGTGAAGTTTAACTCGAAAATTCTAATCGCGGCGATGCTGCTATCCACCGCCAGCCAAGCGGAAACCATGAAGATGGCGGTGACCACATCTTTTTATAACTCCGGCCTGTCAGAAATATTGTTGCCTGAAATCATGGCGGACCTTGATATTGAAGTGCAGCTCATTGTGGTTGGCACGGGGCAGGCGCTACGCCTTGGCGAGGCCGGTGATGTGGACGCGATCCTCGTGCATTCTCGCGCGGCTGAAGAAGCTTTTCTAGCGGCGGGGTATGGCACCCATCGACGTGAGATCATGTATAATGATTTTGTGTTTATCGGGCCGAAAAATGACCCAGCCAATGTTGCCAGCGCAACCAGCGCAGCCGTAGCCTTACAGGCTATAGAAGCCGTTGAGGCGCCGTTTGTCAGCCGTGGAGACGATAGCGGCACCCACAAAAAAGAGATGCACCTCTGGGCAGAGGCGGAGATTTTAGGTCGCGTTTTTGAGGCAGATTGGTATCGCGCAGCCGGAGCTGGCATGGGGGCGACTCTGAACGTGGCCAGCGGCATGAACGCCTATGTGCTATCGGACCGTGCAAGTTGGTTGAATTTTGGCAATAAGGGAGAGCTGGCGCTGCTCTATGCCGGTGATCCGGCGCTTTTTAACCAATATGCCTATATTCCGGTTAATCCGGTCCGGCAACCGCATGTGCGCAATGATTTGGCGATCGAATTGGAAGCGTGGTTAACGAGTGAGAAATCAGCGACGCTGATCAACGACTACACGATAAACGGTGAGAACCTGTTTATTTTTAATGCTGCGGCACAATAGGCAAAGGCCCGTTTTTTCTATAAAGTCAGACGATATCGGCCGCTTTTATTCCAGCTCCCCGTGCACCGCGAGAATATCCAACTCGGCTTCAGGTGCTTGAATCACCCTATAGGCTTCGGCAACACCGGTTTCGCGGAGCTCCCTCGAAACGGCAAGTAATGTATTTGGCGCGTGTCCCTCACATAGCTCGACCATGTGATTTAGCTCGTCCAGCGCTACCGGTCTGGCAGCTTCAACCGAGGGCGCACCATAGATATCCACAAAATGTTGGGCCAAACATTCCAGCAGGGCATCAAATTCTTTTGCCTCGATTTTTGTCGTGGCAACAAAGGTCACCCGACCAAAGGTTTCCAGCCCGAGCCAGCCATTGGAAAAAGCCTGCCTTGCTTTGCCGGTTAAATCGCCTTCCCCCCAGTTGGAAAATTCGAACCCGCCGGAAATTGCCCATTCGCCAGTGCGGGCGGGCGCGTGAAAAACCTGTGTATCGCTTTCGTCAAAATGAATGGCACGGGCAAGGTTCATCAGGTTTCTCCTGTTTCGAGGCAGCTTGAAAGCGGGATCACTCGGGTATTGTCTCCGGTTCTTAAAAGCATCCCGAATTGTTCATCCGCGCCCAAAAAGGTTCCGGTCACAGCATCGCCGTCAACTTGGAGCGACACCTCATCCCCCAAATCTGTAACCAGGCCGCGCCAAAGCTCGTGTAACGCGCTGGCACCGCTGGACTCGATATCGTTGAGCCAAACCAATGTATGGCGGGACCACGCTTCCAGAAGGCGGATCGGGGATATATCTCCGCACCCCTCCATCATCAGGGAGGTCTGGTTCGGTCTTTCGCCTGTGTCACCCTCGGCTTGCGGGAGCAGGTCAAGGTCCAGCCCGATCACCAGCCAGTCCGGTTCCACTTTCGGGTCGGTATCTGATGCGCCCATACGCAGCCTTCCGGCTTCGCCACCGTTAATATATATCTCTCCCTGCCAGCCCAGATGTACCGCGACCTCGGGTGGGGCCAGCGCGCCCATGGCGTTTTGGAAGCCAACTCCACAAGCGATCATGGCTGACATCGAGTCCTCCAGCGAGGTTTCCGGCGCAAAAACAATCGCAGCGCGGATACGGTCAGGGGTAATGCTGTGGACAAGCAAACCGGCATCGCAGCCAATCATCGCCTGCGCACAGGCCTTGGCAAACGGGTCGGTGCTGCCGNTGACCGCTTCACCGGTAAACAGTGGCGGAAAACTGGCGGGCAGGGGGGCTTCAAAAATGTTTTCAGTCATAGGATGCCATCCTCAATAAGCCGTGTCGCCAAGCTACGAAACGCCAGCGCTTGTGGCGTGTCCGGTTTGGATACTACGATAGGTGCCCCGCCATCGGATGCAACCCGAATATCGAGGTGTAGTGGCAATTCGGCCAACAATGGCACACCAAGTTTGGCGGCTTCATCTGCCACGCCGCCGTGGCCAAACGGGTGGCCTTTGTGCCCGCATTCCTCACATATTTGGTAGGACATGTTCTCGACCATGCCCAAAATTGGCGTGCCGAGTTTGTTGAACATATCAATGCCCTTGCGCGTATCGATCAATGCGACATCTTGCGGGGTGCTGACGATGATCGCGCCATCGACTTCAGCCTTTTGTGCGAGAGTCATCTGTACGTCACCGGTGCCCGGCGGCAAATCGACAATTAGCACATCCAGCGCGCCCCATTGCACTTGTTTAAGCATCTGCTGTAACGCCCCGATAAGCATCGGCCCACGCCAGACAACCGCTTCNTCATCATTGGTCATCAACCCGATAGACATCATCGTAACCCCATGATTACGCAGCGGTAAAATGGTTTTACCGTCTGGCGAAGCCGGTCGGCCCGAAACCCCGAGCATACGTGGTTGTGAGGGGCCGAATACGTCCGCGTCCAGCAAGCCAACCCGCTTGCCTTCAGCCGCCAGCGCCACCGCCAGATTGGCCGAAAGGGTCGACTTTCCAACACCGCCTTTGCCTGATGCAATGGCTATGATTTTATTGATTCCGGGTATCTTTTGCGGCCCCTTGGGCTCTGCCTTTTTTGTGCCAAGGTCGGGGGGGGCGGCGGGTGCGCTGTGCGCTGTCATTACCGCTGAAACGCTGATAACACCCGTGACCGCTTCTGCTGCCGCCTGCGCTTTGGCGCGCACGGGTTCCAGCGCTGNCGCCTGCGCGGCAGGCACCTCCAGCACAAAGCGCACAACTCCTGCCTCCACCGTCAAGGCTTTAACCATACCGGCGCTAACAATATCAGCCCCCGATAAATCCGTTACCTGCTTCAGCGCTGCCAAAACCTCGTCGCGTTTAGTCATATTGTCTTCCTCGAAATTCTCTGGATTGACAGGGGGATTTCCACGCCCCTACATTCGGCCATACACCCCAACAACGGAAATTCATCTTGTTTCGCACCGCCCTTATAGCTTTTTTCATCGGCCTTTGCCTGCCCTTGGCGGTACCCGCTCAAGAGCGTGAGTTTGGCCTTTCCAGCCCTGAATTTCTGGAAGAGACGGGCTTTCTGAACTTCTTGCTGCCACGGTTTTCGCTGAAAACAGGCATCCGGGTTGGCAGGCAGGCCAACCGCGGTGAAGTCGTGTTTTCCACCCAAAGCGGGGAGCCGATTATGGAGGGGCTGGAAGAGGTCTTTTACGTCCGGTTTGAGGGCGGCGGTTCCGAGCGCCAACGGCATGCGCAACGCTTTGTCGACTGGCTCTTTTCCGATGTCGGCCAACGAACGATCGAGCAATTTTCTATTGAAGGCGAACAGGTATTCACTACCATCGAGCCGAAACAATCCGCCGAACCCGAGCTTGTTTTTGAAGGCGACCCCGCACGGGGAGAGGCATTTTCCTTTGCCAATTGCGGGCGCTGCCATGTGATTGGCCAAAACAACCGGATGAATGGGATTGGCTCGACACCGTCTTTCAGCCTGCTGCGCGGATTGCCTGACTGGCACGAGCGGTTTTCGACCTTCTATGTGCGCATTCCGCACCCGTCGATGACGCAGGTCGAGGATATAACCGCCCCGTTTTCGCCATCCCGACCGCCGGCAAACCACCCGTTGCGGCTCACACAAGACCAGCTCGAGGATATCCTGAGCTTTGTCAACACGCTGCAACCTGCTGACCTCGGTGCGCCGCTGATTATTCATCAATGATCCCGCCACTAGAGGTAATCATCGGTTGTGCGGGTTTTGGGGCGCGGCGCGCTCTGGAACGGATTGGAATCCTTGTTGAATTGCGCTTCGATCCGGCATTTGTCACACATTTGAATGAGCTTGGCATTGTCTGAATTAATAAACATTGAGTGTTTGCCTGACAATTTTTCAATAATCCGCTCGATCGAGGATTTTACCCCGAATTGCGACCCGCAGGAGATGCAGGCAAAAGGCTCTTCCTCATGCAAGACCCGCTGGGAAAGCGCGTTGTCGGAGAGGTCTAGCTGGGGCCGGAGGGTAATCGCGCCCTCGGGGCAGGCGCGGGTGCAAAGCCCGCATTGCAGGCAGGCGTCTTCTTGAAAACGCAATTGCGGGCTGTCGGGGTTATCGAGCAGCGCACCTGACGGGCAGAGCGACACACAAGAAAGGCAAAGCGTGCAGGCGGATTGATCAACCACGACCGCCCCATAGGGGGCGCCAACCGGTAGCGGGAGCGGCGCTTCAGATGAGCCATGCATCGCTTTGGCTGCAAGGCGGGTGACCTGACGGCGGTTTCCGATAGGGAGGATTGGCGCAACAGGCTTGGCAACATTTTGACCGTAGAGCGCTTCGCTAAGGGCAGAAGGGTCGGCAACATCTAGCAGGCGAAGCGCCGCGCCACCGCTGATAGCTTGCGCCAGTTCCAGCGCCGCTGATAGCGTCTCACGCTCTGAATCCGGGGCGAGCAGAATGTCAACCGCCGCAAACCCGCACCCTAATGCGGCCAGCATTTCGGCATGGCCAAAGCGGGTGAGGCTCTCGATCTCAAGCGGGATCACATCGGCGGGTAAGCCACGCCCGAAACGGGCCTCAAGGGAGATCATTTCGCTGCCAAACTCTGCATCATGCACCAGAAGGCGCGGAGATTTACCTCCCGCTTCGCGATAGGTTCTTGCTATAGTTTCGATGCGCCGCAACAAGTGCCCAAAACTTGGCGCGTCATAGGAAATTGCCCCGCTCGGGCAGGTCGAGGCGCAGCCGCCGCAGCCGGCACATACGGTCGGGTCGATCTTCACGTGGTCACCATCAGGTGAAATCGCCCCTGTTTGGCAGGCATGGATACAGTTGGAGCAGCCGGGAATGCTGGCGCGGGAGTGGGCGCAAATGCTCGGATCAACCGAGACATAAAACGGTTTTTCAAAAACACCCAGCATTTGCCCGGCCTCGAACACAGCCTTGGCTGTTGCTTTGGGATTGCGCGGGTCTGCCCGCAAATAGCCGTCACGCTTGTGGCCAAACAGTGCCCCTTCGCCGCGCAAATCCAGGAGAATGTCACAATTTGATTGCCCGCCATCGCGCGGCGGCGTAAAGCGCACATCGCCCCGCCCACCGGGCTCGATGAGCTGCAGGGCATCGATTTTCACCTCGAAGTTTCCGAACGCGCCCTGCGCGGAGCGCAGCTTGCCAAGCACAACATCATAATTCCGGTTGACCGGAATATCCGCCGCATTTTCCAGCAATACGGTGATATTAAGCACCTCGGAAAGTTGGCTTGCGGCGTCCAGTGCGACATCGGCAGGACCAAGGATCAGGCACTGGCCATCGGACTGGATATCCAGCATTTTGACGGAAGGCGTAGGAAGCTGTGAATCCGCCACCAATGCCGCCATCTTGGCCGCAGATTTTCCACCTTCGTCAGACCATCCGGCGCGGTCGCGCAGGTCGACAAAATCGGGCATTTCCACTGCTAATTCATCAGCCAGTTCCTCGAAGACCTGCCGTTCCTGAAGGCAGGCGATGACCGCCTCGCCCTTTTGGAGGAACGCCGCAGCATCGCCCAACTCTGTCGTGCATAGGGATGTGTGAACCCGTGAGCAAGCCAAGCCGGAACCTTCAGCAAGCGCTTTGCCGTCGACTGCTTGACTGCCGCAACAATCGCATAATATCAATGTGTTAGGCAATTTCGCCTCCTAAAATCCAGCAAATCCACATGATTTCTTTCGCTCACTTAGGCCGGAAAATGTCAGGGAGTAAAGCTTTTTTGATGAAAAATTACTCGAGGCAATTTGAGCAAGGTGATTCGTTTTTGGCCCGTAGATTCGCGTGAAAAACGCGCCCGAATATCGGGGGAGGGTGGACAAATTGTCCCATGCGGAAGAGAGGCCGCAATTAGTGTGGACGAAATGTCCATTTGCGGCGCTGATAGTAGATTTTTCCAACTTTCTGTTAGGAGAAATCCGACTCCTCATTCATTCTCGGAGTTGAACGCTATGGCGGAGCTATACGCGCTTGAAACCGGAATGGATAAATGCAGAAAAAAAGTCTTTCCCTCCCACTCGGCATTGTGCTCCGGAAATCTCCGGGCGTGACCCGCTGGATGCGTTGGGTTTGGAAGGCTGTTGCTGTTCTGCCCGGTGCTGCTCCAGCGAATTGGCGGGAGTTGCGGCGCGATGGCGAAGTGGTGGAATACCACGCGGTGACTGTGCCGCTTGAGCTGTGGCGGACCGATACCGAGGCTTACTTGACCGAGCTTTCCACCAAAATACCCTCGATTTATGTGGTAATGCGCGAAACACCTAGCGCCGAGAACCCGCTTGAGGTCGTGCTGGCCACGGCTTCTCCTTATGAAGGGCAGGATTATGCGGATAATGGCGAAGATATCGTCGAGCTTGTACCAATGCCGCCGGCCCTTATGGCGTTAATCCATGACTGGATTGAGCAACACCATACAGAAGAGCGTTTTGTGAAGCGCAGGCGCGACAAAAAACGCACCGACCTTGTTGAAAATGGTGTGGGCGATGCGCGCATCAGTCAGATGACAGATGTATACCGCGCGCCCCGCAATAAAGCGGAGACGGTTCATTGAGTGCTTGGGCAAATCGTAAAGCCGCCGTGCAGGCCGAGGCTGACGCGCTGGAACGCGCTCAAGGCGAAGCTGCCGTCGCCGAAGGCCATGCCGCCCTGGCAGAGAAGCCTGAAGAAGAAGTTCTCGCAGAGTTGGGCTTGCCAAAACCGGAGGATATGAAAGCGGGTGATGATTTTAGCGCGTTTATGAAATCTACCGTACCCGGTGCGTTACGCAGTCGCGCGTTACGCAGGTTGTGGCTGACCGACCCCGTGCTGGCAAACGTGGACTCTCTGGTTGACTATGGTGAGGATTTTACCGGCAAGGGCGACCCGATTGGCGCGATCAAAACCCTTTATCAGGTTGGCAAAGGCATGCTGCGCGAAGAGGAGGTGTTTGAGGAGCCGGTTAAGGCTGTCGAACCAGATGAGGAGGGCGAGCCGGAAGGGTTGGCGATAGAGCCCGCACCCCTTCCGCAACTGGTTGATAACGCCGACGCTGAGCACCCGCCACTTGCCCCACGGCGCCGGATGAGATTTGAATTTGTGGAGGGCAACACGCCCGCAACCACGGGAACGGAACCAGTATGAGCGCAACAGCATCAAATATCGAAATTGCAGAGGAAGATCGGCTACGGGCCGATATGTATAATTTCCTCGGCCTGCTTCTGGCGCGGCCTCCAAGTAAAGAAACACTGGAAAAGACGGCGGCGCTGAGTGGCGATGACGGGGCTTTGGGCGAAGCGATCAACGCAATGGCGCGGGTGGCGAGGGTCACCAGAGCCAAAGCGGCCGAGAGCGAGTTCACGGCTTTGTTCATCGGCCTCGGTCGCGGTGAATTGCTGCCCTATACAAGCTTTTACTTGACCGGATTTTTGAATGAAAAGCCGCTGGCCATGCTGCGCAAAGATATGACAGCCGCCCGTATTACCCGCGCGCCAAACGTGTTTGAACCCGAGGATAACATCGCCAGCCTGCTGGAAATGATGGCCGGGATGATCACCGGGCGTTTTGGCGAGGTTGTCTCGCTTGAAGCGCAGGCTGCGTTTTTCAACAAGCATATCGGCTCTTGGGCCGAGCACTTCTTTTCAGATTTGGAAGCCGCAAAATCTTCGGTGTTTTATGCCCCCGTGGGCAGCGCCGGCAAGGCTTTTATGGAAATCGAGCGCGAAGCGTTTCGAATGGATGCGGGCTAGACCGCAAAACCGGCCCGAGAGGGCCATAACAGGAAGGAAACCAGATGGGTAAGAAGGAAGAAGGCGCTGAAAACAGCCGTCGCAACTTTCTCAAGCTTGCTGCCGTTTCGGCACCGGCAGCTGCGGCTGCTACGGCCTTGAGCGGCACGGCTGCACAAGCGGCTCCGCTAGAGGAAGCGGGCAGCGGGTTGCGCGACACGCCGCACACCGACGCTTATTTTGAAAGCGCGAAATTTTAAGGGGATTTTTTGAGGAAGGCCAATGGTTGCGAGACGCCCGCCGGCTGGAAGCGAATATCTGAAACCCCAAAATCAGGGAGAATGAAATGCTGAGGAAAAAAACCAACGGGGTTGCGAGACGCCCCCAGCGGACAAGCCTCTTGTCAAACATCGCGGAGACATCGGTAGATCGCCGTAGCTTCTTGCGCGGTTCCGGCCTTGCCATTGGTGGCATGGCTGCCATTGGTGCCACAGGTGGCACTGTCGCTCAGGCACAAACCGCTGACGCGGTAAATGGCGCGGTAGATTCAGTGAAATCGGTTTGCTGTAACTGCTCGGTCGGTTGCACGGTAATGGCCGAAGTGGATAACGGCGTTTGGGTCGGCCAAGAGCCCGGCTTTGATAGTCCGTTTAACCTTGGAGCACATTGTGCGAAGGGCGCATCTGCCCGCGACGCAGCCCACGGTGAGCGCCGACTGAAATACCCGATGAAAAAAGAAAACGGCGAATGGAAGCGCATCAGCTGGGAGACCGCGATTGATGAAATCGGCGACCAGATGGGCACCATCCGCGAGGAAAGCGGCCCGGATTCAGTTTACTGGCTTGGTTCTGCTAAATTCAACAACGAGCAAGCCTATTTGTTCCGTAAATTTGCCGCCTATTGGGGCAGCAATAACGTCGACCACCAAGCGCGTATTTGTCACTCGACCACTGTGTCCGGTGTTGCAAATACTTGGGGTTACGGCGCGATGACCAACTCCTATAACGACATTCACAATTCCAAAGTGATGTTGGTTATTGGCGGCAACCCTGCCGAAGCACACCCTGTTTCGCTGTTGCACCTTATGAAGGCTAAAGAGCAAAACAACGCGTCATTAATCGTGTGTGACCCGCGCTTTACGCGCACGGCGGCCCATGCTGACGAATTCGTTCGTATTCGCCCAGGTTCAGACGTAGCGCTGATCTGGGGTTTCTTGTGGCATATCTTTGAAAACGGCTGGGAAGATAAAGAGTTTATCCGCACCCGCGTTTACGGCATGGATGAAATCCGCGCCGAGGTGAAAAACTGGAATCCCGAAGAAGTTGAGCGCGTAACCGGTGTTCCGGGCAGCCAGATGGAGCGTGTTGCACGCACTTTGGTCAATAACCGCCCCGGCACTCTGATTTGGTGCATGGGTGGCACCCAGCACACCACGGGTAATAACAACACCCGCGCATACTGCATCTTGCAGCTTGCCCTTGGTAACATGGGTGTTTCTGGCGGCGGCACCAACATTTTCCGTGGCCATGACAATGTTCAAGGCGCAACTGATCTGGGTGTTCTTTCGCACACATTGCCGGGCTATTATGGCCTGTCTGCGGGTGCTTGGGCGCATTGGGCGCGCGTTTGGGGTGAAGACCTTGATTGGCTCAAAGGGCGCTTTGACAGTATCAAAGCGGCTGATGGTTCCGACAAAGCCCTGATGAACATGTCGGGTATTCCGGTTTCGCGCTGGATTGACGGCGTTCTGGAAGACAAAGACAACATGGACCAGCCCGATAATGTGCGGGCCATGGTGCTTTGGGGCCACGCGCCTAACAGCCAAACCCGTGGCGTGGAAATGAAAACCGCGATGGAGAAACTGGATATGCTGGTCGTGATCGACCCGTACCCGACCGTTTCCGCTGTGCTTCATGACCGCACCGATGGTGTTTACCTGCTGCCAGCCTCGACCCAATACGAGACCCGCGGTTCCGTAACCGCCTCGAACCGTTCGGTTCAGTGGCGCGATCAGGTGATCGACCCCGTATTTGAAAGCAAACCGGACCATGAGATCATGTCTCTGTTTGCCACCAAATTCGGCTGGGCGGATCGCTTCTTCCGCAATATCGGTATGGATGGTGAAAACCAGCCGAAAATCGAGGATATCACCCGCGAGGTTAACGGTGGTATGTGGACCATTGGCTATACCGGCTGGGCGCCTGAGCGCATTAAAGCCCACATGGCCAACCAGCACACATTCGACAAAACCACTCTGCAAGCCATTGGCGGCCCCGTGGATGGCGAGTATTACGGCCTGCCTTGGCCGTGCTGGGGCACCGCAGAAATGAAGCATCCCGGCACACCAAACCTTTACGATATGTCTAAACCCGTATCCAAAGGTGGCCTGACCTTCCGCGCCCGCTTCGGTGTGGAGCGTGACGGGGTGAACCTGCTGGCTGAAGGTGTCTTCTCCGAAGGTTCCGATATTCAGGATGGTTACCCTGAGTTCACGCTGGCCATGCTCAAAGAGCTGGGCTGGGATAGCGAGTTGACTGCCGAAGAGCTGGCGATCATCGAAGCGGGTGCTGGCGATGCAACCAACTGGAAAACCGACCTCTCGGGCGGCATCCAGCGCGTGGCCATCGCTCACGAGTGTGCGCCATTTGGTAACGCCAAAGCCCGCGCCGTGGTCTGGACCTTCCCTGATCCTGTGCCGGTTCACCGCGAACCGCTCTACACCAACCGCCGCGATCTGGTGGAGGACTACCCGACATACGACGACAAGAAGTTCTATCGTTTGCCGACCATGTATGCCTCGATCCAGAAAAACGACTTCAGCAAGGATTATCCAATGATCCTGACCACCGGTCGTTTGGTGGAATACGAGGGCGGGGGCGACGAAAGCCGCTCGAACCCTTGGCTGGCCGAGCTTCAGCAGGAAATGTTTGTCGAGATCAACACAAGGGACGCCAATAATCTGGGCATCCGTGACGGCGAGCAGGTTTGGCTGGAAGGTGCTGAAGGTGGCAAGGTCAAAGTTGCGGCCATGGTCACCGAGCGGGTTGGCGAGGGCGTTGCCTTTATGCCGTTCCACTTCGGCGGGCAATTCCAGGGCAAAGACCTGCGGGACAAATACCCCGAAGGGGCCGACCCGATCGTGCTAGGGGAAAGTGCCAATACGGCAATGACCTACGGATATGACTCGGTCACCCAAATGCAGGAGTCAAAAGTGTCTCTCTGCAAAATCACTGCAGCATAAGGAGAATTGAGAAATGGCAAGAGTTAAGTTTCTCTGTGACGCGGAACGCTGCATTGAGTGCAATGCCTGCGTAACCGCCTGTAAGAACGAGCACGAGGTGCCTTGGGGCATCAACCGCCGGAAAGTTGTCACCATCGGTGACGGCAAACCCGGCGAGCGCTCGGTCTCGATGGCTTGTATGCACTGCTCTGATGCACCTTGTATGGCTGTATGCCCAACCGACTGTTTTTACCAAACAGCCGACGGCATCGTGCTCCACAACAAGGACCTCTGCATCGGGTGCGGCTATTGCTTTTATGCGTGCCCGTTTGGCGCGCCGCAATATCCACAGGCCGGCAACTACGGCTCGCGCGGCAAGATGGACAAGTGTACCTTCTGCGCCGGGGGTCCTGAAGAGGACAACTCNGCAGCCGAGTTCCAGAAATACGGTCGCAACCGTATTGCAGAAGGAAAGCTGCCGATCTGCGCCGAAATGTGCTCAACCAAAGCGCTTCTGGCCGGTGACGGGGATATCGTCTCCGCTATCTACCGCGAGCGTGTGGTTTCCCGCGGCTTTGGCTCGGGTGCTTGGGGCTGGGGTACAGCCTATGAGCAAAAGAGCTGATCGAGTGATCTGAAAATTGGGTGTGCGGCTTTCCGCGCACCCTGCCTTCAAACCTCGCTTCAAGCGGGGTGCTTGCCTGTTTGAAAGGTCTTAGCCGTGCAATATCTTATCCATATGTCTCGCAAGCTTCTCTGGCTTGGGGCTCTTATGTTGTTGCTTTTNGCCTTTACCGCCCCGCAGCTAATGGCGCAAAGCGTGCGCCCGCCCGGAAATGCTGTCAATCTTGACGACGGCACCGAGCCCGGGCCTTCCAATGCCCTTGGTGATGTGTCGGACACCGAAATCTGGGATCAATTCAGAGGTGGTGATCCGGCAAATCTGCTGGGACCTGCCCTCGACGGTCAGGCTATGACCACGACCGGCCAGCAGTGGCGCATGGTGCGTGAGAACCTGATCCGCAAATACCTTGGCTGGCTGCCGCTGATCGTCATTGGGCTATTGGCGGTATTTTACCTGATCCGTGGCCCGATGCGCATTAGCGCCGGTCGTTCAGGCAAAACCATCCCGCGCTTTTCCCACAATGCCCGACTGGCACACTGGTTTATGGCTGCCGTCTTTATCATTCTTGGGCTCACAGGCCTNATNATCCTGCTCGGGCGCCCGGTTATTGCGCCTTATCTGGGGCTTCAGGCAAATTCGATCCTGACCAGTGCCGCGATGCAGGGNCACAACCTGTTTGGTCCTTTGTTTATTGTCGCGCTTGTCTGGCTCTTCATCAAATTTGTGCGCGGCAACTTCTTCCAACTTGTCGATTTAAAATGGATATTCAAACTCGGCGGTTTCTTTGGCAGCCATGTAAGCTCGCGCCAGTTCAACTTCGGTGAAAAATCGTGGTTCTGGATGGTGATACTTGGGGGTATCGTCATCAGCGCCACCGGAATCCTGCTATTATTCCCTTGGCTCGTGGATGATATCCGCTGGCTCCAGCTTTCCACAATTTTACACGCGCTCGCGGCCGTGGTGCTAATCGCGGTTGCCTTCGGCCATGTCTATGTGGGCACCATAGGTATGGAAGGCTCGATTGACTCAATGCTCAAGGGCGAGGTTGACGAAAATTGGGCCAAAGAACACCACGATCTGTGGTATGAAGAGGTGACCGGAAAATCGGCCAAGGAGGAAACGTCATGAGCTTTCTCGAATTTGTAGAAGGACCCCTCTTTGCGGTCGCTGCGGGAATATTCCTGTTTGGTGCTTTCTGGCGCATAGTCGGCATCATCCGTATCGGCCGCAAAAAAGACATCGCGCCCCCCAAGGCCTCAGCCGCCGCGGGGTTTGTAAAAGGTAATTTACGCCATTTTTTACCTCGCGGGATATTCGCCAAGCGCACCGCCGTACATATCATAGCCGGCTACGGCTTTCACCTCGGCCTTTTTGTGCTGGTATTCTTCGGGGCCTTCCATGTTGAGTTCCTCAACGAACGCATCCTCGGGTTTGCTTGGCCAACCTTGCCGCGCTGGGGTTTTATCCTTGCTTCGGAAATCGCCTTTGCGGGGCTGATTGTGCTCTGGGTTCGCCGCATTTCCGACCCGGTGATGCGGCTCATCTCGACACCGGATGACCATATAGGTAGCTGGCTCACCTTTATTATGATGCTGTCTGGCTGCTTTGCTCTGCAAGAATCCCACGAAATGCTACGCGCCATGCATATGTTGATTGTGGATATCTGGCTCATCTACTTTCCGTTTAGCCGCCTCATGCACGCTTTCACATTCGTGCTGTCACGTGGCAATTCTGGTGCAACATACGGACGTAAGGGGATGAATCTATGAGCGACGTTACCGACACCGCCGTCCGGAAGTTTCTGGAGCATACCGATAGCGAGGCAGCCTCATTTTTCGAGGCTTGCGTTCACTGTGGTGAGTGCGCCGAAGCGTGCCATTTCCATCTTTCCACCGGAGATCCGAAATACACGCCCACCTATAAGCTTCGCCCGATGGAGCGGGCCTACAAGCGGGATAAGGCGCCTTTTTCCTCTCTTAAAAAAATGCTCGGGTTGGCCCCAAAACCGGTCACCGAAGAGGAGCTTCGCGAGTGGGAAGAGCTGGTTTATGACAGCTGCAACATGTGCGGGCGCTGCACGCTGGTTTGCCCGATGGGGATCGACATTGCGGGCACCATTCGCAAAATGCGCGAGGGTTACGCCGCTGCGGGGCTGGTTCCGGAAGGGCTGCAACGCTCCGCCGAGTTTGTGAAAAAAACCACCTCGCCAATGGGGGTTACCCTCAAGGCGCTCAAAGCCCAGATTGCCCATCAGGAAAAAGAAACCGGGATCAAGATAGAGATCGACAAAAAGGGTGCCGACTATATGGCGACTTTTTCCTCGATGGAAGTCATGGGCTACCCGGAGGTTCTGGGTGCCTATGCCAAACTTTTCAAGCGTGCGGGGCTAAGCTGGACGATATCATCTGTTGCCTACGAGGCTACCAATGTCGGCGTTCAAATCGGCTCGGCCCCGATGGCGAAAGAGATTCTGGAGCGCGTGGTAAAGGCCGCCGAGGACCTTGAGGTCAAGGCCGTGATCAGCCCGGAATGTGGTCATGCTTACGGCGCGATCCGCTGGGCGGGGCCCAATATGATGGGCCGCCAGTTCAAATTTGAAGTGGTCCACATTATCGAGCTGCTCGACCAACTGCGTCGCGAGGGTAAAATCCCTGCTGGTACAAAAGATGGCCGACGCATGACATTGCACGACCCCTGTCAGATTGTCCGCCGTGGCGGGCTGCTCAAGGAGCCGCGAAAACTGCTGGATGAAAGCTGCGATGATTTTATCGAGATGAAGGGCGCAGGTGTAACCAATTTTTGCTGTGGCGGTGGCGGTGGTGTGTCGGCTAACCCGCGGGCGGAAGAGCTCAAGACCAAAGCGTTCTCTCGTAAAGTGGATCAGCTTAACGGCGTGGAAGATCTGGAAGCTGTGGTTGTTCCTTGTGGCAACTGCCGCACCGTGTTCGAAGATGGGCTGGACGCCTACGAGATGGACCTCGAAGTGATTGGCCTCAGCGAACTGGTGGCAGCGACCCTTGACGATAGCGATGAAAAACAAGGTTGAGTTTGAGCCTGAGAAAGCGCATTATGTCCAAAGAAATCCANTGATTTACGGGTTAATTTCTTATGGATAACACGGCTCAGATCCTCTCGAAATATAGTCAGGCCGAGGCTGAGTTTGGCCCTGGTTTGCCGCTCTCTTCGGTGCTTATCGTTGATGACGAACCGGGTATGCGCAATTTCCTGATGAAAATTCTCGCGCCCCGTTGTGCCCGTGTCGAGCAGGCAGCCAATGTTCAGGAAGCGGCAAACATGCTGGACCAGAACCACTTTGATATNGTCATTCTGGATAATATCATGCCAGGCCAAAANGGGCTTGAGTGGTTAAAAGAGCAACGCAAGGTAGGCTTTTTTGCCGATGCAATCCTGATCACNGCCTTTGCAGATCTGGAAACCGCGATTGACGCTCTGCGCACCGGTGTGGCGGATTTTGTGCTCAAACCGTTTCGGTCCAATCAGATATTGAACGCCGTTGCCCGCTGTGTTGATCGCCAAGAACTGCGTCGTGAAAATTATCTTCTGAAGTATGAACTTTCGGTCGAAAATATGTGTGTCCGGGGGCGCCTGCTTGGCCGCTCCGCCGAGATTTCAGATATCCGTGACACGCTCAACCGCGTTGCCCCACTGCCGACCTCTGTTTTATTCACCGGCGAAAGTGGTACAGGAAAAGAGGTGGCAGCCCGTACCTTGCACAGCCTCTCAAACCGGTCGGAAAAACCCTTTGTGCCCGTTAACTGTGCAACGATCTCGCCGGAAGTTCTGGCCAACGAACTCTTTGGGCAAATCACCAATAATAACGATGGACAAGCAAGCCATCGCGATGGCCTCTTTTTTCACGCTCGCGGCGGCACGCTGTTTCTGGACGAAATAGCGGAAATGCCGCTGACGGTGCAAGCTGCCCTTCTGAGGGTGATTGAGGAAATGCGTATTCGCCCGATTGGCTCAACCCGTGAGGTGCCGCTTAACCTGCGCTTTATGTTTGCAACGAATGCCAACCTTGAAAAGGCCGTTGAGGAAGGCCGGTTCCGGGCTGATCTTTACCACCGGATCAACGTAGTCAATATCCACATGCCGCTGCTCACCAAGCGAAAGGGCGACATTTTCGAGCTTTGCGGCATGTTTATGAAAAAATTCGCTGACAGCCTCGGTGTACAGCCAATGACCCTTACTGAAGGGGTGCTGCTCAAGCTTTCCAATTATGACTGGCCGGGAAATGTGCGCGAGTTACGCAATTTAATCGAACGATCGCTTATCGTTGGCGAATTCCCCCCGGAGTTCTGCGATGCCGCCCATGACGAGGAAGGCCTGCCGGACTCCCTCGAAGCCGTTGAGCGTCGGCATATTCTGACGGTGCTGGCCGAGTGTGAAGGAAACCGGGCCGAAGCTGCGCGCCGGTTAGGGGTTTCCCGTAAAACCGTTGATCGCAAATGCGCGATGTGGGATGCCTGAGCCGCTCCGCATCCGTTGGTTCCAATCAGTTCGTTTGCGGCTGCTGGTCATTGCCCTACTTCCGATACTGGTAATAACGCCACTCTTTGTCGGGGGGGTCGTCCTCAACTGGTCTACCCGTTTTGACAAGTTGTTGATCGCCAAAGTGAATGGCGAGTTGACCATTGCACATCAATATCTCGCCAGACTCAAAGAAAGAGCAGGTGAGAACCTCCATGCCCTTGGAGACTCTGTCGCTTTTGCAGAGGCCACCCAATCTACGCTTCATGTTTTTCTGGAAAGCAGAAGGCAGCGATATGGCTTTGATTTCCTCTATGTCATAGATGAGTCGGGGAATGTTATGTCTGCCACATCGCATGAGGCCCCGCCGAACGCGCAGGACTGGCCTGTGGTGCAATCGGCAATGGACGGAGTCATCCGAACAGAAATCGACATATTTACACAAAAGGACCTGTTGGAAATTTCAACAGGTTTGGCAGAGCGTGCGCAAATTGACCTTGTCGCCACCAAGGCGGCTCTTCCCACCCAGCGTGCTGAGGAGAGCCGGGGGATGGTGATTCATACGGCAGCGCCACTTGGTTCGGGCGGCGTTCTGGTTGGCGGCGTTTTGCTCAACCAAAATCTCGATTTTATTGATACAATCAATGGTTTGGTTTATCCGGCCGCCAGCCTCACCGAGGGTAGCCGAGGCACAACAACTCTTTTTCTAGAAGATGTCCGAATCTCCACCAATGTACGGCTTTTTGAAAATATCCGAGCTCTTGGAACAAAGGTTTCGGTGGTGGTTCGGGAAGCGGTGCTGGATGAGGGGAGGGTCTGGCTGGACCGTGCCTTTGTTGTGAATGACTGGTATATTTCGGCTTATGAACCGATTGTCGATAGCTTCGGCCAGCGTGTCGGGATGCTTTATGTCGGGTTCCTTGATAGCCCATTTCGCGCGGCCAAAACCCGTACGATTTTGGTAATTGGTGCCGGTTTTATCCTGTTGCTTGCTCTTTCAGTGCCGGTGTTTTTGCGTTTGGCGCATGGCATTTTCAGACCGTTGGAAACGATGGTTTCGACCATTGCCAAAGTCGAACGTGGTGACCTGAGCGCGCGAAGCGGGCTCGGAAAAGGCCAGCATGAAATTGCTCTGGTGTCCAACCAACTGGATACTTTGCTCGAACAAGTGCAGGAACGGAACCGGCAGTTGCAGGAATGGGGGGATTCCCTCAACACCCGTGTCGAAGAACGCACCGTCGAACTCCGGGAGGCCAATAAGAGGTTGGAAACAACCAATCAGCAACTAATCGTGGCGGAAAAACTGGCAACCATAGGCGAGATCACCGCCAGCATCGCTCACGAAATAAACAACCCGATTGCCGTTATCCAAGGCAATATGGACGTGATCCGCCAAGAGCTCGGGGCATCGGCTGCACCACTCGAGACGGAGCTGGCGTTGGTGGATGCCCAAGTGCATAGCATTAATGTTTTGGTTAACAAGCTTTTACAGTTTGCGCGCCCAGAGGAATATGCGGGCGTGATTGACTATACATTGCCCAACGAGGTTATTCGAGACACCTTACCTTTGGTCCAGCATTTGCTAAACAAAGTTTATATCGATCTTGAGCTGGAGCTGGAATCTGATCGGGCGATTGTGATGAATCGCATCGAACTACAACAAGTCCTGATCAATCTGATCGTTAACGCGATCCATGCAATGCCCGAAGGTGGCAAGCTGCGCATAGGCACCGAAAACCTAAAGCTCGACGGAAATGAGGGCATAATGATTACCGTTTCGGATACGGGAATCGGGATGTCGGAAGCGGTCATAAAAAGGGTCTTTGATCCATTTTTCACGACCAAGTCTACCGAGGGCACCGGGCTTGGCCTTTCCATTAGCCAAAAGCTGGTCACCCGTAGTGACGGCCAAATACGCGTGGAAAGCACACCGGGAAAGGGAACTCTTTTCCTGTTATTCTTTAAAGCTGCGCAGGAGACCTGATACACAATTTTGAAACCTTGGCCATAAAGAGGGTGTAGAATCTCTGGCTATACATGAGGTGCCCCAAGTTTTGTCGACACCTGCCTCGCGCAGGGCGTGGATTCTGCATATTTATCGTAAAACAAAACGGCCAGCCTGAAATTTCAGGTTGGCCGTTTGATTGCTTTAGCAAAGAGGGGCCGAGCGGTGCTTAATAGACCATGCGGACAATGTAGAGTTTCCGGTAAGGATCTACGCCACCATTGCACGAGCCAAACCCGAGGTCGGAGGTTGCAAATATATCGCCTTCCGCTTCAACGTGAACTCCTTCCAACCCATCAGCTTGCGCGGAGATGTGGACATCACCATTTGCGATAACCTCGACACCATCCCAAGCAGTTTGGGCCGAGAAGTGGGCGTCCCCCAAGGTGAAGAGAGATACGCCGCCCCCTTCTTCGCATTCGTCGTCCAGCCCTAGCTGAAGGCTTGCAGAAGCATTGAACGACTGGTTGCCAGTATTGGTGGTCGCAATAATCGCGTTGGTGACATAGCCATTTTGACCAAAGTTAATCTTGCAATTGGCAATGATAATCATATTCTCGATGGCCATATCGTCGGGAAAATCTAAGCCCTTGTTGGGGCAGGTGATCACATTGATCGCACCGCTTAACAATTGACCGACCTGAAGTGGGTTTTCAGGTGTAACGGGAATTGGTTTTACGATTGCCGAACCTTCGCCCTCGACGTCAGTCTCGATTAGTATCTCGTTGCCGTCTGCGTCTGTTCCTGGGACATAGCGCTTAATATAGCCAGGCAGGTTTGGATCAACCGGGTTTTGCAAGTCCGCGATAATGTCAGTAATCGAAGCAACGGTCGCAAGGCTTGGCGCTAGGTATTGGTCCCCAACCTGGTTTTCCATCCCGTCCACCCAAGTATGGTTTGTTC
>JGI24025J20009_10000445_pt1 | contig 31878 bp, 29 predicted proteins | sample Cruoilmetagenom3_FD_20009 | JGI IMG/M metagenome (IMG submission 20009) | reverse complement strand
GCTATAATATACCAATCCCATATAACTACTACCTCGTGTCAAAAGGTGTGCAGACATTCTCAAGTAAGCGGACTACAGGGACATTTTCATAGCTGACCCCAAACAGTCCTTTTTTTTCTTGACTTTACCCTGTTTTTGTGTTATAATACGCTCGGGGCGGCGTAGCTCAGTCGGCAGAGCAGGGGAATCATAATCCTCGTGTCGGGGGTTCAAGTCCCTCCGCCGCTATGCCTGGTCAATCATTCAAGTAAGCAGCGGTGGGGAGTCGTCCAACGGGCAGGACACAGGACTCTGGATCCTGGTATTGGGGTTCGAATCCCTGCTCCCCAGTTACCTGTCTACCTCAACATCTTCTCCTATAAATGAATAGAATATGGAAAGCAATAAGGGCTAATTTACCACTCAAGATCTCCGCCGGGGTTCTCGCTCTGCTCATATGGCTGTATGTCGTGCTGCAGAACGAGTATCAGATAAACCTCAAAGTTCCCCTCGTCTTCGAAACAAAAAATGACAGCAGCTTCGTGGCTGAGACCGCCTTAGAAAAGGAAGAGGTGGGATTAACCGTCAGGGGTAAGGGCGCTGACATCCTCAGACTGCGATTCTGGGGTAGACCTACAATAAACTACATCCTGGACACGGACAGGGGATGGATAAGAGTTACTATAGGAAAGAACAATATTTCTTTTCCCCCGTGGTCAGATGTTTCTGTGGTCTCTATAGAGTGTAAACCCTTTCTCGTCAGGGTCGATAAGATGGTGCAAAGGTACCTGACCGTTTTACCCGTGATTGAACCCGCCGTGATAGAGGCAAGGGCAGTGCCCGAATCTGTAAAGTGCAGCGGTGGAATAGAAATATTTAAGAATATAAAAAACATATACACAAAACCGGTCGCGGTTGATACAACACAATTACCCGCAAGGATGAAAGCATCTCTCGACCTTCCTCCCGACATAACCTGCGACCATACCTCTGTGATACTTTATTTTGGTCCGAATACTGGAGATTGAAAGACCCGTTTCTTCTCCTTGACCTTTTCTATCCCATGATGGTTCTCGGTATAGATACCTCCTGTGACGATACATCTGCGTCTGTTATGGAAAGTGGGAGGGTGCTTTCAAATGTGGTGTTTTCGCAGATCGAGCACTCGAAATATGGCGGTGTGGTCCCGGAGTTGGCATCGAGGGACCACATAAGAAATATACTCCCCGTGACCCGTGAGGCGCTGAGGGAGGCGGTTGTATCACTAAAGGACATAGATGGCATCGGCGTAACATATGGTCCCGGGTTGGTTGGTTCTCTCCTCATTGGAATGTCCTTTGCAAAGTCCGTCTCTCTGGCACTCGAGATTCCATTTGTGGGTGTAAACCACCTCGAGGCACACATATTTTCCCTCTTCATGGGGAGGAAAATAAACTTTCCCCTCATAGTTCTCATAGTCTCCGGGGGCCACACCGAATTGGTTCTCGTGGAAGGGGAGGGCGAATACAGAGTGCTTGGGAGCACACTCGACGATGCCTGCGGCGAGGCATTTGACAAAGTTGCGGGTATGCTTGGTTTTCCCTATCCCGGAGGTGGGGAGGTCGAAAAAATAGCAGAAAAAGGCGAGAGGGACGCCATAGACTTTCCGAGGGCGAAACTGAAAGGATACGATTTCAGTTTCAGTGGACTAAAGACCGCCGTCCTGTACCATATAAGAAAAAAACCTCCATCCGAGAAGGACATTCCCGATATCGCCGCATCTTTTCAGGAGGCGTGTGTAGATTCGCTTGTATTTCCGACACTTGCCCTCTCCGATAGACTGAATATAAGGACAATTGGCGTGTGCGGCGGTGTGGCGAGGAATAAAAGATTGAGAAAAAAATTGAACGAAAGGGCGAAAGGATGCAAGACATTTTTCCCCCCTCCACAGTTTTGCATGGACAATGGCGCAATGGTGGCGGGGTGTGCAGAATTTCATCTCGAAAGGGGCGAGTTCTCACCACTCACACTAAAGGTGAATCCATCATTAACATTGCCCACACAGTCTCCATAAAATTGCCCTTTGCTCATCCACAAAATTCCATCTCCATTAAATATGCGTGAAAATAAAATATTATCACCCCCATATTCGTTTACTAATATGAAGGTGATTAGAAACAAAGCCACTCCCCGACTTTGGTGGGGTGTGGCTAAATAAGGAGGTGATTGAAATGAGAGTTCTACTAACGGGAATATTGGTAGCCCTTTTAGCCGCAACCGCCTCCGGATACGATATATCCGTGGGGAGGTTGGGTTACATGGAGGGTAAAGTCTGGATATTAAAAGACGGGGCGATGAACTGGACAGATGGAACTCCAAATATGCTGATAGAAGAGGGCGATATAATAGAAACAGGAAGAAGGTCTCGCACAGAGATAGAACTGGGAATGGGAGCAACCCTCTGGATGAATGGAAATACGAGAACGGAGATCACACTGCTTTACTACAATGAGGCATCTATATCCATACCATTTGGATGCATCAGGGTTAAAAATATGCAGGACAATCGGCTTACGGTGGAAACGGAAAATGCCTCGGTATATATTGACGATGACGGCGATGCAAGGATAAAGGTTAAGCGAGATGGCAGGGTAGAGGTATATGTATTTGAGGGATATGCTACCGTTGAGACAGACGAGGACATCGTGAAGGTACAAAGCGGAGACGGGATATATATATCCCTTTCCGGGAGGATAAGGGAGAGATACCCCGACAGAATTGATAGTTTCGACAGGTTCTGTGAGTGTCGCGGGGAACGGTACAGAAGATCCTATGCTGATATAGGAATATTCATCGGTGCGTGCGACCTCGACTTCTACGGCACCTGGGTGACCATTCCCGCCTATGGATACGTCTGGAGACCGAGGGTCGTGATTGGATGGAGACCATTTCTCTGTGGATACTGGTTCTGGGACATATCATTCGGATGGGTATGGGTCTCTTACGAACCCTGGGGATTTCTACCCTATCACTACGGTCACTGGGCATGGTGTTCATCCTATGGATGGGTATGGGTTCCGGGACGGGTGTGGTCTCCCGCATGGGTAGTTTGGGTACACAATGGACCTTATATAGGATGGGCGGCAGCCGGTCCCGATGGTAAACCCGCATCCAACTCCTGGACATATGTCACACGGGAATCATTCTACAAAGAAACGAGCAAACGCCCGGTCAACTACAAGGAATGTCTTGTAAACCATCCAATTTACGATGTGAAGGACGACATTCCGAAGGAGAGATGGAAGGATATAAGACCCTCCGGCCCCCCCGAGCCCGCCGATGCGAGAATAGCTGTGGCTAACGAGAAGGTACATAATGGACAGAGGGCACCCGTGCCCCCTGTCGAGAGAAAAGCGGCCAAAAAATCCTCGCGCGAGACAAGAAAGATTGGAACACCCGTGAGGAATGACAGATCGGTTTTTCAAACTAAAAGAGAACTGTGTATAAAAACTAAAGGACTCGGGAGAGCCGATGTATCCACACCCAAAAAAAAGACCACAATCAAGGGCGTCAAACCGAGAGAGAAGAGGAACTTGCCAGTTACACCACCGAGGAAGAAAAAAGACGATGAGAAGATGATAATCAAGCCGAGGGGAAAAATTAACGACAAACCCCCGGCACGGAATGTGTCGGAAGAGCACAGAAATAATAAATCCAAAAGCCAAAAGTTCGAAAGAACGGTGACAAGCAGATAGGAAATGCTACCAATCCTCATTATATTGGCACTCGTCGGGGCAGAGTTCGAAGAGAATATACCGTATAGAAAGGGAGACACAAGTGCCGAGGTGGAGATAAAACTCTCCGGATGTAGGGTCACCATAAAAAGGGGGGACAGAAACACCATACTCTCCACCAGCATATCATACGATAAAGAACACATTCTCCCGGATATAGAATATAAGAGAAAAGACGGCATATGTAAGATAAGACTCTCTTCGAAGCAGAAAAAAAACTCGATGTTTGGAGAGGATTCAGCTGTTGTATATCTCACACCCCACATTCCGCTCTCACTTCGCATATACACATCCGCTGAAGGCAGAATAGACCTATCGGGTATCAAAATAGATGAGATAGAGCTAATTCTCGGTATGGGAAACACATTCTTATCTATTAAAAAGCCAAATCCCATAAGATGCAAAGAAATAAGGATATACGGCAATGCTGCAAGACTGAAGGCGGAGGGACTGGGCTATCTAAATTTCGATAGATTCTACTTCGACCTCAATGCGGGGATGGTAACGCTGGACATGGCGGGAACATACCACGGAAGGTCCGATGCGGAGATAAAGATGGGCATAGCGACGCTGACACTGATTCTTCCCCTCGATACGGGGGTCAGATTTAAAACCAACGGCGTTTTATACACCACCGTTGAAGGGTTCCAAAGAGAAGACAACTGGTATACCTCACCAGACTTCGGTAGAACGGACGGTGAACTGCTGATGCACATATATGGAGGGCTGGGAACACTGAGGGTAATGTATGAGAAATAAAAATATGCTCACGGGGATCGGGAATTTAGCTTTTTACATCCTTACCCTCAACCTCTGCGGTGCTACCGCAACACCGAGAACCGTGTCGCTCGTTCCGAGCGTGACGGAAATAATATACGCACTCGGCGGAGAGAATGCACTGCTCGGTATCGTTGACCCCGAAGGGTATCCAGAAGGCATCGATAAACCCATTGTGGGAAGATTCTCCTCTCCCAATTTCGAGAGAATATGTGCACTCTCGCCCGATATTGTATTTATTGAGAATGGAGAACAGGAGAGATTTCAGAGACCCCTTAAGAGTCTCGGCATCGAGGTTGCAACAGTTGCGCCGAAGAATATAGAGGAGATATTTGGTGCCATCATAGAGGTTGGGAAGATAATCGGCAGGGAAGATCACGCGCTCACACTTGTGGATTCATTGAAGAATGAGCTGGCGAAGACGAGGAAATTGGTGGATGGGGTGAAGGAGAGAAAAACCGTATTTTTTGAGCTTTCCGAAACTCCCCTCATAACCGTGGGGAAGGGAAGTTTCATAAACGAGTTGATAGAAGAGGCTGGGGGTATCAACATAACATCTGATATAGAATCTCCCTATCCCGTTGTCTCGCAGGAACTTGTAGTAAACAGAAATCCGGAAGTTATCATAATGGCGCACGAGAATGGCACAAATCCAAAATCGAGGATGGGATGGAAGAAAACGGAAGCGGTAAAAAATGATAGGATCGTAGAGGATGTGAATCTGAACCTTCTTTTAAGACCAGGGCCGAGGGTAATAGAGGCAATAAGAACACTGATATATGCCATCCACGGGCATCTTTGATACCCCTTGCCTTTCGCAACCAGGGGGTTGCTCCTATGCCCCACGCTCTATTTATCCCGTGAAATGCGAAGCAAATTTCACTGGGACGCCCTACGCCCCACTTCCCTCAGCCCAACAGCCTCTTCAGACTCACCCCGGGATAATGACGGATGATGTCGAGTGCATCTACCGTCGCCTTCAAGAAAGCTCTTACCCCCCTCTCCGAAAAGGGCAGGAGGATTTCCCTTAACTCCTCCACCCTCTTTTCGGTGACGGTGACTGCGGGAAAAGAGGCCCTGTATACATCCACAAGTTCATGGAACATCTCGACATATGCACTCTTCGGCAGTCTCTTCAGCGGTATAAACCCCACTCCCCTATCGAGGAGTTCGAGGATATCATCACTGTATATGGATGCAACCGTCGGTGTAAACGCGAGTACCAGAAATAAACCCGACGGCTTCCTGTACATATACGGTGTCATACAACTCCCGATTCCCCTGTGTATAATCCTCACATCACCGAGATCCTCGACGAGGGCACCCATTCTCTCATCCCTTAAAATCTTACCCTGAATATTATCGGGCAAACGGTTCAATGCCGTGTGGGCAAGTCCCCTCAGGAGATTTATCCCCTTCTCAACGGAGACGGTTCTCCACCACATATGAAACAGCGTCTCTGCCTCATCCACGAGTATAACAAGTCCCTTCTTTCCCAGTTTCCTCAGTGCCCACCCGAGAGAACTCAGGATATAACAATAATTATCAGCGGCGGTGGAAAAGGGAGGTAGTAACGGGAGTCCCCTCGTCTTTTTATGCCTCGATAACCACCATCTGGGCTTGGCCTCGCCCTCTATCCAGTCCCACAGCCCCTCGTCCACAACATCCACACCCTCAAAGGGAGAAAAGAACCTATTATCTTTGAGGATACCACTCCCGATAACCCACGATACGAAATCCCTGAATCCCTTTTCTCTGCCGTCTCTGTAAAGAAAAGATGATATAAGTTCCCTGTATACTCTCTTGGGTTTATACGGAGTAACATCAAATGGGTCCAGTGCAACCTTACATACGGCAAATCCCATATTCAACGCATAAAAATAAATATAATCGAGGAAGTGGGTCTTCCCCGCCCCATATTCTCCCTCTACTATCACACATCCCCCGCCATCTTCCCCCGCCCTCAGGAGGGCATTCTTCGCATACTCTATCTCTTCCTCCCTTCCATATGTGAAATTGAGAACACTCCCGTGCGGTACTATGCCGAGTTTGAATGATTCCAGCATCTCTCTCTTCTCGTAGTCGCCGATTCTCGGAGGGCTCTTTACAATCGGCGGATTAATTGCCCCCCTCCTCTCCATCGATAGCCTGGAGACTGGAATCCACACCGTTATCCCTATACGAAAGTTAACGAGGAGTTCCTGTCCGTTCCACCTCTCCCCCAGAACCTCACCCCTGCCGAAAAACGGATGGGTCACGGTCTCAATATTCCTCCCCGTCCGATATCTCTCTCTTGCCATCTTCTATTGATTTTATACTTCCCCTCACGAGCGCCTCTGCAAGTTTCTCATTCAAGATCTTGCCGGGGTCGCTTCTCAATGAATGCAAAGCCTGAATAAATGTCTTAATAAATATTCTACGGTATCCAATATCTCCGTATCTCTCTCCGTAACACACATCTGCAAGTACCTCTGCCGTACGCTTGATGGCGTAATCGCCAATATTTACATCATAGGCATTCTTGTACAATCTTCCCAATCTCTCCCCAACTGTCTTCAAAAAATCGGTGGGCTCCATGCCAAGCCGCTCGAGGTCTATCCTCACTCCGGATGGATTTACCGTGGAGAACATCCCCTCAAGTCGCTGTTTCAGCGCCTCATATACATCCCCGCGCTTATCGAGAAGTTGATACACATCCGGAATTGCGTAAAGCACCATAGAACTCGGAAATCTTGTATTACCGCACTCATCTACGAGCTGGCGAAGATTATCCAGCGCTCTCTTCTCTGCCCTCGACCCGGCTATTGATATCGACCGCTCCGCTTCATCAAACAGGAGAACGGTGCCCGAATATCCTATCAGTCTCGTGAATTGGAGAAGAGAACGAAGAAACCTGAATGCTGTCTGTTGGGTAAGGCTCTCAATTATACCGAATCTGGATAAGTTCTCCAGGGGTTCCCCGGCAAGCCACCTTGTGATGTCACTGAACTCCCCTTCGTCTCCCTCATCCAGTGCCAAGAAACTGTGCTTTATCCCGAGGAGGAAACTCGTGCTCTCAATTCCGGATAGTCCTTTGAGGTACTCGTCTCTCGCCTCTTTACCCCCGAGTTTCGCCGATACATCCGCATACCATACCCGTAAGAGCGCTTCAACACCCCTATCTGCGGGATTTACAAGACTCTCAAAAGAGGATGGAGGGCAGGTGAGACTCTGGACAATTCTCTTGTAGACGAGGTCGAGCCTGTCGAATGGGCATTCTACGGGTGAGAGTGGTACATAACTTACCAAATATCTACACTGCCATGCGAGGTCTCTAACGCAGTATAAAAAGTGGGTCTTCCCACCCCCATATGAGCCGACGACGAGTTTGAATGTGGACATCCCCATTTTGAGAATCGAGTCCATGTATTCGTTCTCGAGAACGGATAGATACGGCTCAAGCCCAACGGTAAATGAATCCAGACCAAACTCCGGGGGGGTCCCGGACTCACCCAGTCTGAATATAATCGCCTTCGCAATGTCCGGTTTTAAGGTCATACAAAAAATATCAAAACCCAGCCTCGCATAGCGGAGCTGGGCGGGGTATAAAAATAAAGGGTTTACCACAAAGGCACGAAGTTCACAAAATATCGGTAGGGGCGAACAGCCGTTCGCCCGTACAATCTAAAATCTTTGTGTTCTTGTCCATACGGATCCTTCGGAGTACCTTGGTGGTTATTTCAAAGTCAGGATTTGAAGAAGTCGAGAATACCTATCAATGTCTCCTTTAGCCTATCCCTTGGCACAACTGCATCCAGCATTCCGTGCTCCAGCAAGAACTCCGATGTTTGGAACCCCGGTGGGAGTTCCTCCCTCACCGTATCCCTTATAACCCTCGGTCCCGCAAATCCTATCAATGCGCCGGGCTCTGCTATAACTATATCTCCAAGCGACGCATAGGATGCCATAACACCCGCCGTCGTGGGATTTGTGAGTATACTTATATAGGGAATTCTCGCATCGGCAAGAAGATTGAGCGTCGCGGATGTTTTGGCCATCTGCATAAGCGATAGTATGCCCTCCTGCATCCTGGCGCCCCCCGATGCGCATACCACAATGAGGGGAATCTTCCTGTTCATCGCGTGGAGAATGGATAATTTCACCTTTTCCCCCACCACAGACCCCATGCTTCCACCCCGAAAGAAAAAATCCATACAGGATAAAACGACATTGTGGTTCCCAATCTCCGCCTCCCCACATATTATGGCATCCTTCAATCCCGTCTTCTTGTAATCTTTCTCGAGTTTCTCCTCATAGTCCCGAAACCCGAGCGAATTCACGGGGGAGAACTCCGAAAAGAGCTCGTTAAATTCATCGGTCAATATGGAAACATATCTCCTCGAGTCTATCTTAAAATGATACCCACACTTCTCACATATCCACAGCTTCTTCGCGAGTTCCTTCCTGTAAAGTATCTCGCCACATGAGTTGCATTTGATCCAGAGTCCATCTGGAATCTCTTTTTTTGCCTCTAATTTTGGTTTTTTTCGCCGAAAAAACATAATACCAGATTATACATTAACCACAGATGGACACAGATAAGCACAGATTATAAATTTAGACTCCTGTCTACCGATCCCTACGGATCCGTATGGATAGGTAGAGAAGACAACACCTGCCTGCGATAGGCAGGGACCGAAGACCACAGAGTAAAATGACGACTTACGATAATAATGTCTTACGAGTTTGGGCTTACGTCTCTGGTCTTTCATATCTTGTCCATACGGATCTTGAGATGATAATCTCGCCTGCCTGCCCATACGGGTCCGTAGGGACCGGTAGGCAGGTGTAATCTTGTCCATGCGGATCTTGAGATGGTTTCTTAACGCATATTCTGTGCCAATTCCGGTCAATAAAACCGATTTAACATCTCGAGGGATATAGTTATCGGCGGTGGGTTAGTATAAACTAATGCGGGCAGTCACATTTCTCGTATCTCAAAATTACGGTTTGGTTCTCTGTCACGAGTTTACCAGCACCCTTAACTCGATTACCCCCGCGGGGTTACGATCGGCAAGGGGTTTCCCATCTCCATCAAATCCAATTATACCGTACGCCCTCGCCACACTATCGCCGGGTGGGATATAATAACCATAGGCAAGTCCACCGGGCTTTCCCCTCACTTTGCTATTTCTTGAATTCTCGTGCGTCTCTTTTTGTTCGTCCCTGAACTCGTAGGTAAATATTACCACATCTCCTCCCATGATTGTGGTATCTCCCTCCGGCGAAATCACGATGTTTGGGAAACGTATCTCCTCCTTACTGAAGGGATTCACGATCTTTTCACCGAGTTCAGAAAGATATTCTTGTATCTGGGAAGCAGATATGGGGAAGGCACCCGTATTGCAGGCGGCGTAGTCCTCCACAGCAGCTTTCAATGTATACATATTACTGTAAACTGTATAATCATTTGTGTTTCTTTCTGCGGCGATATACTGCGGTTTACCAAGTAGATATACCAAAAAAACAACGAGTATAACTATCAGGATTCCCAAAAATGGAAATCTCCTCATACATCCCCCCTTTTTCAAAATCCCTGTATGATGAAAGTCTCAACCCTTATTTACACCCTTTCTTGGGAAAAAGCACGGTTACAGGTAATAGTATATCACAAAAAGAGTATTTTGTCAAGAAAAAAACTTGCATTTTTTTATAATTTGTGTTATAATATGGGAGTTCAATCTATTCAAAATTGAAATCTCCTTCGGATTTACAATATGCCATGAGGTTCGTGTATGTATAAATTCAAACAACTTTTAATCATCCTCCTGGTTCCCGTTTTCTGCACCTCTATGGAGATATATACCGGTGGGGGAGTACAAATCCCTCTTGGAGAAGTGGGCAATGAATTGCCCATAGGTAGTTATCTGGATCTTTCTGTTTACGGTGGAAAAAACATCAAACCCTCACTGGGAATGGGAGTTGTCTCACTTGGACTGCCACCATCGAATATCAATATATACCGCGCCACCGTGGGAATAAAATACGGGGTATTTGAACTGAAGACGGGGTACCATATCATCATCGTGAAACAGGGTGAGGGACGGGAGAGTGAAAACGGACTTGGACTTCTAACTGGAATTGTAATACCGTTGGGTAATGGAGGGGGATATGCAAATATCTTCTATACTTCGGTGCCTCAAGGGATCGGTATCGGTGTCACTTTTAATCCTCTTGGGCTGTGGGGAAAGTAACCTTCTACAACAGGTCGCCTCCGATTACTTCCCCGTGGACAGGAAATGCCTGTGGTATTATTCCTCGGACGGTGATACCATCGAGGTTTCCGGTGGCGAGGTACGACCGATAGCCTCAAGAGATGCTTGTGTTCTATATACGGGTGCGCGTGAGGAATATTTTTATAAGAGTGCCGGAGAAATAGATAGGCTATTTCTCAAGACCATAAATGCCGGGGATAAAGAGGATACCCTCTTCATATGGACTTACTATCTCCCGGGACATCTTCTAACCGGTGATGAGTGGAATGAAAACTATACGGTAAACGACACCGTATTCGGCAGCGAGGTCTCGTTCTCAGTTCATATCGTGGGCAAAATTGTCGAACGTTCGGATGACTGTTGTGCGGTTGAACGCACAACACATGTAAATTTCTCATCCCAACAATTTGGAAACGCGGACAGTACGGTTGAGTCTTATGAATGGTACAAAAAGGGTATAGGACTTTCCAGGGCAATTGTAAATGGCACAGAGTACAACCTCATAGATTACATTTTTTTAGACTGAAGACGAAAAAATGAACCCAAAATATGCATTAACCACGCCTGCCTGCCGGTAGGCAGGGATGAGCACAGATGTTCACAGATTATATAAGAGTCTTAAAGAATATGGGCACTCACCTTTTGGATGAAAAACCTTTAATTTCTGTCCATACGGATGCTGTGCATGGGTCCTTTATTTTAATCTCTCGTGCTAATTTCGTGTAATCTTGCCCATACGGATCTTGAGATGGTTTCTTAACGCATAATCTGGAATGAATTTAAAGGAAGAAGTAAAAACGATCTCGGAACTTGCAAACATAAGAATACTTGAAGATGAGATAGAGAAGCTTGCCGATGAATTCGGCGAGATTCTCAACTATATGGACAAAATCGGTACCATCCCCCTGCACGAAGTGGAGACAAGAAAGGGCGCTAAACACTATGCTCCTCTGAGAAAGGATGAACCACAAATCCATCGGCGTATACCTTTAAAGCCGTTGGAAGGAAAACTTTACAGGGTACCAAAGGTTATTTAGTGATGGAAAGACTTTGTGCGCTGAGCATTCCGGATATCCACCTTCTCCTCAAGAGGGGAGACATACGGGTACAAACATTATTGGACGAGGCGTACGAGAGGATAGAGCAAAACTCCCTCAATATCTTCGTAACCCTCTTTAAGGAAGACTCCTATAAAAGGGCAAAGGAAATACAGGGAAGGATAAAAAGGGAAAATGATATAGATATCCTGACGGGAATTCCCATTGCAGTCAAGGATAACATCTGCGTTGAGGGACACAATACAACCTGCGGCTCAAAGATGCTTCATAATTTTGTCTCTCCCTATTCGGCAACCGTTGTAAAGAGACTGGAGGATAGGGGTGCAATTATTATTGGAAAAACCAATCCCGATGAATTCGCAATGGGTTCCTCAACGGAGACATCGTTTTACGCCCCCACGAAAAACCCCCACAATAATGAGTATGTTCCGGGTGGTTCAAGTGGAGGTTCTGCCGCCGCAGTTGCCGCATTCGAAGCGGTCTCCGCGCTTGGTTCTGATACGGGTGGTTCTATAAGACAACCCGCCTCATTTTGCGGCGTATTTGGCTTGAAACCCACATACGGGAGGGTATCGAGATATGGGCTCGTGGCATTTGCGTCATCCCTCGATTGTATAGGACCCATCACACACAATGTGGGCGACTCCGCCATAGTAATGGAGGCAATAGCGGGATTTGACCCCATGGATTCCACATCGATCCCGGAAAATGTGGCTCGATATTACCGCGACTTGAACGGGGGTGCGGAGAATATAAAGATCGGTGTTGTAAGGGGAGAGTTGATGGATTGCATCGATGCAGATGTGAGGGATGTGATGGACGAGTTCACGGAGGGCATCAAATCTACCGGTATACAGTTGGAGGATGTCGATATTGCGGGATTTGATTTCTGTATTCCCGTATACTACATAATCGCGACATCCGAGGCATCTTCAAATCTCGCCCGATACGATGGCATCAGATACGGCTATAAAAACCCAGAGCTTAAAGCTCGTGACACAAATCTCAAGGAGATGTACGAAGTGAGAAGAAATGAGGGATTTGGCAAAGAGGTGAAACGCAGGATAATGCTTGGAACATTCAGTCTGCGTACTGGATACAAGGATAAGTACTACAACAAAGCCATAAAGGCGAGACAGAAAATAACTACATACTTTGAGGAGATACTGAAAAGGGTGGACGCAGTTCTTCTACCCACATCGCCCATACTGCCATTCAAAATAGGAGAAAAAATAAACGACCCCATCAGTATGTATCTATCCGATCTGTGTACCGTCTCCGTATCACTCGCCGGACTCCCCGCAATATCGATCCCCGCGGGATACAGGAAGGGGCTTCCGGTGGGGGTTCAACTCGTGGGGAGGAGATTGGAAGAGGAAACCCTGCTAAAAATTGCCCATTTTTTAGAGAAAACCGGACTGACGGGGCTCAATAAAAGATAAACATAATGTAGTTCTGGGCTTTTGTGGTTCTGCAAAAAGTTAAAAATTGGTAGTCGCAAGCTTTACAGGCTGTGCAAAAAGTCAAATAAGTAGTCTCAAAAGTTATGGCTACCGGCTCTAAAAGGTGTCATTGCGAGCCGAAGCCCTGAGCGTAGCGAAGGGGCTGCGAAGCAATCTAATTTCCGAGCATACGAACAAGACTTATCCCTACTTGGTAATTCCATAAAATGAGATTGCTTCGGGGGTTGCTTCGGCTTCGCCTCGCAATGACATCCCTCGCAATGACATGCGGAATTATAGTTTTTGCACAGCCTGTTTAGCTTGCGTGAATAAGATAAATCCTACGGAACTCTCGCAACTTATCCAAAGGATCCGTATGGAAAAGTTGCGGCTACCAGAATAGCCCGTTTAGCCCCGCATAGTCGGTGTCGACCAACTGCAAACCTATGATTCTTGAAACGAAGAAAATATGCAACAGGTTGAGAGACGATATCGTGGCATTAGCCGGTAGAAAAAGTCCATTGTTGTGCTGCGTTGGATTCTCAGAAGATGGGTCTACACTCTCGTACTTCAGGAGCATAGAAAGGGCAGCGAATAAGACGAAGATAAGGGTGAGAAAAGAAATTTTAAAGGACATATCCGTCCACGATACCGTTTCTTTCATGGAGACTCTTAACCGCGATGGGGATATAAACGGTATCGTCATTTCAAGACCGATACCTCTCCCCCTTCAGAAAGCGGGGATTAAGAATATCATAGACCCCGCGAAGGATGTGGACTGTATAACAGATGAGAACCTTGGCGGGCTCATCACCGGGAATGTATTATATACACCCCCGACTCCCGGTGCCGTAATGGAGATAATTAAGGAATTCAATATAGAAACTACCGGAAGAAATGTCGTCGTACTTGGCAGGAGTGATGTTGTGGGCAAACCCCTTGCACTGCTCCTCTTGCGGAAGGGTGTAGATGCCACTGTAACCGTGTGTCATTCGAAGACGAGATATCTCATATCTCTCACGAGGACCGCCGATATACTCATTACGGCGGTCGGCCGTCCACAGTTTTTAAAGTGCAATATGGTGAAGCCCGGTACGATCGTCATAGATGTCGGTATAAATGTGAAGGACGGGAGGGTTGTGGGAGATGTTGACTTTGAGGATGTAAAAAGGGTGGCGGGTATGATTACCCCCACACCGGGTGGAGTTGGACCTGTAACAACCCATATACTGCTCCTCAATGTCGCAAAGGCGGCTAAAAGAAAAGCAGACTGAAGACTACAAACCACAAACAGAAGACCACAGACAGAAGACCACAGACCGCGGATTACTGATTACCGATTACCTGTACTTCGTGCCTTCGTGGTTGTGTTTTTATTTGATTTTTGATATATTGGCGTATGCGTGTGTATTCGGTATCAGAACTCACGAGGGAGATCAAGAATTTGTTCGAAACTTCATTCCCTCCAGTATGGGTTGAGGGAGAGATTACAGACCTCCGCCCCGCGCGTTCTCAGCACATATACTTCTCCTTGAAGGACGAACACGCCATTCTCTCCTGTATCATATTTAAAAGTGACCAGGATATTACCTCCTCGCTCATCAAAAACGGGATGATGGCAAGGGTATACGGAGAGCTCAATCTCTATGAGAAAGGCGGTAGATACTCGCTCCTGGTAAGAAGACTGATTCCATTCGGCAGGGGCGACCTCCACATGAGATTTGAGCAACTCAAGAAGAAACTCGGAGAAGAGGGTCTGTTCGAATCATCAAGGAAAAGACCCATCCCGGCATTTCCGGAGAGGGTGGGAGTTATTACCGCCCTTCACGGAGCGGCAATAAGAGACCTCGTAAAGGTTGTCAGAAAGAGAATGAAATGGGTGGAACTCGTAGTGAGGGACACGAAAGTTCAGGGTGTTGGGGCAAAGGAGGATATAGCCCGGGCAATAAGAGATCTCAATGAATGGGGGTCGTGTGACCTGATAATCGTGACAAGGGGAGGCGGTTCCATAGAGGAATTATGGCCCTTCAACGAAGAAATCGTGGCAAGGGCTATATACGAATCAACAATTCCCGTGCTCTCGGCGGTTGGGCATGAAATAGATTACACGGTCTCCGACTTCGTGGCAGATGCGAGAGCTGCCACGCCGTCCGCAGCGGGAGAGAGTGTCGTCAGGGATTCTCGCGAGATACTATCAAACATAAATAACATGGAAAAACACATATACAATGCAGTTGCAGGAATGATCGACAACTTAAAGGAGAAACTACTTTCTCTTGAAAGGAGTTACGGACTCTCGAAACCCCGCAGTGTCATCTATGAACGGCAACAATGGGCAGATGAACTTGGAAGGCGACTCAACACCGTCATCCAGAATCTCATCCTGAATACCAATACCCTGCTTCTCTCATTGGGTTCATCAATAATGAGGGAGAGAAGTCACCTCATGGAAAGGACAGATACGAGGGTGAATAATCTCGACGAACTTATGAGAGAGAGGTTTCTACATACACTGTATAAAAAGAGAAAGCTGGTTGAACTGCTACAAAATCGTCTCTCAGACCTCTCACCCGTTTCGGTGCTCGAACGGGGATACAGCATATGCTTCAAACTCCCAGAGAAGAGGGTAATAAGTAGATCAGACTTGCTTTCCCGTGATGACAAGGTGATGATAAAATTTTCAAAGGGCAGTGCTGATGCAAAAATAGAGAAGGTAACGACCAATAGCAATTGACAATTTACGATTGACAATTGAAGATTGACAATTGAAGATTGACCAACAACCAATGACCATTTGTAAAAGGTTAAAGGAAAAAGGTTTTCTGTCTTATGTCTGACTTTAATTTTGATTTTTGATATTTGATATTTTATGGGGGGACTATGGGAGAGAGAAAATTTGAGGATGCGCTAAACCGTCTCGAGGAGATAGTAAAAAAACTCGAAGACGGGGATGTTTCCCTCGATGACGCACTTAAACTCTTCGGGGAAGGACAGGAACTTCTCGTATTCCTGCGTCAGAAATTGAATAAGGCGGAGACAAAGATAAAGGAACTCATAAAAACGGAAAAGGGATTCTCATTAAAAGATGTTGAAGAAACGGGAGAAACGGGGTAGCGTTCCCTGTGATAAAATTTAAAATTCAATACAAGGGGGAATATGCTTTCCAACATAAACTCACCCTTAGATATAAAGTCGTTATCGTATCGCGAACTGGACTCCCTTGCCTCCGAAATAAGGAAATTCATTATAGAGGTGGTTTCAAAGACGGGCGGGCATCTCGCTCCCAGCCTCGGGGCAGTCGAATTGACCCTCGCGGTCCACAAGGCATTTGAGGCACCGAGAGACAGAATAATATGGGATGTGGGACACCAGAGCTACGCACACAAGATAATCACGGGGAGGAGAGAGAGATTCCACACCTTGAGACAGTACAAAGGAATATCGGGTTTCCCGCGCCGCAATGAGAGTGAGTACGATGTATTCGGCACTGGGCACTCATCGACATCAATATCTGCCGGGCTTGGAATCGCCAGTGCGAGAGACCTTAAAAATGAGGATTTTGAAATTGTTTGTATTATTGGAGATGGCGCAATGACCGCCGGTATGGCGTACGAGGGCATAAATCAGACGGGATTTTTGAAGAAGAAGCTGATAGTGATTCTCAACGACAATCACATGTCCATATCCGAGAATGTGGGAGGTATGTCAAGATACCTCATGAAGATATCCACCGCCCCTTTATACAATGAATTGAAGGGGGATCTGTGGGAACTTCTCGGCAGGTTACCACCCAGCCTTTCTGGGCGGGCACGACTCGCCGCGAGAAAACTGAGAGAGGGCATCAAAAACCTCATGATACCCACTATACTCTTTGAAGAACTTGGATTAAGATACATAGGCCCATTGGACGGACACAATATCCCATCATTGGTGGAGGCGTTCGAATCCGTAAAGGAAATAGACGAACCCGTCCTGATACATGTATTAACCGAGAAGGGAAGGGGATACGAACCCGCCAGAAATAACCTGCCGTTATTCCACGGACTCGGGCCATTTGACATAGAATCGGGAGAACCCAAAAAAAAGCAGGGTCCTCCGACCTACACGCATGTATTTGGTAAGGCATTGTGCGAGTTCGCCGAGAAAAATGATAAGGTCGTCGCCATAACCGCCGCCATGCCAGAAGGCACGGGACTCTGCTATTTCAGAGATAGATTTAAGGAGAGGTTTTTCGATGTTGGCATAGCAGAGCAACACGCGGTTACCTTTGCCTCGGGTATGGCAGTTGAGGGATATATACCCGTGTGTGCCATATACTCCACATTCTTGCAGAGGGGTTTTGACCAGGTGATCCACGATGTGGCGCTCCAGAATATTCCCGTGGTCTTCTGCCTCGACCGAGCGGGTTTGGTTGGCGAAGATGGCCCAACACATCATGGAGCATTCGATATATCCTATCTCCGCGTGATTCCAAATATGGTTGTTATGAGTCCGAAAGACGAAAATGAACTCGTGGGCATGCTTTCTTTGGCGATAGGTCACAGAAAGGGTCCCATTGCTATCAGATATCCGAGGGGACAGGGAACGGGCTCCACGATAAAACCATCCAGAATCCACATCGGCAAGGGCGAGGTCTTAAGAGATGGCAGGGACGGATTTATACTCGCTATAGGGTCTATGGTATACCCCTCGATCAAGGCGAGTGATATGTTAAAGAAAAAGGGATTTGATGTGGGTGTATTCAACACAAGATTCGTCAAGCCCCTTGACGAAAATAGCATTCTGCAAATTGCACAAAGAACAAAAAATATAATAACCTGTGAAGAGAACGCCTTAAGTGGAGGTTTTGGCGGTGCCGTTGCAGAGTTTCTGGTAGACAAGCATGTGAATGTGAGTCTCCTCCGTCTTGGAATCCCCGACAGGTTCATAGAACACGGGGCAAGAGAGATTCTGCTCGAAAAGATAGGTCTTACGGACAAGGGTATAGCCAAGAGTATAGAGAGGTTCCTGAAAGTAGACGCTAATAAAGATAGTAATTAGGTAATTAGGTCATTGACCCAATGACCCCGGCAGTTCTGCTTCAAAAACATAAAGGAGAGTTGATGTCTCTCTTCACCCCTCAGGAACGGAGAATTATATACATACTTATTGGCATGATCGCCGTGGGCTCTTCAATATATTTCTACAAATTGAGGAATCCCTTCTTTGGCCCCGAACTCGACAGGGTTATTCTGGATATGAAATATCGAGAGGAAGGCATAGACAGTCTGATAAGGCTGTCTACCTCCCCATCAAAAACAGAACACAAGACTTCCTCAAAAAAGAAAGACGAAATACCCGTCGATGGGATAAATATTAATACCGCAAATAATGAAGAACTCATGCTGCTCCCGGGGATTGGGCCCGTTTATGCCGACAGAATAGTTAAATACAGAAAAGATAATGGTGGGTTCAAAGATATAGGAGAAATAAAGAACATAAAGGGAATAGGTGAGAAGAGATTTGAAGAGTTGAGGGACAAAATAAAGGTGGAGTGATGAGGTCGAATGAATTTCTCATACAGAAGGCAAAAGAGGCAAGGAAGTATGCGTATGCTCCTTATTCCGGGATCAAGATAGGAGCGGCAATATCCACTAAAGGTGGAAAAATATTCACCGGTTGCAATGTGGAAAATGCCTCGTTCGGACTAACCATATGTGCAGAGAGGGTGGCGATAGCAAAAGCCGTATCAGAGGGGAATTGCGACTTTGAACATCTCGTGCTCGTATCGGACGACTTCGTCTATCCCTGTGGCGCCTGCAGACAGGTCTTGAGTGAGTTTGTGGAGGATATGAGAATAACGCTCGTAAATGGTGGGGGAGAGACCAAAGATACGAACTTAAGGAAACTTCTTCCCTTTCCATTTTCTATCTCGCGGTCTTCACAGCAGCGCATCTCATGATAAAACCCATTAGATATCTCCTTTCGCTGCCCATGAAAAAACAGATCGTTGATGTGGGTGAGGTGGTGAAAAATGCAAGAAGTATTGCCGTGATATTCCCGGTGGATGAGGAGAATACGCCGAACTATGGAAGTAACATCGCAAAATTGGTGAGAGCCGAGTTTGCCGGGTGCAAGATATATGCAATCCTCAGCGAGGGTCGCAGCGCAATGGGTTTTGATGATATAACCTATCTCGTTCCCGGGTTCGCCATGCCCGGAAGAAAGTTCCTTACAACAAAAGAAATTTTGAGAAACCTCAATATTGACATATCGTTCGATCTCAATAAAGTGGTGGATGTAATCACCTATTTAGTCGGAGCCCATCTGAGAATAGGCACTATAGATTCTCCATTCCTCAATGTTGTAGTGAAGGGGGTGGAGGAAGATCCCCGCAAAATGTTCTCAATTATTGGCACCACCCTGCTTAATAGTGAGAGCGCTTAGGAGGTCACGAGCTTCGTCCTGCTTTTTCCGGGATAAATATTCGCATGACTTTGGCAGGGCAAAACCGAGATCAAGTATTTTAACACTACCGTTTTTTTTACGGAGGTGTATATGAGAGAGGGAAGAGGAGGACTGACAAATATCCTGACAGCTGGCACATACCTCAAGGGCAATCTGAAGGCAGACGGGGGGGTAAGGATAGACGGCATGGTTGAGGGTGAGATCACCGTCAGCGACACACTCGTACTCGGAAAGACGGGGGTCGTAAAGGGCACAATAAGAACGAAGGATGCACTGATAGGCGGAAAGGTAATCGGGCACATAAAGAGTAAAGGTAAGGTCGAACTAAAGACGGGCTCCGTTATCAACGGAGACATAATTTGCAAGAGACTCACCATAGAAGAGGGTGCTACCTTCGATGGATTCTGCAAAATGTCCGAGGAGAAACCGGGTATGGAGAGAAAGGAAACACCTGCCGCCAAGACGCAGGAAGCGATTAAATCTGTGTAATCCATGCCTGTCATACGACCTGTATAGGTCATACGACCCGTCCTCAGGTCACAGACTCGTTCGCAGAATCCTGTCCCTACGGATCTTGAGATGGACATGAGATCCGTATGGATATGGGCGGTAGGCAGGCATTGCTTGAAATCGGGAGGTGATGTTATGTGTTGGGGATTAAGGAACCGCCTGAGTCATATAATTAAAGAGGATGGTCACACCGTTATGCTCGCAGTTGACCATGGATATTTTCTCGGTCCCACGACTGGACTTGAGGTCCCCGGAAAAACGATTGAGCCACTTCTTCCCCACGCGGATTCACTGATGCTGACGAGGGGAGTATTGCGCACTTCGGTAGACCCCGTTGCCCCCATACCCATTGTACTGAGGGTATCTGGGGGTAACAGCATCATTGGTAAGGAACTATCCGACGAGGATATCACCGTTTCCTTTGAGGATGCCATCCGTCTAAATGTATCGGCAGTTGCTCTCTCGATCTATATAGGAAGTGAATATGAGCACCGAACCATTGTGAATCTTTCGAGACTCGTGGATGAGGGAGAAAAATACGGTATTCCCGTTCTCGCCGTTACAGCTGTGGGAAGGGAAATGGCGAGAGATGCAAAGTACCTCGGTCTATGTTGTCGTATCGCCGCCGAAATGGGTGCACATTTTGTCAAGACATATTACTGTGAGGATTTTGAGAAGGTCGTGGAAAGCTGTCCCGTTCCACTGGTGATCGCAGGGGGGAAGAAGATTCCAGAGAAAGACGCACTCAAGCTCGCATTTGATGTTGTGAACCATGGAGCGGTGGGAGTGGATATGGGAAGAAATATATTCCAGTCGGAGAATCCCGTTGCGATGATACGCGCGGTGCGGGCAATTGTGCACGAAAAAGCCTCGGTGGATGATGCTTACGAACTTTACAAGGGTTTCAAAAGGGAGTAAAATAGATAACCTGTCTTTCTCCCACGAAGGGCACAAAGAACACCGAAACCATTTAGAGGCAGAGAAATATAGATGGTCGGTTACCCTTCCCTACCCCGCCATGGGCGGGGAGGGTCCTGTTCCCGATCTGCAATCTAAAATCTCCTAATGCCCCGTTGGCAGTTCAATAAACTCCACCACGATTCCGAGTTTCTCATTGATATATTTACCCAGTGCCTTTACCCCGAGGGTTTCCGTTGCGTAGTGACCGGCAAATATACAGTTCATCTTCGATTCCTTTGCCGTCCAGTAGGCACTGTGGCGCGGCTCACCCGTCACAAAGGTGTCGACTCCCAATTGGATTGCCTCTTTAAGAAAACCTATCCCTCCCCCACTTATATATCCTATACTCTTTACCCCGTCACCCCCGAAGCTCCATACGATGGGCCGGGTGTTAAATCTTTTTTCAACCCTTCCTACGAGCTCCCCAAAAGAAATGGGCTCATCAAATATTATCTCTTTCCCTATATATATTCCACCTTCTCTACCAAACTCTCTTCCCTCTCGTCCGCCGAGCACTTTTACTGCCTGCGCATTATTGCCGAGTTCGGGATGTGCATCGAGGGGCAGGTGGACAGAATATAGAGCTATATCGTTATCCAGTAGAAATTTAATTCTCTCGTAAAGCGGTCCAGTGATTGGAAATGTTTTCTCTCTGTGCAAAAGACCGTGGTGAACGATAAGCAGGTTTGCCCCAATTGACTTCGTCTCTCTGAATGCGTCGAGCGAGGCATCTACGGCGAGGGCTATCTTTTCAATCTCACTTTTATTCTCAACGGTGAGACCGTTCAAGAGGACATCTTCTATCTCTCTTACCCGCAGGAGCTCATCCAAATGTTCCGCAAGCTCTCTCGATTTCATACCTTCCCCAACCTGTAATCTACAATCCAGAATCTAAAATCTGCAAAAGGAATTCAGTGTATAAGTTTTACCTCACCGGCAACATCGGTATATGAATTGAATGAGCGCGACATGGCGGGAATCTCCACCTTCCCCTCAATTGAGGCAGAATTTTTTTCATAAACTTTATAACCCTCCTTTATCGCAAAATATATTACACCCTCGGCTTTCCCCTTGCCTGTGAACTTTACCTCCATACCCTGTTGGGCTTTTTCCTGCTCGATATCGATCTGGGAACTGCAGGTTATCTTTGCACATCTCAATCCGTCCATTTCTTTAAATCCCTCGACTGTGCAGTGTTTCCTGGTCTGTTCTCCATCGCTTTCGTATTCGACATCCCATTTGCCACCCGGTTTTATCTCCCCACCACCAGACAGCAAATCAAGGTCTCGTTCGATACCCGAAATTATCCCCTCCACCTGTGCATTTACTTGCGGTGATAAGTCTTCGCTTATATCTCGATCGATCACCTTGGTTCCCCTTAAAGTTAGTGTTACCTTAACACCATTCAGTTCATCCAGTCCCGGAATGGGCATCGTCTGAGCACCAGTTTCAACGGTACCTTCCGCCTCTTCGTAGGTAACGGTGATCACCACCGTATCGCCGCTAACTTTGTCCACCCTTCTTTTGAGCTTATATCTTAGGAAAGTAATGGAGGTCTGGGTCATACCCTCGCCCATTTCAGTCGTCGAATTTATCGTCGACTTTGTCTCATAGCTTAACTCCCGACCTTCAACCCATTTGTACTTCAAGAACACTCCCGACTTGCCATACACTTTCCCGCCGATAACACAACCCAGGAGAACGATACCGATAATGAGACAGTATTTACGCATAAAACACCTCACTTATAATTTATTCCTTTAATATCACGAAACTACGCTCGGGCGAGACAAACTCGGTATGAGCATCCTCCAATCTACCATAATCTCCGGGTTCATATATCCCCTTTTTAAATCCCCATATAACTTTGTAGGAAAGAGCCCCCCCTTCATATTCAAAATCACACGATGAGAGCAACAGGTTGTTGTCTATGTGAAGAGAACCGGGAATGTAGGTGAGCTTGAGCCCGGCGGGTAATTCGATTTTGGTACTCAATTCGCTGATGCGGGGCGACAGTACAGTGAACGGGTATTTTCTGGATTCACACCCAAAATAACTCGATAATGGCACGAATCCAAATATATTCATTATCAAACTGAACCTATATTCATCGGGGAGTTTCACGAGATATTCGGGTGATGTGAACTCGAATTCGACACCCACGGGGCTTAAAACACTGTCAAGATCAGAAACTTTCCATGAAAGGGCCTTTGTTCCGGGCTTAATCCTCGCTGCAAATTCCTCGAACACCTGCTTGAGTTCCTTCGGATTCTTACCGCGCCAATACTTGCGTGCACAAGCGGCATCGACGCCCCTGAGCGTTCCCACTATTTTGCCCCGAAGGTTGCCATCTTCGGAAAGTGTTAGCTCTGCCTTGATTTCTGATTTGGATGGTGCTTTGTCCATCTGATAGAATACCGCCGTATCTTCTTTTACTATGAAACAGGTACCGCAACCACGATTAAATGGTAATGGGTAGATTTTTTTATCACCGTCGAGAATGCCGCTCACCCCCGAGACAGAGAGGCGTCCGGATGGGAAAACGGGGTCGAGAAATATGTATTCCCCGTTCGTGTCAACTGCTGCAACTATACCATCAAAATATATTGGCGTGGGTATATCCTCATCTATACCGCTTGAAGCAATATACGCGGGATATGCCTTCTTGCCTATGCTCCTCAACATTGCCACAAGTAGCGCAACTTTATCAAGTGGTGAACCATACCTATTTTTATATATATTTTTGGTATTCTTCGGTCTAAATCCGATATCGTCAAATCCCAGGGGTATATCGCGCCAATCCAGTGCGACCGATTCACAAATGCTCTTTATGTTACCGAGTTCTTTCGCCTTCTTTGCCAATTCACCTTTATGTTCGATGCTCTTCTCGAAATCATCGCGAAGCCAACTGCCGACATCATCCCACGAAGTGAATGTGGTGTATACCACCCTTTGTCCAACTGCCTCTATCGGCAACATCCATTCCTCATGACTTATACGGACAATCGAATCGGATGAAAATGTGTAAATAGTTTTTCCTTCTCCGAGAACACTATCCACCTTTACATCACCCACTATTTTATATTTTATTCTCAAGTCCCCGGGTAGTTCCAATACGAATACCTTGTGCATTATCGGTTCGTCTGAAGCGAATTTAATGGTTCCGAACAAGGCCTTCGTTTTATCCTTTGGCTTTTTTCTGGACTTTTCCGATGTATATTCAAGAAAATCGCCGGGCTCCACACCCCCAAATGCACATAACTTGATTCTCGCATTTGAATAGGCGGGTGCCATTGCTGCGCTGACGGTAGATAAATCACCTATACCTTCCTCTCTGGAAATCTCCACCGTATCACCGTCTTGCTTAATTGTATGTGTCTTGTCGAGCAAGAGCTCTACCTTCTCGTTATCCGCATCGTATCTCTGCATAAAATTACTGTGTTTGTCCCGCCCGCGCTTATCAAAAACACGCATAACAACATGACGGTAGGTCTGCCCGCTAAGATCGACCTTTACCAAAACACTTGTGCTGTCAAGCACATATATAGCAGAAGCACCGGGATAATCCCGCGCATCGGGTCGTGGTAATACTAAACTAAATATAACAAAAAGCCATAGCATAATCCCCCCGTAGTAAAATCAAAAATCACAACCTGAGTTGTTTCTGGAGCTAATCCAACAAAAGAAACTGCGTAAGACTTTGGAGTTAAGGCGTTAGCCTTTTATGGAGCACTATTGCATAGTGCTACCATTTATCTAAAATCCTGACGGATTAACTCCATTTGGGACAAGAAGACCTTCAGAAACCTGACTATCTTTAAGTAGGTTAGACACTTTTAAGTTTCAATTTTTTTTAACCAATATAATTTCTTTTTCACTGTATTTTCTAAACTGCTCCATCACTTCTTTCAACTCCTTATACACCTCTTGTGGAATACGGTGCTCTTTGAGTGTTACCTCGCCCACGGAAGTAATACGGTTTCCCTCAACCTTCTGTGAACCGGTGACTTTCATATATTTCCCGTCGTACTCGAACGGTTCTGGTAATAGCTTTACTTTCATATCCTCTGGAAAGAATAACTCACCCTCAGTACAATTCTTCAACGCAAATTGAAGTTCCAGCGGGTATTTACGCTCTTCGAGTGCCCAGGGATTACCACTTATGGTTGACATATTCGCCCTGCCAGTTCCACCTATACGCCATTCATCACCGATAACAGTGGGAAAATCCGGGATCGTAATGTAAATAGTTATATTCATCGGCGTTGAGAAATCCTCGGGGTCGCCCGAACAGATTGAATCAATAGTTGCTTTACCATAGGTAGACCTCATGGACTGCAATATCATTTGCTTGAATTGTTCCTTTGGTATGTATTTAAAAAGCTGGCGCAACGACATATCCATAACGCCTTTACCCCGCATAACCATGGTCTGTTTCAATTCGCGATTTCTACCAATTTTGCCCGTTGCCTTGACCTCCATTGTATTTGCATCTGATGGCTGTTTGGGTGTATAAAGTAACTGCTCACCGTCTTTGGTACAAACAAGTACGGGCTTGTTGCTCTCAAATGGCGTGAGCCACTCAACCGAGTACTCTGCCGTTGGATCGAGATACATCCATCCCGTGTCCGTACTTATCGCCACTATTGCGTGGTTTGCCTGGCTCAGTGCCGGTATTTCATCGACAAATTCCATCACCGGATTTGTGAGTACCATATAACTCTCATCAATTCCGGCGGCACGCAAAAGGCCGACCAACAGTGCCGCCTTATCGCGACAAACTCCGTATTTATTCCTGAGGGTAAAAGATACTGGCTGGGGTTCGAATCCACCGTGTTTACCAAGTATTTTCGTTTCCACATACCGCACCTTTTTATTCACATACTCGTACAACGCATTGAGTGTATTCTTAAACCTGATTTCATCTTTTATCAAATCCCGTACCGTTGATTTTACCGCACTATCTGCAACCAGCACCGGTTCACACATATTGTAGTACCATGTTGAGCCCTGTTCCCACGATGGTCGGGTCGTGATCACCAATTTCGTTACCACATCTGTTAGAGGCGGCATTGCCGGTTCCTTTATAATGGGTGCAACATCTTTTGCCTCCCAGGTGTATATCTTTCTATCTCTTGCATCTAACTCCCCATGCTGAAGCTTGCCTTGAACCACTTCGTATCTGGGCTGCATCTCCTCCGGTAGGCAAATTTGCAGATATTTTGTCTCAATCGGCTCCTCGCCTTCAAACAGATACCAGGAATCGAATAAGGAGTCAAATGCCGGACTGTGCTCGATGTATTCAACCTCGTATTCTACGCCGCTGCCCTTTTCAAGTTCGGGAAACACGATCTTAACCATCCGCAAATTGGGTATAAGAAACTGCGAACCCTTCCACGCCGGCATTGGCTTATCCGTTATATTCTCCATTGCAACGGGAATCAATTTGCCGTCGGGTGTAATGGTATGTGCATATTTCACGACAAGGGTGTCATAATTGTCAAGATAGCTGAAGGTTGCTTCACCGTACTTGTTTTTACCATAGGTGGTAAACACCTTTGCACAGCGATGGATGCGCTCACTTCCCGTACCGTCAAGATTCCACTTAACGAATGTCGAATCAAAAATCACCACCCCGTGGGATTCGGGATAATCCTCCCCGGATAGCTCAAAGAACGCATCGGGTGGGGTCATTTTCCTAAGCGCGCAGTTTAAGAATAAGCAAATGAATCCCCCCACTATTACATAAGGTAAGCATTTACGCATATTTACCTCCCGTTTAATTGACCACTAATACTGTAGTGCAAAAGCTTGTCCATATCCATCTCAAGATCCGTGCACGGCATCCGTATGGATATGGATACGGATCCGTAAGGACGGACTCCGTGAGCTTTTGCAAAAAAATGCCACCTATTATACCTTAGAAATAAATGAATGTCAAGAAAAAAATTGGACGCAGATTACCCATGATTTTTTTATTGCGGTTTTCAGGAGTAATGTCGTTGCGAGGAATGTCATTGCGAGGGATGTCATTGCGAGGCGAAGCCGAAGCAACCTCCGAAGCAACCTCCGATGCAACCTCCAGCTGACACATACTCGAGACTATGACTTGTTGTATAGTTTCCTATGCAATCAAGGAAATTTTCAATAGAATTATGTCTTAATTAAATAACTACCAACATGCCCAGCACCTATACATAGATGCGGAGAAACATTTATCCCGAAGAAAGCGGAACAAAGATTTTATATTCCAGGTTTTTACTTGTATTTCTTCGTGTCTTTGTGCCTTAGTGGCGAGTTTTTTCTCGTCATCGATTGTAGTTTCCTTATCCTGTTTCTCACCTTTATCGCCTCCTCGAACTTCTCCTCTTCAGCGAGCTTTCGCATAAGCTTTATGAGCCTGTCGATCTCTTCCAAACCCTCTATACCTTCGTATTCTTCCCCTTGCTCTTTCGCAAATGCGTCCGCAACGGATGTGGTCTGGAGAATCTCCTTTCTTGTTTTGTAAATTGTCCTCGGTGTTATGTTATGTTTCACATTATAATCCAATTGTGCCTTTCTCCTCCTCTCGGTCTCCTTAATTGTCTTTTTCATGGAGTCTGTTATGTCATCCGCATACATTATCACTTCCCCATTCACATTTCTCGCCGCCCTTCCAGCGGTCTGGATGAGAGCCGTGTATGAACGAAGGAAACCCTCATTGTCGGCGTCCAGGACTGCAATAAGCGATACCTCCGGGAGATCAAGTCCCTCCCGCAGCAGATTTACACCAACGAGACAGTCAAATTCGGAGAGCCTCAAATCCCTCAGGATATCTACCCTCTCTATCGCACCTATCTCGGAGTGAATATACCTCACCCTTATATCTAGTCTGGCGAGGTAATCCGTCAATTCCTCCGCCATCCTCTTCGTCAGGGTTGTGACAAGCACCCTTTCTTTTCTATCCACCCTCTTTCTTATCTCCTCTATGAGGTCATCGATCTCACCCTTTTTGGGCTTCACGGTCATCTTGGGGTCGGGAATACCCGTTGGTCTTATAATCTGTTCCACAACCCGGGACGAATGCCGATACTCAAACTCTCTCGGTGTGGCAGAGGTGAAGATTATCTGGGGAACGAGTTCAAGAAATTCATCGAACACGAGTGGACGGTTATCGAGCGCCGATGGAAGCCTGAAGCCATATTCAACCAGTGTCTCCTTCCTTGAACGGTCAGCGTGATACATACCCACGAGCTGTGGTATCGAAACATGGGATTCATCTATTATACAGAGAAAGTCATCGGGAAAGAAGTCAAGAAGACAGGCGGGTCTTGAGCCGGAAGGTCTTCCCGAAAGATGGCGAGAGTAGTTCTCTATACCGGGACAGTATCCAACCTCTCGGAGTAGTTCTATGTCGTATCTCGTGCGGGTTTTTAGCCTCTGTGCCTCAAGGAGTTTACCCCTCTCCTCGAAATACTCGATTCTCGCCTCAAGTTCTATCTCTATATTCCTTATCGCCTCTTCGATCTTCGGTTTCGTCGTGACGAAGTGCCTTGCGGGATAAATATGAATCCATTCTCTATCCTCCTTTTTTTGAAAGGTGAGCGGGTCAACGAGAGACAAATTCTCTACCTTATCCCCAAAAAATTCAATTCTTATAGCATTTTCCTCGTATGCGGGGTGTATCTCCACCACATCACCCCTCACCCTGAATGTGCCCCTCAAAAAATCTACATCGTTTCTTTGATATTGGATGACCACAAGTCTCTTTAAAAGCCCCTTCCTCGTTAGTGTATCACCTCTTTTCAGCCTCAAAACGAGATTTTTGTAATCCTCGGGCGAACCGAGCCCGTATATACAGGATACGGAGGCGACAATTACAACATCTTCCCTCTCCACGAGCGCAGATGTCGCTCTCAGACGCAGTTTATCTATCTCATCATTTATGGACGCATCCTTTCCAATGTATGTATCTGTTGGCGGAAGGTATGCCTCGGGCTGGTAGTAGTCATAATAAGAGATAAAATACTCAACTGCATTACGGGGAAAGAACCCCGTGTATTCGCCGAATAACTGCGCGGCGAGGGTCTTGTTGTGGGAGATGACGATGGTCGGTTTATTTACCCTCGCTATGACATTTGCCATCGTGAATGTCTTACCGCAGCCGGTGATNCCGAGAAGNGTCTGGAACTTGTAACCCTTCTCTANACCATCCACAAGCTTATCNACCGCCTGAGGCTGNTCTCCCACGAGGTTGAANTTTGATACGAGCTCAAACATACGCTTTTAATAATCGGTGAGAGCATCACCAGGGCACAAAGACACAGAGAAATGGGGCGCNGTTCACTTCATTACATCGTTTAACAGGTCCAGATAATCTGACAAGAGCCTTGTTATGAGAAACTTTTCCCTGACTATTTCCTTGCCCTTCCTACCCATCTCTTCTGCCGTATCGGGGTTTTGCAGAATTTCTATCATCCTATTTGCAAACCCCTTTGTATCGTTGGGTTCGAGCAAAAACCCATTTTCACCGTCTTTTATCTGGAGAGGGATTCCCCCCACATTTGAGGCTACAACAGGTCTTCCCTTCCAGAGTGACTCAGTTACAGTAAGTCCGAAGCCCTCCCTTATCGACTTCTGTATTATAACTGCAGAACTTCGCTGCAATGCATTTACGAGGATATTATTTTCGCTGGTTATAAGCATAATATCCCTATTCTTTACCAAACGCCTATTCTTTCGTTCAACCTTCTCGTAAATCTTCCAGCCCTCCGGATCATCCATTGCCATATTTCCGCATAACACCAATCTACAATCCACTTTTTCCTTAACGAGCTTAAATACTTCTATAACCCCCACCGGATCTTTCCACCTGTCAAATCTTGATATCTGTGTTACGAGTGGTTTATCTCCTGGTATGCCAAACTTTCTGAGATATTTTGAAATAACCTCATCGCCAATTTCCTTATTTTTTGAAGAGAGTGGATCAATGGCGGGGTAGATAATCCTCTGTTCTACCGGTAAATCTTTTCTTCTATATTCTTCGTTTGAGAGAATAACCACATCATATCTGAGGATATAATTTTCAAGAAAATTCCAGAGTCCTTCATGGGGATTGGATAAATCTACATGACATCGCCAGATCCATGGCTGTCTTTTCTTGTAGAGTTTTATTAGAGGTAAAGGCTGCGGGTCATGTATAATTACACAATCATGGTCTACATGGGTGTATGTAGAGAAATCTTCGTTAGCCTGAATGTATAATCGTTTTTTTATTTCAGAGAGATTTACTCGCCCTCCCTGGAGTGCATTGTAAAATTTCTTGGTTATTGTGAAAAAATCAGGATTCCCATGCAGTATTCTCCAACCTGTATCTATTCCCGCATCGTTCATTACTGGCACGAGAGAGGACAGCATTTCTGCAACACCCCCACCCTGATAGGTGGAATTGATATGTAATATGTGCTTCCCATAGAGTCTCCTTGTTTTCCTGTGAATCATGGATACAACTTCCTCTCCCACAATTCTCCTATAATCTTCCAAACTTCGTGTCATTGTACACCCCCCCTATTTAATATCAACCTCCCGGATATGACTGTAATCGGTGATCAGTTATCGGTAATCGGTAAATCCGTTTTCTGTGCCTTTTGTCCGTGTCCGTAATCCACAACCCCATCACTTTAGTAGTCCATTACTCCCAGATTAAATGAGAACCACATTTTGGATATTTATCGTTTGACATTTTTGGAAATTGGTAATTGGAAATTTGTCATTGCTTCACCGCACCTCTCGTGAGCCCCTGAACGATGCGTCTCTGGAAAAATAGGGCTATCAGAACAACGGGGATAGAAGAAACTACCGAAGCCGCCATTATATAACCCCAGGGCAGCTCACCATGAAGACCCTGAAAAAGTGCAATGCCCACTGGAACAGTTCTCGCTCTATAATCCGCTGTCAACATGAGGGCAAAGAGAAATTCATTGAAGGAAAACATAAAAAGGAGTAAAACCGCCGAGAGAAATCCAGGTAGAGTGATCGGTAATATCACTTTAACGAGTGTCTGCAACCTGCTTGCGCCATCGACCAGTGCAGCCTCGTCTATCTCTCTGGGTATCTGGGAAAAGTAACTCAGAAGTATCCAGAAGGCAAGAGGAAGACTGAAGGCAATGTAAGGAAAAACTAGGGCATTGTATGTATTTATCCAGCCGATATTGCTCATAAACTTATAAAGATAACCCACAACACTAATTTGTGGAAACATTGATAGTGCGAGAACAGATAGAACAATTACCACCTTTCCTGGAAAACTGAGCCTTGAGACAGCATAAGCAGCAAGAGCACCAATCAGTGCACTGAAAATAGCCACAATTCCTGAAACAAGCAGACTGTTTTTTAGGTAATCAAGAAAATGAAGGTTCTCCAATCTTAAAATATCCAGGTAATTTTTTATCGTAAATCCGTAATTTCCTCTTATAAGGAAATCAGGGGTTTCACTAAAGGAGACGGCAACCATCCATGCAAAAGGTAACAAACAGAAAACTATCACAAACAAGATGCCCAAAGTGAGCAAAATCCTTTTAATTTTTTCCTCTTTCATAATAATACCGGAATTAATCCGTTGCACAGCATCCGTATGGAAAGGATTTTAATAAAAGGCTAAAGCCTTAACTCCAAAGGCTGATAGAAGGAANTAATCCGT
>JGI24025J20009_10000444_pt1 | contig 31879 bp, 38 predicted proteins | sample Cruoilmetagenom3_FD_20009 | JGI IMG/M metagenome (IMG submission 20009) | reverse complement strand
GCCGCGGCGAGCGGGGTGACAAAGGTTTCACCCTGTCACCCGTCCATTTCCGCCACGCAATCTGTCCTGTCGATCGGCTCTCTCACTGGCTGTAGGAAAGCTGCGCGGCCTGCACACGGGAAAACCTTCGCAACCCTCTGTTGCAATCATGTGATGCTGGGCTAGGCACCCTCCTGACATTAGTTAAAAGGGATTCGCGCGCCATGAAGATCATGTCCGGCAACTCAAACCTGCCGCTTGCCCGCGCTATCGCTGGATATCTCGAAGTCCCGCTTACCGACGCNAGCGTGCGCCGCTTTGCGGATGAAGAGATTTTCGTTGAAATNCACGAGAATGTGCGCGGCGAGGACGTGTTTATCGTCCAGTCGACCAGCTATCCGGCGAATGACAATCTGATGGAATTGCTGATCGGNATCGATGCGCTCAAGCGCGCCTCGGCCAAGCGGATCACCGCAGTGGTGCCCTATTTCGGTTACGCCCGGCAGGATCGCAAGCCCGGCCCGCGCACGCCCATCTCGGCCAAGCTGGTTGCCAATATCATCACTCAGGCCGGGGCTGACCGGGTGCTGGCGGTGGATTTGCATGCGGGCCAGATTCAGGGCTTCTTCGATATCCCGACCGACAATCTTTACGGCGCGCCGACCATGGCTGCCGATATTCAGGCACGTTACGGCGCGCAGGATCTGATGGTCGTCTCGCCCGATGTCGGCGGCGTCGTGCGTGCCCGTGCGCTGGCCAAGCGACTCGACAACGCCCCGCTCGCCATCGTCGACAAGCGCCGTGATCGCCCTGGCGAATCCGAAGTGATGAACATCATCGGCGATGTCAAAGGCCGCCATTGTATCCTGATCGACGATATCGTCGATTCGGGCGGCACGCTGTGCAATGCAGCCCAGGCGCTGCTCGATCAGGGCGCGAAAACCGTCGCCGCCTATATCACCCACGGGGTACTGTCGGGCGGAGCCGTGGCGCGGGTGGACAAGTCTGCGCTGACCGAACTGGTCATTACAGACACGATCAAGGCAACCGACGCGGCGACCGCATCAGACCGCATTCGTGTGCTGACCATCGCGCCGCTGCTTGGCGAAGCGATCCGCCGGATTGCAGATGAAAGCAGCGTATCGAGTCTGTTCGATTGATGATGTCGGAGTGTTCAGGCGGCTTACCTGATCCGATGGCTTATCCAGATTGAGGGGCGGAGCGTGGTTCCGCATTGGGATCGCGCCATGGGCCGATTTCGTCCGGGCCTAGCCGGTTGAGCGCGTCGAGCCGCCTGCGCTGACGAACTTCTAGCGCCAGCCGGACAAACGGTCNCAGCCCATTCTTGAGTTCAGTCGGCGGCATGCCAAAGAAGCTGCGCACTTCTTTCACGCGGTGTGATTGATCGAAATAGCGCAGTTCGATCTCCGGCTTGTCCTCGGGCCGCGCCACATCAAGCAGGGCCGCTGCCATATCCAGCACGCGCGCGCGGCGGAGCGCCTGTTTGGGCGTAATGCCAAAGGCGCTCTTGATCAGCCGCTCGATCGTGCGTTTGGACACATCATGCCCGGCGGCAAATTCCTCCACCGTTATATCGGGGTTGGCGAGGCATTGCTGTTCGAAATCTATCGCAATGGGATTGGGCTCTTCGAAATTGGCGGCCTCAACCAGCGGGCGCAGGAAGCGCTCATCCAGTGTGGACAACCAAGCTTCGTAATCCTCTTCCCAGGGGACCATCGCGCCGAGCGGAATTTTACGCCCAAAATATTCATCGATGTCGATGATGCGGTCGAGCATTTCGGAATTGTCGGGGAAGCCCAGCAAAGTTGCTGCCCCCGCGTTGAAGTACAGGGCAATCGCAGTGTAACGGCCCGATATGCTCAGTGGCATGCACTTGGTCTGCGGGCCGAAATATAACGCGCGGCCATGTTCGCCCGGCTCCCAAACTTGCTCACCATCTGCCGTGCCCGCAGTCCAGGCATCGTGATAGATGATTGTCATGCAAGGGTGGTCTACGACGCGGCCACAATCGATTCGCATCCCTTCGGGCAATTCGCACTCAGCGATGCTCCACCAATAGCCCCAAGGAAGAAGGTCACTGGCGGGCGCGCGTGAAAGAGCAAGCGGTGAACCACCACGCGTGGCGCCAGTCTGCGACTTGATCAGCGGCCCGTTTTTCATTGCGTAGTTAAGTGCTTTAGAAAGAGATTAATTGCAACTTCTATTGGATTTTGAAGGAAAAGAATATGGTGTCGCGTTCCGATATTGCACTTGTTCATCGGCTGGCTGATGCTGCACGTGACGAGATTTGCCCGCTATTTCGCACAGTGCTTGAAAGCGAAGNGAAAGGGGATGCGAGCCCGGTGACAATTGCCGACCGCAATGCCGAGGCGGCGATGCGCAANTTGATTGAAGCAGAATGTTCAGCAGACGGCATTCACGGCGAGGAGTTCGGCGTGAAGAAAGGCAAGAGCTCGCGCCAATGGGTGCTCGATCCGATTGACGGCACCACCGCTTTTCTGGCCGGCCGCCCCATCTTCGGAACGCTGATCGCGCTACTGGAGGATGGCTTCCCCGTGCTTGGCGTAATCGATCAGCCGATCAACGGCGAGCGCTGGGTCGGAATGGCGGGGCAAAGCACCACCTTCAACGGAGAGCCGGTGAAAGCGCGGCTGTGTCCAAAGCTGGGCGCGGCCACCGTGGCCACTACCGGGCCGCATTACTTTACGGTTGAGCAGGGTGACCGCTTTATGGCGCTGGCCGGGCAGACCGATCACAAGCGCATGGTGATGGGCGGCGATTGCTATAATTATGCAGCGCTCGCCAGCGGCCATATCGATATAGTCGCGGAAGCGGGGCTGAAGCTGCACGATTACGCCGCGCTGGTGCCGGTGGTGGAAGGCGCGGGCGGCTTCATGAGCGACTGGAAAGGGGACCCGCTCCACGCAGGCAGCGATGGTACGGTGCTTGCGCTCGGCGATCCGGCGCGGCTGGAGGATGTGCTGGAAGTTCTCGCCTAGCGCCGTTTTGGTGCCGGAACGCTTGCATTCCCCGCGCAATTCGCTATTTGCGCGCCCTTCACTGACACGTGATTCATTTGCCGGTCTGGCCGTTAGGGCTGCCAGGGCTGGTAGAACGTGTTCTCGAATTAGGAGACGAAAATGCCCAAGCTGAAGACCAAGAGCGGCGTAAAAAAGCGCTTCAAGCTCACCGCCACAGGCAAGGTCAAGCATGGTGTCGCTGGTAAGCGCCACCGCCTGATCAGCCACAATGCGAAATATATCCGCCAACAGCGCGGCACCAAGGTTCTGGCCAAGGCCGACTTTGCTGCTGTGAAAAAATGGGCCCCTTACGGGCTCGGCTGATTCGAAGAGCGGTCTCCTCGCGGGACCGGCACCGAACATCTGAACAAGGATATACGAAATGCCTCGCATTAAACGCGGTACTACCACCCGCACCAAGCATAAGCGTTTACTCGAACAGGCCAAGGGCTACCGCGGTCGCCGGAAGAATACGATCCGCGTCGCGCGTCAGGCCGTCGAAAAGGCTGGCCAGTACGCTTACCGCGACCGTAAAGTTAAGAAGCGNAATTTCCGCGCTCTGTGGATCCAGCGCATCAACGCTGCGGTTCGCGCCGAAGGCCTCACCTATTCACAGTTCATGCACGGCGTAAAGCTGGCAGGTATCGAACTGGACCGTAAGGTCATGGCCGATCTCGCCATGAACGAAGGCGAAGCCTTTGGTCTCATCATCAAGCAGGCCAAGGAAGCGCTTCCCGCCTGATTGCTGATCATCACCGATCACCTACGAAATTCATGAAGCGCCATCCGAAAGGGTGGCGCTTTTTGTTTGCCCCTACTAAGCGGACCGGCATCATGAGCACCGATCAAGAACAACAGGTCACCCAAACGCTGGAACGCTTGCATGCCGCTTCCAGCGCAGGCGATGTCGAAGCCATCCGCGTGGAAGCGCTGGGCAAGCAGGGCTGGATCAGCCAGCTGATGAAAACGCTTGGCAAAATGACGCCCGAAGAGCGGCAGGTCGAAGCTCCGCGCATTCAGAGTCTGCGTGCCCGCGTTGCCGATGCGATCGAGGAGCGCAAGGCCGCACTCGACGCTGCCGAGCTTGAGGCAAGGTTGGCGACCGAGACGCTCGATCTTACTCTTCCTGCACCGCAGGCCCCGCGTGGCAGTGTCCACCCGGTCAGTCAGGTGATGGACGAGCTTTCGGAAATTTTCGCCGACATGGGTTTCGCCGTCGCAACCGGACCGGAGATAGAGGACGATTGGTACAATTTCACGGCGCTCAACATGCCCGAAAGCCATCCGGCGCGCGCGATGCATGACACGTTCTATTTCCCGGATACGGCTCCCAAGGGCGGGCGACCGGCCTCAAGCAGCGAAGCGGTAGGCCGAGAAGGGCGTATGCTGCTGCGCACGCACACCTCCCCCGTGCAGATTCGCACGATGATGGCCGAAGGCGCACCCTTGCGGATTATCGCTCCCGGCCGCGTTTATCGCTCCGACAGCGATGCCACGCACACGCCGATGTTCCATCAGGTGGAAGGCCTGGTGATCGACAAGGGCATTCATCTCGGTCATCTCAAATGGACGCTGGAGACCTTCCTCAAGGCGTTCTTCGAAAAGGACGACATTGTCCTGCGTCTGCGCCCAAGCTACTTCCCTTTCACCGAGCCTTCGGTTGAAGTCGATGTCGGTTTCGCCATCGAAAACGGCAAACGTATCCTCGGCGGCAGCGGCGATGCGCCGGGCCATGGTTGGATGGAACTGCTGGGCAGCGGCATGGTCAACGCCCGCGTGATTGAATTCGCCGGGCTCGATCCTGACGAATGGCAGGGCTTCGCATGGGGCCTCGGCGTGGACCGACTCGCCATGCTGAAATACGGTATGGATGATCTGCGCGCCTTCTTCGACGGCGATACCCGCTGGCTTGACCATTACGGCTTTTCCGGGCTCGACCAGCCGACGCTTTCGGGCGGTGTGGGAGTAGCGCCATGAAGTTTTCGCAAGAATGGCTGGAATATTTCCTCGACACCGATGCGAGCACTGCGGAGATCGCGGCTAAGCTCAACGCTATCGGGATCGAAGTGGAAGGTATCGAGGACCCGGCTGAGAAGCTGGCAGGCTTCCGCGTGGCCGAAGTGCTCACGGCAGAAAAGCATCCCGATGCGGACAAGTTGCAAGTGCTTTCGGTCAGCACCGGTGAAGGCGCACCGCTGCAAGTCGTGTGCGGCGCGCCCAATGCACGTGCGGGGATGAAAGGCGTGCTTGGCCTGCCCGGAGCTGAAGTGCCCGCCAATGGCATGAAGCTGAAAAAGAGCGCCATTCGCGGTGTCGAGAGCAATGGCATGATGTGCTCTGTGCGTGAACTGGAGCTGGGCGAAGAGCATGATGGGATTATCGAGCTTCCGGCCGATGCCCCTGTCGGAGCGAGCTTTGCCGATTACCACGCGGCCTCACCCATTTTCGACGTGGCGATCACGCCCAATCGGCCCGATTGCATGGGCGTCTATGGGATTGCCCGCGATTTGGCGGCGGCAGGGCTTGGCACGTTCAAGCCGATTGAGCCGTCTGCCATCACGGCGAGCTTTCCCTGCCCGGTCGAAATACGCACCGATGATGCCAAAGGCTGCCCCGCTTTCTATGGCCGCGTGATCAAGGGCGCGACCAATGGCCAAAGCCCTGACTGGATGCAGCGCCGCCTGATCGCGGCAGGCCAGCGTCCGATCAGCGCACTGGTAGACATCACCAATTATCTGATGCTGGCATTCGGACGCCCGGCCCACGCCTATGACCTCGCCAGACTGTCCGGACCAGTCATCGCTCGCCGCGCGAAGGATGGCGAGCAGGTGCTGGCGCTGAACGAGAAGACCTACACGCTCGATCCCAGCATGACGGTCATTGCCGACGATGATGGCGTGCATGACATTGCCGGAATCATGGGCGGCGAGCATTCTTCTGTACAGGATGGCACCACCGACGTGCTGCTGGAGATCGCCTATTTCGATCCCGAAGCCATTGGTGTGACGGGCCGCAGACTGGGCCTTGCCACCGATGCCCGCACGCGGTTCGAGCGCGGCGTTGATCCCGCTTTCCTCGATGATGGCCTCACCATTCTCACCAGCCTGATCCAGCGCATTTGCGGCGGTGAAGCGAGCGAAGTCGTGCGCGCCGGTTCGCCTCCCAGCGAGCCGAAAGTGATCGCTTTCGATCACACGCTCACCGAACGGCTGGGGGGAATCGAAGTTACTGCGGCTGAGCAGAAGCGCATTCTTGAAGCGCTCGATTTCAGCGTCGCCGACGATTGGCAGGTCACATGCCCGCTGCGTCGCCACGATATCGAAGGGCCAGCCGATCTGGTTGAGGAAGTGGTGCGTATCCACGGCCTCGATGCGGTGCAAAGCGTTGCTCTGCCGCGCGCCGACGGCGTCGCTCGCCCGACCGCCACGCCCGAGCAGAAGCTGGAGCGCCGCCTGCGCCGGGCTGCTGCTGCGCGCGGCCTGAACGAAGCGATCACCTGGTCCTTCCTGCCGACCGATCAGGCTGAACATTTTGCTGATGGCCAGCCGCTTTGGGTGCTCGACAATCCGATCAGCGAAGACATGAAGGTGATGCGCCCCTCGCTCATCCCCGGACTGCTCTCCGCCGCCAAGCGCAACGACGATCGCGGCGCCAGTGCTGCGCGACTGTTTGAAGTGGGCCGCCGCTATTTGCGCGCCAAGGACGGATCGAGCGACGAGCACCCGACGCTTGCCGTGCTGCTCGCAGGCGAAAAGACCTCGCGCGGCTGGGCAGGTGGCAAAGCCACGATGTTCGACGCGTTCGATGCCAAGGGTGAGGCTGAGGCCTTGCTCGCCGAAGCGGGCGCGCCCGTCAGCCGCTTGCAGGTTATGGGCGATGCGGGTGGTCAGTTCCATCCCGGCCAGTCCGGCACCTTGCGCCTCGGCCCCAAGAACGTGCTCGCGCGCTTTGGCACATTGCATCCCGCCACGCTGGACGCCTTCGATGTCGATGGCCCGGTGGTCGCGGTCGAGATCTATCTCGACGCCATCCCTGCCAAGCGCGGCGGCAAGGGCTTCGCCCGCGCCCCCTACGCGCCGCCCGCCCTGCAAGCCGTAAAGCGCGACTTCGCCTTCCTCGTGCCCGCAGAGCTGCCCGCTGGTGATCTGCTGCGCGCAGTAAAGGGAGCGGACAAGGTCAACATTGTCGATGGCCGTGTGTTTGACGTGTTCGCCGGGCAGGGCGTTCCCGAAGGCAAGAAAAGCATCGCCGTGGAAGTAACGCTTCAGCCGGGTGAGAAGTCCTACAAGGATGACGAGCTGAAAGCGATTTCGGACGCTGTCGTTGCGGCTGCTGCGAAGCTCGGCGCTGAATTGCGCGGCTGATTATCATGTCCAGTTCCGTGAACCCACGCCGCACCTTTGCCATCATCTCGCACCCCGATGCGGGTAAGACCACGCTGACGGAAAAGCTGCTGCTGCAAGGCGGCGCGATCCATCTCGCGGGGCAGGTGAAGGCGCGTGGGCAGGCTCGCCGTGCACGATCGGACTGGATGAAGATCGAGCAGCAACGCGGTATCTCGGTCACTTCCAGCGTGATGACGTTCGAGAAGGAAATTGAAGGTGAGACAATCACCTTCAACCTGCTCGATACGCCGGGGCACGAGGATTTCTCCGAAGACACCTATCGCACGCTGACCGCGGTCGATTCCGCCATCATGGTGATCGATGCGGCCAAAGGCATCGAGCCGCAGACGCGCAAACTGTTCGAAGTCTGCCGCCTGCGCAGCGTGCCGATTATCACCTTCGTCAACAAGGTCGACCGCGAAGGCCGCGATCCGTTTGAAACGCTGGACGAAGTGGCCGACATGCTCGCGCTCGATGTGTCGCCGCAGATGTGGCCCATCGGTATGGGCGGCCTGTTCGAAGGCATTCTCGATTTCCGCACCGGCGAAGTCGCGCGGCCTGAAGGGGATTCCAAAGAATATCTCGGCAAGCGCGAGGCCAATGCTTCGATCCCGGAGAATTACGTCGAGGAATATGAGTTGGCGCAGGCGGGCTACCCGGAGTTCGATCTGGAAGCCTATCGCAATGGCGATCTGACGCCGGTATATTTCGGCAGCGCGCTCAAGAATTTCGGGGTCGAGGAGTTGATCGACGCGATTGCCCGTTATGCCCCGCCGCCGCGCCCGCAACCTGCTGGCGAAGAGCAGATCGCGCCCGATCACGACGAGGTGACCGGCTTCATCTTCAAGGTTCAGGCCAATATGGACCCGATGCACCGCGACCGCATCGCCTTCATGCGGCAGGTTTCCGGCACGTTCAAACGCGGCATGAAACTGACGCCTTCAGGCCTAGGCAAGCCCATTGCGGTCCATTCCCCGATCCTGTTCTTTCGCGCAGGACCGCGAGATTGCTGACACCGCAGAGCCGGGCGATATCATCGGCATTCCCAACCACGGCACCTTGCGCGTTGGCGATACGCTGTCCGAAAAAAACCAGATCCGCTTCACCGGCCTGCCGAATTTCGCGCCGGAAATCTTGCGCCGGGTGCAGCTCAAAGACCCGACCAAGACCAAGCAGTTGCGCAAGGCGCTGGATGATCTGTCCGAAGAGGGCGTCATTCAGGTGTTCTATCCGGAGATTGGCGGATCGAGCATTGTTGGCGTGGTCGGCCAGTTGCAGCTCGATGTGCTCGTGTCGCGGCTCTCGGCGGAGTATAAGGTGGAGGCTGCGCTGGAGGCCTCGCCCTTCGCCACGGCGCGCTGGCTGAAAGGCCCGCAGGACAAGCTCGACGATTTCGAGCGGTTCAATCAGGGCAATCTGGCGCGCGACCGCGATGGTGATCTGGTGTTCATGGCCAAGAGCCCATGGGACGTGGGCTATCAGGAAGAGAAGAACCCCGACCTGAAATTCTCTGCCACCAAGGAGCGGTAAAAGCCGTTATCCCAGCGAAAGCTGGGATTGCTCTCGGCCAAGCGCCAAGCCGGCAACGATCCCAGCTTTCGCTGGGATGACGAATGCGGTAGCGTTCGCGCATGGCTGACTTCACCGACACGCTCACCGACAAACATATCGCGATGATCGAAGGCCAGCCGGTCTTCTTCGTCGCTACCGCTGCGCCGGGTGCGCGGATCAATCTGTCGCCCAAGGGTTATGACGCATTCCGCGTGATTTCGCCCAGCCGGGTCGCCTATCTCGATCTGGCTGGATCGGGGAATGAAACCAATGCGCATCTGCTGGCCGATGGCCGCATCACGGTGATGTTCTGCAATTTTCAACAGCCCGCTCTGATCTTGCGAATTTATGGCACGGGCAAGCCGGTGCTGCCTGCGGATAATGACTGGGACGAGATTTCGCAGCATTTCACCCTGCTTCCGGGCACACGGCAGATATTCGATATCGCGGTTGAAAGCGTCCAGACGAGCTGCGGCTGGGGCGTTCCGGTTATGGAATTGGAACAGGAACGCGAGACCTTGAAAAAGTATCATGCCGGCAAAGCGCCTGACGAATGGGCGGCGAAATATTCGCAGGAAAAGCCGTCGATCGATGGCCTGCCGACGCGCACGACCGACCGCCACATCGCTGGCGAGTGACATCACACCGAAAGCCCGCAAACTTGTGCAGGCAGGTGAGATGTGAGACACTTTTGCGCTCAATGGGCAGAACTCAACAGGGTCGGGTCGCATCGAACTTGGACGTCCAGGGTAGCGTATCGCGCGCAGCCTTGGTGGCTGATGGTAAAGGATACGACCGATGACCGAGCCAGGATCTGCTGCCCGAAGAGCCGTTACCGGCGAAGCTGCCAGTGCAATGCGCAGCGCAATCCTCGATGAAATTCGGGACGCATCATTTGACCGGATGGCCGATGCNGGCGGCACTCTCGCGCTTGTATCGCGGGCCGCATCTACAGTTGCATCGGCTCTCAGCATCTANGGCGAGATCAATAACATTTACGAGATGGGCGTGGCCGGATACCGGGCCTTCACCATCCCGCGTCGCCGGGTGGAGCGTGTCGCGGCTGCCCATGCCTTTGGTTATTGGGTGTTCCAATATCCGGGAATGCGAGCGCCAACCGGGAGCCCTCCCGGTTTCCAACGNGAAATGCAGGATAGCGATGCGGAAGACAGAGAAGTCGCTCGCCGCATCGGCAATCCCAATTATTCTTCAGACGGAGGNCTATCCGCTGCCGAATGGCGGAACATCTGGAGCAGCTCTGCGCGCAGCACGATATCGGGCCTCGAATCCGAATTGCAGGATAAGGCATCGCGCGGTCAGCTCACCCCGGGATTGCGCGAAGCGATGGGCGGTCATGAACAGCATTTGGCGAGCCAGCCAGCCACAGACATTGCCACGCAATATCGCCTGATGGTGATCGGTGGAGGCTTCCGGCGCAACCCGGCGATCGCGGCGCGCGCCTTTCTGCTCGGCTCGCTAAAAGAAGAAGACAGTCACCACGCCCGAGACGCGATATTGCGGTTTTATGCGCGTTATCCCTATAGCCCTTCGCAACAATAGGCGCGGTGGCGCGCCTGCCATGCGTTCCACATCGGTCAACTTCCTAGGCCCACACACACGTGCATCTGACTTTCGCCAGCTACAACATCCATAAGGCAATCGGCGGCGATGGGCGGCGTGATCCAATGCGGGTGCTCGACGTGATCGACGAGCTGGAGGCTGACATTGTCGCTCTGCAGGAAGTCGATATCCGCTTTGGCAACCGCCAGAGCGTTCTCGACCTGCGCGATATTGAAGAGCGCGATTGGCAAATTGCAGCCTTGCCGACGAAACCGGACAGCCTCGGCTGGCATGGCAATGCCATTCTCGTGCGCAGCGGGATAGAAATTCGTCAGGTCGAAGCCGAGAGGCTGCCGCAGATTGAACCGCGTGGTGCCGTGCGCGCCAAATTGCACACAGACGCTGCCGAGATTTGCGTGACCGCCATGCATCTCGATCTCTCAGGCCTCAGGCGCAAGCGGCAATTCGCGCATCTTTGCAATGCCAGTCGCGCGCCAGGTCTGCCCGCCGTGATGCTGGGCGATTGCAATGAATGGGTGCGGCCCATTGGTGGCGACAGAGGGCTGGCGGCGCATTGGGATATGCTTGCGCCGGGCCCCAGTTTCCCTGCCCGCAAGCCCATGCTCGCGCTCGATCGGGTGATGCACACGCCGCATTGGAGCGTAGCCGATATGCGCGTCCACACCAGCACGCTGGCGCGGCAAGCCTCGGACCATCTGCCCATTCGCGTGACCTTGTCACTGCTCAATTCTTGAGCGCGCCTGCTCGAAATTTGTGCGCCGCAACAACTAGCAGTCACCGCCGCGCGCGGCGTTGCCGGGCGTAAGAGAACCAGGCGCCCGTTTGGCACGCGCCTTGCAAACCTATCCTCCAGTCGGAAACCCTCCGGCACAGGATAGGGGCAACGCATGAAATTTGTCATCGCCATCATCAAACCGTTCAAGCTCGACGAAGTGCGTGAAGCACTGGCCGGGGTTGGCGTTTCCGGGATGACCGTCTCGGAAGTGAAGGGTTTTGGCCGCCAGAAGGGCCAAACCGAAATTTATCGCGGCGCCGAATATTCGGTCAATATGCTGCCCAAGGTGAAGCTCGAAATCGCGGTAAGCGACGAGATGATGCCCAAGGCGGTTGAAGCCATTCAGCAAACGGCCAGCACGCAAAGCATCGGCGACGGGAAGATCTTCGTGCTCGACCTCGCAGCGACCACGCGCATCCGGACCGGCGAAACCGACGAGACAGCGCTGTGAGCGGCGACATTGTGATCAGGGATTCAGGCAACATGAAAAACGCAATTCTCAAACTGGGCGCGGTCGCACTGACGGCGCTCTTCGCATCGAGCCCCGCGCTTGCAACTCCGGCGGCTGAAGTCGTCGAGGCCGTGCCAAATCCCGGCAACAACGCCTGGATGATGACCGCTACGGTGCTCGTCTTGCTAATGATTCTGCCGGGTCTGGCGCTGTTCTATGGCGGCCTCACACGGTCGAAGAACATGCTCTCCACCATGACGCAGATCGGCGCAACGGCGTCGCTCGCGATGATCATCTGGGTGATGTGGGGCTACTCGCTCGCCTTTGGTGACACGAGCTATGAAGGTACGCTTGGCCTGTTCATCAGCGGGGGAAGCTATTTCCTTGCCGGAACCGATGCCAGCAGCGTTGCTGCGACTTTTACCGATGAAGTCATCAGCAAATATGTCTTCATCAGCTTCCAAATGACTTTCGCCGCCATCACCGCTGCGCTGATCCTTGGCGCGACGGCAGAGCGGATGAAGTTCAGCGCGGTGATGCTGTTCGTGCCGCTGTGGCTGACGATTGTGTACTTCCCCATTGCCCATATGGTCTGGGCCGGTGGCGGGCTGATGTTCGAAGATGGTGCGCTCGATTTTGCGGGCGGGACTGTTGTTCATATCAATGCCGGTGTTTCGGGACTGGTGCTGGCCTACCTCTTGGGCAAGCGTCGCGGTTTCCCCGAAGAGCAGATGCCGCCGCACTCCATGACCCTGACCATGGTCGGCACTGGCCTGCTGTGGGTCGGCTGGTTCGGCTTCAACGCCGGTTCCGCGCTTGAGGCAGATGGCTCTGCTGGTCTTGCGATGATCAACACCTTCGTCGCAACTGCGGCAGGTGGCCTGGCATGGATGGTCATCGAAAAGCTGGCCGGTCACAAGGGCTCGGCACTGGGCTTTTGCTCCGGCGTGATCGCGGGCCTTGTCGCTGTGACCCCCGCGGCTGGCAACAGTGGGCCGTTTGGAGCGATCCTGCTCGGCATTATCTCCTCGCTGGTCTGCTACATCGCGGTCGCCAAGGTGAAGGGCAAGTTCGGTTATGACGACTCGCTCGATGCTTTCGGCATCCACGGGATCGGCGGGATCGTTGGCGCCATCGGCACGGCGATTGTCTATCAGAGCTTCCTCGGCGGACCGGGCGATGGCTCGGTTGCGACCGGCACGCAGCTCTGGATCCAGGTCAAGAGCGTACTCATCACAATTGTCTGGGCCGGTGTCGGCACCCTGATCGCAGGGCTGGTCACCAAGGCTCTGGTCGGATTGCGGGTTAGCGAAGAATCCGAAATCGAGGGGCTCGATATCTCCGAACATGGAGAGCGTGCCTACAATTGACACCGTAGTTTGGCGGGGCCGGGAACCCTCTTTTCTCTCCCTTCCGGACCCGCCTGACCTCGTTCCTCCTGCGAACGACCAACTTGAATGGGCCGGGGCACTGCGCTCCGGCCCCTTTTTTGCGCAATTGGGGCTTGCCAGCCGGGGGCAATGCGCCGCACAGATGATCCGCCAATGAGGCAATCTGGAGAGCCCGTGATGAAATTCGTCGTCGCCATCATCAAGCCGCACAAGCTGGAAGACGTGCGCGAGGCGCTGGGTGCCATCGGCGTGTCCGGCATGACTGTGTGTGAGGCGAAGGGTTTCGGACGACAAAAGGGCCAGACCGAGATTTATCGCGGTGCCGAATATGCGGTGAATATGCTGCCCAAGGTCCGGCTGGAAATCGCGGCGAGCGATGATCTGGTGCCGCAGATTGTCGAAACGATCCGCAATACCGCCAACAATGGGCAGATCGGGGACGGCAAGATCTTCGTACTCGAACTCGCCTCTGCCACCCGCATCCGCACTGGCGAAGAGGGTGAACTGGCGCTGTAGAGCGTTCAGCCGCTGAGTTCACCAACGCCCGTGGCATTTTGGCAACTTGGGCATCTGGCGGCACTACGAAATTCTTGAAATGACTCGGCAAGTCGCTGGCTGCTGCAAGTGATCTTGTGGCCGTGGCATCCGTATTCCTGCGCCGCCGACAACCGTCAGTCGATCTTCAGGCGCTTGATCGCTTGCTACGTATTTCTACCCAGCCTATGGCAGCACAAACGGGTCAGAGGGATTGTTTCTAATGCGAAATCTTGCACTTGCGCTTGGCGTTTCCGCCTGTGCTCTGGCGACGCCTGCACTGGCGCGCGACGGCCAGCTCTATATTGAGGCTGGTGGCGGCATAGTTCTGGTTGAAGACTTCGAAACCGATATCACGGCTACGGCAGACGCGGCTGAGACCACGTCTGACTATGGTTATGAATTTGCAGGTCTGGTCGGGTATGACTGGGGCCCTGTGCGAACAGAGATCGAAGGCAATCACCGCGGGTGGGATCTCAATTCGATAACTGTCGGTGATCGGGGCATTCCTGCAGATACTGCGACTCCCGTTGCTGGCGCCTTCAATGCTGATGGCGATATCCAGATGACGTCTGTCATGGCGAACATGCTGCTCGACTTTGGCGGTGAGGATTCGCTCGGATTTGCGATAGGCGCTGGCGCCGGGCGCACTTGGCTCAGCATACAAAACAGCGTGTCGGACAGTGGGCCTGGCTATCTCGATGACAGCGACGACACATGGGCGTGGCAGGCACTTGCGCAATTGCGCGCGCCTATTAACGAGCGTGTTGAGATCGGGCTGAAATACCGTTACTTCAGCACGCTCGAATTTGAACTGAGGGACACGCGGGGCCGCCGCAACGAATTTGAGCTGGCAGGCCATTCGATCCTGTTGGGCGCGGTTGTCAATCTGGGCGGCTCGGATGCTCCGGCACCCATTGCACCGCCACCTCCGCCGCCCCCCGCGCCGCCGCCTCCGCCCCCGCCGCCACCTCCTCCGCCGCCACCGCAGGCGCAGTGCAATACCGGGCCCTATATCGTGTTCTTCGATTGGGATCAGTCAGACATCACGCCCGAGGCAGCGAGCGTGCTGGGCAGCGCGGTTACCGCATATGGCGATTGCGGCTCCGCGCGGATCATGCTGGCTGGCCACACGGACCGTTCGGGCAGTGCGACCTATAATCAGGGCTTGGCTCAGCGCCGCAATGCCTCGGTGCAGGATTACCTGACCGGTCGCGGAATTCCCGCCGCGCGGATCATGTCCGAAGCCTTTGGCGAGAGCATGCCGCGCGTCGCCACCGCAGACGGCGTGCGCGAATTGCAGAACCGCCGCGTGGAGGTAACCTACGGTCCGGGCTCCGGCAGCTAAGCCCAGATTTCAAGACACAAGAGGGGCCGGGAGAGCGTATCTCCTGGCCCCTTTCTTATGACCCTTCAGAATGAGTCTCGTGCTGAGGCGCTTGGTCCCAGCGCTCGCGGATCATGGTCGAGGTTTCCCGGCTGCCATCATGGCTCCACCCTGGCTCTCGCCACAAGTAAGACAATTTGTGCCGCCACGGCGCGCGCCACACGTCGCGGGCAATCGCCAGCCATTCATGAAACACCGCCTTCAGCAGGTTGAAGCTGCCCAGCTGGTGGACAATGCCATAGCGAATGCGGTCAGCATCATCCTCCGACGTGAATGTGCCGAACATTTTGTCCCAGACGATGAAAGTCCCGGCGTAATTTCGGTCGAGATAGCGCGCGTTCACTGCATGGTGGACGCGGTGGTGCGACGGCGTGTTCATCACCGCCTCAAACCAGCGTGGCAGCCGCGTGATCACCTCTGTGTGAATCCAGAATTGATAGATCAGGTTCAATCCGCCGCACACCAGAATCATCCCCGGCTCGAACCCGGCAAAGGCCAACGGCAAGCGGAAGATGAAGGATAGCGCGAAGAACCCGGTCCAGCTTTGCCGCAATGCGGTCGAGAGGTTGTAGTGCTGGCTGGAGTGGTGGTTGACGTGGCTCGCCCAGAACCAGCGCACGCGGTGGGCGCTACGGTGGAAGACGTAGTAGGCCAGATCATCGAGCACGAAGCATAATGGCCAAGCCCACCATGCCCAGCCGATGGAGAGCGGTGTGATGGCATGCGCCCACACCAGCAGCGCCGCGACCGCTCCGCCTGTGAGCGCGCCCGCGACAGTGCTGCCCAGCCCGATGGCGAGCGAGGTTGCGGTATCGCGCGATTCGTAGGCCTCTGGTCGCCGCCACTTCGACCACAGCAATTCGGCTACGATAAGCAGCACGAAAGCAGGAATCGCATAGGTGACGGGGTTGAAATCCATGGGCTCTATCTAGCGGGTGGCACAGGCGAGGCCCAGTGCTGTGCAGCATCGCCCAGGTTCAATGCGACGGATTTCTGACCAAGCGCGGAGTCTTCGATTGCCAGTCGTTCGCCTTCTACACAGCATCGCATATCGCCTCCCAGTGCCCGCGCGATAAATTGTCCGCCATGCGGCATTAGCACGGCAATGCGGCCCGCCTCATCGCGTGCGATTGCTCCGCGCCTGTCGGCGTCTAAAGCAACCTCAACGGGCTCGAACCCTCCTGGAGCAAGCTGGAACAGCGTTCGCGCTTCTGCCTCATCGGAAATATTCCCGCCGCGCGTGAATCCAAGGAAATGCGTCAGCACTACCACCGCTGCAACCGCGGCAAGCGAGCCGAGAAATTGCAGCAGTTGCGAATCCATCATGCCATCACTCGCTGCTGCGCGCGGCCAGCATATCGAGCGCTTGCCGAACCGGGCTTATGTCATATCCAGCCGCCATCGCCGCAGTGGCGATCGCTTCCGGATCGTCTCCCTCACTGGCGCGGGCGAGCGCCCACAGGAAAGTGGAGCGTGTGCCGGAGCGGCAATATGCGAGCACCTTGCCGTCTTCGCTCGCCGTATTCAGTGCATCGGACATGGCGGCGATCTGCGGCTGCGCAAAGCCCGCCTGCCCAATCGGAATCGCGTGATAGGCCATGCCATGCTCGCGCGCAGCCTCGGCAATTGTATCGCCTATGGGCTGGCCAGCCTCCTCCCCATCGGGGCGATTGTTGATAATCATGGCAAAGCCCTGCGCGCTCGCCTCAGCCACATCCTGTGTGCTGATCTGCGGGCTGGCCCACACCGTTTCGGTCAATCTGCGAAAGTCTGGCACCAGCTTCACTCCTTTGTGAATCGCCCCTTGTGAGCGACACCAATGTTGCCCTGCAACCACATAGTCATGGGCATGCAATCTTAAAGTGTTCGCGTCACCCCCAATTTACGGCTATACACCCTCCGCAAGAGTGGTGGGGAAAGTCCATCATTTCTGGGTTGGCGGGTAATTCGTCCGCATCGCCAACTGAAGTGGAAGGACAGGAATGAAGGTTTTTTAGGTTCATGGGTTACGACAAAGGACGCCGCGGTCGAGGGCGTGACAAGCGCGATAATATTGGTGAAGACGGTTTCGATCCGTTCATGGATGGCGCAGCCCCGCCGCCGATGGAAGGTGGCGGCTGGCGCGATGGCGGCAATGATCGCTTCGGCGGCGGCGGCGGCGGAGATCGCTTCAACAATGATCGCGGCGGCGGTGGCGGCAACCGAGGCGGTGGCTTTGGTGGTCAGCGCAGCGGTGGCTTTGGCGGCGGTGATCGCGGCGGACCTCCGCGTGGCGGCGGCGGCGGCGGCGGTGGTGGCGGAATGCCCGCGCAGGTCGTTGGCACGGGCCAAGGCAAAGTCAAATTCTTCAACGCGCAAAAGGGCTTCGGCTTTATCCAGCGTGACGAAGGCGGCGAAGATGTGTTCGTGCATATCAGCCAGATCGAACGTGCCGGGCTGGAAGGTCTTGCCGAAGGTCAGGAATTGCAGTTCAATCTCGTCGATCGCGGCGGGAAGGTTTCGGCTGCGGACATCCAGGTCGTTGGCGATGTGATCGAAGTGAAAGCGGCTGCCCCGCAGCGCGAGCTGACTGGCGAAAAGGCCGTCGGTACGGTCAAATTCTTCAATAGCATGAAGGGCTTCGGCTTCATCACGCGCGACGATGGCAAGGAAGATGCTTTCGTCCATATTAGCGCGGTGGAGCGTTCCGGCCTGCAGGGAATCGAGGAAGGCGACCGTTTCGAATTCGATCTAGAAGTCGACCGACGCGGCAAATACTCGGCTGTCAATCTGTCCCCCGCTCAGGGTTGATCCCGGCGGGGTAGCATGGTGGCCGGATGTTTGACCGGCCGCCTGCTCCATCTTAGAGAGATTCATCAGGCGGTCGGTCCAGTAGGTCCGGCCGCCCTTTCACTTTGTTGTTTTTGAAGGAATCCTCCCGATGTCGATTACTCCGCTCATGCCCGTCTATCCCCGGTGCGGCGTGCGACCGGTGCGCGGTGACCATTGCCACCTGATCGACGAAGATGGCACGCGCTATCTCGATTTCGCTTCAGGCATCGCAGTAAACCTGCTCGGCCACAGCCATGAAGGCCTGATCGGTGCGATCCAGAAGCAGGCGGCGACTTTGATGCATGTGTCCAACATGTATGGCAGCCCGCAAGGTGAGGAATTGGCGCAGCGTCTGGTTGATAAGACCTTTGCCGATACGGTGTTCTTCACCAATTCGGGCGCTGAGGCGGTGGAATGCGCGATCAAGGCGATCCGCGCCTATCATCAGCATGAAGGCAATGACGACAAGTTCGAAATCATTACCTTCAAGAACGCCTTCCATGGACGCACCATGGCCACGATCAGCGCCTCCAATCAGGAAAAGATGCACAAGGGCTTCAACCCCTTGCTACCCGGATTCCGCTATGTCGACTTTGACGATCTGGAAGGCGCGAAGGCCGCAATCGGCCCGCACACGGCAGGGTTCCTAGTTGAGCCGGTGCAAGGCGAAGGCGGCATCCGTCCGGCCTCGCAAGGATTCATGCAAGGCTTGCGCGATCTCGCCGACGAACATGATCTGATGCTGGCGCTGGACGAAGTGCAGTGCGGCGTCGCGCGTACCGGCACGCTCTACGCATATGAGCAATACGGTATCGAGCCGGACATTATGGCCAGTGCCAAGGGCATTGGCGGCGGCTTCCCCATCGGGGCCTGCCTCGCCACGGAGAAGGCTGCACGCGGCATGGGCTTCGGTACGCATGGCTCCACCTACGGCGGCAATCCGCTGGGCATGGCTGCAGGCATGGCGGTGATGGACGCGGTGGCGAATGACGAGTTCCTCGCTGAAGTCCGCGCCAAGGGAGAACGCCTGCGCGGCAGGCTGGAACAGTTCATCGGCAATTACCCCGATATGTTTGAGGAAGTGCGCGGAATGGGTCTGATGCTCGGGCTTAAGATGAAGGGCGAACCACGCCCGTTCATGGTGCATTTGCGCGACCATCATGAGCTGCTGACGGTTGCCGCTGGCGATTCGACGCTGCGTGTGTTGCCGCCGCTGGTAATCGGAGATGATGAGATGGAAGAGTTTTTCGATAAGCTGTCTGCTGGTGCTGCCAGCTACCAGCCAGAGAGTTAAGGATGGCCGGTTCAGCCTCGCTTGACCTCGCGCCGGTCGTTCGCAGTTTTCTCGACCTGTCTGATGCAGGCGGCGACACCATCGCCGCGATGCTGAACGATGCGATTGACCGCAAGGCAGCGCGCAAGGGCTGGCCCAAGGGTCAGGTCGATGCCGACGCGCCTTTGGCGGGCCGGGTGCTGGCCATGGTGTTTGAGAAAAATTCCACCCGTACGCGCGTCAGCTTTGATATTGCCATGCGTCAGCTTGGCGGCAGCGCGCTGATCCTTGATGCCGGGACGTCGCAGCTGGGTCGCGGGGAATCGATTGCCGACACCGCGCGCGTGCTTAGCCGCATGGCCGATGGAATCATGGTGCGAACAGACGATCACGCCAAGATAGAGGAAATGGCACGTCACGCGCATGTGCCTGTTATCAACGGCCTGACCGATCGCTCTCACCCCTGCCAGATCGTCGCCGATTTGCTGACAGTGATCGAGCACCGCAAGGCCTTGCCGGGGCTGGAAGTCGCGTGGTTTGGCGATGGCAACAATGTGCTGCACTCCATTCTGGAGGCTGCCGCACTGATGAAGTTCAACGTGCGGGTGGCGACACCGGCGGGCTTTGAGCCAGAGGCCGAATTCATCGCAATGGCGCGCGATGCAGGGTGCGCTGTGACTTTAACGCAGGATGCAAATGCTGCGGCGAGCGGGGCGGATGTGATCGTCACCGACACATGGGTGTCGATGGGGCAGGCCGATACAGCCGACAAACTCGCCGCCATGCAGCCTTACCGCGTCGATGCGGCGCTGATGGCGCAGGCCAAGAGCGATGCGATCTTCCTCCACTGCCTGCCCGCCCATGTCGGCGATGAGGTGAGCGAGGAGGTGTTCGAGGGACCGCAGTCGGTTGTCTTCGACGAAGCTGAAAACCGCATCCACGCGCAAAAGTCGGTTCTGCTGTGGTGTTTCGGCCTGCTTGGCTGATACGCCTTTCAAAGCAGCCCGCACTCCCCATATTCGCGGGCATGAGCCAGACACAAAGCCAGACCTTCTCCGACCAGCTTCTCAGTTTCACCATTCCCGAACGCGATTGTCGCGGACGGATGGTGCGGTTGGGGCCGGTGCTGGAGGAAATTCTTGGTGCGCATGACTACCCCACTGCGCTGACCCATTGCCTGGCAGAGGCTCTGGTGCTGACCGCACTTATGGGTGGGCTACTGAAGGATGATGGCGACCAGCTCACCATGCAGGCGCAAAGCAAGGGCGGCATCGCCAACCTGCTGGTGTGCGATTATCGCGGCGGAGAATTGCGCGGCTATATCGAGCATGATCCCTCGCAAGAGAATGAAGCGGGTGCCAGTGCCTCGCTCGCCACGCTTTTTGGCAAGGGCCACCTCGCCATAACCTTCGATATTGCCCAATCGGGCAAGCGCTATCAGGGCATCGTGCCGCTGGAAGGCGAATCTCTGTCCGCTGCCGTTGAAAGCTATTTCGCGCAGAGCGAGCAAGTGCCCACTCGGATCAGGGCTGCGGTGAAATCTGGTCCGGGTGAAGTGCTGGCGGCGGGCTTCCTCGTCCAGCACTTGCCGGAAGGGGAAGAAGGCCGTGAGCGGCTCCATGCGCGGCTCGACCACCCTGAGTGGGAGCATGTTTCGATCATGGCGGACAGCCTGCGTCACGAGGAGTTGGCCGATACAGGACTGCCGCTGGAAGATTTGATCTGGCGCCTATACCATGAAGAACGCGAAGTACGTGTCCTGCCNGGCGCAAAGATTTCCAAGGGCTGCCGCTGCAGCGTCACGCATTTCGAAGATGTGCTTGCGCGGTTCCCCAAGGAAGAACGCCGCGAAATGACCAATGACGACGGGATAATTGTGGTCGATTGCGCGTTTTGTTCGAAAGCGTTTGCGATTCAGGACTGATCGCACCCGTCACAAAACGACTCGTCGCCAAAAAAGGGCAATTGGGCGTTCATAATTGGTCTGGTATAATCCAATGCCAACATGATGAGGATGTACAAGATGCGTATCGCTAATGCAGCAAAGATAGTCGGGGGTGTGATGGCAGTTGCTATCGCAGTCTTCCCTGCTGCTGCACAGAATGCGGAGCTTGCCATGCTCGACTCGCTCGATCGCGGCAGCTGGACGCTGACTTTGCGCAATGGTGATGCAAGTCAGCGCATCTGTGTGCGCACGGGGCGTGAATTCATCCAGCTGCGCCATCGTCAGCCGGGTTGTGAGCAGTTTATCGTGCAGGACCGACCGACTGAAGTGACTGTCCAGTATACGTGCCGTGGCAATGGCTATGGTCGCACCACCATTCGCAAGGAAGGCAATGCGCTGATCCAGGTCCGCAGTCAGGGTATCCAAGGTGGCGCGCCATTCTCGCTGGAAGGCGAAGCGCGGCGCACTGGCACCTGTTGAGCTTAGCGAGCAGGCTTGCCGCTGGCCGTTAGCGCGACTAGCGCAGCGACATGTCGGATTCCGGAAAAATTGCCACCATCCTGCTCTCGGGCGGGCTCGACTCAATGGTCACTGCCGCGATCGCGCGCGAGAACGGATTCAGGCTCCACGCCCTGACCATCGACTATGGCCAGCGCCATGTGCGTGAGCTGGAGTCTGCCGCCAGCATTGCCCAAAAGCTCGGCGTTGAACGGCATGTGACGCTGCCGCTCGATTTGCGCGAATTTGGCGGTTCGGCCCTGACGGCGGATATCGATGTTCCGAAGAGCGGCGTGGGGGATGATATCCCCGTCACTTATGTGCCTGCGCGAAACCTGCTGTTTCTCGCGCTGACGACGGCCTTTGCGGAAAGCTCAGGCTCAAGTGACATCTTTATCGGCGTTAACGCGCTTGATTACTCGGGCTATCCCGATTGCCGACCTGAGTTCATTGCGAGTTTCGCAGAGGCGGCGCGGCTTGGGACCAAGCAAGGGGTGGAAGGCGAAGCGTTCCAGATCCACACACCTCTGCAGCACATGACCAAGGCCGACATTGCGCGCGAGTGCGAGCGGCTGGCGCTTGATCCGGCGTGGAGTTGGTCCTGCTATGACCCGACGGAAGATGGCGTCGCGTGCGGCCTGTGCGATAGCTGCCGGTTGCGGCAGAAGGGCTTTTCCGAAGCGGGCCTGGTGGATAGCACGCCCTATGCAGCTGACCCCGTCGATTGAGCGCTTAGCCTCGCGCAACAACCCCGCATGCTACGCGACTTCCGGCAGCACCTGCCGGGTCGCTAAGATAGTCGTCAGCCCCTTCGTGCACGACGATGGCCGTACCATCTGCATCGAAGACATCGTTTTCGATGGCGGTGATTGTGCCGCGCAGAATAGTGCTCATGGTCCCCGATCCATCTGCCGCGATGGCGACATTGGGCAAATCGCCCAGATGCGCGCCTTGCGGATTGAGGGTCCCATGCTGGCTGCTGCCCGGATTGAGATGTCCACCAGCCGAAGTGAAATCACCCGCGCTGCAATCTCCGGCAGTGTGGAGGTGGACGGCGTGATCCCCCGCAGCGAGCCCGGTAAAGCTCACATTGAGCGTGACGTCGCCGCCCAGCGAGAACATCCGCGCAGTGCCCACTTGGGTACCCTGCCTATCAAGGATCATTGCAGAGCCAATCTGTGTCGCCGCGCTCTCATAGGCAGTCTGGCAACCGGCCAGCGTAAGAAGTGCAATCGGGGCTGCGGCAAGAATTGAGCGGTTTGGCATGAAAGCGATCCTTTTCTTCAGTCATGCGGTTCAACACCGCAGGACGTGAAAAGGTCCGTTAAGCTGCCGGAAGGATGCCTGCGCCAACCAAAGCGGAAATGAGCTGTGTGATCGCGGTGCGCGCTTCGACGTCTTCTGTCGTGCCCCCACCTGGCGCAGAAACTGCGGCGGCGCGCTGCCATCCGCCGTCAAAATGCGCGATGGCTCCAGCGTCTGCGTTGAAGATGGACATGCCCTGCACGGGCACTGCGAACAGCCAGTTGCGAGCCTGCCACAAAGCGATCTCACCAGCGTGTCCGGTCCAATCACCGGAGGGCTGCGCGCCGACAATCCAGTTTTCGCCTTCTGCAGGGCTTACAGGCGGAGCATTGGTTTCGCCCACTACCGATGGATGCAGCAGCCCGTCGAGCCGCGCGAGCGCCTCGTTGATGGTGAATTCCTTCTGGGCCTGCGCTACGAACAAATTTGGCAGGGCGAAGCGCGGAGTGGTGGCAGTGAAGCTGATCGGGTCTGTCATGGTTTTCCTCAGGAAATGGTGGTCAGGAAGAGCGGGTGTGACCGCGCGAAGGTGCCGATCTGGCGCACCCACAGGCTTTGCCCCGGATGCTGGCTTTGCAACTGGCCGATCACCGTCGTCTCGATGCTGAGCGCGGGCAGCGAAACTTGCCAGGACATCGACGGCGCATCGGGCTTGCCGAGACCGACTTCATAAGCCTCGGCCTGTTCATTCAGCGGAACTTCGACAGTGCCAGACCATGTCCAGGCCCCGCGCGAGCGCCGCTTCCAGCATAGCGAAAGCGATCCATCCGGCTCGCCCTCAACGTGCGGATGGACCGGTGTGAGCGGACGCAATGTGTTGCCCGTCCCGACAATCGCCGATGTCACCGGGTCGGTATCGGCTAGGCCGATGGCTGCGACCGCCTCCGCTTGCCCCAATTGGGCATTGTCGAGCGCAAGCGGGCGATCATCGAGCAGTACGAATGCCGCACCAGCTGCGGTGCCGATCAGGGAACGATGCTCAGTTCCGCCTCTGCCGCGTAGGAAGGTCGAAAGCCGCCATTGCGTTCCGCCAAGATGCTGCACCTCACCAAACTGCACGATCTCTTCGCCGACAAGGGCGCGGTTCGCACCTTGCGCCAGATCATCGAGGCTGCGGCTCTCGAGCACCTGATCCGGGGAAGCGAGTGTGATCTCAAGCGAGGATTGGCGATCTATCAGGACCGACGGCATTGCAGACAGGGGCTGCAGCGTCTCGCCGAGGACGCTTCGCCGAGTGCCCGTCGCTCCAATCGCTGACAGTCCCCCTGCATCTTCTGCATAGAGCGTCGCGCCGGTCCAGCCTGTAGTTTCGGAGGAGGCGGCCACATAGACTTGCCGCTGGTCGGCAAAGCCCAGTCCGCCCCAAGGCAGTTCGAAGGCTTCAATCAGCGTGGGTGTTGCAAGATTGTCAGGCTGGGAAAGCGACCGACCTGCCGTGGTGGGCGTTGTGATACCCTTGCGCTGAGGCAGGCGTAGCAGTTCGAGCTCAAGCCCATTCTCGCGCCATTCCCAGGATTCGATGCGCCACTTCCCCGCTTTGTGGGGGAGAGCAACAACATCGCCGGGCGTGATCTGCGGATCGATCTGAGCGATACGGTAGGCGAGCCTTTCTTGCGACCATTTGGCGCGTTCGGCGGCATTATCAGCCAGCGATTTGGCATTGCCTGCCTGCAGCGCGCCGGGAAATTCGATGATGCGATTGCGACCCGGCTGGGCGCGGCCTCCAGCGCGTTGTAGCCCGGTCAGGAAGTCCCGCTCCGTATCGTAATAGCGCAGGCCTGCGGGAATTCGCGCCTCGTCGGACCGGGTCCGCTCGGTCTTGCCGCTCGCACCGCCAAACCCTTCGCCGCTCTGGTCGATGATCGCTTCAGGCAAAGTGGCAACAGGATCGCCAGCGGGATCGCCACTGCCGATGGACAGGCGTTGATCCCCGGCATTGCTTGTCAGTGGATAAAGCCGATCAATCGAGGCCAGCGCTTCTCCGATTGCCCCCCCGTCGTCGGAATAGCCTTCCAAGGCAGGCAGTGGTCGATCAATGGCGATATCGGTGTCAGCCAGCGCCACCAGATCTGTGAGGCTCACATCGCCATTGTCGGCGATCACTTCAAAGGTCAGCGCGGGGATGCGGTTGCCGAAATCGGCAAGCTGCAATTCTTCAAACACGCAGTATGCAAAGCCGCGAAAGCCGGGTGCCTCGCCGCCTTCCGCGCTTGCAATCAGCGGGTCGGGCTGCTGATCGCCGCCGCCAGTGTGGATGCGCAATTCGCCGCCGACCTTGAGATCGCCTGCAGACCCGCGCAGTAGATTGCCATCGGCCCAGATGCGCCCGAGGCTGGCGATGGGGCGGCTGGCAAGCGCCACTGCAAAGGAAGAGGAATAGCTGTAGGCAATCGTGGACGGGCTACCTTTGCCGCCGCCGACTTTCTCGCTCGTCTCTTTGAGGTCAGTCGCCCAGATGATCGTCCCGGCTGTCCGCATCCGCCCGAAATGACGACTGACTGGCGCGCCATAGCTTGAGGTGGTGACTTTCAGCTCGGAGAGGCGAGGGCCTTCGCGGTCGGGAGGCCCGAACATTGCGGCGTCGATCTGGCTGCCAATCAGAGAGCCGATGGCGCCGCCGATGGGCCCGCCGATGGCCGTGCCCGCTGCGGATAAAATGAGAGTAGCCATGTGCGGCCTTTCAAATCAGTAGAGACGCCAGTGGCCTGCGGGGCGCAGGCGATCTGGCGTTGGGGAAATTACCACGCGGCCAAGGCCCGCATGGGCATGAATGAGCTGCTGGGCATGATCGACAATTGCGAGATGATATTGGCCGGGCGATGGCCGGATGAGCAGGAGGTCGCCGGCTTGCGTGTCGTCGCTAGCAGGCTGGAATCCCGCATCGGGCAGCACAGCCAGAAGCGGCGTAATATCAATATTGCGCAGCGTGTAATGCGGCAGGCGAGGCGGCACGCGTCCGATTGCGATGAGTGCGCAGGTAACAAGCCCAACGCAATCAATTCCACTTGCCGGATCACGTCCGCGCAGCCGAAAAGGGTTCCCGACAAGCGCTCGCGCGGCTTCAGCNAACGCGCTGGATGCACGTGTCATCCTGAGCTTGTGGGATAGCGCGTNAGTAAGTCATTGCCCGGTAAATGCGGTTCGCCGCGAAAATTTACAGCATTGGCAAAGCGCGCATTGCAGGTGGCAATTGTGTGATCNCAGCCCTCCCGCAAATAGGCGAGATTTCCGAGGCNGATCTCCGTCGAAAGCGGTCGGTCGAGGGNGAGNGCGCCGGTATCGGCGTCAATGACCTCCATTGTCACNCCTGCGAACGGACCATCGACCCATTTCACCTGACCATCGCGCATATTTGCGGCGCTTGGTGCGCCGGTAAATGCAACGCCATTGAGCTCAAGATCAATGGAGGAGACCTGGCATAGATGGGTGTAGCGCGCGGCATTCGCCCCGCATTCGGCATCGCAGAAACTGGCGCGGCATGTCGGACTGGTGCGCGGAACAAGATCCAATTCAAAACTGGCCTTGGCTGATCGCAACTCGGCAGTGAAACTGCTGTCTTCCTGCGACACGTTGCCGAGAGAGCCGTTGAACAGCGTGGCGTGATCGAGCGTTTCCCAGTCCACCAGGCCAATCGCTATGCGCGCTTCGGCAAAGCGTCCTGCCTCCAGATCGGATGATGAGATGGAATCGTGTGACAGAACGCCCTCCACTTCAACAGCATCGCGCTCCAGACTGGCAGTGCGGCGGATGGCGGAGGGGATCATGCCCGGTGCCGCGCGATAGGTCATGCCGCGAAAGGCGAGGTCGCGATTGTGGCTGGTGAAGCCGAGCGTCACGCCGTCGCGGCGCTTGATGCTCCACCACGTTGCGACACCTTCAAGCTCGCTGTCGAAGAATGTGTGCGTCATACTTCCTCGCGCAATTCGATCAGCGGGACAGAGGGCGCGTCACCTGCCGCGAAAGTCGCGCAGGTGATATCGAGGCGATCCTCGGCAAAGCGCACCGGCACATCGAACAGATAGCCCGCGCGGATCTCGGCATCCTGTGCGGGTGCCTGAGTAAACACGATCCGACCGCCTGCCGTGAGTGTCCAATCGGTATTCGCCACGCCGTCCACACTGACAAGGATCGTGTCGGCGCGGGGGCGAGTGATGACACGCTGCTGCGGGTCGTCACCCCCGCCATAAGACTTCATCAGCGGGAAAGTGGCGGCGAGACCATTGCCGATCCCGATCAGTTGATCGCCTGCTGTTGGTGTTCCGGTGAGCCCGTTGGAGCTGAAATCATAGGGGTCTTCCAATCGGAAGCCGCGTGCTGGCCCGCGCCGGGCGCGGAAGAATTCCAGCAGCACGCCAAGCTCTGTGTGCGAGCGAATTCCNGGCCCGACATCGTAATTCAGGCGGGCATCGCTCCATTGGCTGTTGCGGCGTTCATATCCTGACGCGGTCAGCGNAATGGCGGTCGAGAATTCAGGACTGATCCCGGCATCGCGGCCCAGCGCCAGCGGGTACAGCACGTCGTCGAAGGCTTGCACTTCTCTCTCCTCAAAAGGCAGGCGGACATATCCGTCGCGGGTGATTTGCGGCAGCGCCCAGACAAAGGCACGATCCACGCCGCGCGCGATGGCCTCATCAATTCCGGCGTCGATGCGTGCCCAGAATTCATCGGCATTTTCGGGGTCGAGCACGAAGCCGCCGAGATAATGTTGTGCTGCGAGCGGATAGCCGAAGCGGTTGTCGAGTTCTGCATATGCGGCTTTGCGCAAGGCTTCCGCGCCAGCTGTGAGCCAATCGTAATCCTCCACTTGAAGCACATCGAAGGTGTCGAACCCCAATCGGAAATCGAGGTTCATGCGCGAAATCGCAGGTCTTTCCGGATCAAGCAGTGTCGGCGTAAACAACAGCAGATGCGTCTTCGTCTCCGCTCCCCCGATAGACTTCGCACGGATTTCCATCTTGCGCACGGCGATGCTCAGCCGTTCGGCACACCAGTTGAGGAAACCGCGCTGCGGCGCCCCGTAATCGATTGACAGGTCCGAGATTTCCGGTGGATCGGTATATTTGGCGCGAACGCCGTCATCGTAGATGCAAGGCCTGCCGTCGGGGTTCACCCACCACCATGGCTCGCCGACCTGAAATTGCGCTTCGAGTCCGGCCGCCANCTGCAATTCGANAAAGGCTTGGGTGATGTCGAGCAGATAATCGACCGCGTCCGTGACCAGCGNAGATACCAACGTTGAAGGCGGCTCCCAACCAGTAAGCGCCGGATTGCCGTCCCAGTCGCGCTGCTTCCAACTCTCCGGACAATGCGCGTCGAATATCTCGAATGACAAGGAGACAATCGGCTGCATCTGAAGGGCGAGACACTGCGCAAAGAACGCCTCGTGCCATTTGATACACGGTTCGCACAGCAGTGCGGCAGGATCGACGAGCAAAGTGCCGTTCGCTTCCGGGGTCAGCCGGAAAAAATGGCTCATCCCGACATAATGCACCAACGTCCCGCGATAGCCGAGGTGCAACGCATTGCGCAGCATCCGGGCAGGCGTCTGATTGTAGCTGTCATCATAGGCAGTCGACACGCCGATCTCGTGCGGTGGCAGCACGACATCGCCGATCTTGAGCACAGCGCGGGCACCATCACAGTCAATCTCACTGATCTCGACCCAGCCATCTTCGCGGGCTGGCAGCAGGTCGATCGATGCCGGATCGTAACCGACCGGGGCCAGTGATATGAACATGCGATCGATGTCGAGAACCTGCACCGGGTCGCCATCTGCCAACCAGCCTTCCTGCATATCGGCAAGCGACAGATTGATTATCGCATCGTCGGGCGCGCCGCTCGCATAATTCCATAACCGCACATACCAGGTGCGCGGCGTGCCGAACGGGTCGCGCCCTTCCACGGTAAGCGTCGGGCCATGCACAGCATCGAGCGGCAACACACCTTGCGAACGCCAGCGAAATGTCAGGCTGGTGTTGTCGTAATTACGATCAGTGTCATAGCTCAGAAGCGGATGATCGAAGCGATCTTCGCTTTCCCAGATCAGCCCGGCAAGCGCATCGCGATTGTGAAACTCGCAATCGACGCGCAGCGAGTCCGGACCGGTTGTGATGACGCTCGCCATCATCGGGCGAGGGAAGTCGACAGTCCAAAAACGCGGATCGAACCGCTGGATATGGTCGAAATCCTGCCCTTCGCGGGCCTTGGCCAGCCAATATGCCATAGCGGACCTCCTCAGCCTTCACGCATTGCGCGAGCGACGGCGCTTGCAACCTGGCGGGACGAACGGCGCAGCATGACCGGGCCTTGCGTTCCGCGCGGCGCGGCAAGATTGATCGCGACGCGCACCTCTCGCCCGCCGTTGCCCCCGCCCGTTCCGGTTTCGACCCGGCCAGCGCTGGTCGGTACGAACACTTCCGGCCCACGCTCGCCAACCAGATAGGCTGATCCGGGGGCCACTGGCCCACCAGTCGCGCGTCCCGGAAGACCGAGGAGCGAGCCAAAAATGCCGCTGAGTAGCGATCCGACATTCGTGCCGCCGCCATTGGGCGATGATCCGCCGAACAGGCTGCCAATGCCCGACCGGAGAGCCTGCGCGGCGACCTCGTTCATCGCGCGCAAGGCAATCGACTTCAGTTCATCAAAGCCCAGCTTGCCCCGGCGGATCGCGGTCAGCAGGCCGCGTTCCAGCACGTTCCCGGCCTTTTCGAAGCCGTCGAGCAGCGATGTGTCGAGCACGCCGCGCATGGATTCAATATCGGACTGGAACCCGCTGGTGCTCGCGCGCACTTCTACCATCAGCGTTTCGATTTCATCATCCATTACGCTCGCGCTCCATCATTTGTTCGATTGTCTGACGGGTGATCCCGCCAGCTATGTCCTCATCCTCGCCACACAGAATGGCGGCGAGTTCGGCTGGTGTCGCATTCCAGAACCAGTCCGGTGGCCAGCTCAGCAGCCGTCCAGCGGCTCCGGCAAGGCGGCGCGCATTGTCGGAAAAGCTCTCGCTCACGCACGGCCTTGCAGAATTTGTGCAAGCAGCGCGCGTAGCGGTCCGCTGGCCGATGCAAGCCCGGCCTGCATCACGGCCTCGCCCACTTCTTCGCGGGTCGTTGCACCGCGATCAGCGAGGCAATGCCAGAATAAAGCTGCAATCTCGGCCAGCCGCAATTGACCCTCGCTCGCCCGCTCAACGAGAGCGAACAGCGGGCCGAGTTCCTCCTCGGCAGCGACAAGCGCCGCAAAGCTGGGGCGCAAAACGCGCGATTGGCCGTTAATCTCGAAGGCCGTTTCACCGCGTTGAGAATTATGCGCGCCGCTCACGCCGGCACCACCGCGCCCGAGCTTTCGAGCTGCATGGTATAATTGCGCTCACCATTGAAATCGCCGGCATAATCCAGTCGCTGGACGAGGAAACGGCCGCGCAGGCGAGAGCCGTCTTCGAACGACAATTCGTATTCTTCGATGGTGCCTGCCAGCGCATGGGCGCGAATATCAGCCTCGGCATCACTGGCGAGGAAAATGCCTGCCGCGCTGACCGATACAGAGCGCACGCCCGCGCCGGAAAGCAGATCGCGCCAGCCGCCCGACTCCTTATGCGTAATGACCACGGCATCGCCGTTGATCGACATTTGCGTCGTGCGAAGACCGGCAACGGTTTGGTAGGCAGGGGGCTGCGCGCCATCCCCGATCTTGAGAAGGAAGGCAGAGCCTTTCTGGGCTGTCATTGTGTGATTCTCCGATGTTGGGGATTAGGATTCGAGCAGACGGAAGCGGTATTCGAGCAAGGTGGCGCGGCGATTGGGCGGCCGCTGTTCGGCGCGGGCCCGCAGGAATTGCGTGGTGGCGATGTGAAAGCCGGGCTGAGGGCGGGGCAGCGTTTCGATCCGCTCCTCGATCAGCGCGACCAGGGCAGCCGTTTCTGCGCCTTCTTCGCCGCGCGTGTGCAATTCGAACGCGATGCGCACTTCGCGGCCCTTGCGCTGCTTGGTGCTCCAGTCCGTGCTGGCGCTGGCGGCAATGCCGAGCCATGGCGGTGCGCTGCGCGAAGGTGCCTCTTCGGTCACATCGTTGAGCGCGGCAGACAGGGCGGGATCGATTGCCAGCCAGGCGATGAGCGCGGCGCGCAATTGGGTTTCCATGGTCAGATATCCCTGCTGAAAAGCGGCCACAAGAGCCGCGCGTTGCGCCAGCGCGCCGGATCACCGCGACGCGTGCCGAGGCGTGATTGCGCGCCAGCCTCGGCAAGCACGCGCGCGCGCCGGGCCATGCGTGCAGCAAAGCTGGCGCGGATGGTGGTCTTGGCCTCGATCATGCGACGCGTATCCGTCGCCAGGGCTGCCACAGCGCAGCGATGGCGGCTGGCGGAGAGCGATCACCGCCGCCATCATTGCGTTCGCGATATTGGTGTGCGGCGAGCCGGATGACGCCGTGGCGCAGGCCTTCGGACAGGCTGCCCCAATCAGGTGCGAGACCTGCACTGAACAGCGCCGCGATCCGGCTTTGCTCCGGCGACACAAGCAGGTTTATCCGGCCGCAGCCGCCCGCTGTGATGTCGAACAGATAGTCACCCGGATCCAGATCGGTCCTTGTGCCATCCGCCCCCAGCGTGGCCAGCGATGTGATTGACTGCACTGGCGTCGTAGAAAGATCGTGCCAGCCGCGCGTGGCAGGCAGCACTTCTTCGCACAGCGCCTCAAGCGGCATCTGCCGGGTAAAGCCCTCACATGCATCAAGCGCGGATCGCAGCAATGCAGTCAGTGCCGCATCATCACGTGTGGTGGTAATCGCGAGCCATTGTTTGAGCTCGTCGAGGGCTCCCGGAGCAAGGCTCGGTGGAGAAATTATTGTTCGCTTCATGCTGATGTCCTGTGCGCATTGATCCTCCCCATTTGAGGAGGGGCACCATGCAAAGCATGGTGGAGGGGCACCCTCGGATGTCGAATGAAGCTGGTGGAGGGGACGGCGGACCG